>Ga0308167_1001844_pt1 | contig 22191 bp, 19 predicted proteins | sample PhyCR1_2_FD_202138 | JGI IMG/M metagenome (GOLD analysis project Ga0308167, IMG submission 202138) | Phyllosphere microbial communities from UC Gill Tract Community Farm, Albany, California, United States - DLSLRC.R1 | ecosystem: Host-associated > Plants > Phyllosphere > Unclassified | place... | reverse complement strand
ACCCGGTCGAACACGAGCCCGAACAGCGCGGCGGCCAGGACCGGGAACGCCATGATCACGAGGATCGAGGTGATCAGCGTGTTCCAGGTGAAGATCGGCATGCGCCACATCGTCATGCCGGGGGCGCGCATGGTCACGATGGTGGTGATGAAGTTGACCGATCCGAGGATCGTGCTGAAGCCGGTCATGCCGAGCCCGAAGACCCACAAGTTCCCGCCGAGCCCTGGCGAGAACGTCGTGTCCGACAGCGGCGCGTAGGCGAACCAGCCGAAGGAGGCGGCGCCCTGGGGGGTGAGGAAGCCTGCCACCGCGATGAGCGAGCCGAAGAGGTAGAGCCAGAAGGCGAAGCCGTTCAGCCGCGGGAAGGCGACGTCGGGCGCACCGATCTGAAGGGGCATGAGCGCGTTGGCGAAGCCGGAGAACAACGGCGTCGCGAACATGAGCAGCATGATCGTGCCGTGCATGGTGAAGAGCTGGTTGTACTGCTCTTTCGTCTGCACGATCTCGAGCCCGGGGGCGAAGAGCTGCGCGCGGATCAGCAGCGCCATGACGCCGCCGAGGCAGAAGAAGAGGAACGACGCGATCAGGTACATGTACCCGATGGTCTTGTGGTCGGTCGACGTCAGCCAGGTGACGACGACGTTGCCCTTGCGCCCCACCTTGGAGGCGCCGAAGTTCTGACCTGAGGACGTACCGCCCGTGGAGGGGCGGGTGGCGGTGGCTGTCATCGAACCCGTGCCTTTACTTCTCGTCCGAACCGGCGGCGACGGGCGCCTCGTTGTTCGGCTGGTTGGTGTTGGTGTTGTACTGGTCGCCGAGGAGGCCGGTGTTGCCCTCGTCGGCGAGCGTGCTGAGGTAGTCCTCGTACTCGCCCTCGGAGACGACCTTGACGTTGAAGAGCATCAGGGAGTGGTACTCGCCGCAGAGCTCGGCGCACTTGCCCGTGAACGTGCCTTCTTTCTCGGGCGTGAAGTACATGTAGTTGGTCTTGCCGGGGATCGTGTCCTTCTTGTAGAGGAAGTCGACGATCCAGAACGAGTGGGCGACGTCGCGCGACTTGAGGTCGATCTGCACGGTCTTGCCCACGGGCAGGTAGAGCACGGGGAGCTGGTCCTGGTCGACCTCGCCGCTCGGCAGCTCCTGGGCCTGGATGCCCTGGTAGTAGACGCTGTCGTCTTCCTGCTGCTGGTCGATGTAGTTGAAGTCCCAGGCCCAGCGCTTGGCGTAGACGTCGATCTTCACGTCGGGGCTCGCGGTCGGCTCCTCGATGGCGGCCTGGTCGCGAGCGGTGAAGGCGAAGAAGCCCAGCACGAGGATGAGCGGCACGACCGTGTAGAAGATCTCGATCGGCATGTTGTAGCGGAGCTGCACGGGGAGGCCGGTCTGGCCCTTCCGGCGGCGGTAGGCGATGCAGGTCCAGATGATGAGGCCCCAGACGATGAGGCCGACGATCAGCAGGACGATCCACGACGTGACCCACAGGCCGATGATGCTGTCGACGTGGTTGGTGGTGCCCGCGGTGGTGGGGAGCCAGCCCTGGAGCTGCTCGGGCGTACATCCCGCGAGGACGAGGGCCATGACGGCGGCCACGGGGATGGCGGCCCAACGAAGACGGCGGTTAGAACGCACTGTTACCTCTCGGATGACACGACAGCTTGGGGTCTTCCCAGTCTAGGACGGGACTTCCCTAGCCTACTCGCAGGTTGACCGGGCCTCTGCACGCGGCCCCGCCGAGTCGTTCGAGCACGAGCCACCTGGACGCACGAGAGGGACCGCCTCTCGGCGGTCCCTCTCGTGCGGTGACGGGTCAGGGGCGCCGGGGAGGCGCCTCCGGCGTCAGTGGAAGCTGTCGCCGCAGGCGCAGCTGCCCTGGGCGTTCGGGTTGTCGATGGTGAAGCCCTGCTTCTGGATGGTGTCCTCGAAGTCGATGGCAGCGCCGTCGAGGTAGGGGACGCTCATCTTGTCGACGACGACCTCGACGCCGTCGAAGTCGACCGTGGCGTCGTTCTCGAGGAGGCGCTCGTCGAAGTAGAGCTGGTAGATGAGGCCGGAGCAGCCACCGGGCTGGACGGCCACGCGGAGGCGGAGGTCGTCACGTCCCTCCTGCGTCAGGAGGCTCTTCACCTTGTCGGCGGCGGTCGCGGTGATCGTGACGCCGTGGGCGGTCGTCGTGTCGCCGGCGGCCGTCTCGACGGCGGGGGTCGCGGTGTCGGTCATGGAGCCTCCTCGGGTCGGTGCGCAGGGGCACTCGTCGTTGACCAGTGTAAGCAGCCCGCACCCGGATTTGTTCCCGACGACCAGGGCTGACGGGGCCCACGGCTCACGGCGCCGCCGACCCCGTCGCGTCTCAGCTCCGCGCGTCGAGGCGGGCGATCAGCACGGCCTCGCTGAGCACGGCACGGTGCAGCACGCCCAGGTGCTGCGACTCGTTCGGGCTGTGCGCGCGCGTGTCGGGGTCCTCCACGCCCGTGACGAGGATCTGGGCCTCGGGGAAGGTCCGGACGAGGTCGGCGATGAAGGGGATCGAGCCACCGATGCCGATCTGCAGGGGCGCCTCCCCCCAGGCCTCGGTCATGGCCGCGGTGGCCTCGGCGAGGGCCCAGCCGCTGGTGTCGACCAGGAAGGGGTCGCCCTGGTCCACGTCGTCGATCTCGACGTGTGCGCCGAAGGGGGCGTGCTCGCGCAGGTGGGCCTCGATGGCCGTGTACGCCTCCGATGCGGCCTGCCCGGGCGCGATGCGCGCGCTGATCCGCACGGAGACCTCGGGCGACAGCGTGTTCGACGCGTTGGCGACGCTCGGGGCGTCGATCCCCGTGACCGTGATCGACGGCTGCGACCAGACGCGGCTGAGGAGCGGGCCCGTGCCGATCGGAGTCACGCCCTCGAGCAGGCCGGCCTCCTCGCGCAGCTGCTGCTCGCTCTGCTCCGGGTGCTCGGCCTCGCGGCTGTGCAGCCCGGCGACGGCGACGCTCCCCGCGTCGTCGTGCAGGGTGGCGAGCAGCTTGACCATCGCGAGCATCGCGTCCGGGACCGCGCCGCCGACCATCCCCGAGTGGGACGCGTGCGCCAGGGTGCGGACGGTCAGCCGGAACGTCACGTTGCCCCGGAGCCCCACGGTGATGGCGGGGACGGTCGTGCTCCAGTTGCCCGAGTCGGCGACGACGATGACGTCGGCCGCGAGGTCGTCCCGGTGCTGGCGGAGGAAGTCGGCGAACGAGCGGGAGCCGAACTCCTCCTCCCCCTCGATGAACACGGCGACGCCGACGCCGAGGTCGTCGCCAAGGACCTCGCGGACCGCCCGGAGCGCCGCCACGTGGGTCATCACGCCGGCCTTGTCGTCGGAGGCGCCCCGCCCGTAGAGGCGATCGCCCTTGACGGTGGGCTCGAACGGAGGAGAATCCCAGTCGGCGTCGTCGCCCTGCGGCTGCACGTCGTGGTGGGCGTAGAGGAGGACCGTCGGCTTGCCGTCGCGCGCGGGCCGCCGGGCGAGCACGGCCGGCTGGCCGAGGGCGCCGGTGTCGCCGATCGGGGCACGGCTCACTTGAACGGTCTCGAAGAGGCCCGTGCCCCGCACGAGCTCCGCGACGGCCTCGGCGCTGGCGGCCACGTGCGCGGGGTCGAAGGCGTCCCAGGAGACGGACGGGATGCGCACCAGGCCGCCGAGGTCGGCGACGGCGGCGGGGAAGCCGCCCTGCACCGCCTCCGCGAGTTCGCTGACAGTACGAGGATCGGTCGGGGTCACGGGGTGCTGCGAGTCGGTCATGCAGGTAATCTTAGGAACTCGTTCAACCCCCGAGGACTCTCCGTGGCCAAGGCACCTGACAAGACCATCACGACGACCGTCGACGAGACCGAGTCGCCGACGACCGGCAAGGGACGGCCGACGCCGACCCGCCGCGAACGCGAGGCCGCCAACCAGCGCCCGCTCGTGGCCACCGGCAAGGAGGCGCAGAAGGCCCAGCGCGCCCGTCTCGCCGAGCAGCGCGAGCGCCAGCGCGTCGGGCTCGCGAACGGCGAGGAGAAATTCCTCCCCGAGCGCGACAAGGGCGTGCAGCGCAAGTTCATCCGCGACTACGTCGACGCTCGCTACAGCGTCGGCGAGGCGATGATCCCGGTCATGGTGCTCGTCATCGTCATGAGCATCGTCCAGAACGTCGCGGTCCAGACGACGACGCTGTTCGTCCTGTGGGGCTTCTTCATCCTCGCCGTCGCCGACTGCCTGCTCGCCGGCCAGCGCGTCTCGTCGCAGCTGCGCGCGAAGTTCGGCGACGACGGCCTCCAGAAGGGCAACCGCTGGTACACCGCGATGCGCGCCATGCAGATGAAGCCGATGCGGCTGCCGAAGCCGCAGGTCAAGCGCCGCGAGTTCCCTACGCTGTAGCCAAGCCTCACGAAGGAGCCCCCGACTACATGGTCGGGGGCTCCTTCGTGTCGGACCCGTCTCTCGAGGCTGCCGAGACCGGTCACGCCGCCCGGCGGAGGGCGCGCAGCCCTCGGTTGACCTTCCGGGCCCAGAGCGGCCCCTCGTAGAGGAAGGCCGTGTAGCCCTGCACGAGCGTCGCACCGGCGTCGAGGCGCGACTGCACGTCGGCCGCGCTGGTCACACCCCCGACGGACACGACGCACGTCTCGTCGGGCAGCACCGAACGCAGCACCCGGAGCACCTCGAGCGACCGGGCCGCGAGCGGGGCCCCGGAGAGACCACCGGCCCCCGCGGCCTCCACGACCCCGGGCGACGTCCGCAGCCCCGAACGGGACAGGGTCGTGTTCGTCGCGATCACTCCCCCGAGACCGATCTCGGTGACGAGCTCGGCGATGTGGCGGATGCCGTCGTCGTCGAGGTCGGGGGCGATCTTGACGAGCACGGGGGTGTCACCTGCGGCCGCGTGGACCGCGCGCAGCAGCGGCGACAGCTTGTCGAGCTCCTGCAGGCCGCGGAGGCCGGGCGTGTTGGGCGAGCTGACGTTGACGGCCAGGTAGTCGGCCAGCGGGGCGAGCAGGCGCGTGCTCACGAGGTAGTCGTCGACGGCGTCGTCGACCTCGACCACACGGCTCTTGCCGATGTTGACCCCGATCACCGGCCGCACGGAGGCCCGCCGTGCGCTGGCGAGCTCGTCGGCTGCCTGCACCGCGCCTCCGTTGTTGAAGCCCATGCGGTTGACGACCGCCAGGTCGGGCACCAGGCGGAACAGCCTCGGTCGCTCGTTGCCCGGCTGCGCCCTGGCCGTGATGGTGCCGACCTCGACGTGGCCGAAGCCCAGCGCACCGAGGCCCGCGATGCCGGTCGCGTCCTTGTCGAAGCCGGCGGCCACGCCGAACGGCGACGCGAAGCGGAGGCCGAGGGCGTCGACGGCGAGTGACGGGTGCGGCGCCGTGAACCGGCGCACGAGGGGCGCGAGGCCGACCCGCGGGACGGCACGGATGACCCGGGACGCGAGGTGGTGCGCGTCTTCGGGGTCCATCTTCGAGAGCACCAGGTCGAAGAGGACCCGGTAGGCGGTCGTCACTCGTCGACCGATCGCGGCGTGCGCTCGCGGTCGCGGTGCTCGTCGCGGAGCTGGGTGATCGACGACTCGAAGTCCTCGAGGGAGTCGAAGGCCTGGTAGACGCTCGCGAAGCGCAGGTAGGCCACCTCGTCGAGCTCGCGCAGGGGCGGCAGGATCGCGAGGCCGATGTCGTTCGCCTCGATCTGCGACGTGCCCGACGCACGCACCGCCTCCTCGACCTTCTGCGCCAGGACCGCCAGGTCGCCGTCGGTGACGGGCCGGCCCTGGCAGGCCTTGCGGACGCCGGAGATGATCTTCTCCCGACTGAAGGGCTCAAGCACGCCGTTGCGCTTGACGACGTTCAGGCTGGCCGTCTCGGTCGTGCTGAAGCGACGACCGCAGTTCGGGCACTGGCGCCGCCGACGGATCGAGGTGCCGTCGTCGCTCGTGCGGGAGTCGACGACGCGGGAATCGGGGTGGCGGCAGAAAGGACAGAACATGGTGTCCTCAGCGTACTGGGGACCCGCGCCCCGCCCCCTCGACGCCACGGGCGCGACACGCTCGGCCGCGCCCTGCACCGACGCCGTCGGGACGACCGGTCAGGGCTTGTGGAGACGCGCCGCGACGGCCTCGCCGTGGGCAGGCAGCAGCTCGGCCCGCGACAGGGCGACCAACCGGTCGGCGACCTCGGCCAGGGCGTCGTGCTCGTAGCGCACGATCTGCTGAGGCCGGAGGAACGTGTACGCACCGAGTCCCGACGAGAACCGCGACTGGCCGCCCGTGGGCAGGACGTGGTTCGAGCCGGCGAGGTAGTCGCCCAGGCTCACGGGAGTGCTCGGGCCCACGAAGACCGCACCGGCGCTCGTGATGCCCGCGAGCACCCCCTCGTCGTCGCGCGTCTGGATCTCGAGGTGCTCGGGCCCGTAGGCGTTGCTGAAGTCGACGGCGGCCGACAGGTCGTCGACGAGCACGAGGGCCGACTGGCGGCCGTCGAGGGCCGTCTGCACGCGGGTCGCGCTGAGCGTCCGCGGGACGAGCCGTACGAGCTCGTCACGGACTCGGTCGGCGAGCTCTTCCGAGGTGGTCACGAGGACGGCGGCGGCCTCTTCGTCGTGCTCGGCCTGGCTGATCAGGTCGACGGCGACGAGCGTCGGGTCGGCCGAGTCGTCGGCGATGACGAGGATCTCGGTGGCGCCGGCCACGGCGTCGATGCCGACGCGGCCGCGGACGAGCTGCTTCGCGGCGGCCACGTAGTTGTTGCCGGGGCCGGTGATGACCTGGACCGGCTCGAGCCCGATCTCGGGCACCCCGTAGGCGAGGGCCGCGATCGCCCCCGCACCGCCCATGACGTAGACCTCGTCGATGCCGAGGAGGCCCGCCGCGCCGAGGATGACGGGGTGGACGGCGCCGCCGAAGTCGCGCTGCCCGGGTGAGACGAGCGCGACCGAGCCGACCCCGGCCACGAGGGCCGGCACGACGTTCATCACGACGCTCGACGGGTAGACGGCCTTGCCGCCGGGGACGTACACGCCCGCGCGAGCGACCGGCTGCCAGCGCTGCTCGATGAGGGCCCCGGGGGCCGGGACGGTCACGGAGCCCGCAGGCACCTGGGCCCTGCTGGCCTCGGTGACGCGGGCGATCGACTCGACCAGCGCCTCCTTCACCAGGCGGTCGAGCTCGTCGACGGCTCGGGCGATCGCCGACGCGTCGACGCGGAACACGTCGGTGCGGACGCCGTCGAAGCGCTCCGCCTGGTCGCGCAGGGCGTCCGCGCCGCGCTCGCGCACGGCCTGGACGATCTGGGCCGCGGCACCGGAGGCGGCGGCGACGTCGACGTGCGACCGGGGCACGAGGCCCAGCAGGTCGGCGTGGGTAGGCTTGAGGCCCCGGAGGTCTGTGGTCTGGATCATGGCCCGTCGAGCCTAGCCCGAGCGGGCTCGGCGCGAGCCGTCACGGCGCGTGCCCGCCCGCCACTCCCCCGGCAGCAGAGCACAGGAGGCGCCCACCCGTCATGCCCGACACCACCGCACCAGCAGCCGCGGCTGCCCAGCCCGACCCCGCCGACCTCGCCGCGTTCAAGGCCGGCTTCCGCCGCCACGCCGCGGGCGTCGCCATCGTCACCGCCCGGGACTCGGACGGCCGGCCCGTCGGCTTCACCGCGACCTCGCTGGCCTCGCTCGCCGCCGTCCCGCCGCTCGCCACCTTCAACATGGCGCGCACCGCCAGCTCGTGGCGGGCGATCGAGGAGACCGACCGCGTGGTCATCCACCTGCTCGGCCTCCGCAACCAGGGCCTCGCCCGCCGGATGGCCGGCCCCGCCGCCGAGCGGTTCGAGGGGGACCACTGGAGCGAGGGGCCGCACGGCCTCCCGTTGCTGCACGACGTCACCGCCTGGATGACCGGCCGGATCGTCGAGCGGGTGCACGTGCACGGCAACGCGGTCGTCGTCGTGCAGGTCGAGGACGGCGGCACGGGACCCGACGACGACGCGTTGCTCTACCACGACCGTCGCTGGCTCCGGCCCGTGCACCTCGAGGCGTAGCCGAGCCCGCGCCTCGGGCCCCGCACGCCACGACGGCCCCGCAGACTCGCGTCTGCGGGGCCGTCGTCGTCCCGCGGGGAGGACCGGGCGTCAGACGAGGCAGCCGGGCCCGAGGAGGCTCTTCAGCTCGCCGTACAGGTCGGCGGTCACGTCGACCGGCATCGGGATCTCGAACGAGCGGGCGACATCGCCCTTGACGAGCCGGAGCCGTACCTCGGTGCCGCCGGTGTGTCGGCCGAGCACTGCCGCGAGCTCGGTGACGGTGTCGGTCGTGGCGCGGTGCTCGGGGATCTGCAGCACGAGAGGGCCCTGTGACGCACCGACGCCGAGGTCGGGCATGAACATGCTCGCGGCGTGCATGTTCATGCCGTCGTCGCGCACGCTGACGCGCCCCTTCAGCACGATGATCGAGTCACCGACGAGCGACGGCCCGAATTCCTGGTAGGTCTTGCCCAGGAACATCGCCGAGATCTCGCCGCCGAAGTCCTCGACCGTGACGATGCCGTACGGGTTGCCCGAGTTGCGGGCGACCCGGTGCTGGACGCTCGTGATGAGGCCGGCGATCGTGACCGTCTCGCCGTCGATCGCGGTCGGCTCGCTCGACAGGATGTCGGTCACCGTCGTGCTCGCGTGCTTCGCGAGCGGCAGCTCGAGCCCGGCCAGCGGGTGGTCGCTGACGTAGAGGCCCAGCATGTCGCGCTCGAACGCCAGCTTGTCCCGCTTCGACCACTCGGGTCGCTCGGGCACGTGCTGGACGTCCTGTGGCTCGTCCCACAGGGAGTCGAAGTCGAACCCGACCTGGCCGTTGGCCTCGGCCCGCTTCTCGTTGACGGCGGCCTCGACCGCGGACTCGTGGATCTCGACCAGGGCCCTGCGGGTCGAGCCCAGGCTGTCGAACGCCCCGGCCTTCACCAGCGACTCGACCGTGCGCTTGTTCGCGACGGGGAGCGGGACCTTGCGCAGGAAGTCGTGGAAGGAGGCGAAGGCTCCTTCTTTCTGGCGGGCGGCGATCACGTGGTCGACGACGTTGAACCCGACGTTGCGGACCGCGCCCATGCCGAACCGGATGTCGTCGCCGACGGCGGCGAAGAAGCCGATCGACTCGTTGACGTCCGGCGGGAGGACCGTGATGCCCATGCGACGGCACTCGTTGAGGTAGAGCCCCAGCTTGTCGCGCGAGTCGCCGGTGCTCGTGAGCAGGGCGGCCATGTACTCGGCCGGGTAGTGGGCCTTGAGGTAGGCGGTCCAGTAGGACACCACGCCGTAGGCGGCGGAGTGCGCCTTGTTGAACGCGTAGTCGGAGAAGGGCAGCAGGATGTCCCAGAGCATCTTGACGGCATCGGGCGAGAAGCCGTTGTCGAACATGCCCTGCTCGAAGCCCGCGTACTGCTTGTCGAGCTCGGACTTCTTCTTCTTGCCCATGGCACGACGGAGGATGTCGGCCTGGCCGAGCGAGAACCCGGCGACCTTCTGCGCGATCGCCATCACCTGCTCCTGGTAGATGATCAGGCCGTAGCTCGTCGACAGGATCTCCTTCAGGGGCTCCTCGAGCTCGGGGTGGATCGGCGTGATCTCCTGGATGCCGTTCTTCCGCAGCGCGTAGTTCGTGTGGGAGTTCGCGCCCATGGGCCCAGGGCGGTAGAGCGCGATGACGGCCGAGATGTCCTCGAAGTTGTCGGGCTTCATCAGCCGCAGGAGCCCTCGCATGGGCCCGCCGTCGAGCTGGAAGACGCCGAGCGTGTCACCGCGGCCCAGCAGCTCGTAGGCCGCCCGGTCGTCGAGCTCCAAGTCTTCGAGGACGAGGTCGAAGCCGCGGTTGGTGCGGATGTTGTCGAGGGCGTCGTTGATGATCGTCAGGTTGCGGAGACCCAGGAAGTCCATCTTGATCAGCCCGAGCGACTCGCAGGCGGGGTAGTCGAACTGCGTGACGATCTGGCCGTCCTGCTCGCGCTTCATGATCGGGATGATGTCGATCAGGGGGTCGCTCGACATGATGACGCCTGCCGCGTGCACGCCCCACTGGCGCTTGAGCCCCTCCAGGCCGAGAGCCGTGTCGAAGACCGTCCTCGCCTCGGGATCGGTCTCGACGACCGTCCGGATGTCGCCCGCCTCCTTGTAGCGCTCGTGGGCCTTGTCGAAGATGCCCGTGAGCGGGATGTCCTTGCCCATGACCGCGGGCGGCATGGCCTTCGTGAGCTTCTCGCCCATCCCGAAGGGGAAGCCGAGCACGCGGCTGCTGTCTTTCAGGGCCTGCTTGGCCTTGATGGTGCCGTAGGTGACGATCTGCGCGACGCGCTCGTCGCCGTACTTCTCGGTCACGTACTGGATGACCTCGCCGCGGCGACGGTCGTCGAAGTCGACGTCGAAGTCGGGCATCGAGACACGGTCGGGGTTGAGGAAGCGCTCGAAGATGAGGCCGTGGCGGAGCGGGTCGAGGTCGGTGATGCGCATCGCGTAGGCGGCCATGGACCCGGCGCCCGAGCCGCGGCCCGGACCGACGCGGATGCCGTTCTCCTTCGACCAGTTGATGAAGTCGGCGACGACGAGGAAGTAGCCGGGGAATCCCATGCCGGTGATGACGCCGATCTCGTACTCGGCCTGCTTGCGGACGTCGGAGGGGATGCCGTCCGGGTACCGGTAGACCAGGCCCTTCTCCACCTCCTTGATGAACCAGGTCTCTTCCGTCTCGCCCTCGGGCACGGGGTAGCGCGGCATGTAGTTGGCCGAGGTGTTGAACTGGACGTCGCAGCGCTCGGCGATGAGCAGGGTGTTGTCGCAGGCCTCGGGGTGGTCGCGGAAGAGGTGCCGCATCTGCTGGGCGGACTTGAGGTAGAACTCGTCGGCGTCGAACTTGAACCGGTTCGGGTCGTTGAGGGTCGAGCCCGACTGGACGCAGAGCAGCGCCGCGTGGCTCGTGGCGTCGTGCTCGTGCGTGTAGTGCAGGTCGTTGGTGGCCACGAGGGGCAGCCCCAGGTCCTTCGCGAGGCGGAGGAGGTCGCCCATGATCTGGCGCTCGATGCCGAGGCCGTGGTCCATGATCTCGGCGAAGTAGTTCTCGGCGCCGAAGATGTCGCGGAAGTCCGCCGCGGCCTTGACCGCCTCGTCATACTGGCCGAGTCGGAGGCGCGTCTGCACCTCGCCGGACGGGCAGCCCGTCGTGGCGATGAGGCCGTCCGAGTACTGCGACAGCAGCTCGCGGTCCATGCGCGGCTTGAAGTAGTAGCCCTCGAGCGACGCCCGCGACGACAGCCGGAAGAGGTTGTGCATCCCCGCCGTGCTCTGCGAGAGCAACGTCATGTGCGTGTACGCACCGGCGCCGGACACGTCGTCGCGCCCGCCGTCGCCCCAGCGGATGCGCGTCTTGTCGCTGCGGTGCGTGCCCGGGGTGATGTAGGCCTCGGTGCCGATGATCGGCTTGACCCCGGCGTCGGTCGCCGTCTTCCAGAAGTCGTAGGCACCGAACACGTTGCCGTGGTCGGTGACCGCGACGGCGGGCATGCCCTGGGCGGCGGCCTCCGCGATCAGCGGCTTGACCCGGGCCGCACCGTCGAGCATCGAGTACTCGCTGTGGACGTGCAGGTGGACGAAGGAATCTTTCGAGGCCACGCGGCTCCTCGTCTGTGGTTCGACGGTTCTGTGGTGGATCTGCGGTTCTGAGGTGGTGCGGCGGTTCAGCGGCAGGTGGACAGCCTAGGCCGCACGGAGGACATCGAGCGCGTGCTGCAGGTCGTCCGGGTAGGTCGAGCGGTAGACGACCGGCTCGCCCGTGCCCGGGTGGCGGAAGCCGAGCTGGACGGCGTGCAGCCACTGCCGGCCCAGGCCGAGCGTGGCGGACAGCGTCGGGTCGGCCCCGTAGGTCGTGTCGCCCACGCACGGGTGGCGCTGGGCGGCCATGTGAACGCGGATCTGGTGCGTGCGGCCGGTCTCGAGGTGGATCTCGAGCAGCGAGGCCGAGCGGAACGCCTCGACGGTCTCGTAGTGCGTCACCGAGGGCTTGCCGTCCACGACCACGGCGAACTTCCAGTCCGACGAGGGGTGACGACCGATCGGCGCGTCGATCGTGCCGGTGAGCGGGTCGGGGTGACCCTGCACGACCGCGTTGTAGATCTTCTCCACCGTCCGCTCGCGGAAGGCGTCCTTGAGCTGCGCGTAGGCGCGCTCGGACTTCGCCACGACCATGAGGCCGCTGGTGCCGACGTCCAGGCGGTGCACGATGCCCGCGCGCTCGGCCGCCCCCGACGTGGCCACCTGGAACCCGGCCGCCGCGAGGCCGCCGAGCACCGTGGGACCGGTCCAGCCGACCGAGGGGTGGGCGGCGACGCCGACGGGCTTGTCGACGACGACGATCTCGTCGTCGTCGTGCACGATGCCGAGGCCGGGCACGTCGAGAGGCACGACGGTCGGAGCCTCGCGCGGAGCCCAGGTGACCTCGAGCCAGGCGCCGGCGTCGAGCCGGTCGGACTTGCCCACGGGGCGACCGTCGACGGCCACTCCCCCGGAGGTCGCCACCTCGGCGGCGAAGGTGCGGCTGAAGCCGAGCAGCTTGGCCAGTGCGGCGTCGACCCGCTCGCCGGCGAGGCCGTCGGGCACGGGCAGCTGGCGGGACTCGGTCACGGGTGCTCCGTCGGTCGGGTCGCAGGAGGCGCGGCGTCGGCCTCGGCGTCCGTCACGGACCCGGCACGGGTCGCCTCGGAAGCGGTCGGGTCGTCCGCCGCGTCGCGCGCGGCGCTCGCCTTCGTGGTCCGGGTTCCGTCGAGGTTGACGCCGAGCAGGGTCAGCAGCAGCAGGAGGCCCATGCTCGACACGATGAAGATGTCGGCCACGTTGAAGATCGCCGGGAGCAGCGAGGGGAAGTAGAGGAAGTCGACGACGTGCCCCTGCCCGAAGGAGGGCTCACGGGTGAGGCGGTCCGTCAGGTTGCCGAGCGTGCCGCCCAGGAGCATGCCCAGCATGACCGCCCAGGCCCGGGACCGGATGCGTCGTGCGAAGACGACGATGGCGACCACGACGGCCGAGGCGGCGATCGAGAAGATCCAGGTCGTGCCGCTGGCCAGGGAGAAGGCCGCACCGGGGTTCCGCACGAAGTGCAGCTGGAAGAACTCGCCCACGACGTCGACGCTCTCGCCCTCGACCAGGCGGGTGGTGACGAGGTGCTTCGACACCTGGTCGAGCGCGTAGGCCGTGACAGCGACGAAGGCCAGCGCCGCGATGATGCGGACGCTGACCTTCGTCGGAGGAGTGCTCTGCGTCAAGACCTTAGTTGGAGCCGAAGCCCTGGGCGCTGGCCGGCGCGAAGCCGCTCGCAGGCTGCTGCTCGCCGGACTCGGCCTCGAGGTCGCGGAGCTGGCCCTCGATGTAGCCCTTGAGCTTCTGGCGGTAGTCGCGCTCGAACGTGCGCAGGTCGTCGATCCGACGCTCGAGGCCGGTGCGCTCGCTCGCGAGCTGCTCGAGCACCTCGCGGCGCTTGGTCTCGGCCTCGGCCACGACCTCGCGGGAGCGGGCCTCGGCCTCGGTGACCACGTCGCGCTGCTTGGCCTCGGCCTCGGCCACGAGACGAGCCGACGTCGACTGGCCCTCGGCGATCAGCGCGTCGCGCTTCTCGACGCCCTCGCGGACGTGCTCCTCGTGCAGACGACGAGCGAGCTGCAGCAGGCTGTTGGTGCTCTCCGTGTCGTCCTGGCTGGGCCCGGCGTAGGCCGGGACCGGGGCGACCGCCGCGGCGGCGACCGGCTCGGGTGCTGCCTCGGGCTCGGGTGCGGCCTCGACGGGAGCGGGGACCGACGCGGGTGCCGGCTCGGAGACCGGGGCGGGCTCGGCCTCGGGCTCCGGGGCGGAAGCCGGGGCCTGCGCCGACGCGGGAGCCTGGGCCGACGCCGGAGCGCCGACGGCGACCGGGGCGGGGACGGCGGACGCGCCCGCCGACTCGCCGGACGTCAGCCGCTGACGCAGCTCGTCGTTCTCCTGGCCGAGTCGTCGCAGCTCTGCGACGACCTCGTCGAGGAAGTCGTCGACCTCGTCCTGGTCGTAGCCCTCGCGGAACTTCGTCGGCTGGAACCGCTTGTTGACTACGTCTTCAGGCGTCAAAGCCATTGCCGTCACCTCGTGCATCTGTGGGATCACGTGATCGTGATCGTGGTCTGTGTCGTTCGACTACACCGTAGCGAACACTGGCCCCTGAGGGCAGCGGGGGCGCGGTTGCCCTCGCAGCAGCCTACCCTCTCGCCGTCCGGAGAGAGGCCAGGCCGGGCGTCATGCGAAGCGGAGCCCGCTGGCGACGCCCATGAGGATGACGACGGCGAGCATGATGATGCTCCACCCGAAGTCGAGGGCCACCGATCCCAGCCGCACGGGCGGGAGGACGCGCCGGATGGCCTTGATGGGCGGGTCGGTGACCGTGTAGGCGATCTCGGCCAGCACCAGGACGGGCCCCCTGGGGCGCCACCCGCGGCTGAAGGACTGTGCCAGGTCGAGGACGAAGCGCCCCCACATCAACAGGAAGAACAGGAGGAGCGCGTAGTACGCGATCGAGGCGATCAGGAACGTCATCGGGGTGTCATCAGCTCACACTGGTCGGCGTGGTCGAGCCACGGAGAGGAGTCGGGGCGCCGGGACGCCGCCGCTCAGGACTGCGCGAAGAAGGACGCCTCGATGTCGGACTCTACCTCGGCCTGCTCGCCGCTCACCGCGATGTGGGCCGGGGACAGGAGGAAGACCTTGTTCGTGACGCGCTCGATCTTGCCGAACAGGCCCTGCGACAGGCCGCTGGCGAAGTCGACGAGGCGACGGGCGTCGGCCTCCGTCATCTGCGACAGGTTGATGATGACGGGGATGCCGTCACGGAAGCTCTCGGCGATCGCCTGGGCGTCCTTGTACTCGCGGGGGTGGACGGTGAGGATCTCGTTCATGTCGTGGGGCACCGTGTTCTTCGAGGTGGTGGAGGTCGAGCTGCGACGCAGGGGCGTCACGGGGGCGCGTGTCGCGGCGGGGGCAGGCGCCGGCGCGGGGACGGGGGCGACCGGGGAGGCGTGTGTCGCCGCGGAGGACTGACGGGCGGCCGGCTGGGCGGCCGGGGCAGGCTGCTGGCGCTGTTCCTGCCGCTGCTCCTGCTCGTCGTACTCGAGTTCTTCGTCGGCGAGGCCCAGGTAGACCATCGTCTTTCGCAGGGGGTTGGCCATGGGGTGTCCTCCGGGTCGTGGGGCGTTGTGTCCGAGGTTAACGAGCTTCGGGCCTCGAACCCGTGATTGCGGTGCCGATGCGGAGGTGTGTCGCTCCCTCGGCGATCGCGTCGGCGAAGTCGTGCGACATGCCGGCGGAGATCGCGTCGGCGCCGGGAGCCGTCCGACGGACCTCCTCGGAGACCTGGCGGAGGCGCGCGAACGCCGGCCGCGCCGGCTCGCCCAGCGGCGCCACGGCCATCACTCCCCTGAGGCGGACGCCGGGCGAGAGCAGGAGCCGCTCGACCAGGCGCTCGACCTCGGACACGGGGACGCCGCCCCGGCCCTCCTGACCGTCGAGGGACACCTGCACGAAGCCGTCCACGACATGGCCGTCGTCGACCCCGAGGGCGTCCACGACGCTGTCCCGGTCGAGCGAGTGCACGGCCGAGACGTAGCGCCGGGCCTGCCGCGCCTTCTTCGACTGGAGCTGGCCCACGAAGTGCCACCGGAGGCCCTGGAGGTCGGCTGTGTCGGCCGACTTCGCCTGCGCCTCCTGGTGTCGGTTCTCCGCGACGTCGCGCACGCCGAGGGCGTGCAGCTCACGGACCAGCGACGCCGGGTGGAACTTCGTGACGACGATGGTCGTCACCTCGTCGGGCTGCCGGCCCGCGGCCCTGACCGCGTCGTCGACGCCGGAGGCGACCCGGGCGAGACGCTCGCCGAGGTCGCCTCCGAGGTCGAGACCGTCCGTCACGCGCTACTTGAGGAAGTCGGGCACGTCGAGGTCGTCGTCGCCGCCGTCGAAGGCAGGGTCGACGGCCTGCGTGGCCGCGTGGTCGTCCGGCCGGCGCCACGACGGGGTGTCGTGCGACGCACCGCTGTCGGCGATGGCCGAGACGCCCGGCGTCGACGCCGCGGCCGGGGCCGCGTCGGACTCGACGAAGCTGGATCGCCGGTCCTTCGTCTTGGCCGTGGGCTCTCCGCCGTCGAAGCCGGCGGCGATGACGGTCACGCGCACCTCGTCGCCGAGCGTGTCGTCGATCACGGCGCCGAAGATGATGTTGGCCTCGGAGTGGACGGCCTCCTGCACCAGGCGGGCGGCGTCGTTGATCTCGAAGATGCCGAGGTTGGAGCCGCCCTGGATCGAGAGGAGGACGCCGTGGGCACCGTCGATGCTCGCCTCGAGCAGGGGCGACGCGACGGCGAGCTCGGCAGCCTTGATCGCCCGGTCGGCACCTCGCGACGAGCCGATGCCCATCAGGGCCGAGCCTGCGCCCTGCATGACCGACTTGACGTCGGCAAAGTCGAGGTTGATGAGCCCGGGGGTCGTGATCAGGTCGGTGATGCCCTGGACGCCGGCGAGGAGCACCTGGTCGGCCGTGCCGAAGGCCTCGACCATCGAGATGCCGCGCTCGGAGATCTCGAGGAGGCGGTCGTTGGGGACCACGATGAGGGTGTCGACCTCGTCCTTGAGCTGGGCCACGCCCGCCTCGGCCTGGGCCTGGCGACGCTTGCCCTCGAAGCCGAAGGGCTTCGTGACGACGCCGATGGTCAGCGCGCCGATCGACTTCGCGATGCGGGCCACGACCGGCGCGCCGCCCGTGCCCGTGCCGCCGCCCTCGCCTGCGGTGACGAAGACCATGTCGGCACCGGCCAGCGCCTCCTCGATCTCCTCCGCGTGGTCCTCGGCGGCGCGTCGGCCGACCTCGGGGTCCGCTCCGGCGCCGAGGCCGCGCGTCAGCTCACGGCCGACGTCGAGCTTGACGTCGGCGTCGCTGAGGAGCAGTGCCTGGGCGTCGGTGTTGATGGCGATGAACTCGACTCCGCGGAGACCGAGCTCGATCATGCGGTTGACGGCGTTGACGCCACCGCCGCCGACACCGACGACCTTGATCACGGCTAGGTAGTTATGGTTCGTTGTCACGTCCGGGCCTCCGCTGAAACCTTAACTCGGAAGTTGAAGGTTAAGGTTGTACATGGTATGTAAGTGGTGCAGTCACAAGTTATGTGCCGCCGCGAGACGCACGGTCCAGCCGGGCAGGCGTGTCGCGAACGCACGGCGTGTCATCGGGTCCTGATGATGCCGTTGTCCGGCGCCGAGACGTCGAACTCGACCGATGCGGCCGGGTCCCGTCTCGCCTGGTCGGCGATGAGCCCCGAGAGCACCTGCGCCTTCTCCGCCGAGTCGTCCGCGCTGCCCCAGACCACCCGTTCCCCCGTCGTGAGGGACAGCGTGACGTCGTCCGCGGTCGAGGCGGTCGCGGAGTCCACGGTCTGCCGGAGCGCCTGAGGGAGGGCGAGCAGGACCTCGGCGGTGGACCGGAAGGCCGTGTCGTCCAGCGAGGCGCCGCCCACGTCGACGAGCGGGACGCCCTCCTGGCGAGCGTCGAGGTGCTGCACGACGACGCCGGCAGGGTCCACGAGGTCGAAGCCGTCGCCGGAGGGCACCGTCGCGATCGGCTGACGCTCGGTCACCCGGATCACGAGGGTGTGCGGCGGAGCCGTCTCGGTGACGTAGCTGGCGATGAGGGGGAACTGCTCGAGCTCGGTCGTGATCCGCGAGAAGTCGATCCGGGCGAGGGGGGTGCCGAGCTGGCCCGAGACGGCGGCCTGCACCGACGCGGCGTCGACCCGGTCCGTCCCCTCGACCTCGATCTGCTCGAGCGAGAGGAGCGGCGAGAAGACGGCGATCCCCACCGAGGCCGCGAGCGACAGGGCGACGGCTGCGGCGGTCACCCACACCGCTCGGCGGTGGCGTGAACGCCTCGTGAAACGGCGGACCTCGGTCCGCTCCGTGCGCCGCCGCTCCCCCGACGCACGGCGTGCGGCACGTCGCGCCTCGGCGGCTCGTCGACGAGCCTCGTCCGCTCCCCCCTCGGGCTCGATGCGCGGGGTCACGGTGCGCGGCGCCTCGTCGGCGTCCGACGCGGACACGGCCCCCTCGGGCTGACCGGTCGACGACGCCCCCCGACGGGACGCGACACCCGACAGGCCCGACGCGACGCGGGAGGCGACGCCCCCCACGGTGCCCGATCCCGTCGGCACGGCCACCGGTCCCGTGGGCGTGTCGTCCGAGGTCTCGGACGATCCCTCCGGCTCGGACCGAGATCGACGAGGCCGTGCCGCGGCCAGCCGGTCGCGCAGGGACGGACGTGCCGCCTCCTCGGGCTCCGGGGCCCCGTCGGAGCCGGGGGCGGACGGGTCGAAGCCCTCGGGCCGCCTCACGGGCGCCGCCAGCCGGTCGACGCGGGTCGACGCGGGGTCACGCGCCGGACTCCTCCGCGGTCGACGCGTCCGGCGCCGACGCGGCGTCGAGCGAGCCGAGCAGCTGGGGGACGATGCGGTAGACGTCGCCGCAGCCGAGGGTGATCACGAAGTCGCCGTCACGGGCGACGGCCGCCGTGCGGTCGGCGGCGGCCTGCCAGTCCGCGACGAAGTCGACGCGCGACGCGTCGGCGAAGCGCTCGGACACGAGGGCGCCCGTGACCCCGGGCTCCGGGTCCTCGCGCGCGCCGTAGACGTCGAGCACGATCGTGTGGTCGGCGAGGCGCTCGTACGTCTCGGCGAACTCCCCCGCCATCATGCGGGTCCGGCTGTAGAGGTGCGGCTGGTGCACCGCGATGAGGCGTCCGTCGCCGACGACGGACCGGGCGGCCTGCAGGGCGGCCGCGACCTCGGTGGGGTGGTGGGCGTAGTCGTCGTAGACGCTCACGCCGCGGACCGTGCCGTGCAGCTCGAACCGGCGCTCCGTGCCGCCGAAGGTCTCGAGGCCGGCGATCGCCGTCTCGGGCTCCACGCCGAGGCCGACGAGCACGGCGAAGGCGCCCGCGGCGTTGACGGCGTTGTGGTGCCCGGGCACGCGGAGCTGGACGGGCCAGCTCGAGCCGTCGTGGTGCAGGGTGAAGGACACGGGGCCCGAGGAGGCGACGTCGGCCAGCCGGACGTCCGCGGACTCGTCCTCTCCGAAGGTCACCACGTGCGGGTGCGTGAGCGCCTCCGTGACGCGACGCGCGCCGGCGTCGTCGGACGACACCACGACGAGCTCGCGGGCCGCGGAGGCGAACTCGACGAAGGCGGCGTCGAAGGCCTCGTGCGAGCCGTAGTGGTCGAGGTGGTCGGCGTCGACGTTCGTGATGAGCGCGACCGACGTGTCGTAGAGCAGGAACGAGCCGTCCGACTCGTCCGCCTCGACGACGAACAGGTCGTCGGAGCCGCCTCGCGCGCTCACGCCGAGCGACTGGATGACGCCTCCGTTGACGAAGCTCGGGTCGTGGCCCGCCGCGAGCAGCGCGGTGACGAGCATGCCGGTCGAGGTCGTCTTGCCGTGGGCGCCGGCGACCGAGACGAGGCGGTGCTGCCCGATCAGCCAGGCCAGCGCCTGCGACCGGTGCAGCACGGGGAGGCCCCGCTCGAGGGCGAGCTGGTACTCGGGGTTGTCCTGCCAGAGGGCGCCCGTGACGACGAGCGTGTCGGCGTCGCCGACGTTCGCCGCGTCGTGGCCGATGGCGATCTCGGCGCCGAGCTCGCGGAGGGCGGCCACCCCGGCCGTCTCGCGGATGTCGGAGCCGGAGACGGTGTGGCCCGCAGCGAGGAAGACGCGCGCGATGCCGCTCATCCCGGAGCCGCCGATGCCGACGAAGTGGACCCGGCCGAGCTCGGCCGGGATCTGCTGCTGGAGGTCGGGCTTGATCATGGGCGCTCGGGGCTCGCCTTCTCGGTCTGGGCGTCGGTGCGGTCGGTGCGGTCGGTGCGGCGGTCGCTGGCGGTCCGGGACGAAGCATGCCGCTGCGTGCGGGGCAGAACGTCGCGGTCGGTACGGGCGGGAGCCACGCGGACGGCCTCCCGGACCAGCTCGACCGTGCGGTCGGTCCCGTCCAGCACGCCGACGGTGCCGGCCCGGACGGCCATCTCGGCGATGGCCGCGCGGTCCTGCAGGAGGCCCACGAGCGTCGAGCGCACCCAATCGGGCGTGAAGTCGGCGTCCGCGACCAGCAGCGCCCCGCCGGCGGCCACGACGTCGGTGGCGTTGTGCCGCTGCTCGCCGTTGCCGACGGGGTAGGGCACGAGCACGGAGGGCAGGCCGAGGGCCGTCAGCTCGCTGACCGTCGCGGAGCCGGCGCGGGACACCACGAGGTCGGCCGCGCTGAGCGCCAGGTCCATCCGGTCGCAGTAGGGCAGGAGGTGGTGGTCGGCCAGGTCGGTCGAGCGCAGCTCGGACTTCTGGCCCGTCACGTGCAGGATCTGCCAGCCGGCGCCGAGCACGCTCGTCGCGGACCGGGCGATGGTCTCGTTCAGGCGCCGCGCGCCCGACGATCCCCCGGTGACCAGCAACGTCGGCTTGCGGGGGTCGAGGCCGAACTCGACCAGCGCCTCCTGCCGGCTCTCGCGGCGGTCGAGCTGCTCGATCTCGCGGCGGAGGGGCATGCCGACCTGACGGCCGTGCCGGAGCCGCGTCGACCGGTGGACCACGCCGACGTGCCGCGTGAACCACGAGCCGAGCACGTTCGCGATACCGGGCTTGGCGTTCGCCTCGTGCACGACGAGCGGGACGTGCGAGCGCCAGGCCGCGACGTAGGCCGGCGCCGACGCGTAGCCGCCGAAGCCCACGACGACGTCGACGTCGTGCTGGACGAGCAGCTCGCGGACGCCGGCGACGGCTCCGCGGAGCGCCGAGGGGAACCGGAGCGCGGCGCGGGAGGGGCGGCGAGGGAAGGGCAGACGGGGCACGGTGAGGAGCTCGTAGCCGCGCAGCGGGACGAGCCGGGCCTCGAGGCCCTCGGCCGTGCCGAGGACCAGGACGGTCGCGTCGGGCTCGGTGTCGCGGATCCGGTCGGCCACCGCGAGCAGGGGGTTCACGTGCCCGGCGGTGCCGCCGCCGGCGAGGAGGTACGTCGTCACCGGAGAGACCCTACCCGCTGACGCGGGGCGCCTCGGCCGGCCAGGGGCTCCTCCGGCTGACGGGCGAACGAGAGCACCACGCCGATCGCCACGAGGGTCACGATGAGCGCCGAGCCGCCCGCGGAGATCAGTGGCAGCGGCACTCCGAGCACCGGGAGCAGCCCGAGGACGACGGCGACGTTGATCAGCGCCTGGCCGATGATCCAGGCGGTGACGGCACCGGTGACGACCCGGACGAACGGGTCGTTCGTACGTCGGATGATCTTGACGAAGCCGACCGCGAGCACGACGAAGAGCGCCAGCACGACGATGGCGCCGATCAGCCCCAGCTCTTCGCCGATGATCGCGAAGATGAAGTCGTTGTCGGCCTCGGGCAGCCAGGACCACTTCGACTTGGAGTTGCCGAGGCCGACCCCGAAGAGGCCGCCGGAGGCGAGCGCCCAGGTGCCGTGCAGCGTCTGCCAGCAGGCGGCCTGGTAGTCGCTCGAGTCGGTGCAGCCCGACATCCACGCCGCGATGCGCTCGTTGCGCGAGGCCGAGCCGGACGCGATCAGCGGGATGGCCGCGGCCAGGAAGAGGACGGGGACCGCGAGGTACCGGAGGCGGACGCCCGCGAACCAGACGGCCGCGAAGACGAGGAGGAGCATCACCATCGTGGTGCCCAGGTCGCCGCCCAGCACGACGAGGCCCACGGCGACGCCGACGACGGGCACCAGCGGGATGGCGAGGTGCTTCCAGTCGTCGAGCAGGTCGCGCTTGACGCTGAGGATCATGCCCAGCCAGAGCGCCAGGGCGAGCTTCACCGCCTCGGAGGGCTGCGCGGTGAAGGACCCGAGGTCGATCCAGTTGCGGTTGCCGCCGATCTCGTAGCCGAGGGGGGTGAACACCAGCAGCTGGAGCACGACCGTGACGAGCAGGATCTGCCAGGCCCAGCGCTTCCAGAACGAGACGGGCACGCGGGAGGCGATCAGCATCAGCGGGACCCCGATGGCCGCGTAGACGCCCTGCCGCACGAACGCGCCGAAGAAGGACGTGTGCCGCGAGGCGATGTACTGCTCGACGGACGACGACGACAGGACCATCACGAGGCCCAGCACGACCATGAACA
>Ga0308167_1001843_pt1 | contig 22198 bp, 21 predicted proteins | sample PhyCR1_2_FD_202138 | JGI IMG/M metagenome (GOLD analysis project Ga0308167, IMG submission 202138) | Phyllosphere microbial communities from UC Gill Tract Community Farm, Albany, California, United States - DLSLRC.R1 | ecosystem: Host-associated > Plants > Phyllosphere > Unclassified | place... | reverse complement strand
CGAAAATCACCATCGAAATGATATCGGTGTAGTAACTGTGTGGTGACCACAGCATCAGGGCAAACCCGCCGGTGTTCAGCAGACTGATGAATCCGGCCATGATGCTGCGGTTACGGGCGAAGAAACGATCAGACAGGATCCCGGCCAGTATGGTGCCGACAATGCCCGCAATCGCATTGACGCCAATGATGGCCGAGGCTTCAACGGTGGTGTAGCCCTTGCCCTGTTGCAGAAAAAAGATGCCCCAGGAGTTCACGCCGTAGCGGTCGATATACATAAAGGCTGAGGCCAGCGCCAGCGTCCAGAGCGCGGGATTACGCAGCGCCAGCAGCTGATTTTTCAGGATTGAGCTTTTGGCCTCGTCTTCTTCCATCGGTTCATTACTGATCTGATGGATTGACGGGAAGCCGCAGCTCTGTGGGGAATCGCGCATAAACAGCAGCATCAGCACCACGCCTGCCGCGCCGAGCGCCGCGGTCGACAGATACCCCATATGCCAGCCGTAACCGGCAATTACCGCGGCGATCAGCATGTAAGTGATGGCCTCGCCAATATTATGTGCCGTCGACCAGATCGAATAGAAAGTGCCGCGCTCTTTGGTGCCGTACCAGCGTGCCAGCGACACCGCGCACGGCCCTACGCCCATCGACTGCGCCCAGCCGTTAATCCCCCAGAATATCGCCAGCAGCATCGCATTGGTGGTCATGCCCATCATCAGGTTCATGCCTGCGCTGATTAGCAGCCCCAGGCTCATAAAGCGCACCACGTGAGCATGATCGGCGAGAAAGCCATTAACCAGCTTGCCGATGGCGTAGCTAAAAAATAACGCCGAACCGATCATGCCGAGTTCGGAAGGGGAAATACCCAGCTCGACAAGCGCACTTTTGGCAACGGTAAACGAGAGGCGACAAACATAAAAGGTCACGTAGGCCAGCGTCATGGCCAGGAAGGTCTGCCATCTGACAAACCGGAAACGTTGTGGATCAAAAGCACCCGCGCGTTTCTCAGAACGAGCACGAAAAAAACTGAGTAATCCAGACATCATTTTATCTCCGATAGGCAGAGGTGCCGCTGATCGTTGTTGATCATCCATGACGGCCAGTTCCGTTTTTTTATGCAGGTTACAGAATCAGAAGCCCTGCCCAGGTTAACGTAAATGTTGTTTAACCCATTGTTTTAATTGTGGGTAAAGCACGTTGTTTGCCAGTAATACCGGGTTGCCATCGGTGAGACCGTTTGCCGCCAGATAGTCATTTGTGATGCCGCCCGCCTCGCGCATTAAAACGATGCCAGGTAAGCCATCCCAGGGATTCATATGCGGTTCGTAATAACCGATCAGTCGTCCGGCCGCCGCCCAGGCGCTCATCAGCGCACCTGACCCGTTGCGCACAAACATGCCACCATGCTGTAAAAGTGCCTCAAGGAAGGGCAGGAAATCAGACGCTGAAACGCGATGTGAGGTGCCGACACCCATCACGCCACCTGCTACACCGGTGGCCGGGTGCGGCGAAATCTGCCGGTCGTTTAGCCAGGCTCCATGTCCTTTAAGCGCATGGAAAAGTTCATGGTGGTTAGGGTCATAGACCACGCCGATCACCGGTTCGCCATCGACCACAATCGCCAGTGATAAACACCAGGTATGCAGGCCGTTGAGAAAACAACTGGTCCCGTCGATCGGATCTACCACCCATAGCACCCGACTATTGTTATTAGCCGTGCCGCTTTCTTCCCCTAAAAAGCCATCATCAGGAAATGCCTCCGCAATGCGCTGCTTAACGAAGGCTTCCACCTCGCGATCGGCGCGGCTTACCACATCCTGCAGATCAGTGCCTTTGTGATCGGTCTGCAACTTTTCACGCTGCTGGTAGAACTCATTAGCCCGCTTTCCCCCCGACTCAGCAATACTGCAGGCGAAGCGGTAGCGCGCCAAAAGCGAATCATCTTCATGGGTAGCCATAACATCTCCTTAATGAAAATGCACACGTGTGCATTTCGTGGCAAAAATTTAGCCCCGCAGGGCAGAAAGGAGTGTGGCGATTCTGCGGAGAATAATCTGTGATTCACTCCGCATAAAATTAATTTTCCATTATGCGCTATTACGAACTATTAATTTCACCGGAACGGCGCGATGTCGGGAGGGCAGATCAAACCGGGCGATGCGCGTCACCAGCAGGTCGACCGCCTGCTGCGCCAGCCCCTCGGTGTCCTGATGAACGGTGGTGAGATTGTAAGGATCCCAGCCAGCCTGCGGAATATCATCAAAGCCGATGACCGCCGGAAGGGGAGTTTGACCGCCGAGCGAGCGCAGGCCGTCCATCGCGCCTAACGCCAGCATGTCCGTGGCGCATAACAATGCCTGACAGTGGCTAAGCTCAATCGAGGCCGCACGACCGGCAGCGTATCCACCGCCAGCAATAAAGCGCGCTGAAACGGATAAATCGGAAGTTAGCGAAGTTAGCGCAGAATAACGCTCGCTGGTGCTGAAATTCGAGACATCTTCGCCAATAAAGCCAATGTTATCCCAACCCTTCTGGCGGCAGTAATCGACCATCAACTGCATGCCCTGCTGATTATCGCTGGCGACACGATCGCAGCCGGCTAAATCGGCATGACGATTGATCAGGGTGACCGGAATTTTACGCGCCAGATACTCTTCAGCCAGTAACAGAGGTGGGGCGCCAGAGGTAATGATGACCCCGGCGACATGGTAACTCAGCAGCTGTTTGAGCGACGGAGCGAGCTGATCAGGATCATCGGCGTTCATCAACAGCGGCATAAAGCCGTGTAAAGCCAGTTGATTCACCAGAGGAGAGAGCAGTTTGCTGCGGAACGGGTTTTCAAAGCCCGCGGTGATAATGCCGATAAAGTTACTGCTGCCGGTGTTCATGGTTCGGGCGATGATATTGACCTGATAGCCCAGTTGCTCGGCGGCTTGCATCACTTTGACACGCGTCTTTTCTGCAACAGACGCGCCTGGTGTGAATGTTCGTGATACCGCTGAGCGAGAGACGCCCGCCAGCCGCGCGACATCCTCCGCCTTGACCCAGTTTTTCCCTTTAACGTTCATCCGTTATTTTCACCCTGTGATATGCCCTGAATGCCTGCATCGCCACGATAGCACCTGTTTGGGTTAACGTATTGAAATACCCGGCAGGCTCACATTGGTCGAAGGCCGTCAGGTCTCTGTAATATCGTTGAGAGAACAAGATCCGCTAGCCCGAGGCAACCATCAGGCAGTGTTAACCCCAAATTCAGCCCGCTTCGGGGGTTCCCTGATGAAAAACCAGCTGCCAGCGATCGCCGTCAGAACGGGCCCAGCAGGAAGAACGCAGGGATGCGAGTCCGTTTTCCGGATTGACGGTCCGGTAATGCAGAATCGCTGAGTCTGTTGTCAGGCAGATAAGGCGAAAATCACTGCTTGTAATGACGGACCTATGTTTTTCACCTGACAGTGAAGTAATCGTCTCTTCGCGATCCACGCTGACACCTGATCGGGTTATTTCTCTGAATTCAGGATGCAGTATCTCTTCAAGCCACGCCCTCTCCTGGCGTCTGGCACCGTGGAGGCTGCATTCGAGTGCTTTCAACTTTTCCAGCAGCGTTGTGATCACCTGATCGAATCTCCATTATTAAGGCGTTTATCCTGACATTCTGCATCACGCTTCCTGACCGGAATCTTTGCTCTACGACATGCTTCCGGTTCAGTTATGTTGATGACGACCCTTTATTAGTCGCAGGACATGACGCATGGACGCCACTGTAATTCAAAAAGCTTTTGTCGCAATAGCCACAATTATTCTGGTCTGGCTGGAGTTCAGATCGTGTAAAAGAAAAATCAATCCCGATCCGACCATCGCCGCGGCTGATGCCAGTGAACGCCATGCCTGGCGCTTTATCCGTTGGGGCTCCCGGATTGTGCAGATCCTGGCAGGGATATATCTGCTGTGGACCTCCATTAAATACCTGATCACTTAGCCCGGCCTGATATTTACCTTCAGGAAGAAAAGCAGCGTGAATCATCCGTCGCGCGGGTAACCAGCGTGTCAGGGTCAGGCCTGCCTGGCCGACACTCTTTTCTCTACACTCTTTTCTCGACACCCTGCCACTTCGAAACAAAAAATATGAAGCCCCGACCGGGCTTGATATGAAAAATTCCCTTAACGCCTTTCCCGGCACGCCGCCAGCATATCGTCGGCGGCGACATATTCCCGTGTCTGAACGCCGGTAAGCCCCAGCAGGGTAGAAAACAGATTATCCTGTGAATAGGCGTTGGCAGCGGCCCGCTGGCTCAGGCAGCGCGAGTCCACCGCGTAACGCTGCTGATAGTCAGGTGACAACCAGATCAGCATCGGCACATGGGTCTGAACCTCAGGCGCAATGGCATAGGGAAGGCCATGCAGATAAACGCCGTTCTCACCCAGCGACTCACCGTGGTCAGAGAGATAAACCAGGCTGGTGGTGAACCGGTCCTGATGCGCCTTGAGTAACTCAATCGCCTTGTCGACGATATAGTCGGCATACAAAATGGTGTTGTCGTAAGTATTAACCAGCTGCTGCTGCGAACATTCCTGGATCTGTTTAGTTTCACAGGTGGGGGTAAATTTGCGGAACGCAGGTGGATACCGGTGGCTATAAGTCGGCCCGTGACTGCCGATGGTATGCAAGACGATGACGCCATTATCCTGCAGCCGGGTGATGTACTCCTCCAGGCCATGAAAAAGCACCTCATCGTAACACTCACCTTTAATACACATGTCGGGAAGGTTCAGGGCGTTCATATCCTGATTCGGCACCCGATTGCAGGCACCTTTACATCCTCCATCGTTCTCGTTCCATAAAACGCGCAGACCCGCCCGCTGGATAATATCCAGCACGCCTTCCTGATGACTGGCTAGCGCATCGTCATAGTGCGCACGCGGCATGTTGGAAAACATGCAGGGCACGGAGACCGCCGTCGAGGTGCCGCAGGAAGTGGTATCAGGAAAATAGACGACCTCATCTTCAGCCAGTAACGGATTAGTCGGTCGCGAGTAACCTCCCAGCGAAAAGTTCGCGGCGCGTGAGGTTTCACCCAACACCAGAATCGTCAGGTTTTTCTTCGGCCCGGTCAGCATCTGCGGAAGCTGATGGGCGTCTTCACCTATTTTTACCAGCGGAAGGTCAGCCTGCTGATGATGCTGGTAATAAGAGAGCGAGGCAGCGATAAAATTCGCCGGACTCAGAGCCTTGACCAGACCATGATTATTGCGGATCAGCGAGGCGTAATCTTTATAGAACAGCATCGCCACCAGCGCGATCAGCATGACAGAAAGGGCGATGTTAATGCCGCGGGATGCCAGACATGTCCAGAGAGAGAACGTCTTTTTAAAACGCGGCCAGAAAGCCAGTGCGGCCATCACAACCCCAGACAGAAACAGCACCAGCAGCATTTCAGGCGTTAACAGGGCCAGGCTCTCTGCTGGTGTGGTGTCCACGATGTTGGTGATCATCGAGCGATCCAGAACGATGCCGTAATGCTGAATAAAATACTGCGCGGTGGCAGAGACAACGATAAACAGCGCAACCGCTATCCTGTCCAGCCTGAAAAATGAGGTAAGGGTGACGACGATATTAATGACACAAAAGGCCACCAGCGGCATAGAGAGAAAGAAAAGAATATTGCGCAGGCCGTTCAGCGGAATCAGCGCCAGAGCCTGTTGGTAATAGGCAATATTGAGAAAAACCGAGATATAAAGCGAGAAAAAAACACTATAGGTCACGCGGTGCAGTACGGGTTTACTAAAGCGCAGTTGAGACATAGAGGTATTCCATAACCTGAGTAGGCTGACCCGTCAAAATCAGTCACCTATTGATTAAAAATGTTTAATAAAAGTTAAAGCGCTGCGGCCTCAGACGCTAAGCAATCTGCCACTGCGGTTACGTTTATCATTAACCAAAGCAGGGGGTTGATGAAAATATGATCATTTTATGAACCCTGAATGAAGATAAGTTTACCGTAGTAAAAATTAAATCAGACTAAACAAAATGCTAACATTCCTGATGAGGGACTTTTCAATATTGTGATGTGAATCACGCGATATTCAATGTTCGATATGCTGTACGAGCGAGCACCGGACTGATCGTTCTCAGAGCAAGCTCTCAGCTCGCTGAAGCGTGCGTTATAAAACGACACCTGACTGAACAGGTACGTCTGACCGGGGTGGCTGGCTCACGCTTATCCGGGGGTGAACCAGAATAGAGATCGCAACAGGAGCGAAGTTGACTCAGAGGTCTGATGCGCGGGACAGTAAAGGGGATGAAACCCATTTACCGTGGGAGGGATTCAGTCAGCGAGGAAAGGTGCTATTGGGTGCGCCCTGGCAGACGCACCCGACAAACTCAGGGTTTCCAGCGGCGCAAAGCAGTGTGATCTTCATACGGTAATTTTGATGGCAATGAGATCAGCTCAATCACGCTGCCCCACGGCGTGCGGCCATAACAGAAGAAGTTATTTTTTCCTGTTTCGGTCGGAAACATCAGTGGCTGAGGCGAGGTAAACATTTTTCCACCGGCTCGCTCAAACAGGCTGATGGCCTGGTCGATGTCATCAACGTACACGGCAAAATGCTGTAAGCCGTAGTCGCTGGGACGCACCGGCTGCTGCTGCTCCGGTCCTTTCATTTCAAACAGCTCAAGCCCCGGCCCGTGCTTTAGCGCCATCATCCTGACCGTGGTGATGCGGGTTCCCGGAAACAGGTTCAGAATGCTTTCCGTTTCTTCGCCTTTTACATCCTCATCTGACGGGGAAACGGAGTCGTAGATCACTTCTGCGCCAAACGCTTCTTTAAAGAAACGGGTGGCCTCGTCAATATCGGATACGGTGATGCCAACATGGTCCATACCGCGAATCGTTTCAACAGACATTATTTTTCTCCCAGGTGGATTAATCGTTAACGGGCGTACCGGTTTGCTGCCCTCGCTGTCAGCGCTTTGAGCTGGGCCGCAATCAGATTGCGGGTATCATCATCCGTGATCAGGCCGGTCTGCGGATCAAGCCGGGAAGCGGCCTGGCCGACCATCACTTCCGGTTTGTTCAGCACTCTGCCGTCAAGAAACACCAGAATCTGACGCAGGTGATGCTGAGCTCGCGCGCCGCCAATGGCGCCCGGAGAGGCGGTGATGATCGCCACCGGCTTACCGGCTACCGGGGTGTCGGGCAGGCGTGAAAGCCAGTCCAGCGCATTTTTAAGCGCGCCTGGCACCGAGTAGTTATATTCCGGTGTGACGATGATCAGCCCATCCGCTGCCGAAATTGCGTTACCCATTGCCATGACGGCGGCGGGAAACCCGTCGGCCTGCCGGTCTGCGTCATAGTGTGGAATCTCGCCGACAGAGCCGAGCGGGGTGATCTCCACACCGGTCGGGGCCAGCGACGCGAGGTTGCGAGCCACCACCGCGTTGAAAGAGCCTTTACGAAGGCTGCCCAGCAGTGAGACGAAAGTAAGGGGTTTGGCCTGTGACATGTGGCTCTCCAGTGGGTTCAGAACAGATTCTCAGGTCAGTGCCGGGGTTTGTTTTCCGATGGAGATAAGTCTGATATAGAATTAAACATCGATAAACCGCTTGTAAGTCGCCATTGAGTCAACTTTATGTCTACCTCCTTTACCGCAGACTCTCTGCGAGGTATTACCAACTTTGTCATTACGGCAAAATCGAGCAGTTTTACCGAAGCTGCCGAACAGCTGGGCATTACCAAATCCGCGGTCGGTAAGAGCGTGGCAAGGCTTGAAGAACGGCTGGGCACGCGTCTGTTTCACCGATCTACCCGCAAACTAAGCCTGACCAGCGACGGTGAGGCTTATCTGGCAAGCTGTCTGTCGGCGCTGGAGATTCTGGACTCCGCGGAAAACAGCCTCAGCCGACGTCAGGACAATCCGGCAGGCACGGTGCGTATCGATATGCCGGCATCTTTTGGCCGCAATCTGATGATGCCGGTGCTGCTGGATCTGATTAGCCGTTATCCGGCGCTGCGGCTGGCGCTGACCTTTAATGATCGGCTGATCGATCCGGTTGAGGAGGGCGTTGATCTGGTACTGCGGCTCGGTGAGTTACAAAGCACCGATGAGCTGATTGCCCGTCGTCTGAGCCGTCAGCGTCTTATCCTGTGCGCCTCTCCTGAGTATCTCAGGCAGCATGGCGCGCCTGGCGACATCGAATCACTGAAAAAGCATGGTTGCATCATGGGCTTTCGGCGGGGCGCGCCACTGGCCTGGCGGCTGCGCCCAGCGGGTGAGCGGGAGGTGAAATTTATCTCAGGCACGGCGCATCAGATCAGCGATGGTGATGCCATGCTGTTGGCCTGTCTTGCCGGCGCAGGGATTGCACAGTTTCCGGAATCGATGGTGAATGATCATATCGAGGCAGGTAGCCTGGTGGCGGTGATGGCTAACCATATGCCGGTGCCGGTAGAGCTGAATGTGGTGTGGCCACGCGCCCGGCATCTGATCCCGAAAGTCCGCATTATCGTCGACGAAATGCTTAAAAAGGCGGGCGAAGGGGTTTTTGGCGATTTAAGGTAGCGTTTTTGTTAACGCTAAGGCGATTCCAGGGCTGTTTATCAACTTTGAGCAAATTTATATTCTGTCCGTCCCATGACGTCTGCTGGCTCTGACCGGACCATTCTCGGCAGTCAGCACAGCTTAAATGTGAAATTTACAGACAGGTTACGTGTTATGCCATTTGCTCTCTGGGCGCTGGCGTTCGTTGCATTCGGTATTGGAACCACTGAATTCATTATCGCTGGCCTTCTCTCCGTTATCGCCGCTGATTTTAACATCACGATTCCGGTTGCCAGCTATCTGGCAACCTCCTACGCGCTGGGCGTATTTGTTGGCGCGCCGGCGTTAATTATTCTCGGTGCGAAAATTCCGCGTAAAGCGATGCTGGTTTACCTGATGGCGCTGTTTGTGATCGGCAATCTGGTCACCGCCTTTGCTCCGACGCTGGGCATGGCGATTCTGGGCAGGAGTATCACCTCAATGACCCACGGTGCATTTTTTGGCATCGGCTCCATTATTGCGGCGGATAGTGTGGCACCGTCGAAGCGCGTAACAGCCATTCTGGCTGGGCGGCGTGGTCATTGCTGCCGGATTCGGTCTGCAGTCACCCAACCGGGCGGGTGCGATGCTCTCCGTTATTGCGCTGATAATGGCGGTGCTATCCGATCTGACCGATAAAACCGGCCACGCTATCGGGTAACATTAAGGTGACTGGCCAGTGGACAATCAACCCGATTGGCTCAGTGGCCGGAGCGGAGATTTTTACTGCGCGGGCTCGGACATACGTGACAAACAGATATCTCAGTAACCTCAGTTGCCGTCTGTAGCGAGCGTCTGCGGTGCCATTCATTCCGATTTACGCTGAAATCAGACTCACTGCTTCTGAGTTTTGCGCCGTATCTGCTTAACTGGATAACAAGAGAAAGCCATCGCAGGCAAAGCCCGGATGTCGGGTGATAGCTTTTGACTGTATTAAGCTCCGCCTTAAACACCCCATCAAAAATGTTGAGGACGCTATGCTGATAGCTCAGATTTCGGATATTCATGCCTCATTTGAAAACGATCATCTTCAGCGATTCGAACAGGTGCTGAGGTGGCTTGCGAATCTGCATCCGGACATAGTCGTGCTTACAGGTGACCTGACAGAGGGTGGGTGGCGCGAAGGCTATAAAGAGATCGCTGAACGACTGGAACGGCAGGATTATCCTTCATTAGTTCTGCCGGGAAATTCCGACGATCGCCATTTAATGCGAATGACATGGGGTGAGCCACAAGGATCTTCTGATGCGCCGCCACAGGCTCTGAACTTTAGTCGTGATATTGGAGGATTGAAACTAATAGGTCTGGATACGACAGTTGATCGCCAGGATTATGGCAGCGTTTCCGGACATCTCGAATGGCTGGAGAAACAACTCAGCAATACAGGGGACTCGCCAGCGCTGCTTTTTATGCATCACCACGTCTTTGAATCTGGCATACCGACACTGGATGAATCGATGTGCAGAGGAACGGGTCCGCTGGAAGCGCTGATTAAAAACGCACCGGCCAGGCTGCTGGCAATGGCTGCAGGGCATGTTCACCGGCCAGTAGCGGGCACTTTCGCAGGTATTCCGGCTTATATATGTGGCTCCGTCTGCCCGGCCAATCCTGTATGGTTCGGAACAAAAAATATTCCCCCGGTCGCTGAACCGCCTGCGTTAATGATTCATCGCTATGTCAACAACAGGCTTACCAGCCATCATGTCTGTGTGTGACTCATACATCAATCTCCCGCGGTGGCAGGCAAAGCACCTGAGAAAAAGAAGATTGCGTTTCCCGCTGAGGGGGGCAGTCATGCCACCGCTGACGCATAAAAATCCCCCTTCAACCGGCACGCTTGTTTAGCCGCATCCACCTGCAGGCAGAGCACGGTATCTGCATCAAACCCACGCTGTTGTAGTTCAAGCGCTGAGGCACATTCACGAAGAGGCTGCAGATTTTGTGCCTGGTAATATTGCCAGACAGCCACCGCCGCCTGTGCTTCGGGTGAACAATCCTGGCGTCCCATTGCGGCGATAATGCCGCCTGCTGCGGTGTAATCTTCCACCGCGGGACGAAGGCTACCGTCAGGCCATCGCTCACCACAGGGGATGAACAGAATACGGTCAAAACGGCGGCAGGCATTTGCTGTGCCGGTCATGTTCCGTAAACAGCCGGTGAAAACCGGCTTACCGGTCTCCCGCGCCCTGAACGAAATCGCTGAGCCGTTAGGCGACGGCAGTACCAGGCTTTCGCCTTCGCGAATGTTTTGAATCGAAACGGGCGACAGGCTGTAACCTTCACCGCTGAATCGACGGTCCGGGCTGGCTGCCTGTGCTCCGATTTTCATCGCATACTGACGTGCGGATTCGTCTTTCCATGGCCAGGGATAAATGCGCGCGCCATTATCGACCGCCAGGCTGACGCAGGTCGAAAAGGAGATAACATCGATGATAACGATGCAGTCCACTTCGCTGGCTAAGCCATCCACGGCAGACAGGCCCCACTCAAGACGAACCCCGAAACGCTGCTGGCTGAACGCTTCCATGATCTTTTCTCAGATATTTTTCCGTTGATAACATTGAACATAGCGTCACTGAGCTCAGTGTTCTTATAATCCTGAGCTAACGCTGTTCATGAATAGGGCGAATCAGGTCACCGGCAAATGACAGCATTGATTCGGGTACCCTCAAAGGTGCTTTGACCATGCCAGGCACAGGCTGGGCACGGGGTGAATCAATCATGCACCCGTCCGACAGTGAAAGAAAAAAACATAAAGTTTCATTGCGCTGCGCCGATAAAAAGAGCGTTTTTTATATAGGGATATGAGATGCGTAAAATTATCTATACCACTGGCCTCCTGCTGGGAATGACAGGGCTGACATTACCTGCTTACGCGAATACGCTGACGCAAAGCCTGACCCGTTGTGATTCAACCTTTTTCAATGAAATATATCATCAGCGGGCCACTCTGAGCCGCGTCGCACCGCTAACGGTTGACCATCAGCACCGGGCCTGGTTCAAAACGCCGCCTGACGGCAATGGCACCCTCTGGTTTGCCCAACCTCTGCATGAATTAAACCTGACGATTACGGGTTATTATGTGCAAACGAATAACCTCGATGCCATCAACTACGGTAAATACTATTTTTGGGGACTGGTTTTCAAAGAATCACCACAAGAGGTCCTCTCCAGACTCGATCATTTGAGCTGGAGCCAGGCCGGAGATGAATATTTATCTCAGGCGATGATTAAAGCAAACCCGAACAGTGCATGGGAAAGAAACGCGCAAGCGGTCTCTGACATTGCTCCGGCAAAAGAAAGCACCGAGAAACTGTTATTACTCAGCAAAGGCAAACAAGGCACATTATTACTCTGTTCAGTTCAGGGAAATGTCACGCCTGATATGCTCGTAACGTTACGACCTGACTTAACTGCTGAGGCTGCAAAATGAAAAAACTGACATGGATGACATTACTTTTTCTCACCGGCTGTGCGGGAACCAGTAAGCCACTGCCGCAAACGCAGGTAAAAGCACCGGCGGGTCTGATAAAAGTCCTTTCTGATGACGACTTAACTTCCTATGCCGATTTCAGGGTAATTTCCACGTATCAGGGTAACCCTCACTTGCGTCAGTTTTATTTCATCAACAACTACGCGCAACAGAGACTGATTATAAAAGATCCGCCTGTTTACATTGCCAGTTCCCGGGCCATTAATGTGATTAACTGCGAGCAAAACCAGCGTGCCGTTTTGAACCGGTCAATGTTTTCCAAACCCTTTGCGGAAGGCATTCTTGTTCACGCAGGGGCGGAGCCGGGGCAGTGGAACACTTTCCCGAAAGATTCTCTTTTCGGCATGATTGCAGAAAGTATGTGCAATATTCCCGTTGAAAGACTCAAGCCAGAGCCGCCGAAAGACAACCGCAAGCCGCTACTGGATTAATCGCCAGCAGGCCGGGCGAAACGGAATTATGAAGTAACGACTTTTGCCTCGAAGCTGAATCAGATACTGAACGGTAAATGAACGATTGCCAGATAAAAATCAACCGCTTCAGGGAATGAGCAGCATCTGAAATCTGGTTGGTGCGAAAGGGATAGCCTGGTCTGGAGAAGCGAGTTATCGCGGTGTCACGGCAACGATCCGCAAGACCATTACCGCGCATCAAAAGCGTAACAGCACGCCCGGCGATCGCCATCTCCGGGCTTTTTGACAGTAATCAGGCGGCGCGGACCTGCGGCATCGCGATATCCGCGCTGATGCGCTCGCCCTGGGCATCAAACACCATGCAGTGATGCGGATGGAAGGTGGGTCGCAGTGTCTGGTAGGGACGAAAATGGACATCGCCCGGCAGCAGCATTTTGAAGCCATCGTAGCCGTGGCTCTGACCAAACAGATAGGTATTATTACCGAGTCGCTCCACCACTTCGCAATGAAAATTCAGATTAAGCGGCCCATCGCCGTTAATCTGCAACTGTTCTGGTCTGATCCCCAGCGTGATCTCATCGCCTGGTTGCAGCTGGCGCACGGGTGAGGGGAGCTGCAGCCGGTGTTCGCCGTCGTTGACCACCGCGATCAGGCCACCGGGCCCGCACTGCTCTACGCGTGCCGGCAGAAAATTCATTTTCGGTGATCCGATAAAGCCAGCGACAAAACGGTTGATCGGATTGTAATAGAGCGCCATCGGCGACCCGACCTGTTCCACCTTGCCGTAGTTCATCACCACAATCTTATCGGCCAGCGTCATCGCTTCGGTCTGATCGTGCGTCACATAAACCATGGTGGTTTTCAGTTCCTGGTGTAACTTTGCAATGTGCAGGCGCATATCGACACGCAGTTCGGCATCGAGGTTCGACAAGGGTTCATCGAACATAAATACCCGCGGATTACGCACAATCGCGCGACCAATCGCCACACGCTGACGCTGGCCTCCCGACAGCTGCTTTGGTTTACGATCCAGCAGATGCGCCAGCTGCAGCGTTTTTGCCACCATTTCCACCTGATGCTCAATCTGCGCTTTCGGCAAACGGTTCACTTTCAGACCGTAGCCGATATTCTCCGCCACGGTCATATGCGGATAGAGCGCATAGGACTGAAACACCATCGCCACACCGCGATGTGAGGGTGCGATGTCATTCATCACCTCATCGCCAATCAAAATCTCACCGTCACTGATCTCCTCCAGCCCGGCAATCAGCCGTAACAGCGTGGACTTACCGCAGCCGGACGGGCCAACGAAGACAGCAAATTCACCGGCCTCGATATCGAGCGTGATGTTTTTCAGCGTTTCTGTTTTACCAAAGCGTTTGGTGACGTTTCTTAATCTGATGCTGGACATGCTGATCCTCATGGCAGGAATATGGCTGCTTAAATGTACGACGTATAACAGTTGGTTAATTTTCACGTCAGCCCTGATGGTGCCTGGGTTGACTATAACGTTGCACCGAAGCGCGCCCTACCGCTGTTTTTGATTTCTGTAATACCGATCACACATTGGTGCTAACAGGCTGGAGCAGCGTCGGCGTTCCGCGTAGCGTAGGCCCCCTGTGCGATACGTTATCCAGAATTAACCTGCCCGTTTAGTCAGGACTCTGCCGGCGTTAGCAAAAAGATTTCAGCGAATGACAGCTAAAAATGTCATACCTTCACATGAGGCCAGAAATGAAAATTAAAATCAGCGTTACGCTACTCCTGTCAGCATTGATGCTTAATCAATCCGCCTGGGCCGCTCAGCAATTGACAATCTGGGAAGATATTAAGAAATCGGACGGAATCAAAACCGCGATCGCCGATTTTCAAAAGCAGTACGACGTAGAGGTAAAGGTGCAGGAGATGCCGTTTGCCCAGCAGATTGAGAAGCTGCGTCTGGACGGTCCGGCGGGCATCGGCCCGGATGTGCTGGTCATCCCTAACGATCAGCTGGGTAGCGCCGTAGTACAGGGCCTGCTGGCCCCGCTGAAAATGGATGCGGCGGAACAGAACGCCTACACACCGTCAGCGATGGCAGCCTTTACGCAGAACAAGGTGGTCTACGGCGCGCCAAAAGCGGTTGAGACGCTGGTGCTGATTTACAACAAAGATCTGCTGCCGTCACCGCTGAAAACCCTGGATGAATATCGCGCTTTCTCTCAAAAGCAACGCGCGGCGAAGCAGTATGGCCTGCTGGCGAAATTTGATCAGATTTACTACAGCTGGGGCGTCATGGCCCCGATGGGCGCCTATATCTTTGGCAAAAATAGCGATGGGACGCTCAATACCCAGGATGTCGGGCTGAACACCGCGGGAAGCGTCGAAGCGGTCAGCTATCTGAAGCGCTTCTTCAGCGAAGGGCTGTTGCCAGGCGGCATCATGGGCGACAACGGGCTGAACGCGATCGACTCGCTGTTTACCGAGAAAAAAGCGGCCGCGGTGATTAACGGTCCGTGGGCGTTTCAGCCTTATCAGGCGGCTGGGATTAACTATGGCGTCGCTCCGTTGCCGCTGCTGCCCAACGGCAAGCCGATGAGTTCGTTCCTCGGCGTGAAAGGGTATGTGGTCTCTACCTGGAGTAAAGATCAGGCACTGGCGCAGAAATTCATCACCTTTATTAACCAGCCGCAGTACGTCAAAGAGCGTTATCAGAAAACGCAGGAAATCCCGCCGGTCACGGCGCTGATGAACGATCCGATCATCAAAGATGATGAGAAAGCTAACGCGGTGGCGGTGCAGGCCACGCGCGCGTCGGCCATGCCAGGCGTACCAGAGATGCAGGAAGTCTGGGGTCCGGCCAATGCCGCGCTGGAGCTGAGCGTCTCCGGCAAGCAGGAGCCGAAAGCGGCGCTGGATAATGCCGTGAAGCAGATCAGCATGCAGATCGAAGCGATGCAGGCCAGCAACCAGTAATGGTGCGCCGGGCGATAATCCCTACAGGAAAAGGATCAGGGTGTGGCTATTTCTTCCGATGAACATCTGGTCAGCGCTACGCGTCCGCGTCGTCATGCGACGACGGGTGCGCTGCTCGCGCTGCTGCCTGGCTTCGGCCAGTTTTATCACCGCCAGTGGGCAAAAGGGCTCTGTTTTCTGATTTTGCTCGCCAGTTTTACCGGCGTCTTCCACGATTTTCTGCGTGAAGGGATGTGGGGACTCTATACGCTGGGTGAAGTGGTTCCGCGCGATAACTCCATCTTCCTGCTGGCAGAGGGGATCATCAGTCTGCTGATTGCTGCCTTTGGCCTCGCAGTCTGGGGAGTGTCGGTACGTGACGCCTGGCTGAATGGCGTGAAGCGCGACAAGGGCCAGCCACTCAACAGTGTGCGTCAGCAGTATCAGCTGCTGCTGCGCGACGGCTTCCCTTACCTGATGATTTCACCGGGCTTTATTTTGCTGGTGTTCGTGGTGGTGTTTCCGATTCTGTTTGGCTTCGCAATTGCCTTCACCAACTACAACCTCTACCACACGCCACCGGCGAAGCTGGTGGATTGGGTGGGGTTCAAAAACTTTATCAACATTTTCACCCTGTCGATCTGGCGCTCCACCTTCTTTGACGTGCTGCAGTGGACAGTAGTCTGGACGCTGCTGGCCACCACGCTGCAGTGCACCGTGGGCGTGATGCTGGCGATTCTGGTCAATCAGAAAGACCTGCGCTTTAAACCGCTGATCCGCACCATTTTTATCCTGCCGTGGGCGGTACCGGGCTTCGTCACCATTCTGGTGTTTGCCGGCATGTTCAATGACAGCTTCGGGGTGATCAATAACGCCATTCTCGATTTCTTTGGCATCGCGCCAAAGGCGTGGATGACCGATCCGTTCTGGAGCAAAACCGCGCTGATCATGATGCAGACCTGGCTCGGTTTCCCGTTTGTCTTCGCGATGACCACCGGCGTGTTGCAGGCGATTCCGGACGATCTCTATGAGGCGGCGATCATGGACGGCGCCAGTGCATGGACGCGGCTGAAAACCATCACGCTGCCGCTGGTGCTGTATGCGATTGCGCCAATCATCATCACGCAATACACCTTCAACTTTAATAATTTCAACATTATCTACCTGTTTAACAACGGCGGTCCGGCGGTGGCGGGGTCGAATGCCGGCGGCACCGATATTCTGGTGTCATGGATCTACAAGCTCACCATGTCGTCGTCGCAATATGCTATCGCCGCCACTATTACCATTCTGCTGTCGATTTTCGTGGTGGGTCTGGCGCTGTGGCAGTTCCGCGCGACCCGGTCGTTTAAACAAGATGAGATGGCGTAAGGGAGCAGTTATGGCGAAGTCCGGCAGTATTAAACGCGAACGGTGGGTACGCCTGTCGCTGACCTGGCTGGTGGTGCTGGCCGTCTCGACCATCATTATCTATCCGCTGGTCTGGACGGTAGGAGCATCACTGAATGCGGGTAACAGCCTGCTCAGCAGTTCGATCATTCCCGAGAATGCGTCGCTACAGCACTACCGCGATCTGTTCAATGGCACGGTGCCTTATCTGACCTGGTACTGGAACTCGATGAAAATCAGTTTCCTGACCATGGTGCTGACGCTGGTTAGCGTCAGCTGTACCGCCTACGCCTTTTCGCGGTTTCGCTTCAAAGGGCGGCAGAACGGGCTGATGCTGTTTCTGCTGTTGCAGATGATTCCGCAGTTTTCGGCACTGATCGCGATTTTCGTGCTGTCGCAACTGCTGGGGCTGATCAATAGCCACATGGCGCTGGTGCTGATCTACGTCGGCGGCATGATCCCGATGAACACCTATTTGATGAAGGGTTATCTCGACTCGATACCCAAAGATCTGGATGAGTCGGCGCGCATGGACGGCGCGGGCAACTTCCGCATCTTTGTCGAGATCATCATGCCGCTGTCGAAGCCGATTCTGGCAGTGGTGGCGCTGTTTTCCTTCACCGGTCCGCTGGGCGATTTCATTCTCTCCAGCACTATTTTACGTACACCCGATCAGTTCACCTTGCCGATCGGCCTCTATAACCTGGTGTCGCAAAAGATGGGCGCCAGCTACACCACCTATGCGGCTGGCGCGGTCCTGATCGCCGTGCCGGTGGCGGTGTTCTATCTGGCCCTGCAGAAATACTTCGTTTCTGGCCTGGCCTCAGGCAGTACTAAAGGATAAATCATGACGCCAAAAACCTTATTTCTCGCCCTGGCGCTGGCCTGGGCGACACCGCTGCTCGCCGCTAATTCGTCCACTATCACCTCCGCCGGGCCGTGGCCAGCGGATTTCATCAAAGGCGCGGACATCTCTTCGCTGGCGGAACTGGAGCGGCAGGGTGCGAAATTCTACAACGCCGCTAACCAGCAGCAGGATGCCATCACCATTCTGAAAGCCAGTGGCATCAACACCATTCGCCTGCGGTTGTGGGTCGATCCCACCGACGGCAGCGGTCACAGCTATGGCGGCGGCGGTAACGACCTGGCGACCACCCTGGCGCTGGCGAAGCGGGTCAAAGCCGCTGGCATGAAGCTGCTGCTCGACGTGCATTACAGCGATTTCTGGACCGATCCCGGCAAGCAGTTCAAACCAAAAGCCTGGCAGTCGCTGACCTTTCCTCAGCTGGAAACGCAGATTCATGACTACACCCGCGACACCCTTGCCCGGTTTAAGGCGGAAGGCGTGATGCCCGATATTGTGCAGATTGGCAATGAACTCAACGGCGGAATGCTCTGGCCAGAGGGAAAAAGCTGGGGCCAGAACGGCGGCGAGTTTGATCGTCTGGCCGGTCTGCTGAAAGCCGCGATTGGCGGGCTGCGCGAAAACCTCAGCGATCCGCATCAGGTGAAGATCATGCTGCACCTTGCTGAAGGGACCAAAAACGACATGTTCCGCTGGTGGTTTGATGAAATCGTTAAGCGCGATGTGCCGTTCGATGTGATTGGTCTGTCGATGTACACCTACTGGAACGGCCCGATCAGCGCGCTGAAAGCCAACATGGACGACATCTCACGGCGCTATGACAAAGATGTGATGGTGGTGGAAGCCGCCTATGGCTACCAGCTGGAAAACTGCGATAGCGCAGAGAACAGCTTCCAGGCCAAAGAAGAGCAGGCCGGCGGTTATCCCGCTACGGTCACGGGCCAGGCCGCCTATCTGCATGACCTGATCAAAGCGGTACTGGCGGTGCCAGACCATCGCGGCAAAGGCGTGGTGTACTGGGAACCCGCGTGGATCCCCGCGCCCGGCAACACCTGGGCCACGCCTGCCGGCATGAAATATATCCACGACGAATGGAAACAGGGTAACGCCCGCGAAAATCAGGCGCTGTTTGACTGTCACGGCAAGGCGCTGCCTTCGCTACAGGTTTTTCATTAATCATTAGCGCTAACGCTGATGTCTCTGACACCTCTGAGGAACAGGTATGAATAAATTTCCCCCGATCAGCGCCAGGGTGACCTCGCTGCTGCATGGCGCTGACTACAATCCGGAACAGTGGCAACATCAGCCGGGCATTATTGATGACGATGTAATGATGATGAAGCAGGCGCACTGTAACGTCATGTCCGTCGGGATTTTTAGCTGGGCGAAGCTGGAGCCGGAAGAGGGACGCTATGATTTCGGCTGGCTGGATGAGGTGATCGACAAGCTCTGGCAGCAGGGCATTTCGGTGTTTCTCGCCACGCCGAGCGGCGCCCGTCCGGCCTGGATGTCGCAGGCCTATCCGCAGGTGTTGCGCGTGGGTCGCGATCGCGTGCCCGCTCTGCATGGCGGCCGGCATAATCACTGCATGACCTCACCGGTTTATCGCCAGAAAGTACAGGCGATGAACAGCCAGCTGGCGGCACGTTACGCCCATCATCCGGCGGTGATTGGCTGGCACATCTCTAATGAGTATGGCGGCGAGTGCCACTGCGATCGCTGTCAGCAGGCCTTTCGCGGCTGGCTGCAGCGCCGCTACGAAACGCTGGAGAAGCTGAATCACGCCTGGTGGAGCGACTTCTGGAGCCATACCTACAGCGACTGGTCGCAGATTGTCTCACCGGCTCCGCAGGGTGAAATGTCGATTCACGGTCTGAACCTCGACTGGCGGCGTTTTATGACCGACCAGGTCAACGACTTCTGCCGCGAAGAGATCAAACCGCTGAAGCAGGCCAATCCCGATCTGCCCGCCACCACTAACTTCATGGAGTACTTCTACGATTACGATTACTGGAAGCTGGCCCCCACGCTCGACTTTATCTCCTGGGACAGCTATCCGATGTGGCACAACCAGAAAGATGAAACCGCGCTGGCCTGCTACACCGCGATGTACCACGATTTGATGCGAACCCTGAAGCAGGGCAAACCCTTTGTCCTGATGGAGTCGACGCCGGGCGCCACTAACTGGCAGCCGACCAGCAAGCTCAAAAAGCCGGGGATGCATATTCTCTCTTCTTTGCAGGCAGTCGCGCATGGTGCCGACGCGGTGCAATATTTCCAGTGGCGTAAAAGCCGCGGTTCGGTCGAGAAATTTCATGGCGCGGTGGTCGATCACGTCGGTCACCTTGATACCCGAACCGGCCGCGAAGTGAACGAGTTAGGACGGATGCTGGCGGCGATGACCCCGGTGCTGGGCAGCCGGGTTGAGGCCAGAGTAGCGATTATTTTCGACTGGGAAAGTCGCTGGGCAATGGATAACGCGCAGGGTCCCCGCAACCTCGGCCTGCACTATGAACGCACCGTGAATGAACACTATCGCGCGTTCTGGGAACAGGGGGTGGCGGTGGATGTGATCAACGGCGACAGCGACCTCAGCGGCTATGAGCTGGTGATTGCGCCGATGCTCTACATGGTTCGTGATGGCTTCGCGGCGCGGGTGCAGCAACATCTGGAGCGGGGCGGCCACTTTGTTGCCAGCTACTGGAGCGGCATCGTCAATGAGAGCGATCTCTGTTACCTCGGCGGATTCCCTGGCCCGCTGCGGCCGCTGCTCGGCATCTGGGCAGAAGAGATCGATAGCCTGACCGACGAAGAGTTCAACGGCGTACGCGGCGTCAACGGTAACGAACTGGGCCTGCGCGGACCGTATCAGGCGCGGGAACTTTGCGAACATATTCATCCGGAAGGCGCAACGGTGGTGGCCAGCTACGAAAGCGACTTCTACGCCGGAACCCCGGCGGTTACCGTTAATCAGGTGGGCAAGGGCAAAGCCTGGTACATCGCATCGCGTAATGATCTGCCGTTCCACCGTGATTTCTACGGCGCGTTGATCCGGCAGCTGGCGTTACCGCGTGCGTTGCCGATGGCGTTGCCGCCAGGCGTGACGGCGCAGAGCCGTACCGATGGTGAAGAGGCGTTTATCTTCCTGCAGAACTTCACCGGACAGGCGCAGCAACTGCAGCTGCCTGCCGGGATAAGCGATCTGATCAGCGGCGTCCCGCTGACCGGCGCGCTGACCCTGGCACCCTGGGGCTGTCGCGTATTGCGTGCGCCACGGGACAACAGCGCGTCCTGAGGGAGGCGGTTAGCATTATCAGCAACACGGCGGGCAGCAGCCCGCCTTTTTCTTATCTGAAGGAGAACAGAATGGTCAGTCTGAAATCGTTTAAGCACTACTTCAGCCGGCAGGTGCTGCCCGCCGGTGAGGCACCGGTTGACGGGGAACTGCTGGATCAGCTGATGTGCTGCTTTGGCGGGCGCGACAATATTCAGCAGGTCGATGCCTGCTTAACCCGGCTGCGGGTCACGGTGAAATCGCTGGCGGCGGTGGATACGGCCGGATTACAGCAGGCGGGGGCGATTGGCGTGGTGATTCTGGGACACGAGGTGCATGCGATCTTCGGGACCCGGTCCGATCGTTTGCGTCAGCTACTGGAGACACGCTTCTTTCAGGCGGAATAAAAAAATGGATAACCGTTACCGGTTATCCAAATAAGCCCCTGTATAAGCGCTTAATAAAGACCACAACGAGGAGATAGCGCGTTTACCACCAGGCTTCGACCTGTACGCCGAAGTTCCAGGTGTCATTACTGGTGTTGTCCTGGAAGCTGTGTCCGTTTTCAGAATCATTCAGATAAGACGCAAACAGGCGCAGTTCAGGACGTGACATAAACTCCGGACCGGCGGCCAGACCCAGCGCCAGGGTATATTTCTGTCCCGCCTGCTTATAATCACCGCCGACTTTGTTCTCATCTTTCTGCCAGAAGCTGCCGACTTCGCCGATGCCGCGAACATACTCGGTAAACTGATACTGACCGCGGCCTACCAGCGACAGCAGGGTAGTTTTGCTGGTCTGGGCTGTCACATCATCTGCGGAACCCCAGGTAAAGACCTGGTTTAGCGAGAATTTGTCGGTAATCGGCAGCAGACCCGTGTTGATCACGCGGTAGCCTTTGGCGTTGCGGGTATCATTCCACATGTCATACCAGCCGCCGCCCTGTGAAATCATGTTCTGCGCCAGGCCCTTGTCGGCATACTGCAGCACCAGTTTCTGATAGCCGCCCCAGATATCCTGGCTGATTTCGCCGGTCAGCATCACACCGTTCTCGGCGTCATACAGGCCGCCATACTCTTCCTGCTTTTTGGTGGTGTTTGGCATGGCGTAATCGATACCGAACTCGGTCCAGGCCCCACTCCAGGGTTTCCAGCCCGCATAGCGCAAATCAAGATAGTTAATGTTGACGTCGTTATCGCCATCGACGCGGTAATCCACATCGTTAGCATCGCCCCGAATCCATGCGAACGAGAT
>Ga0308167_1001835_pt1 | contig 22288 bp, 20 predicted proteins | sample PhyCR1_2_FD_202138 | JGI IMG/M metagenome (GOLD analysis project Ga0308167, IMG submission 202138) | Phyllosphere microbial communities from UC Gill Tract Community Farm, Albany, California, United States - DLSLRC.R1 | ecosystem: Host-associated > Plants > Phyllosphere > Unclassified | place... | reverse complement strand
GATGAGGGTTTAAAATGCAGAATGTCATGGCAGAGCAGCAAGCATACTCCGATAACAGCCTGTTACTGGATGCACGCGAGCAGAACGTGCCGCGTGGCGTGGTCACCGCACATCCGTTGGTGATCGAGCGCGCTAAAGGCAGCGAAGTGTGGGACGTGGAAGGCAATCGCTATCTCGACTTCGTGGGCGGTATCGGCGTGCTGAATGTCGGTCATAACCATCCGGCGGTGGTCAACGCCGTCACCCGTCAGTTGGGTATGGTATCCCATGCCTGTTTTCAGGTGGTCGCCTATCCGGGCTACATCACACTGGCCCAGCGGCTGAACAAGCTGGTGGGCGGGGATGAGGCCTATAAAAGCGTCTTTTTCACCAGCGGTGCCGAAGCAGTAGAAAATGCGGTGAAGATCGCCCGTTCCCACACCCAGCGCCCCGGCATCATCGCCTTTGATGGCGCTTTTCATGGGCGTACGCTGCTGGGCGTGACCCTGACCGGCATGTCTGCGCCCTACAAACAGAATTTTGGTCCGTTCCCCGGCGATATCTATCGCCTCCCGTTTCCCAATCCGCTGCATGGCATCACCGAAGCGGACTGCCTGAAGGCACTGGATCAGTTGTTCGCAGTGCAGATCCTGCCGGAGCGTGTTGCGGCGATCATCATCGAGCCGGTGCAGGGCGATGGCGGCTTCCTGCCTGCCGGACCGGCGTTTATGCAGGCGCTGCGCCGCATCACTGCGCAGCACGGCATCCTGCTGATTTGTGATGAAGTACAGACCGGCTTTGGCCGCACCGGCAAAATGTTCGCCTTCCAGCATCTCGACATCAAACCCGATCTGGTCACCCTGGCGAAAAGCCTTGGCGGCGGCCTGCCGATTTCCGGCGTCGTCGGGCGGGCAGAGATCATGGATGCGCCAACGCCTGGCGGACTCGGCGGCACCTATGGCGGCAATGCGCTGGGCTGTGCTGCGGCGCTGGCGGTACTGGATCTGTTCGAACAGGACAATCTGTTACAGCGCTCCTGCCAGCTTGGCGAACAGCTCAATGCACGTCTGCGGCAGCTGGCGGATAAATATGCCTGCATTGGCGACGTGCGCGGCATCGGCTTTATGCAGGCGGTGGAGATTCTGGATTTCGAAACCGGACGGCCCGATGCGGCACTGACCCAGAAGATTCTCGACAGCGCCTGTCAGGAAGGTCTGTTGCTGATCAAATGCGGACTGCATCGAAACACCATTCGATTCCTGGCACCGCTGGTCACCACTGACTCGCAACTGGAAGAAGCGCTGCATATCTTCGATATTGCGCTGGCCCGTGCCACAGGACGGTTAGGGTAAAGTCCACTTCCTCATTGATATTGTTGAAGTAATTTGAAAACCTCCCGCTGGTATAACCACTGCTTAGCGCTGGCGCGTTTACCGTAAAGCGTGTTATATCTTCGGGAGGTTCTGCACATTTGATTAACAATGAGGGGTGCTATGAACGGCTTAATGAAACTCGACCGCATCGACATCAACATCCTGGTGCAACTCCAGAAAGATGGCCGTATCAGCAACGTTAACCTCGCCGATGCAGTAGGCCTTTCCCCCAGCCCCTGTCTGCAACGGGTCAAGCGTCTGGAACAGGCGGGCTTTATCACCGGCTACGAAGCGCACATCAACCTCACGCGCATTACGGATTCAGTGACGGTGTTTACCGAAGTGACCCTCTCCGGCCATCGCCGCGAAGATTTTATGAAATTTGAAAGTGCGATGCGCGACGTCGATGAATTGATGGAGTGTCATCTGATTACCGGCGGTTACGACTATTTGCTGCGTTTTATAACCCGCAGTATTGAGCACTACCAGGAAGTGATTGAGAAGATGCTCGACGCACAGATCGGCATCGATAAATACTTCAGCTATATCGTCATTAAATCACCCATCATGAAAAGCAGCGTGCCGTTGCGCTCGCTGATCAGCAAACAGAATTCGGTGGAGTTTGGGGTGTAGCGGGCGATTTCTGGTCGCTTATCCCCGCCTTCCCTCAACATGAGGGAAGAGGGGAAGCGCTTCCCCGCTGCCGTTGTTCGCCGTTACTCATCTGCTTTAGCCCGTACTGCCTGCAGCCACACCTGATTCACCGCCGTTTGTCCCCCTGCCATCTCAACCTGTTTTTACTGCGGTGACGCTCAGCGGTCATACTGCTGGCTTTGCCTGACACGCAACAAAACAGCCCGCAGCATAAAATTTCTTTCCTCGCTGAAATTCAGCCGCTAAAACCCCTTCTGATACGCGCTACAGTCTTAACCGTTCCGCAAACCCTTTTACACTGATTTCAACCGATACAAGGAGTTGCCATGAGTTCATTCGTGATTGCTGACCAGCAATGGCAGCGTGATGCGTTTACCGTTTCCACTGCACGTCAGCGACTGGACCTCGGCTGGGTCCACCGCCAGCTGGCTGAAAAATCCTACTGGGCGCAGGGCCAGCCGCGGGCTAAAACCGAGCGGGCGATTGCCAATTCATTGCCGTTTGGCCTCTATCACCAGCAGGCGCAGATCGGTTTTGCCCGGCTGATCACTGACTACACCCGTTTTGGCTGGCTGTGCGATGTGATGATCGATGAGAACTGGCGCGGGCACGGGCTGGGTAGCTGGCTGGCCACCTGCGTCCGTGAACATCCCGAACTGCAAACGGTGCACCGCTGGATGCTGTCAACCCGTGATGCCCATCAGGTCTACCAGCGACTCGGCTGGCGTGTGGTGCAGGATCCACAGACGCTGATGGAATTTCCTCCCTCCTGACTCTGGAGTTAACCTGAGATGCGATACCGTGTTGGCGTGGATATTGGCGGATCTTTTACCGATTTCGCCGTGCTCGATCAGCAAACCAATCAAATTCATACCCTTAAAGTCCTGTCGCGGCCGGATCAACCGGGCAGCGAAATCGTCACCGGGCTGACGCGGTTTCAGCAGCGCGATGGCATTGAACCGGCAGAGATTGGCTATTTTACCCACGGCACCACGGTCGGGATCAACGCGGTGATCCAGCGGCGCGGCGTGCGGCTGGCGCTGTTTGCCACTGAAGGCTTCTGCGATGTGCTGGAGCTGGCGCGGCTGAAAATTCCGCATATCCATGATCTCTTTTCGCGGCGTCCCGCGCCGCTGATTAGCCGCGATCGGGTGTTTGCCATCCGCGAACGCAGCGACTGTCACGGCAATGTGCTGCAAGAGGTCGATCGCCAGAGCGTGCTGGATGCGATAGAGCAGGCGCGTGCCGCGGGCTGTCAGGGCATTGTGGTTTCGCTGCTGCACAGTTACCGCAACCGGCACAATGAAGCTACAGTGAAAGCGATTATTGACGAAGTGGCACCGGAGCTGCTGACCTCGTGTTCGGCTGATATCTGGCCAATCATCCGCGAATATGAACGCACCATCACCGCCACCATTAACGCCTATGTGCAGCCGATGGTGATCAACTACCTCGAATCTTTTGAGCAGGCGCTACAGCGTCTTGGGGTGAAACCGCCGCCGCGCATTACCAAATCGAATGGCGGTGTCATGGGCCTTGAGCAGGCAAAACGCGAATGCGTACAGATGGTGCTCTCCGGTACCGCATCAGGGGTGATCGGTGCCAGTTATCTCGCCAGCGCCTGCGGCTTTGACAAAATTCTCAGCCTCGATATCGGCGGCACCAGCGCTGACGTGGCGGTGATCGTCGATGGCACGGTGGCGCAGGGCAACGGCGAAATCATCGGTGATTTCCCGATCTTTATTCCGTCGGTGGCGGTGACCTCAGTCGGGCAGGGCGGCGGCTCGCTGGCGTGGATTGATGGCCAGGGCGTGCTGCAGATGGGGCCGGACAGCGCCGGCTCACTGCCGGGGCCGGTCTGCTTCCAGCGCGGCGGCACCCAGCCTACCGCCACTGATGCGTTTGCCGCCTGCGGCATGATGGGGCATGGCGCGCTCGGCTACAACGCCGTGAGCGTGGATGTGGCCGCCGCACGTGCGGCCTGGCAACCGCTGGCAGATACGCTCAATGTGACGGTGCAGGAAACGGCAGAGACCGCCATCCAGCTGGCGATCTCCAGCATGTACAGCGATACCAGCGGCTTATTGTCCCGTTTTGGCCTCGATCCGCGTGAATTCTGGTTCCTCGCCTTTGGCGGCGCAGGGCCGATGATGGGCTGTTTCCTGGCACGCGAGCTGAACATGAAAGGCGTCATTGTGCCGCTTACGCCAGGCGTTCTCTCGGCGCTCGGCGGGCTGGTGGCGGATATCCGCAATGACTTTATCCGCACTCTCTACAGTGACCTGACGGCGGCCCTGGCCGACACCTTAGCCAGCGAAGCGCAGGCGTTACAGCAACGTGCCTGCGGCTGGCTGGCGCAGGAGCACGGCAGCGACATGCCGTACCATTTGCAATTCAGCGCCGACATGCGCTATCGCGGCCAGTCGTTTGAGATTGAAGTGCCGCTGGAGGCGACCTGGCTGGCAACGGCTGACGTCACGGCGCTGCATCAGGCGTTTGATGCCCGGCATCAGCAGATGTTCGGTCACTGCGATGCAGAAGCGCCGGTGCAGTTGATCAATCTGCGGCTGGTGATCGCCTCGCCAACCCCGAAACCGGCGGTCAACCGTCTGCCGGTTGCCACCGAACCGCCTGCAGTGCTGAAGCAGGCAGAAGCCTGGATCGATGGCGCATGGCATCAGGTAGATGTGGTGCTGCGGTCGGAACTGCGTGCCGGGCATCGGCTGACCGGCCCGGTGATCGTCGCCCAGGATGATTGCACCACCTGCGTGCCGCCCGGCATGTGGGTCAATGTCGACCCTTTTGGCAACCTGCTGATCACTGCGAGTGAGGCGTAATATGGCAATTGACGGACGTAACCTGCAAATCCTCGCCAACTACTGCGCGGCCGCCGCCGATGCAATGGCGTTTACCCTGATGCGCACCGCGCACTCAACGTTTGTTAAAGAGACCGAAGATTTCTCCTGTCAGATCGTCAGCCGCGACGGTCTGGCCTTCGCCTCACCACGCAGCTTTGGCGCACCCTGGTACAGCGGCATCGACTATGCTCCGGTGCTGGCGCTGATTGAGGATTACACCGAGGGGGACATTTGCATCACCAATGATGCCTACGCCGGTAACGTCGCCACCCACTCGCCCGATATTCATATCTGGAAACCGGTGTTTCATCAGGGCGAGATTGTCTGCTTCGTGGTGGGTCACATTCATAACACCGATGTCGGCGGTGCGGTGCCGGCCTCACTGTCGCGTTCGCTGACCGATATCGTGCAGGAGGGGATTCGCATCCCGCCGCTGAAGATCGTCAGCAATGGTGTACTGAACGACGATGTGGCGCGCATCATGCGGCTCAACGTGCGGGCCCCGGATCAGAACTGGGGTGATTTCAAAGCACAACTGGCATCGGTGAACGTCGGTGAGCGCAAAATTCACGACATCATCGCCCGCTTTGGCGTTGATGATTTCCTTCAGGGCATCGAAGGCATTCTCGATTACGCCGAAGCGCAGGCGCGTAGCATTATCACGACCATTCCTGACGGCGACTATTTTTATGCCGATTACGCTGACGAAGATGGCGAAGGCGGCTATCCCTGTCGTATCGCGATTACGCTGCGGGTAGAGGGGGATCGGCTGGAGCTCGACTACACCGGCAGCGATCCCCAGCTGGCCTCCTCGCTGAATATGCCGACAGGGGGGCGTGAGCGCCATCCACTGGCGCTGGTTGGTGTGACCTATGTGCTCTCTACGCTGGATCGTTCGCTGCTGCTTAACGCCGGTACGTTGCGGCCCACCCGGGCGATACTGCCGCCGGGCACGGTGATGAACTGTGAAGCCCCGGCTGCGGTGGGTATGCGCTCATTGACCTGCGCACTGTCGCAGATCGCGACACTGGGCGTCTTCTCGCTGGCGATGCCGGACCGTCTGCCGGCTAACTCGCCCGGCGGTAACTCGATCATGAACATCCGTACCCAGACGCATAACCGCAGCGTGGTCGCCTCGCTCGGTCCGGTTGGCGGTGGAGCCGGCGGCACGCCGCGTCATGATGGACCGGACGGTTCGGGCGGCCTCTCCGCGTTCCTGAAAAACACCCCGATTGAGATCAATGAAGCCGAGGTCCCGATTCGCTTCCACCGCTACGGACTGGCGCAGGACAGCGCCGGTGCCGGCCAGTATCGCGGCGGGTTAGCCACCGAAATGGCGTTTGAAATTTTCTCGCCCAACACCACCATTACCGCGCGTAACCGCAACCGCTCGGTATTTGCGTCGGCAGGCGTGATGGGCGGGCAGAGCGGGGCGCTATCGTATTTTCGCACGCTGCGCGACGGCAGAGTGATTAACCACGGCAATACCGATGTGATCGGCGCAGAGCCGGGCGATGTGGTGGAAGTGCGCGGGCCGGGCGCAGGCGGTTATGGCTTGCCGTCGCAGCGCGACCCGGAAGCGGTATTGCGGGATGTGCGCTGCGGCTTTCTCAGCCTGAACGCGGCCCGGCAGCAGTATGGTGTAGTGATTAGGGATAACCAGCTGGATCAGCCCGCGACGGCCCGACTGCGCGCCGCGATGCCACAGCAGGCGAGCCAGCATTTTGAGCACGGCACAGCGCGTCAGCGCTTCGAATCGCTCTGGACAACGCAGCGGTATCACTTGCTTACGGTTTTTCTTGCCGCGGCGCCGGTCAGCTGGCGGCACTTCCTGAAAACCCAGGTATTCCGCGCGGTGGAAGAAATAGGCGAAACGGCGGATATGGCACAAATATTCAGTGATTTACGTCAGCGATACCCGGCAATGGCGAACAACTAACGGAAATGTGACATCGTCTACTACGCTTTAAGTCTGCAAGGACAACCAAGGGAAACGCGACGATGAGCATGAAAACCAGTGATTTTTTTGTCCAGCGCCTGAAAGAGTGGGGCGTCACCCGGATTTATGGCTACCCTGGCGACGGAATTAACGGCGTGCTAGGGGCGATTCAGCGCGCCAATGAGAAGGGGGATGGCATCGAGTTTATTCAGGTGCGACACGAAGAGATGGCCGCATTTATGGCAGCCGGTCACGCCAAGTTCACCGGCGAAATGGGCGTCTGCCTGTCGACCGGTGGGCCTGGCGCTACCCATCTGCTGACCGGTCTGTATGACGCCAAAATGGACCATGCGCCGGTGCTGGCGATTGCCGGTCAGGCAGAAGCCACGGCACGCGGAGCCAGCTACCAGCAGGAGATGAATCTGGACCGCGTCTTCTCGGATGTGGCGAATTTCGTTCAGGAAGCGGCGGCACCGGCTCAGGTACGTCACCTGATCGATCGCGGGGTGCGCATTGCGAAGGCCCAGAACGGCGTCGCGGTGGTGATCATCCCTAAAGATATCCAGGATGAAGAGTGGCAGGCCCCCCAGCATCTGCACGGCTTCACCCATTCAGGCAGCGGCTATCAGCGGCCAAAAGTGGTGCCGTATGAAGCGGATCTGCAACGGGCCGCTGACGTGCTGAACGCCGGTAAAAAAGTGGCGATTCTGATTGGTGCGGGCGCACGCAACGCTGCGGTCGAAGTGGTGCAGGCCGCCAATGTGCTGGGTGCCGGAGTCGCGAAAGCGCTGCTGGGCAAAGATGTGCTGCCGGACGACGCGCCGTTTGTCACCGGTTCGATTGGCCTGCTCGGCACCAAACCCTCGTCAGATTTGATGAAAAACTGCGACACCCTGCTGATGATTGGTAGCGGCTTCCCGTGGACCGAATTTTTGCCGGAAGAGGGCAAGGCGCGGGCGGTACAAATCGATATCGATCCGGCGATGCTCGGCCTGCGCTACCCCAGTGAAGTGAATCTGCATGGCGATGCCGCAGAAACCCTGCGCGCGCTGCTGCCGTTGCTGGAGCATAAGCAGGATCGCAGCTGGCAGGAAGATATTGCGGTTCAGGTGCGTGACTGGTGGACGCTGATGGAAGAGCGCGCGATGGCACCGGCGAATCCGGTCAATCCGCAGCGCGTGGTGTGGGAGATGTCACCGCAGCTGCCGGACAATGCGATTGTTACCTCCGATTCCGGTTCCTGCGCCAACTGGTTTGCCCGCGATTATCGCGTAAAACAGGGACAACGCGCTTCGCTCTCCGGCGGTCTGGCCTGCATGGGTGCTGCCGTGCCTTACGCCATCGCAGCGAAGTTTGCTCATCCGGAAAAACCGGTGGTGGCGCTGGTTGGAGATGGCGCGATGCAGATGAATAACATGGCGGAGCTGATCACCATTCAGAAATACTGGCAGCAGTGGGCCGATCCGCGATTGATCGTCTGCGTGTTCAATAATCAGGATCTCAATCAGGTGACCTGGGAGCAGCGGGTGATGGAAGGCAATCCGCGCTTTGACGCCTCGCAGCAGTTGCCGGATGTGAAATACGCTGAGTTTGCCGAATCGCTGGGAATGGTGGGTATTTTCGTCGATAACCCTGACGATCTGGCTGCCGCCTGGCAGCGTGCGCTGAGCGCCGACCGCCCGGTGCTGCTGGAGGTGAAAACCGATCCGGAAGTGGCACCGCTGCCGCCGCATATCACCTTCAAACAGGCAAAAGCCTTTATGGCGTCGATGGCGAAAGGCGACCGTGGCGCGGCGCAAATCATCAGTGATACCGCCAGTCAGCTGTTGCATAAAAAGCATTAAGGGTTAAATCGGGCAGTGTCGTACCGCTAACCTTATCCTTCTCTCCCCGGACGCACTCGCGTCCGGGTTTACACCCCTCTTTATCATCACTAACGGGAGTCTTAACATGGCGGCTGATACAAGCCCTGTCTGGTTTATTTCAGGATGTTCTACCGGTTTTGGCCGTGAACTGGCGCAGCAGACTATCGCGCGCGGTTTCAGGGTGGTGGTGACGGCCCGCGATACCGCAAAAGTTGCCGATCTGGTTGACGGACATGACAATGCGCTGGCGGTGACGCTGGATGTCACGCAGCAATCCAGTATTGATCAAGCGGTGCAGGCTGCGCTGAACGCGTTCGGCACCATTGACGTACTGGTGAATAATGCCGGTTACGGTTATCAGAGTTCAGTGGAAGAGGCTGAAGAGCAGGCGATCCGCGCGCAGTTCGATGCCAATGTGTTTGGCCTGTTTGCCCTGACCCGTGCAGTGTTGCCTGCGATGCGCAAAGCACGCCGCGGTCATGTGATCAACATTACTTCTGTGGCGGGCTTTATTGGTTTTGCCAGCTCAGGCTACTACTCAGCCAGCAAACATGCGGTGGAAGGCTGGTCTGACTCCCTGGCCCAGGAAGCGGGTCCGCTGGGCATTCACGTCACCTGCGTAGAGCCGGGTCCGTTCCGCACCGACTGGGCTGGTCGCTCGCTGCATCAGACTCCGAGCACCTTGCCGGAGTATGCTGATACCGCGGCCGCCCGGATGAAGGCTACCGCCGAATACAGTGGCACCCAGAAAGGCGATCCTGCCCGTGCGGCGCAGGCCATGATTGCGATTACCGAGCATGATCATCCGCCACGCCACCTGGTGATGGGCGCATGGGGCTATGAAGCGGTAACCAGCAAACTCAAAGAGCGTCTGGCGCAGATTGAAGCGTGGAAACAGACGTCGGTGGAGACTGATTTTCCGGAGTAGAGGTGATGATTCTGCGGGGGCAGGAAACCGACCGGTTTTGTGAAATCCCTAAAAACACGAAAGGCCCGTTTATCGGGCCTTTCAGAGGGAAGTACGTGCCTAAATGTCCTGGGTATTGCGCACCTGCAGCTCCTGCAACTTGCGACGCAGCAGGGCAGAGGAGGAGCGTTTTTTCGCCTGAGCTAATTGAGCTTTAATGGCGGGCAGATCGGGTCTGGCCATCCACTCAGCCATCAATAATGCCTTTAACTCTCTATACCTGGCATCAGCCGGAGTCAAAGGAGTGGTGTCATCGTGGTTATCGTAATACGACATAGCAAGCTCTCCCTGTAGTCACTACTTTATAAGCCCGGAAACACGCCGGGATTAAAGGTTGCGGCGCTTTTTTCGACAACCCTGTTCGGTGATTGTAACGCAGTTCATTTTTTAACCCAAGCATAGCGTCGTAGATCTCTTCCAGGGGAGTCGGACGGTTGCGGTCAACGATCTCTCCTGACGCAGCCTGGAAAACAAACCCGCCAGTAAAGAAGCTTTCATAGTATGCAATTAGCGCCAGTACTGTGTTTTTTAAAACGACAGCACTGCCCAGTCCGGCAAAGCTGACGTGGCGAAAATCGCCCAGGCACGCCAGACCATCGAACACGTCAAAGCAGACCTCCGCCAGGCCGTTAACCGGAAAGAAGAGGCCTTGTGGCATCCGGTATCCGATACGGGTAAAAGTCTGTTCATCCATCAGATTGCTAACGATGACGGTGTAGGTCTCATTACCGGCAACAAACACGTAGCTGTGATGAACACGGCGATCGTAAATAAACCTTTTTCGCCTGATGTCGTAATCTTCAAGAAAAATCTCTTCTTCTATGCGCACTTGTCATCCCTGTATGCAGCCTGTGAGTCTTTAAGCAACGATTCTTCTGCTCCTGCACAGTTCCGTCAAATATCCATATGAAAAATGTGGATACCCATTCCAGGGTGACCGCCGCTGTTGCTGCGTATCGACCTCATTTAGCGGCTCTTGCCGCACTTCACTTCAGTGATGCGCCCCGTTATCGCGCACGCCTGCATCATCATCGTGCTGAAAAAATAAACAGAGACCGGCGTCCGGCATCATAAGAATTCGATCTTGTATCCCAGGCCGTATTCCATCTGGCATCCCCGTTTCAGACCGCGCTGTTCACCGCTATCTGGCACGCTTCCTGCACTTGCTAATCGGGAATACTTTTGGCGAGGTTCACCATGTTTGACTCCTTATTAGATGAAGATGCGACCACCCTGGCGGCACTGATCCGCCGCGGTGAGGTCTCGGCCAGCGAACTGACCCAGGCGGCGCTGACACGGATGGAACGGCGTGAACCGGATATCCAGGCGTTTTGTACTCCGACGCCGGACCTTGCGCTGGCACAGGCGAAGGCGCTGGATGCGCGGCGGGCGCGGGGTGAAACGCTGGGCGCGCTGGCGGGCGTGCCGCTGGCGGTGAAAGATTTGATCTCTACCGCCAGCGTCCGCACCACCTCCGGTTCGGCGATATACCAGGATTTCATACCTGAAGACGATGACATTACGGTCGAGCGACTGCTGGCCGCCGACGCCATTCTGCTGGGGAAAACTACCGCCCCCGAGTTTGGTTACAGCGGGGTCGGACACAATCCTCTGTTCCCGTCGCCGCGCAATCCGTGGGACCTGACCAAAACGCCTGGCGGCTCCAGTGCCGGATCGGGCGCGGCAGTGGCGGCGCGGCTCTGTCCGATCGCGTTAGGCAGTGATGGCGGCGGCTCGGTGCGCATTCCGGCGGCGCACTGCGGCATATATGGTTTCAAAGCCTCAATGGGACGTGTGCCACTGTGGCCCGGCTGCCGCGATGAACGCTATCCGGGCGTCTCCAGTTGGGAGTCGCTGGAGCACATTGGCCCGATGACGCGCACGGTGCGCGACGCCGCCCTGATGATGTCGCTGATGGCGGGCCCGGATATGCGCGATCGCCACTCCATTCCCTGCAGCGACGTTGACTGGCTCAGCGCGCCGGGGCAGCCGGTCGAAAAACTGCGCATCGCCTTTAGCGCCGATTTTGGCTACGTAGCGGTCGATCCCGAGGTGCGCGCTGTGGTCAGTGCCGCCGCGCAGCGTTTTGCTGAGGAAATCGGTGCGGAGCTGGAGCTGGCCGATCCCGGATTCCGCGATCCCTCGGCGGCCTTTGGTGCGCTGGTGGCGATGGAAAGCGATCTCAGCGGGATGCGCAGGATGATGGAACAGCAGGGCGATCGGATGTCGCCGCACCTGGTCGCCATGCTGCAACGCGACTGGCAGGCCGAAACCTTTACCGATGCCATTGCTACCCGCAAAGCGGTCAGCAATAGCCTGTGGCGATTTATGCAGCGCTACGATCTGCTGATCACGCCGACGCTGGCGGTGCCGCCGTTTGCGCTCGGTATGCAGGGACCAGAAATCATTGATGGCCGCATGGTCCGCAGCGATCACTGGCTGTCGTTCTGCTTCCCATTCAACTTCACCGGCCAGCCTGCGGCTTCGGTGCCGGCCGGGTTCACCGCCAGCGGTCTGCCGGTGGGGCTGCAAATCGTCGGACGGCATCTTGATGATGCCTTAGTGCTGGCTGCCAGCGCGGCTTTCGAGCGCATTCAGCCGTGGAACCACCTTCAACCTGGAATCGCACAATGAAAAATGCTTCTGCGCCTGCGTTAGAACAGGAATTTGAACATCAGCCGGTGCCGCTGTCGCACCGCCACTCTACCCGCTCCGTCTCGGCGGTCTGGTTCGGTTTCCCGATGATCCTGACCAACGCGCTGTTTGGCGGCATCATCACCTGGCACCTGGGCTTCTGGCCGGCGCTGATCGCCATTTTGCTCGGCAATCTGGTGCTGTTCGCCTACGTCGGCGCGCTGAGCTGGTACGCCGGTAACACCGGGATGAACTTTGCCTTACAGGCGCGCCGGACCTTTGGCAGCAAAGGTTACATTCTGGTCTCCGGCTTTCTCTCGACGGTGGTGATTGGCTGGTACGCCTTCCAGACCGGCCTGACCGGCACGGTGATCAATCAGACTTTTGGCTGGAATGCGCTGGCGGTCACCGCCTTTGCCATGGTGCTCTATACCGCTATTACCTTTCTCGGGGTGCGTGCGCTGTCGGTGCTGGGGATGATTGCCGCGCCGCTGTTTGTGGTGCTGGGCGGGGTGGCGCTGTGGCTGATAGGCCAGCAGCATGACTTCAGCACGGTGACTCACTGGCAGGGCAGCGCCAGTGCGGCGGGCGCGATGAGTATGGGCACCGCCGTCACTATGGTGGTGGCGGGCTTTGCTGACTCCGGCACCATGACCGCCGACTTTACCCGCTGGTCGAAAAACGGTCGTTCGGCGGTGATCGCAGCGTTTTCCGCCTTTCCGGTGGCGAACGTCATCTCTTATCTGTTTGGTGTGGTCATCGTTGCGGTCGGCGCGGCGGTCGATCCGCTGACTAACGGCGGCAACTTTCTGCCGATGCTGATGGGGCACAGCACCTTTTTATCGGTGGTGGCCTGTCTGTTCGTGTTTATTAACCTCGGTTCGGTCTGCACCCACTGCCTGTATAACGGCGCGGTGGGCTTCAGCCATCTGTTCAGCAGTAAAATGCGCCTCTGGACGCTGATCCTGGGCGCGATCGGCGGGGCGCTGGCGCTGGCGGGCGTCTGGTCTTACTTCCTGGAATGGCTCAGCCTGCTGGGTATTGTGGTGCCGCCGTTTGGTGCAGTGATGATTGTTGATCTGATTTTCATGGCGAAAATCAGCGAACAGCGGCCGTCACAGCGTTTTCGCGCTACCGCCTTTGCGGCCTGGGCGATCGGTAGCCTGTGTGCAGTTATTGCTCATCTGGCCTTTCCGCAGTTGGGTGAGGCGGTGATCGGCCTGGTGACCGCCGCGCTCAGTTACAGCCTGATTAGCCGGGAGCGAGCGCCGCGACCGGTGATGGAGAAGAAAAATGCCTGATTACAGTGTTAACTCAACCCCCTACGCCTGGCCGTTTGACGGCGGCTTCAGCCCGGCTGATACCGCGCTGGTGGTGATTGATATGCAGACTGATTTTTGCGGCGTCGGCGGCTATGTCGATACCATGGGTTACGATGTGGCGCTGACGCGCGCCCCGATTGCGCCGTTGCAGCAGGTGCTGGCGGCGATGCGTGCCCGGCAGTTTCCGATCATTCATACCCGCGAAGGGCACCGGCCCGACCTCAGCGACTTACCGGCCAATAAGCACTGGCGCTCGCGACGGATGAAGGCGGGCATCGGTGATGACGGACCCTGCGGCCGTATTCTGGTGCGCGGCGAACCCGGCTGGGAGATTATCCCGGAGCTGGCGCCGCTGCCGGGCGAAGTGGTGATCGATAAACCAGGCAAAGGCTCGTTTTACGCCACCGATCTGGAGCTGATCCTGCGCAGCCGTCACATCCGCAATTTGATCCTCACCGGCATCACCACCGATGTCTGCGTGCACACCACGCTGCGTGAAGCCAATGACCGCGGATTTGAATGTCTGGTGCTGTCCGACTGCTGCGCCGCCACCGAGCGGCGACATCATGAGGCGGCGCTGAGTATGATCCACATGCAGGGCGGGATTTTTGGCGCGGTTGCCACTTCGGCAGCCCTGCTGGATAGCCTCGGCAGTTAATTCCTGCGGACCGCCGATGGTCAGCTCTGCCGTGCCTCGCGCGGCGGGCTGGCCTCGATCAGGCTGGTAAGCTGATCGACCGGAACCGCATGACTGAACAGATAACCCTGTAGCTGGTTACAACCCGCATCCGCCAGTGCCGACATCTGGTCTGGCGTCTCTACGCCCTCGGCGGTCACCATCAGACCCATAGCGTGACCCAGCCTGACCACCGACTCAACAATGGCGACCGAATTCTCTGCTACGCCCAGCGACTGGGTAAATGAGCGGTCAATTTTGATTTTATCGACCGGGAAGTGGCTGAGATAGTTGAGGCTGGAGTAGCCGGTACCAAAATCGTCCAGCGCTATCCGGAAGCCAGCGTCACGCAGCGCAATAATGATGGCGCGGGCTTCGTGCTCATCGTCGATCAATACTCCTTCGGTGATCTCCAGTTCAATCCGGGTTGGATCGCCGCCGTGCTGCCGCACGATTTCAGTCATCCTTTCAACAAAGCCGGTGGCGCGAAACTGCACCGGCGAGACGTTGACCGCCACCATCAGGTCGGGAAAACGCTGCTGGGTGGCACAGGCTTCTGCCAGCACCCATTCTCCGAGCGGAATAATCAGCCCGGTCTCCTCGGCAATCGCAATAAATTCACCCGGCACCACCAGACCACGGCTCGGATGATACCAGCGCAGCAGCGCCTCGACACCGACCATTTGCTGGCCGCCAATGTCCATCAGCGGCTGATACCAGACTTCCAGGCCCTCACGGTTTTGCAGTGCAGTACGCAGATCGGCGGCGATGGTTTGTCGGGTGCGCACTGACTCATCCATCGCCCGTTCAAACTGGCGATATTTGCCGCGTCCGCCACTTTTGGCTTCATACAGCGCAATATCCGCTTTACGCATTAACTCCAGCCGATCAACGCCATCTTTGGGTGCCAGCGCCAGACCAATACTGGCACCGCTCCAGACTTCGCTGCCAAACAGCGTAAAGGGCTGGCTGAGCTGGTCGATGATGCGCTGTGCCAGACCTTGTGCCTGAGAGAGCGTCTCCACTTCTGGCATCACCACAATAAACTCGTCGCCGCCGATCCGACCGACGGTATCGCTGGCCCGCACCATCCGGCTCAGGCGCTGCGCCACCGCAACGATCAGTTCGTCGCCGGCGTGATGGCCGTAGGTATCATTGATCGCTTTGAATCGGTCGAGATCGATCAGCAGCAGCGCCACCCGCTGATCGTTGCGCGTGGCCAGCGCCAGTGCCTGAGTCAGACGATCTTCGACCAGCGCACGATTGGGCAGCCCGGTCAGCACATCGTGAAATGCCAGATGCTGTGCCTGCGCCTCAGAGGCACCCAGCTTCAGCATTGACTGCGACAGATTGATCGACGAGGTCCAGAGACGGCGCACCATATAAAGGCAGAGCAGGGAGATCGCCAGCACCGCCAGGCCGGTTGACGGGCCGATTGTGCGCAGCATCTGCGCGCCGGGGCGTGACGGCACCCAGTTAAGGTAGCCGACCGCCTCACCAGACTGCGCAATCAGTAAGAAACGGGCCCCGGTGCCGGGCTGCGGGTTGCCGTTGGAGAAATGCAGTCCCTGTAGCTGATTGCGTTCGGCCAGGCTGGCCAGATAGCCATCGTCAAGAAACTTCAGGCTGACCAGCCGGAAGCGCGGCATGGCATCACCGCCACGCTGAATATTACCGACCGCCAGCGCGGCTGTGCGACCGGCCAGGCGGGCATAATCGGCTTTGTCCTCGCGTGAGCGATCCTGCACCAGCGGATTTTGCAAGATGTCGTGGATCAGCGTGGCTTCCTGCTGTGGCGTGATCGGCTGACCGTCACGCCACAGCCTGACAATCTGGTTTTGCTGATCCAGCACCAGGATCAGCTGATGGCCAAACATCTCAAACAGCCAGTTACCAAGGTTCTCATCCAGCCAGCCCGAGGGGGCACCTTCATCCAGCAGACGCTGCTCAAGCGGCCGCCAGCGTGACAGGCTGCGTAACTGGCGCAGGTGTTCGTTCAGGCTCTGGGTGAATGAGGCTTCAATCATCCGCTGTTGCTGTTGACGCGCCTCCGCGTTGGTCAGCGAGGTGCCAATGAACAGCCCCGTGCCCGCGCCGCCAAAGGTCAGCAGCAGAATCGCCACCAGCGGTACCAGCACTTCACGCAGGAAACTGCGGCGGAAATCGCCAGAAAGTTTAAGGGTGTTAATCATTTTTTAGTTTTTCTCAAAAGCAGGGCGACAGCTTAAAAGCTAGCAGACGGTAACGGGACTTTCACACAAACCTTCGGAGTCAGTGACCCTGGCGGTGATTTTTTGTGGTGAAGGTAAGGTGAAGGTAAGGGCCTGAACCTGAATGATATCCAGACACAAAGTTGTGTATGTTATGGTCAGGACATGTTTACGACGTTGAGTGAAAACAGAATGCCTCAAATGACCCTTCACATTTTGAATGCGCAGAACAAACTAACCGCTCACGCTCAATGGTTGCAAAGTTGTTTGAACGATACGTACACCCTGGCTAATAGCTTCATGCCGCTCCCTTCTGTGGATGTTGTTGTAAAAGCCGGATCATATGTCATTCCTGAGAAAGGGCATCTGGGATATTGTCCTGAGCCCGGCATCATTTACATAACCGTCGATCCTGAGAACGCCCTGTTTTGTAAAAATGATGTTCATTCGCTTGAACGCATGTTTGCTCATGAACTGCATCATGCCGCGAGGTGGGCCGGACCGGGATACGGCTCTACTTTAGGTGAAGCGATTGTCTCTGAAGGGCTTGCTGGTCATTTTTCTCTGGAGCTTTTTAAAGGTAAGCCTGAGCCCTGGGAAAGCCTCAACCCAGACATTGTTCAGCCTTTCGCTCTGCAACTCAGTGAAAGCTGGCATCGCACTGATTATGACCATAACGCATGGTTTTTTGGGGCCAGGGATCTACCGAAATGGGTGGGGTATACCGCAGGGTTCAACCTTGTCAGAAAGTACCTGGCAAACTTCCCCCGTCTGAAGGCTTCAATGCTGGCAAACATAGAGGCAGCGGAATTCCGGCCATTTATCTGAACTGCAACGGCTGCTTTACGCAGCATCATGATTCTGTATGAGTAGAAAAGAGAATCGTCCACGCTTTGTTGATGACCAATCGACCCGGCATTCGTCTCTATCTGTCTGCCCTCTGTACAGGGTATTCTGATCGCTCCTCACCCACCCAAATTCACCTCTCCTTCACTCCCCCGTCACGGTTCTGTCATCTGATCCGGTCAAGGTAATGCCATCCCGCAGTGACTTTCGCTGCGTCCCCACTCTGTAACCCGTGAGGATTTCATCGTGATGGAGTTATCCAGACATCCGACCACTGTCTATCAGGCCGTTGCTGCACAACTCGAACAGGCGCTTCAGCAACGCTATCGCTGTGGCGACTATCTTCCTTCCGAACAACAGCTGGCCGATCACTATGAAGTTAACCGCCACACCTTACGCCGGGCGGTGGATGAACTGGTGAATAAAGGGCTGCTACAACGTCGTCATGGCGTCGGCATCCTGGTGCTGATGCGGCCTTATGACTATCCGCTGCACGCTCAGGCGCGCTTTAGCCAGAACCTGATGGAGCAGGGCAGTCATCCGACCAGCGAGCGGCTACTGGCGGTGTTACGTCCGGCCAGTAACGACGTTGCCAGCGCGCTGGGCGTCAACGAGGGCGATAACGTAATCCATCTGCGTACGCTGCGGCGTGCCAACGGTGTACCGCTATGTGTCATCAACCACTTCCTTGCCGATCTCAGCTGGTGGCCGCAGTTGCAGCATTTTAACAGCGGTTCGCTGCATGATTACCTCGACAAGCACACCGGCAAACAGCTGGTGCGTACCCAGACCCGCATCAGCACCCGACGGGCGCAGGCGAAAGAGTGCAAGCAGCTGGAAATCGCGCTGCATTCGCCGCTGCTCTGCGTGCGCACCCTGAACAAAACCCGCGACGGTGCAATGGCTGAATACTCGGTCAGCCTGACGCGCGGCGACATGATTGAACTGACTCTGGAGCACTAATGGAACAGCAAACGGCCCGCCAGCGCTGGCTTTCGGTGCTGGCACACAGCAGCGCGGCACAGCTTAACGCGCACTGGCAGGCGCTTAACCTCCAGCCCGTTTTCACCCTGATCCGTCCGGCAGAGATCGGCCTGACCCGGCTGCAGGCGCGCATGGGCGCGACCGGTAAACGCTTTGTGATGGGCGATGCGACGGTGACGCGCGCAGTGGTTCAGCTCAGCGACGGCACCTTGGGTTACAGCTACCTGCTGGGACGTGATAAAGCCCACGCCGAGCGCTGCGCTTTAATCGATGCCCTGTTACAGCAGCCGGAAACCCGGGCGCTGTTAGAAGAGAAGATTATTACCCCGCTGGCGGCATGGCGTGACGAGCAGCTTCAGCTGCGCGCGCGTGAAATTGCCAGCAGCAAAGTGGATTTCTTTACGCTGGTACGCGGAGATAACTGATGACTTTACTGGCAAGTTTTAACCATCCGGTGGCGGATGCACAGCGCGCATTCCGCCGCATCCTCAAAGCGATGAGCGAGCCGGGCGTGATGGTGTCGCTGCCGCTGCAACAGGGCTGGGGCGCACTGTCGCCCGCCGCCACCGCGCTGTTACTGACGCTGGTCGATCAGGAGAGTCCGGTATGGCTGGATGCGCAGATCGACAACGAACAGCTGCGCAATAACCTGCGTTTCCACACCGGCACGCCGATTACTGCGCAGCAGGATGCACCTTTCGCGCTCAGTCACGCCAGCTCGCATCCCGATCCGGCCCATTTTGCCGCCGGTGACAATCTGGCACCGGAAAAAAGCACCACCCTGATTATTGAAGTGACGTCGCTGAATGGCGGCCTGACGCTGCGCCTCTCCGGACCGGGCCTGCGTGAAACCCGCGCCATTGCGCCGCAGCTGCCGGAAAGCGTACTGGCCTATCTGCGCAGCCGTCCACATCCGTTCCCGCAGGGCGTTGATCTGATTTTTACCTGTGGCGAAGCGATGATGGCGGTACCGCGTACCACGCTTGTGGAGGTGTGCTGATGTACGTTGCGGTGAAAGGGGGCGAAAAGGCGATTGCTAACGCCCATCAGCTGCAGGCCGATCTGCGCCGTGGCGATCGGAATGTCGCCGAGCTGGGCTGCGAACAGGTGGCCCAGCAGCTCGGTCTGGCGGTCGATCGGGTGATGACCGAAGGCGGGATTTACGATCCTGAACTGGCGGCACTGGCAATCAAACAGGCCAGCGGCGATCTGGTGGAGGCGATCTTCCTGCTACGCGCCTATCGCACCACGCTGCCACGTCTGGCCGAGAGCCAGCCGCTGGCGACTGCATCGATGCGTATCGAGCGGCGTATCTCGGCGGTCTACAAAGATCTGCCGGGCGGCCAGGTGTTGGGACCGACCTATGATTACAGCCACCGACTGCTCGACTTTACGCTGCTGGCCAACGGTGAAACGGCGGCATCGCCACGAGACGATCGCGCGCTGGATGGTGCCTGTCCGCACATGTTCAGCATGATGAGCGACGAAGGGCTGGCGGTGCGTGAAGAGGATGATGGCAGCGAACCCGTCGATATCACTCGCGAGCCGATGAGTTTTCCCGCCTCGCGCGCTGCACGGCTGCAGCAGCTGGTACGCGGCGATGAAGGTTTTCTGCTGGCGCTCGGCTACTCGACCCAGCGCGGCTATGGCCGCACCCATCCGTTTGCCGGTGAAATTCGTACCGGCTATCTCAGCGTCAGCATCTGCCCGGAAGAGCTGGGCTTTGAGCTGGAGATTGGCGAACTGCTGCTGACCGAGTGCGAAATGGTCAACGGCTTCGCCCACGGTGACGACAGCGCCCCCCATTTTACCCGTGGCTACGGCCTGGTGTTTGGCCGCGCCGAACGCAAAGCGATGTCGATGGCGCTGGTTGACCGGGCGCTGCAGAGCCGTGAGCAGCAGGAACGCATCACCAGCCCGGCGCAGGATGAAGAGTTTGTGCTGTCGCACGCCGATAACGTCGAAGCCGCGGGCTTCGTCTCCCACCTTAAACTGCCGCACTACGTCGATTTCCAGGCCGAGCTGGAACTGCTGAAACGCCTGCAGCAGGATCATCAGGAGCGCAACCATGGCTGAACTCAGCGGTTATAACAACGGCTATCTGGATGAGCAGACCAAACGCACCATCCGTCGCGCCATCCTGAAAGCGGTGGCGATCCCCGGCTATCAGGTACCGTTTGCCGGACGGGAAATGCCGATGCCATACGGCTGGGGCACCGGCGGTATCCAGATCACCGCCAGCGTGATTGGCGATCAGGATGTACTGAAAGTGATCGATCAGGGCGCGGATGACACCACCAATGCGGTCTCAATTCGTCGCTTCTTTCAGCGCGTCAGCGGCGCAGCGACCACCGAACGCACCGCCGATGCCACACTGATCCAGACCCGGCATCGCATTCCGGAAACGCCGCTGGAAGAGGATCAGATTCTGATCTTCCAGGTGCCGATCCCGGAACCGCTGCGCTTTATTGAGCCGCGCGAGACCGAGACCCGCACCATGCACGCGCTGGAGGAATACGGCATCATGCAGGTCAAACTGTATGAAGATATTGCCCGTTACGGCCACATCGCCACCACCTACGCCTATCCGGTGAAGGTCAACGATCGCTATGTGATGGACCCGTCGCCGATCCCCAAATTCGATAATCCGAAGATGAACATGATGCCGGCGCTGCAACTGTTTGGTGCCGGACGCGAAAAGCGCATCTACGCCTTACCGCCCTATACCAAAGTGGAAAGCCTCGACTTCGATGACCATCCGTTCACCGTTCAGCAGTGGGATGAACCCTGTGCGCTGTGCGGTTCGCGCCACAGCTACCTCGACGAGGTGGTGATGGACGATCAGGGAACGCGGATGTTTGTCTGCTCCGACACCGACTTTTGCCATCAGCAGCAGGAACAGCAACATGCACAGTGATCAGCCGCTGCTTGCGGTCAGCCAGCTCACCCATCTTTATGCGCCCGGTAAAGGCTTTGAACAGGTCAGTTTTGATCTCTATCCGGGCGAAGTGCTGGGCATCGTCGGCGAGTCCGGCTCCGGTAAAACCACACTGCTGCACAGCCTGTCGGCGCGTCTGACGCCGCAGCAGGGCAGCATTCATTATCAGGGTCACGATCTCTATCAGATGAGCGAAAGCGATCGCCGTCGACTGCTGCGCACCGAATGGGGCGTGGTGCATCAGCATCCGCTGGACGGATTGCGGCCGCAGGTCAGCGCCGGCGGCAATATCGGCGAACGGCTGATGGCGGTCGGCGAGCGCCACTATGGTGACATCCGCGCCGAAGCCAGTCGCTGGCTGCAGGCGGTGGAGATCGCCGCCAACCGTATCGACGATCTGCCAACCACCTTTTCCGGCGGGATGCAGCAGCGTCTGCAGATTGCCCGCAATCTGGTGACCCAGCCGCGCCTGATGTTTATGGATGAGCCCACCGGCGGGCTGGATGTGTCGGTACAGGCGCGGCTGCTGGATCTGCTGCGTACCCTGGTGCGGGAACTCAATCTGGCGGTGGTGATTGTCACCCACGATCTCGGGGTCGCACGACTTCTGGCGCACCGGCTGCTGGTGATGAAGCAGGGGCGGGTGGTGGAGAGCGGATTAACCGACCGGGTGCTCGACGATCCTCACCATCCTTATACGCAATTGCTGGTCTCTTCGGTGCTCAATTAAATGATGACTCACACAACTATGTTGCAGGTTGAGAATCTGTGCAAAACCTTTGTGCTGCATAACCAGAACGGTGCTGCGCTGCCGGTATTAGAGAACGCCAGCCTGACGGTGAATCAGGGGGAATGTGTGGTGCTGCACGGCCACTCCGGCAGCGGTAAATCAACCCTGCTGCGCGCCCTGTACGGCAACTATCAGCCTGACAGCGGTCATATCCGGCTGCAGCATCAGGGCGAATCGATCGATATGGCGCAGGCGACGGCGCGGCAGATCATCGCCATCCGCCGCGACACGCTCGGCTGGGTCAGCCAGTTTC
>Ga0308167_1001833_pt1 | contig 22328 bp, 17 predicted proteins | sample PhyCR1_2_FD_202138 | JGI IMG/M metagenome (GOLD analysis project Ga0308167, IMG submission 202138) | Phyllosphere microbial communities from UC Gill Tract Community Farm, Albany, California, United States - DLSLRC.R1 | ecosystem: Host-associated > Plants > Phyllosphere > Unclassified | place... | reverse complement strand
CGCCTCGGAGGTCGCTGCGGCGTGGGAGTCGCACATGCAGGACCTGTTCGACGGTGCGACCGGGCGGGCCGACCAGACCGCGCGGGTGTTGCCCGAGGTGTTCAACCTCGAGGACCAGCTGGCGGCCGCCGCCGACTGACGCGCGCGCGTGCTGCGCGTGCGGCGCTCGCACGGGCTGCGTTCGAGCGTGTTGCGCGTGCATCGAGTGAGCAGAAATGGTCGAGTCCCGCGAACGGACTCGACCATTTCTGCTCACGAAGCGAACGGGACGAAGCGAACGGGACGAACGGACCCGCACACCCCGCGCCTCACACGGGGACGGACGCCTCCCACGTGCCGTGGGCGAGCGGCACGGGGTCTGCCCCGGGAAGGTCGAGCACCGCCGTGGCTCCGACCGGCACCGTGGCCGTGACGGACAGCACGCCGTCGGACACCGACCAGTCGATCGCCGCCCGACCGTACGGGGTGTCGAGCGTCGCGCCGGCCGACGTCAGCCCACCGCCCGGCCGCGGGGCGAACCGGATCTCGCGGTAGCCGGGTGCGGCAGGTGCGATGCCGGCCACCACGCGGTGCATGAAGTCCGCGACGGACCCCAGCGCGTAGTGGTTGAACGAGGTCATCCCGCCCGAGTTCACGCGGCCGTCCGGCAGCAGGGAGTCCCACCGCTCCCAGATCGTCGTCGCGCCCTGCGTCAGCGGGTAGAGCCACGACGGGCACTCGTCCTGCAGCAGCATCGCGTACGCGTCCTCCGGGTACCCGGCGAGCAGGAGCGCGTCGCAGACCACGGGCGTCCCCGCGAAGCCGGTACCGATGCGGTGGCCGTTCGAACGCACGAGCGAGGCCAGTCGGGCGCCGACCGGACCGTCCGGCTCGACCAGCCCGAACACGATCGCGATCGCCGACGACGCCTGCGAGTCGTCGACCACGGTGCCCGACGAGGTCAGGAACCGGGACCGCCACCCGTCCGCCACGCGCGATGCGAGCAACTCGTACCGTGCAGCCTCGTCGGTGAAGCCCAGGACGGCAGCCCACGCCGCCAGCACCGAGGTCGACCGGTACGAGTACGCGGTCGCCAGGCAGTACTTATCGGCCTTCGCGGCGGCAGCGTCCTCCGGAGGGGCGAGCGGGTCGAGCCAGTCGCCGAACTCGAAGCCCTCGAACCGGACGAGCGACTCGTCCGACGTCGCGAGCACGCCGTCCACCCAGGCCTTCGCCGAGGCCCACTGGTCCTCGAGGAGCCCACGGTCCCCGAACGCCTGGTACAGCCCCCACGGGGTGAGGGTCGCTGCGTCGCCCCACACGGCGGCGTGGTGGTCGGCGGGGTCGGAGTCGGGCAGCGTCGGTACGAAGAACGGCACGCCCCCGTCCGGACGCTGCTCGAGCGCCAGGTCCCGCAGCCACGAGCGGAGCACACCGGCGCAGTCGTAGAGGAAGGCCGCCGTCGGCGTGAAGACCTGCAGGTCACCCGTCCACCCGAGTCGCTCGTCCCGTTGCGGGCAGTCGGTCGGCACGTCAACGAAGTTGCCGCGCATCGACCACACGACGTTCTCGTGCAGCCGCTCGAGTCGCGGGTCGGAGCACCGGAACCAGCCGGTGCGGCGCATGTCCGAGTGGATGACCTCGGCGACGACGTCACCGGGTTCGAGCGAATCGACCGGCCACCCCTCGACCTCGGCGTACCGGAACCCGTGCACGGTGAACCGCGGTTCCCACGAGTCCGATCCGTCGTCGGACGGTCCGGAGTAGAAGACGTCGGTGGCCTTCGCCGTGCGCAACGGACGGGTCGCGAGCTCGTCGTCCTGCATCACCTCGGCGTGACGGAGCGTGACCCCGAACGGTCCGACGGGGTGGTTCCGGATCCGCAGGCGCCCGGGCAGGTTCTGGCCGAAGTCGAGCTGGATCGCCCCGGCGTCCCAGCGGCGTGACCACACCGGTTCGACCTCCTCGGTGACGCGCACCACGGGGCCGTCGAAGGGCACGAGCGCGGCGGCGGGACGGTCGAGCACCTCGACGGCGTCCCAGTCGGCGTCGTCGAACCCGACGGCCTGCCAACCGTCGGGCTCGACCCTGCCGTCCCACTTCTCCCCGTCGTAGAGTCCGGAGAGCAGGATCCCGCCGCGCGAGGCGCGCCAGGAGTCATCGGTGCCGAAGGTCTCCGCGGAGCCGTCGGCGTACTCGACCTCGAGCTGGGCGATGAGCGCCAGCCGGTCGCCGTACACGTTGCGGACGCGGTCGTCCCAGGTGATCCGGCCGCGGTACCAGCCGTCCCCGAGCCGGGCCCCGAGGGTGATCGTGCGCGCACCGCCGGCCAGGTGCGGGGTCGCGTCGTGCACCAGGTACCGCACCCGGTGCCCGAACGAGGTCCAGCCCGGTGCGAGTTCGGCGTCGCCGACACGGACGCCGTCGATCGTCACCTCGTGCAGACCGAGGCTCGCCACCACGAGTCGTGCGCGCACGACCTCGTCGCGCAGCGTGACCTCGCGCCGCAGGATCGGCGGCGCCTGGTCGACGCGTGTGTTCTCCCGCCAGGGTGCGGCGACGAACGAGGCAGTCCAGTCGGTGTCGGCCAGGAGGCCCGCCTCGACCTCCAGGGGTTCGCTCCAGTCCGTCGTGTGCTCGCCACCAGAGCCGTCGTCACCCACCACGCGGACGCGCCAGACCGCGCGTTCGCGGGAGGCCAGCGGCGCGAACGGCCACGCGACGAGGACCCCGGACGCGTCGACGCGGGCGGTGGCGCCGGCGTCGTCGCCGGCGGACCGGTCGAGGAGCTCGACCTCGGCGGCGGTGGGCACCCACCCCTCCGGTGCGTCCGGGACGTGCCAGGAGAGGCGCGGCTCAGGCGAGCCGATCCCGAGGGGTTCGCGGAGGTGTTCGACCCGGAGCGCCGTCGGGCCGGACGTGCCTGCCGGGGCCGACCCGTGCCTCCAGGCAGGGGCTGTCGTCGTGTCGGTCATGCGGTTCCTTTCAGTCCTTGATGCCGGACATCGTGATCCCCTGGATGAAGGTCTTCTGGGCGAAGAAGAACAGCACCACGATCGGGATGAGGATGATGGTCGAGACGGCCATCAGCGGGCCGGTCGCCGTGTCGCCCTGTGCGCCCTGGAAGAACGTCAGCCCGAGCGACAGCGTGTACTGGCTCGACTTCGTGAGGTACAGCAGCGGCCCGAGCAGGTCGCTCCACGAGGCGAGGAACTGGAAGAGCATCACGGCGGCGAGTGCCGGCTTGCACAGCGGCAGGATGACCTGGACGAAGATGCGCAGTTCGCCGGCGCCGTCGATGCGGGCCGCGTCGGTCAGGGCGTCCGGGATGCCGAGGAAGAACTGCCGCATGAGGAAGATGAAGAACGGGATGCCGAAGAACGTCGGGACGATGAGCGGCAGGTACGTGCCCGTCCAGCCGACGTCGCGGTAGGCCACGAACAGCGGGACCATCGTCACGTAGAACGGCACCATCATCGTCGCGATGAGGATCGTGAAGACGCCGTTCCGCCAGGGCCAGCGGATCCGGGAGACGCCGTAGCCGACCATCGCGCTCGACAGCGCCGCTCCGATCATCGACGGGACGCAGATCACGAGCGTGTTCCAGAAGTACTGCAGCAGCGGGAACGCCTGCAGTCCGTACGTGTAGTTGCCCGTCGTGATCGTCTCCGGGAACCACTTCACCGGGAACGCGCCGATGTCCGCCTGGGTCTTGAACGACCCCGTGACCATCCAGATGAGCGGCATGAGGAAGACGACGCTCAGCACGATGAGGACGGCGTGCTTCGCGATCGCCTCGGCGACACGGGGCCAGGTGAGCTTGCGGTGCTTCGGGATCGGTCGGGTCGGGTTCGCGGACCCCCGGGGTTCGCCGGCGACGGCCGCGGCCGCCGTGGGGTTCTCGATCGCGGTCATCGTGCTTCGCCTCCGTAGTACACGCGGCGGCCCATGATGCGGTACGCCAGGATCGAGACGATGGCGATGATCACGAAGAGCACCCATCCGACCGCGCTCGAGTAGCCGAGTTGGTAGTGGTAGAACGCCGACTGGTACAGGTACACGCCGGACACCAGGGTCGATCCGGCCGGGTCGCCGTAGCCACCGGTCATCACGAACGCCTGCGTGAAGTACTGGAACCCGGCGATCAGCCCGGTGATCGTGGCGAACAGCAGCTGTGGGCTGATGAACGGGATCGTCACGTTGCGGAACTTCTGCCACGCTCCGGCGCCGTCGAGCGACGCCTGCTCGAGGAGGTCCTGCGGCACGCCCTGCAGGCCGGCGAGCAGGATCACCATGAGGTTGCCCACGCCCCACAGGCCGAACAGGATGAGCGCCGGCTTCGACCAGTTCGGGTCGGACAGCCAACCGGGGCCCTGGATGCCGAAGATGTTCAGCACGTTGTTGATCACGCCGTACTGCGGGTTGAGCACGTAGGCCCAGATCACCGCGCTGGCGACGATCGGCACGATGGACGGGATGAAGAAGATCACCCGGTAGATGCCGAGGCCCTTCACCCGCAGGTTGAGCAGCAGGGCCAGCCCGAGGGCGACCGCGATGCCGAGCGGCACCGAGATCACCGTGAGGAACAGGGTGTTGCCGAGGGACAGCCACCACTGGTCGTCGGCGAAGAGCTGTGAGTAGTTGTCCCACCCGACCCACTGCCTCGTGCCGCCGAGCAGGTTCGCGTTCGTGAAGCTGTTCACGGCGCTCGTGATGATCGGGCCGCCCGTGAAGAGCACGAGTCCGATGATCGCCGGGGCGGTGAAGAACAGGCCCCAGCCGAACGTCGCGCGCTGCCGCTTCGTCCGGGGGATCCAGTGGGTCAGCCAGGACGTTCCGCGCGGCTTCGGGCCACGCGTCGTGATGCTCCGTGTGACGCTCACGAGTTCTCCTTCCGGAATTCGGCGAACGCGTTGTTGACCGTGGTCTTGACCTTGGCCAGGGCGCGCGCCGGGGTGATCTGGCCGTAGATCGCCGAGCTCACCTGGACGTCGAGGGCGGTCGCGTACGTGCTGGCGACGGGGATGGTCGGGCGGATGTTCTTCGCCGTGAGGAGGCCCTCGCGGTAAACGGCGATCTTCGGGTCCTTCTGGAACTCCTCGAGGACCGGGGAGTCCGACCAGCCGGGCAGGAGCGTGCCGTACCTGAAGTTGGACTGCGTGCCGGCGTCGGACACCGTGGCGAACTGCAGGAAGTCCCACGCGGCGTCGCGCTCCTTGGATGCCTTCGGGATGAAGAGGTCGTACCCGCCGAGCCACGTCGCGCTGCCAGGGGAGCCGAGCCCCTCGGCGTACGGGAACAGCGTCGCGCCGAGCTCGACCTTCGCCTCGTCACCACTGCGGTAGACGTTCTGCGCGTCGGTCGTCGTCATCGGGGCCATCCCGATGTTGCCGCTCGCGATCGGTGGCAGGGTCTGCGACGGGCTGGTGAGGGCGAGGTGGCTCGCGCCGCCGACCTTCCGCGCGTAGTCGACCATCCACTGCAGCGCCTGCACGATGTTCGGGTGGTCCGGGGTGGCCTCCGTGTTGTCGTCGCTCATGAACTTGCCGCCGAACGCGAACCCGAACGTGAACATCGAGTTGCTGAAGCCGTAGTAGTCCCACGGGACGGTGCCGATCCGGGTGACCTGGTTGCCGCGCTTCTGCAGGATCTTGTCGGAGTAGCGCTCGAGCTCGTCGATGGTCTTCGGCGGGACCTCGGGGTCGAGGCCGGCCGATGCGAACACCTTCTTGTTCCAGAACATCGGGAAGTTGACGTCGACGAGCACCGGCATCGCGTAGATGTCGTCCGTGGCGGTCATCTGCTTCCAGACCGCCGGTGCGAAGTTCGCTTCGCCGAGTCCGGCGGCCTTGATCCGCGAGCCGAGCGGTTCGACGACGCCGTAGCCGGCGAACTGCGGGTACTCCTCGGGCGTGCAGAACGCGAGGTCCGGCGGGGTGCCGGCGGCGATGGCGGTCTGCAGTCGGATCTGGGTGTTCCCGGACAGCGGGGCGTAGGTCACGCGGACGCCGGTGTGCGACTGGGACTTCTCGTACAGTTCGGCGAGCTCGACCCAGGCGTTCCCGAGGGTGCCGCCCCAGATGTTGTACATCTCGACGACGTGCGCGCGGCCGGGTGCGGGGTCCTTGCTGAGCCGGAGGCCCTGCTGGTCGGCAGCGACGGCGCCGCCGGAGATCACGGTGCAGCCGGCGAGTCCGATGGCTGCACCGCCGGCGGCGATCGCAGCGAGGAACGCCCGTCGGGACACGTCGCGTGCCGCGGGCCTGGTGGGCGGATGTGGTGGTCGACTCGTCATCGAGTGCCTCCGGTCGTCGTCGTTGAGGATCGGGATGTGGAGAGAGTGGGGCGGGAGTGAATCGTTTCAGCCCTTGGTGGCGACGAATGTACGCAGTCGCGGTCGTGGGCGCAAGTGTTTCGTCAAGATGATGGAGAAATTGAACGGCGGTCGGTTTCCCCGCCCCACGTCACGATCACGGCACCGGCCTCGTACGTCGCCACCGGGTTCGCGAACGGCAGCGGGTGCAGCTGCTCCGCCTCGACGAGCCGCAGGTCCGGCAGCCCGGCCAGCAACTGTGCGATCGCCTGCCGGATCTCGAGACGAGCCAGCTGCTGCCCGATGCACCCGTGCGGACCGAAACCGAACCCGAGGTGCCCGAAGGCGTCCCGGTCGACGTCGAACGTCTCCGGATCGTCGTAGCGGCGGGGATCGCGGTTCGCGCCCACGGGGGACACCGACACCGTCGTCCTGGCGGGCACCTCGAGTCCGTCGAGGTCGACGTCCTCGGTCGCCGTCCGCGGGAACAGGGTGAGGAACATCGCGCCGGTGCGCATGAACTCCTCGATCGCCGGTGCGATCCGTTCCGGGTCCTCGCGCAGTCGGTCGAGCTGCACGGGGTTGGTGAGCAGCGCCACCGTGGCCGTCGCGATGAGGTACGCCACCGAGTCGTGGCCGGCGCTCATCAGCTGGAACACCAGCCCCTCGGTCTCGACGCGTGAGAAGTCCGACGCGAGCAGGTCCGTGATCACGTCCTCGCCCGGGTCGGCCGCACGCCGGTCCACCACCCGGCGGATGAAGTCGAACCGTTGTTGCGTACTGCTGGCACTCGGTGCCACGAAGTGCGTGACGAACTCGGGCACCAGGTCCTCGTGCACCCCGATCACGCTGCAGTGGGTCCCCGCGGCGATCGGCTTCGCGTACTCGGCGAGCAGGTCGATCGGTCCGCCGAGGGCACGGAGGTGCTCGAGCTGCGCCGCGACCTGCTGCGAGACCTCGGCCTCGCGGCCCCGTACCTGCTTGAGGGAGAACCGGCCGGTGACGCCCCGTCGCATCCGCTGGTGGACGTCGCCGTCCAGGGCGAGGAGGTTCGCGGCGTCGACGGAGCGGCGTGCCGCGTCGTCGAGCGGGGCCGGAGGGGTCGCGGATGCCCCGTCGTCGAGATCGTGTGTCGACGGTCCCCGCGGCATCCGGTGCGGGAGCTGACTGAACCGGGGATCGGACAGGACGGCCCGTGCGACGTCGTACCGCGTGACGAGGAGGCCGACGTGGCCGTCGTCGTACTCGAGCGGCACTGCCGGGCCGGCCTCACGCCACTCGGCGATCGTCGGGGACGGGCTGAGTGGGGTTCCGTCCCCGGGCAGGGTGGCGGCGTGGTGGAACGGACATCCGGACATCGGGACTCCTGGGTCTGGGGTGCGTGCGAGCGTGGGGCCGGGCGGTCAGGCCGGCGTCGTGACGGCGGTGAGTTCGGCGCGGGCGAGGCGGAAGGCCCGTGGGGCTCCCCAGCCGACGACGCCGGCCGGTTGCCGGAGGATCCGCGGCTCGTCGTCGTCCGCGACGAGCGGGACGTCGGCGTCGAACACCCCGGCGGCCTGGATCCGGACGCCGTGCACCTCGGACCAGAAGAACGGCGTCGGTGCGGCCTGCGGCGGCCCGCCGGTGAGTGTCGCCGCGACCGCGAGCGCCTGCTCGATCGCGTTCGTCTGGTGCTCGACCCGGACGGCGCGGCCGGTCGACGGGTCGGTCCATCGTGCGACGTCACCGATGGCGAACACGTCGGGTGCCGCCTGCCCGGTGGCGTCGCACACGACCCCGTCGTCGATCGTCAGGCCGGAGCCGGTGAGCCAGTCCGTCCGAGGTCGCCCCCCGATCGCCGCGACCACGAGGTCGGCGCTGACCGTGCTCGGGTCGGTCGGTGCGAGGCGCAGGGACACGCCGTTCGCACGGTGCAGCTCGGCGAGCCGGTCCGACAGCAGCGCCCCGACCGTGCCGAACGTCAGGCGACCACTGCGACCGATCATCGTGACGTCGTGGCCCGTCTTCCGTGCGGCCGACGCCAACTCGGACCCGAGGACCCCGGTGCCGAGCACCGCGACAGACGTCGCCCGTCGCCAGGCCGCCCGGAGGGCCACGGCGTCGTCGAGGGTCCGCAGCACGTGCACCGACCGCCCGGGCAGCACCGGTCGGGCGGGGCCGACCCCGGTGGCGAGCACGAGGACGTCGTACCCGAGCGGGTCGCCGTCGACGACGACCTCGTGTCGGAGCGGGGCGACCGACGTCGCGGTCGCCCCGGTGCGCAGCGTCACGCCGAGCGCCTGCAGCTCCGACGCTGTCCGCAGGGCCGCACGGTCCGGCTCCCACGTGCCGTCGAGCACCTGCTTCGACAGGGGCGGTCGGGCGTACGGGGCGTGCGGCTCCGCGCCCACGAGGGTGATCGGACCGCTGTGCCCGGATGCTCGGAGCGCCTCGGCCAGGGTGACGCCCGCGACCGAGGCGCCGATGACGACGACGTGCACGATCAGTCCTCGATCGTGATGGCGCGCGCCGGGCAGAGGCTCGCTGCGCGTCGGGCGGCCGGTTCGTCGGCGGCGCCGGGGTGCTCCTCGAGGAGCTCGACGATGCCGTCGTCGTCCTGGTCGAAGAGCGTCCCCGCGACGAGCGCGCACTGGCCTGCTCCGACGCAGGCGCCGGTGTCGGCGATGATCCGCATGCTGACCTCCGTTGGTCCGTCCGGTCGTCCTGACCGGTGGCCACGACGCTACGGTCGCCGGGGCGTCCGACGACATGGGACGGCCGGGCAGAACATGGACGATCCGGTCAGTCGCGCTATCGTGCGGTGCAAGTACGGGAGGGACACATGGACGAAACCGCAGGACCGGCGGTCGTGTGGGCGAACTGGTACCGCTTCCGGGCGCGCGAGCGCATCCACCACGACCGCGTGATGAGCGTGTGCTTCCTGTGGGCGCTCGGCGGCACCGGGACGGTCCACTCGCAGGGACGGTCCTTCACCCTCGACGCGGGCGCCGTCCTCCGGTTGCCGTGGGGGCACGACGTCGAGTACGTCGCCGACGACCACTCGCCGTTCCGCCTCGGGACGGTGCACGTGGTGCCGCGGTACGGCTTCGGCCACGGGGTCCTCCCGGTCGTCGCACATCAGCCCGGTGATCCGCTGTACCGCTCGTCGGACCGTTCCGGCGATCCGGGCACCCCGGTGTTCGCCCCGGGGTCGTCCGTGGTCGCGCAGCGGATCGCGTCGCTCGGCCGGTACGCGGTCGAGCGGTTCGACGACGGGGCTGCCGACGAGACCGTCCTCCGCGCACTCGGGGCGCTCTTCGTCGCCGAAGCGGTCGGAGTCACCGAGGCCGTCGACAGCGACGGGGGCACCCACGGCGCGCTCCCACGGGCGCTCGAGACCATGACGACCTTCGTCGCCAGGAACCTCGAACGGCCGCTGTCCGTCGCCGACGTCGCGGCCGCGGGGGACTGCAGTGTGTCGACCGCGGGCCGGCTCTTCGCGGCGCACCTCGGCATGTCGGTGTCCTCGTGGGTCCGTGGCGCCCGGATGCGCGAGGCGTCGGAGCTGCTCCGGACGAGCGGGCTCCGGGTCGGTGAGGTCGCCCGAGCAGTGGGCTTCACCGACCAGTTGTACTTCTCGCGCGTCTTCCGCGCCGAGTACGGCGTCCCGCCGAGTCGGTACGGCCACGGTCGGATCCGGCCCTGAGACACGTGCCGTCGGCTTGACAACGTGCCTGCCGTCGGTGAATCGTTTCAGGTGTCCGGGCGTGCCGATGCGCCGGACACGGAGGATCGATGGAGCCCCTCGACACCGACGTCGACGGCCGGCGTGACCCGCTCGGGACCGCGGACGAACGCGTCCGGTTCGCCTGGCGCGTGGTCGGCCCGGAGCCGCAGACCGCGGTCCGCGTGGTCGTCACCGACGGCGACAGCACCGTCTGGGACTCCGGCCGCGTCGCGACCGACCAGCCGTGGTTGCGCTCGCCCAGCGGCGTGCGGTTCGCACCGTGGCGGCGACTCGGATGGGAGGCCCGGATCGAGTCCGGTGCGACGGTCACCACCGCGGGCGGGACGTTCACCCCCGCCCCCGTCGACGACCGGGAGTGGTCCGGTGCCGAGTGGCTCACCGCCGCTCCCGCACCGACGGCGACGGCGACGACCGACGCGAGCCCGCGTGAGCGCTGCCACGACGGCTCGCTCGCGGCCCCCGTGCTGACCACCACCGTGCCGCCGGGGGCGCCGGTCGTCCGCGCGCTCCTGGCCGTCGCGGCCGGCGGGCACGTCGACGTCCGCCTCGACGGTGCCCTCGCGACCGACGAGGTCCTGTCGCCGACCACCACCCACTGGGACCGGCGGGTGCAGGTCGTCCTGCACGAGCTCACCGCGGCGCTCGCCGACGGGGCAGCGCACGACCTCGAGCTCGAGCTCGGCCGCGGGTTCTTCGGCATGACGAACGCGAACGTCTGGGCGTGGGAGCGTGCCCCCTGGCACGCCGAACCACGCGCCCGCGCGCTGCTGCGTCTGGAACGCGCCGACGGCGGGGTGGAGGTGATCCGCACCGGCCGTGACTGGTTCGCCCGACGCGGGGCGATCCTCCTGGACGACCTGTACGGCGGCGAGGTCCACGACCTGCGCCGTCGACCCGGCCGACCGCTCGCGGAACCGGCGGTCCCCGCGACCGTGGTGACCGGCCCCGCCGGACACCTCGAGGCACGCCTCGAACCCCCGATCCGGGTCGTGGAGGAACTCGCACCGACCGCCGTCGTCGCGGCAGCGCCCGGTGCGTGGGTGGTCACGTTCCCGCGGGTGATCGCCGGGTGGGTGCGGCTCCGGCTGCCCGGTGGCTCGCCCGGCGAGATCGTGCGCATCCGGTACGGCGAGCGGCTCCGCGCCGACGGACTCCCGAACGCCGACGACGAGAAGCACTACTTCGCGGACGGCTTCCAGACCGACGAGGTCACGCTCGACGACGCCGTCGAGTGGGAGCCGCGGTTCTCGTACAAGGGGTTCCGGCACGTGCAGTTGTCCGGCTGGCCCGGCACACCCACCGCTGCGGACGTCACCGCCTGCGTCGTCCGGACCGACATCGAGCGGACGAGCACCTTCGCCGTCGACGACGACCTGCTGCAGTGGATCCACGACGCGACGATGCACACCGTCGAGAACAACCTGCACGGGTACCCGACGGACACTCCGAAGTACGAGAAGAACGGGTGGACCGGCGACGCCGCAGTGGGCGCGGACATGTTCCTGACGAACACCGACAGCGCCGGCCTGCTCACGAAGTGGGTGCAGGACCTCGCCGAGACGGTCGTGCCGGGACACCCGCCGGCGCTCATCGCCCCGAACGCCGGGGTGTTCGGCGTCGACACGCAGGCGCCCGTGTGGCACTCGGCCCTCGTCACGGTGCCGTGGGACGTGTACCGGCACACGGGCGATCCCGCGGTGCTCGAACGCCACGTCGACGTCATCGAGGCGTACGCCCGGTTCGAGGTCTCCCGCTCGCCCGGCGGCATCGCGGACACGATCCTCGGGGACTGGGTCGCACCGGGCACCGACCCGGGAGGCGGCAACCCGCCGGAGGACTCGCGGGTGCTGGCGACGGCGTTCCTCGTCCGGATCCTCGACACCGTCGCCCGGATCGACGAGGTAGTCGGGCGCGATCCGTCATGGGCGATCGCGACGGCGACCGCGGTCCGTGCGGCGTTCGAGCGCACGTTCATCGTCGACGGGGCCGTTCGCGGGCCGCGCGACGAGGGGTTCCGGCAGTCGCACCAGGTCCTCGCGCTCGCGTTCGACGTCGTCACCTCGGGCCCGCTGCGCGCGTCGATCGCTGCAGCGCTCGCGGACGACGTCCGAGCACGCGGAGACCACCTCGACACCGGAGCGATCGGCACGAAGTGGTTGCTGCCGGTCCTCACGGACGCCGGGTACGCCGACCTCGCGCTCGCCGTGGCCCGGCAGACCACGGCGCCGTCGTGGGGTGCGTGGCGCGACGCCGGGGCGACGTCGACGTTCGAGCACTGGGACCTCGCAGCGCGGTCGCACGGGCACTACTTCCTCGGGACGGCGGACGACTGGCTGACGGGGTACGTCGCGGGCATCCGGCCGATCGAACCCGGCTGGCGGCGGTTCCTCGTCGCACCCGTGGTGTGCGGCCCGGTCGGTTCGGCGTCCTGCTCGGTGCGGACGCCGTACGGCACGGCCGCCGTCGACTGGCGGGTCGAGGTCGACGAGGTGGCACTCACGGTGACGGTCCCGCCCGGCACCTCGGCCGACGTGCGCCTGCCGTCCGGTGGCTCCGCACCGGTCGGCCCCGGCACCCACACCCTGCGCGGCCCGCTCGGTCTGCTCACGGAACGCAGGCCGAAGGCACCGGGGGCAGCAAGGCACGCTCGGTAGCGTGGGCCGCATGCAGCAGCCAGCCGCCGGGACCCTCCGCATCCTCCACCTGTCCGACACCCATCTGACGGGCGACGGCGCCCTGCACCAGGGGTCGGTCGACACCGCCGCAGCGCTCGACAGCGTGCTCGCCCGCATCGACGGTGTCCCCGGGATCGGCCTCGTCGTGGTGTCCGGAGACGTCTCCGAGGACGGCAGCCCCGAGTCCTACGCCGCGCTGGTCGAGCGGGTCGGCGGCTGGGCTGAACGGCACGGCGCGGCGCTGGTCGTCGTGCCCGGGAACCACGACCTGCGCGAGGGCTTCCGGCAGGTCCTCACGAACGGGCACGTCCTCGGCGAGGGCGGTCGTCCGCTCATGCACACCATGGAGTACCACCCGCCGACGGTCCCGGTCTGGGGGCAGTCGCTCGTCGCGGGCCGTCGCATCGTGACGGTCGACACGAGCGTCCCCGGCGCCGGGTACGGCGAGGTCAGCGGGGCATCACTCGAGCGACTCCGCGCCGCACTCGACGGCGAGCACGCCCCGCACGGCACCGTCGTCGTGCTGCACCACCCGCCGCTGCCCGCTCCCACGGCGCTCCACGAGGCCCTGCGGCTCCGGAACCCGGAGGCCCTGGCCGACGTGATCCGCGGGTCGGACGTCCGGGTTGTCCTCGCCGGCCACTACCACCACCACTTCGCCGGGTCGCTGGCCGGGGTTCCCGTCCTCGTGGCGCCCGGTGTCGCGAACGACACGGACATCGTCGGCCCGTACGACGAGGAAGCCGCGTACGTCGACGCCGGCGCCCTGATCGTCGACGTCGCCGAGGACGGCTCGGTCTGGTCGACGCCGGTCCGCGTGCCGCGTCCGGACGCCGATCCGCTCGCGTTCGCGTTCGACGCGGACACGGTCGCGCGCATCATCGAGGCGTCCGCCGGGCAGTAGACGCACCCGGGCGGACGGCGTCCGGCGCGGTCGAGACGACGCCGGACTCGTGAGACCCCGCACACCGCGCGAGACGCCGCCGGATCCGGCGGCGTCTCGCGCGCGGCACGGCGTCTCACACGGGACGCGGCGCATCGCGAAGCGGTCACCAGAGCAAGCACCGGCGGACTGGAGGCGCGTGGCGGGCCCGCACCGTGCCTCCAGGCCGCCTGTCGGCACGCTGGTACCCCGCACGCACGGGTTGCACGCGGGAACACAGAGTAGGCCGGTTCCACACCTCCAGCGAAGGAGCACCCCATGCGGATCGGCAGTGCAGTGCAGTACGACCGGTACGGCGGGTTCGACGTCGTCGAGCTCGTCCCCCAGGAGCGGCCGGACCCCGGCCCCGACGACGTCGTGGTCGAGGTCTCCGTCGCCGGGCTGAACCACATCGAGCGGTTCCTCCGCGAGGGCCGGCTCCGCGAGTTCGTCGACCTCGAGTTCCCCGCCCACCAGGGCGTCGACTTCGCCGGTGTGGTGCGGGCCCGCGGAGCGAACGTGCGCGACCTCCACGTCGGCGACGAGGTGATGGGGCACGCGCCGCACGGCGGATCGCACGCGACCTGGGTGGCGGTGCCGCGCGGTGCCGTCGTGAAGAAGCCCTCGACGATGACGTTCGAGGTCGCCGGCAGCCTGTACCTCGCGGGGTGCACCGCGCTGTCGATCGTCCGCTCCCTGAAGCTCGGACCCGACGACACGGTCGTGATCAGTGCGGCTGCGGGCGGGGTGGGACACATCGAGTGCCAGCTCGCGCGCGACGCCGGGGCGACCGTCATCGGCCTCGGCAGTCCGCGCAACCACGACGCCCTGCGGCAGATCGGGGTCCGCCCGGTCGCCTACGGCGAGGGCGAGGAGCAGCGGATCCGCGACATCGCCGAGGACCGTCCGATCACAGCGTTCATCGACAACCGGGAGCACGGCGAGAATGTCGACCTCGCGGCCCGACTCGGCGTCGATCCGAAGCGCTTCGTCTCGAGCGAGGACCGCCGTGACCTGGAGATCCGGTTCCTGCGGGCACCCGGCGACGACACCGAGGCCGCCGAGATGCTCACCACGCTCGGCGACCTCGTGCAGCGGCACAAGGTGCAGTTCATCATCTCCGGGTACTACCCGTTCGAGTACATCGTCGACGCGTACGAGGACCTCGCCGAGATGCACTCCCGCGGCAAGGTCGTCGTCGGGATGCAGCCCGTCGAGACCGGCGCTCGGCTGCACTGGTACAAGTCCGAGAAGTCACGCGACCTGCGGGACCCCGTCAGCTGAGGATCGCGTGCCGGTTCAGCTGAGGATGTCCTTGCTGGCGAAGCGGCTGTACGCGAGTGCGCCGAACACTACGACGTAGCCCAACTGCAGAACGGCGTTCGACCCGAACGAGTCGAACGCGATCGGGTCGCGCAACAGGTCCCCGAACCCGAGCCACTGGTGCGAGAACAGGAACGGGTGCAGCCAGTCCAGCTGCGGCAGCTGGTCGAGCACCTGCGACGCCCCGGCGAGCACGACCGTCGCGGCCATCGCCCCGACCGGCACGCTCGTCAGCGTCGACGCGAACAACCCGATCGCCGACAGTCCGAGCATCGACAGGGTGACGTAGAGCGCGAGGAGGAGCGCACGGCCCGCGTACGACCAGCCGTCGACCTGCGTGCCGGACAGCAGTGTCACGGGGCCGATCGGGAACAGCACCGCACCGATCGCCGCGCCCACGAGCACGATGAGGAGCGTCGCGGCCAGGCAGAACGCCACCGCACCCGCGAACTTCACGAGGATGAACCGCACGCGGCCGGTCGGGGCGACGAGCAGGTAGCGGATCGTGCCGTGGCTCGCCTCGCCCGCGACCGTGTCACCCGCCACGACCCCGACGGTGAGCGGCAGGAAGAGCGGGATCGACACCGTCAGCGCGGTGAACGACACGAACAGACCGTTGTTGGTGATGTCGCCGAGGAACGCCGGGCCACCGTTGTCGTCGCCCGTCGTGAGCCTGACCGCCACGGCGATGAGGATCGGCACCAGTGCGAGCGCACCGAGCATCGCCCAGGTCCGTCGGCGCCGGAACACGAGCGCGAGTTCGGAGCCGAGCAGCGCGAACGGGCGTGGGCGGCGGCGGGCGAACTCGCGGACGTCGTGCGTCAGCGCGGCGTCAGGCTGCGCGGTGTCAGGCTGCGCGGTGTCAGGCTGCGCGGGGGAAGCGTCAGGCTGCGACATCGAATCCCTCTCCGGTGAGCGCGACGAACAGGTCCTCGAGGGTCCCGCCGCCGACCGTCAGGCCGCGGACGCGCACGTCGGCGCGGACGAGCTCGGCGGTGATCGTCTCCGGCATGACCTCGTGCGGCAGGTCGGCGACGAGCACGTCCGCGCCGCCGTCGTGCCGCGGGGTCAGCCCGAGCCGGGTCAGCACGGAGCCGGCCTGGCCGAGGTCGGGCGTTCGGACCGTGACCGTGCGCGCCCCGGCGGACCGGAGGTCCTCGAGGGTGCCCTGCGCGACGAGCTTGCCCGTCCGCATGACCCCGGCGTGGGTGCACACCTGCTCGATCTCGGCCAGGAGGTGGCTCGACACGAACACCGTCGTGCCGTCGTCCGCCAGGGAACGGATCAGGTTCCGGACCTCGCGCGTGCCCTGCGGGTCGAGGCCGTTCGTCGGTTCGTCGAGCACGAGGAGGTCGCGCGGCGACAGCAGGGCGTTCGCCAACCCGAGCCGCTGCTTCATCCCGAGCGAGTACGCGTGCGCCTTCTTGTCCGCCGCGTGGCTCAGCCCGACGCGCTCGAGGGCGCTCGCCACCCGGGCTTTCCGGCTGCGCGGATCGGACGTGGGATCGGCGGCGTCGAACCGGAGCAGGTTCGCCCGGCCTGACAGGTACGGGTAGAACGCCGGGCCCTCGACGAGCGCACCGACCCGGGGAAGCACGTCGTGCAACGCCTTCGGCATCGGTTCGCCGAGCACCTCGATCGTCCCGCCCGTCGCGCTCGACAGCCCGAGGAGCATGCGGATCGTGGTGGTCTTGCCGGACCCGTTCGGCCCGAGGAAGCCGAAGACGGCCCCGCGGGGGACGGCGAGGTCGATGCCGTCCACCGCGCGCTGTCTGCGGAAGACCTTCTGGAGGCCCGTGGTGCGGATCGCGAGGTCGGTCGCGGCCGCCGGTGCGGCCCGGTCCACCGCCGGTGGTTCCGTCGTGCTCACTTCGCGGCAGCGACCAGGGCGGACACCGGCACGGCTCCTGCGAGGACCCGTCCGTCGTCGGTCAGGTAGACCGACACGAGCGAGGTCTGCACCGCGCGGCCGCCGTCGACCGACTTCGTCAGCTGGTTCAGCAGCCCGGTCGCGTCGTCACCGAGGGCGGACTGGTCGACGGACCCCTTCGGGAGCTCGGCGATCGTGCTCCAGCCCTTCCCGGAGAACGTCGGCTCGTCGCCGGCGGGTGCGGACCGGTGCTGGGCGTCACCCTTCGCGTGTGCGGGCGCGTCGGAGAGGTCCTTCGTCTCGACCTTCGCGTTCGACGGCGGGGTGAAGTCGAACAGCCGCGCAGCCGGAGCGCCGTACTGCAGGCTCGTGAAACCGACCTGGACGGCCGGGTCGGACTGACCCTTCGCCTCGATCGTGGCGCGCAGCGGGAGGCCGGTCTGCTGGTCGACCGCGAGTCGCACGGAGCCGACCAGCGTGCCGGAGGACTTCGGCGTCAGCGTGATCTGCCAGGCGTCGTGCCCGGCGACGCGGACGTCCTTCGGCTTCGACACCGTCGTGGTCGGTGTGATCGCCTTGATCGCCTGCTCGGCCACGTCGGACGGCGTCGCGGTGCCGGTCGTCGGCGTCGCGGCGTCCTTCGGCAGGATGACGTGCGTCGCCGTGCGCTCCTTCGAGTCCCAGGTCCAGACCTCGGAGCCGTTGCGGACGAGGTCCTGCTCGGCGAGCTGCTGCGTCAGCTGGACGCGCTGCTTGTCGGTGCCGTCCACGTAGATCCGAGCGGTGTGCGACGAGGTCAGCAGGCCGAGGGCGTCGGACGCGTTCCCCTCGAGCGAGGAACCGCCGGAGCCCGTCGGGAGCTCGGGCAGTCCGAGGTCGCTCGTCTGCACGAGCTTGCCGGAGTACTGCGCGTCGGAGGACTGCGCGATGCTCGCGATGACGTCGGCGGCCGTCGGCTGCTTCCCGGCGATCGGGTCGTTCGCGGCGTTCGCGATCATCGGAGCTGCGATCGCGCCGGCGACGACGACCGGCGCGATGACGGCGGGCAGCCAGGCTGACTTCTTCATCGGTTTCCCCTCGGTGGAGCATCGGAGTCGGGAGTACGGTACGTCCGGCCCCCGACAGGAGCCTGGGCGTCGCCGTACTCCAACCATCCCTCCCGACGAGCGCGCCGTCGTCCACCGCGAGGATGACGAGCGTCCATCGTTCGTAGACTCGTGGCACGACCGACGACGGTCGGTGGCGACGAGGGAGACGGCATGCGGGCGGTGCTCGGTCTGGACATCGGGACGTCGAGCACGAAGGCACTGCTCGCCCGGTTCGACGGCACCGTCATCGCCCGGGTCAGCAGGAAGCACGACGTCGACCGCCCGGAGCAGGGGCTCGTCGAGATGGACGCGGACGTCTGGTGGGACGAGTTCACGACGCTCACGCGCGAGTTGCTCGAGCGAGTACCGGACGCCGACGTCGCCGCGGTCGGGGTGAGCGGCATCGGCCCGTGCGTGTTCCTCACCGACGACGCCGGGGAACCGCTGCGTCCGGCGATCCTGTACGGCGTCGACACCCGGACCGCGGACATGCTCGAGGACATCACGGCAGAGCTCGGCGGCGAGGGGGCGATCCGCGAGCGCTGCGGGTCGGCGCTCAGCACGCAGGCCGCCGGGGTGAAGCTCGCCTGGGTCGCCCGGCACGAGCCCGAGGTGTGGTCGCGGGCTGCGCGGTTCACGATGCCGTCGTCGCGCGTCGTGGAGCGGCTGACGGGGGAGTACGTCCTCGACCACCACTCGGCGAGCCAGACCACTCCGCTCTACGACGTGCACGAGAACGCCTGGATCCCGGAGTGGTGCGAGCGGCTCGCGCCGGGGCTCGAGATGCCGAGGCTCCTCTGGTCGGGCGACCAGGCGGGGGTCGTGACGGACGAGGCGGCCGCGGCCACGGGCCTCCAGGCCGGCATCCCCGTGACGGCCGGGACCATCGACGCCTGGGCCGAGGGCGTGAGCGTCGGTGAGTCCGTGCCGGGCCGGATGTTCCTGCAGTACGGCACCACGATGTTCATGATCGTGCCGACGGCGCAACCGATCGCGGTTCCGGGGATGTGGACCACGGTCGGGACGCACCCGGGGCAGCCGAGCGTCTCCGGTGGGATGGCGACCTCCGGTGCGATCACCGACTGGTTGCGTCGGCTCGTGGACGGCGAGTGGTCGACGATGCTCGAGGAGGCCCGCTGCTCCGGCATCGGTGCGAACGGGCTGCTCATGCTGCCGTACTTCGCGGGCGAGCGGACGCCCATCGCGGACCCGGACGCCCGCGGAGTGATCGCGGGGCTGACCGTCCGGCACACCCGGGGCGACCTGTACCGGGCGACGCTCGAGGCCACGGCGTTCGCGGTGCGGCACAACATCGAGGTGCTGCGCGAGGCCGGGGTCGAGGTCCGCGAGCTCGTCGGCGCCGGCGGGGGACTGCTCGGGCGGCTGTGGCCGACGATCGTGTCGGACGTCACCGGGCTGCCGCAGACGGTGCCGAGCGTGACGATCGGGGCGTGCTACGGGTCGGCGTTCCTCGCGGCGGGCCTCGTGGCAGGTCCTGACGAGGGTGTCGACCTGACCGCCTGGAACCCACCCGCGACCCGTGTCGAACCAGACCCGGAGGCGACGGCCGCGTACGAACCGGGGTACCGCGACTACCGCGAGCTGTACGAGGCGACGAAGGCGGTCGTGCACCGGTTGGCGGCGCGGGGTCGCCTGCGCTGAACACCGGTGTTCACTCGTCGAACCCACGGATGTGTGGGTGCAACGGACGAACACCGGTGTTCAGCGGGCCTCCGGCGAGCGGCGGGCGGCGGGCGGGCGGCCGGGCGCCTACGCGGACGCGTCGACGCCGGCGGGTGCCGACCCGTCGTAGGAGCAGATCGCTGCGACCTTGGACGCGCTGGCGCTGGACGGGTCGAACTCGTAGCCCAACCACTCCTTCGCCAGCCGACGTGCCAGCTCCACGCCGATGACCCGCTGGCCCATGCAGAGGACCTGGGCGTCGTTCGACAGGATCGAGCGCTCGACCGAGAAGGAGTCGTGCGCGGTGACGGCCCGGATGCCCGGCACCTTGTTCGCGCTGATCGCGACGCCGAGGCCAGTGCCGCAGATCAGGATCGCCCGGTCCGCCTCGCCGTTCGCCACGAGTCGTGCCGCGTCGACGGCGACGTGCGGGTAGGCGGTGTGCCCGTCCGCGTCGACACCGACGTCGACCACGGAGCCGACCCGCGGATCGGCCTCCAGGTCCTGCTTGATGATCTCCTTGTAGTCGAACCCGGCATCGTCCGAGCCGATCACGAGACGGTACGTCATGCGTGCGTTCCTTCCAGTTCGTTCGAACGGGCAGCGAGGACCTCGCCGACCCGCGTGAGGATCATCCCCATCGAGGTGGCACCCGCGTCGGGCGTCCCCAGGCTCTTCTCCGCCAGCGGTCGAGCGCGCCCGACCCTGGGCTTGAGGTCCGCGGTCGCCGCGGCTTCCGACACCGCGACCTCGGCGGCAGCCTGCCACGCGTCGGTGAGCGACGAACCAGCCGTGACCCCGTTCCGCAGGTCGTCCACGAAGGGCAGCAGCGCGTCGAGCAGGGTCTTGTCGCCGCGCGACGCCCCGCCGAGGTGCACGATCGAGTCCGCGAAGGCCTGCGCCGCCTCGACGACGTCGGAAGCCTCGTAGACGGAGCGGTCGTCGCGCAGCGACCGACCGAACGCCTCGAGTGCCGCACCCCACAGGACCCCGGAGGTGCCGCCCGCGAACTCGGCCCACGCGTCACCGGCGCGTCCGAGGACGAAGGCGACCCCTGCCTCCTGGCCGACCTTGTCGACCGCCTTGCGGGCCGCGCCGATCCCCTTGACCATGCCGCGTCCGTGGTCGCCGTCACCGGCGACCGCGTCGATGCGGCCGAGCTCCTCCTCGTGCTCCCGCAGGAGCGCGTCGATCGCCTCGATCGCGGCGCGCGCCGTCTGCGCGGCCTGCCTGGAGGCACCACTCGCGTCCGGCACGGCCGTCGCCTCGTCCTCGGCCTGGTCCACTGCGTCGGCCGGCACGAGCGCCGCGACCGGCGCCGCGACCTTGCGGTACGCGGGCGTGTAGGCGTCGGCCTTCCACAGCGTCTCGAGTTCGTCGTCGAGCCACTGCAGGGTGAGGGAGCAGCCGCCCATGTCGAGGCTCGTGACGAGTTCGCCGACCTCGGGCTCGACGACCTCGATGCCGGCCTCCTGCAGGAGCGGGAGCACACGGCCCCAGAGCAGGAAGAGCTCCTCGTACTTGGTGTCGCCGAGGCCGTTGAGGATCGGGGCGACCCGGGTTCCCGCGTTCGTCGGACGGTCCGCGAGCAGCCGTTCGACGAGCAGGCTCGCGAGCTCGGTCGCGGGCAGCAGCGGGACGTCCTGGATGCCGGGCTCGCCGTGGATGCCGAGCCCGAGTCCGAGGTGGCCCTCCGGGACGGTGAAGAGCGGCTCCGTCGCGCCGGGCATCGTGCAGCCGGAGAACGCGACGCCGATCGTGCGCGTCGCCGTGTTGGACGCGTTGCCGATCCGCTCGACCTCGTCCAGCGTCGCCCCGGCTGCCGCGGCGGCGCCCATGGCCTTGAACACCGAGAAGTCGCCCGCGATGCCGCGGCGCTTCGACTCCTCGTCGGCGCTGGCGATGTCGTCGGTGACCACCACGATGCGGGTGTCGATGCCCTCGGCGTTCAGCCGCTCTGCCGCGAGCCCGAAGTTCATCGTGTCGCCGGCGTAGTTGCCGAACGACAGCACGACGCCCTTGCCCTGGTCGGCGGCCTTGGCGACCGAGTAGACCTGCGCGGTGGACGGCGAGGTGAAGATGTTGCCGACGACGGCGCCGGTGGCGAAGCCCGGGCCGACGACGCCGCAGAACGCGGGGTAGTGGCCGGAGCCGCCGCCGACGACGACGGCGACCTGCGGCTCGGCGCCCTCGGTCGGCAGGGCGACGACGCCGCCGTGCACGCCCCGCACGCGGTCGGCGTAGAGGGCGAGCCAGCCGGCGAGCTGGTCCTCGGCGAACTCGTCGGGGTCGTCGTGGATCGTGGTCATGGTGCGTGTCCTTCGGTCGTGTGGGGGTGGTGCACCGGGCGACGGCGGGACGGCCGCCGTCGCCCGGAACTCAGTGTGCGCTCCGGCCCTGGGGCACCTTGAGGAAGTGGATCATCACGAACGCGCAGGCGTACAGGCCGACGAACGTCCAGGTCACGGCCTGACCGCCACCGCCGAGGGCGAGCACCGCGGCCACCACTCCGGTGCCGAGGAACGCCGCGCCACCCGCAGCCGTCGTGTACATCGCCATCGCGGCGCCCTTGTGCTCCGGGGCGAGCGCCGGCATGATCGCGCCCATCGGGACGAACCCGGCGAGCAGGCAGCCGAACACGCAGCCGGCGATGACCGAGAGTACGTAGCCCCAGTCGGAACCGGCGGGCACGAGCTGCGGGACGTACCACCAGGCGACGAGCCCGGACGCCGAGCCGACGATGCCGAA
>Ga0308167_1001832_pt1 | contig 22336 bp, 31 predicted proteins | sample PhyCR1_2_FD_202138 | JGI IMG/M metagenome (GOLD analysis project Ga0308167, IMG submission 202138) | Phyllosphere microbial communities from UC Gill Tract Community Farm, Albany, California, United States - DLSLRC.R1 | ecosystem: Host-associated > Plants > Phyllosphere > Unclassified | place... | reverse complement strand
CCTTTACCGCTTTCGGCGTTGCGGCCAGTGTTTCAGACGTGCTGTTGGTCGCACTGCTTAACTGAGTAAAACCTTTTGCGGTCAGCGAGGCGTCCGGGTGACGTCGTGACTGTTCATGTTCTGCAATTTTGTCATCAACGTAATCCTGCGTCGCCATCACCGTTGTGGTGTCAATGGTCAGCGCCACTGAGGTCACACTGCTGACGATGATGACCATACGGCAGGTCTGCGAACGCCCTGAGCCTTCGGCAAGAGCTGGCTTATAACTTTCGGCCATGTTCGCCACAGCAATTAACGTTCCCGCATCATCGTACAGGCCAAGCTCACGCATCCAGAAACCGCCCACCTCCGGCGGAATAACCAGCTCTGCGATAATATAATTACTGTTTCGTTTGTCCTGGCTGATTTTGTTCAGCGCATGTCGCCAGACTTCGTGGATAAGCCCGGTCTGTCCGGCATCCGGGACAGGCAATTTACCACCGCCATCCCCGACGGCCATCGTGGTAATGTTGACCTTCCGCCCTCCCGGTGCGGTTGCCGCTGCCAGCTTTGCTGCACCGGCAGTGGTGATAACGGTTCTGAATTTTGTGCTCATTATTCCTCACTTATCCGGGGTAAACCGTAATTACATCGCCGTCGTAAGCCACACCACCGGCGAACAGGTAGCCGGGAATGTCCCGGGTAATGTTCAGGCCAATAAGGTGGCGGCTTGCAGGTTTGGCATCAGCAATCAGCCGTTCCATTTCCTGATACATTGCCTCTGTGATGCCGCTTTCCAGTACACCAATATCAAGCCGGAAGGTGCCGGGCGGGTCACTGTTTTCCCACCACTCCGTCACGTTGATGAGATAGCCGAGCGGCTCCACCACACGCCGGATTGCACCTATAGTGCCTTTATGACAGTGAATGAAATACGCATCGCGGATAACAGCGCGTTTTGTCGCTTCCGGCCATTTATCATCCCAGCGGTCAACCGAAAATGACCACGCCAGCCACGGCAGCAGATTTGCCGGGCAGGTGTCCGGGTTCCACAGCTCACGAATACTGACCGGTGTTTTTTCAATTTCCGCACAGGCTTTTGCGGCGGCGACCTCAAGCGGTGATGAGCCGGTCTGCAGCAGGCGCGAATCACTCATCCGAGTCTCCGGTCACAACGCGGTATTCGGTACAGAAAGACGCCTGCGTATTGTTGAGCACGATGTCGGCCAGTGGTGCAGCCAGTTCGACACGCTGCACGCCTTCCACATGCAAAGCGGCATAAATGGCAGACAGACGGATGTCGCGCCCCAGCCGGTGCTGTGCCGTGATATACGCTTCCAGTTTTTTCACGGCAGCAGCGCGAATGGGTTCGCTTTCGGGGCCAGGGTAAAGGTAAAGCGTGGCATTTATCTGGTATTCAACGATGGCGGCAGACTGCACGGTCACACGGTCAGCCACCGGTCTGACGTCCTCGCCATTAAGGGCGTTACGCACCACGGCCAGCAGGTCTTCGGATGCCACACCGTTATTTTCACGTGACAGCACAGAGATGGTGACGCAGGCCGGAGAAGGACTGGTGACAGAGATATCTGCGACACGCCCGTCGGCACTTCGACCATGATACTGATAGGCCCCCACCGACCCGGCGACGCTTAAACCTTCAAACGCCTGCTGAATACGCAGACGATAATCGGTGTCAGATTCCATCACGGCCGGTGTCGGCGGGAGGGTCGAATCATCTGCCGGGGTGATAATCAGGCGTGTGGTGTTGTAATTGGCACCAATCACATCAAGGTCATTACCGGCGGCACAGGCCAGCATCACCGCCCGTGCAGCCTCATTCACACGCTGACGCCAGATAAGCTCACGATAAGCATTTTCCTCCAGCAGTTTGACGAGAGGCTCGGATTCCAGCGTCAGGGTACGGGCGACCGCCTCCTGCTGGTCTTCCGGGTAAAGGGAAATCAGTGTCGCCTTGCGTTCGGCAAGAATGGTTTCAAAGTCCAGCTCCTCGACCACATCCGGTGCGGGTAGCTGGTTCAGGTCGATAATCGGCATGGTTTCAACTCACAGGGATGGTTAACGAAAGTGGCTGGCCGGTGTCGTTGTGCTGACCGGTTAACGTGACCGTCATTCGCCCGCCAAAACTGCGCGCCGTGGTGACGGATGACAGGGTGACGCGGGGTTCCCATTTCAGCACTGCCATGTAACAGGCGACCTTAATCTGCAACTCAAGCGCCGGAGTCTGCGGCTGGTCAATCATTGACGCCAGCAGCGAGCCGTAATCACGACGCATCACCCGTGAGCCAACCGGTGTGCGCAGGATATCGCCGATACTCTGGCTGATATGCTCAAGGTCAGTGACAGTCAGGCCATCACTGCGATTCATTCCGAGATAACGCGCAGTCATAGAGGTCCCCCTGTTGTGCCGCCACTATCGCCGGGGTGTTTATGGGTATGCAGTACCTTACCGTTTGATGAGAGTTCACCACCGGTATGCTCGATGTTGCCGTGCATCTTCCCGCCCTTCTGCACTTCCAGCGAGCCAGTAGTCAGCTTGTTGGTGCAGACCACCTCCGGTGTGTCCAGGGTGACGCGGGTTGATGCTTTCACCGTGACCACCGGCACCGTGGTAGTAACAGAATCAGAAGCCGTCACGCTGGCCGTTTTAATTCCGCTTACCGTGAGTGCACTGGTTTCGGGTTCATACTCAATCACCGCCCCGTCAGGGAAACGGATATGCAGGGCATCCGCCGACGCAGACGGCGCGGGGTTATCACCGGAATAAATCCCCGGCAGAACGAACGCTGTGTCGAGTTCACCGCCCACGGCCAGAATCAGCACCTGTTCCCCCTCGGAAGGTGCCCACCACGTGCGCGAACGTCCGGCGCGATGGGTCAGCCACTGAAGCCAGTCGGTGCACATGCCGCCGGTCTGCACACGGCAGCGACCGGCGTTAAGGTCGGTTTCGACGATAATGCCGGTGCGTATCATGTTGCGCAGTGCGCGCGCGAGTTCCTGAATATTTGCGAGAGTGTTCATAACGGGAAGGATGCCGCCGGGTCATACCGGCGGCAATGTGACGATGAGGTGTCGGGAATGGCACAACTAACGGTCGAGGTGAGCCAGGATAATCTCTTCAATCATCTGCACATCCTCACCGGTAAAGCCGAGCAGAGGACGCGCCGGATAATCAATTTTCTTACCGTCTTTCCGGTTTTCTTCCGACAGACCGAACTGATGCACACTAGCGATTTTCGGCGACTTCCCGCCGTAAAATTCCATTGATGCCTGCTGCGGGCTGGCGCGGATATGCAAAAAACGACTGGTAATAAGTTTCGCAAACATTTTTCGCTTAACGCGACCGGTCTTTTTTCTGGCGCTCTGCTGCTGGCGTGGCACGTAGGGTGTGCCGTCCGGGGCTTTCTGTGCCATCACCCGACGCTGCTGACTCTGCCGCAGACGTTTCGCCAGTTCGGCACTCAGTCGTCGACGCCCTGACGGTGACAGCGACTCAATCAGTCCGGTCAGCCGGTCTTCAAAACGCTTAAACTCATTCATCCCACTTGCTCACCAGTTCGCCATTGATATAAAGCTCCATCGGGCGGGTGACCGGCTCCGGCGGCGTGGGCTCCGGGATATTCTTCACATGCAGTGCGCCGTCGACCTCACTGACCAGCGTGCGCTCGGTCAGCATCAGGCTGATGCTGATATCAAAGCTGCTGTCATTGTTGATGTCTGCATAAAACGTGAAGCCCTTTTTCTGGCCTTCGTCGGTGGTCATGATGTCGGGCTGATTTTCCCGCAGCCACGCCAGCACCGGCACGATGAGCAGGTCAAAATCACCGGTAAAGTCGGTCACAATGACATTGAGCGTGTAACGCTTTTCAAATGACAGCGACGTCGCCAGTGTGGAGGCAATACTCCCGTTATCCACGAATATCCGCAGCATCTCGGGGCTGGTTTTCAGCACCGTGACGGCATCAGTCAGCGCCCTGCGCAGGCTGTCGGGTTTGAGCATCGTTTTCGTCCTGACAGTGTTTAATCATTTTTACCTGGCTGGCACAGCGTGCCAGCGCGTTCTCAAGCTGCCGGATATCGGCACTTAAATCGCCGTTCGTCTGCGGGTCACTGCCCGGCATCGGGCAAAGACTCACTTTCGGGCAGGCGTTGTGGACAATCACTGGCGTCTGCGCAGGCCGGGCGCTGGTGCAACCGGCGCACAGCATCAGGCAGGTCAGCACCGTACCAGCGGCGAAAATCTTCGTTTTCATTGAGTAACCTCGTGATGGTTTTCTCGCGCTGTGCTTCACGCTTCGCGGCGTTCTCCAGTTCCTGACGCAGTGCCACCTGCGCCAGCTCGTTTTTGTCTGCCCTGGTAAGGGCAACATGAAGCTGGTTTTTCAGCATGGTGATGGTCGTCTGCTGCCCGCTGGCGACATTGTTCGCCCTGTCCAGTGAGGCGCGCAGTCTGGCGTTTTCATGCTTCGCCAGAAACAGCCCCGCCACCGCCAGCGATAACAACACGACCAGTGCAATCATCAGCTTTGACATAGTTCCCGCCCCTCAAGACGCTGACGGCAGGCCGTGCGTATCAGCCGGAAAAACAGCGACGCCACGAGATAAATCAGCGCGGTAAAAATCCACCCGGCAGCGACCAGCGCGATAAACGTCGCCACCATCACCACCAGAGCCGCCGCCCGTCTGCGCCACGGCACCGGCTGCAAAAACAGCGCCGTGACAATCTTCACGGCCAGCGATTCCGGCGGCAGCTCCCGCCCGTAGCGTTCCAGCACATACTCAGTGGCATACACGCCGACACCACCGGCAACCACACAGATAACCGTCGCCAGAATCGCCCAGGCGGCGACAAAATTGACGGCCACGCTCTGCGGGTAAATCAGGGACAGTGCCAGCATCAGCGCCAGCGACACGTTCAGCATCAGTGAAAGGGATAATTTCTTCATGGTGTTTACTCCGTTTAAGCCGGTACGCCGCCAGCGGTACGCCAGACGGTGACCAGTTTTTCCAGTGAATGCTCACGCTGACCGTAACCGGCACCCGGCAGGGACGCCCAGATATTGCGACAGCGTGAAATGGCGCGCTCAATGCGTCCCGTCCGGATGTCATTCAGTGCACCACGTTCGCGGATCAACTGAATGGCGAGTCTGTCCTGTGACAACGGACTGAAATCAGGCAGGGCAAGCTGTTTGCGGTAATGCGGCCAGAACAGGTAAAGCTGCTGATAGCGACCGGAGGCCGTGGATTTTTCACCGCGACGGTTAAACACCTTCGCCGGTCGGCCATGCGCGAACGGGTGGTCACTGTAGTCGGTGAAGATTTCCGGCTTTCCGTCCAGTCCGGTGACTATCACGTCATAGCCCCGGTTTTTCGTCAGCGGATGATTCGCCGTCCCTTCGGACACGGCCAGCATGTCGAGAAAGGCGGCGATATTCTGATGCGTGTTAATAACCGGCATTACGGTTTCCCCCTGCCCTTAAAACGGCGCTGAATGGCAATCTCAATCACCTGATAGCCGGCGATACCCAGCATGGAGCCGATGCCGCACACCGCAGGCAGTGACAGGTCAGGAAACTGCACCAGAACAACACCGGCAACCATCGAGACAAAACCACCGAGCAACATGCGCCCGATAAACAGACGCGGGGTGATGGGTTCACCACCGGCAAGCACCTTGCCGACAACAATCAGCACCCCAATCATGAAAAGCGACAGGACGCTTTTTTCTTCTGCTGTCATGCGTTACTCCCACAGATTGACAGTTTCAGCCACGGGCGCGGTCTGAACGTCGGGCAGTTCGACGGCGGTGCCGTGCGGCAGCACCGCACCCAGTTCAGCCAGTCCCGGATTTGCGGCGAGCACGGCCTCGACCACACCCTCAGTGCGCCCGTAATACCGGACACAGATGGCGTCGAGCGTGTCGCCCTGTAGCGCAAAGGTCTTCATCAGATTTGACTCACAATGCAGCGCGGCTTGTCCTGGATTCGCGCCACTGCCCAGCGCATATCCCGCCACAGCTCATCAATGGTGCTGTCAATGCTGTCGGCCTTCTTGTCGCCTTTGGCACTGGCATCCACGCCGCGATAACGCTCATAAAGCGATGCGGTCGCCATCGCACACACGGCGCGCTCGTAGTAAAAAACTTTGATGCTTTCACCGTCGATGTCGTCCGCCGGGACTTCCGCCAGACGCGTAAAACCGGCGGCAATTTTCTGTTCGCGGTACTCGTACAGCTCCGCATTCGTCTCCGCCATGCCTGACTTGATGGCCTCACGCAGACGGGCGGGGGCGACGGTCTGCTCAAGGCGCATACGTTCCCGGACGCGCTTCGGGTCGATATCGGGAAAAAAGAACGTGTTTTTAATCACCGGCTCGTCGCCTGCCGGTTGCGGGATGACCACCGTACCCTCACCGGACACGGGAGCCTCCTTTCGCGGAATAATCAGCGTCATCATGACTACCTCTGAAAAGTCGGGCGGTGGACGCCGGTGCAGTGTCAGGTGATTCACCCTCACTGACCGGCGTGCCGCCCTGGCGCGGGGCGCATTCGGTTGTTAACTGGCTTTCTTTTTCGGGCGTCCACGTTTTGCCGGTGTCACGCTCCGGGTCTTACGCGGGGCGCGGGTGGCCGCTTTGGGCTGCGGCTCCGGCTTCGGTTTCAGCTCCCGCTCCAGTCGTTCAATCTCTTTTTTGACGCCTGCCTGACAGTCGAGCTGTGTCGCACGTTGCAGGTGCGCCAGCGCACCGGCGGCATCACCAGCGTCACGCAGAAACAGACCGGTGATTTTGTGCAGCTTTGCGCGCACTTCATCAGGCATGTCAGCCGTGGCGGTCAGTTCAAGGGTCTCCGTCAGCAGGCGGGTATCCACGGATTCACCGGCAGCGTGAGCGCGCATGGCCGCAAGCGCCACCTCCTCGGTGAACATGTACGGCGGGGTACGGCGGTGTTTACCCGGCATGGTCAGACCGTACTTCAGGGCATAACGGGCAATCTCCAGCGCACCGGCAATATCGCCGGTATCCAGACGCCACAGCATGACCGTCATCAGAATGTCATCCTGTGCACCTTTGCCCTGCTCCAGCACGCCGTTCACCCACGGCAACCAGAACGGCAGCAGTTCGCGTTTTTTCGCGGCCTTCAGCTCTTTTGAATAAATCGCTTTCAGTGTGCGCTGGTCTGCGGCCAGCTTGACCAGCATCTGCTCATAGACAGTTGCATGTCGCAGCGGGGCGGCTTCCCGCTGCGCGGTCATCGCTGCCGAGACCCGCATCATGTGGCGCTGTGCGGGACTCGTCATCGGTTACGCTCCCGGCTCTGCGGTCGCTTTAGCCGGTGTGGAGAAATCACCGACCTTAATTTTTTCCACCAGACAACCGGCGGCGTAGTCCTCCACAACGTAATCAATGTTCATTGACTCGTAGTTCTCCACGCGGTCGAGTTTCGGGTTTTCCTCAATCACGCGGCGATGGCTGTCATCCATGTAGTAGATGGACAGGTTTTCCAGCTTCGTGATGAGCATCGCATCCGCCGGGAAGTACGGGACGCGTACCGCCGGCAGGTTACCGATGCGTTTCTGGCTGATGATGACGTCAGCGGCCAGCATTTCGCTGTTGTCCTGCTCCTTGTTAACGATGGGGAAATACTTGTCCGCCAGTAACTGACGCCCCACAATCACCACAAGGTCAGGGTCTTCCTGATACCACGGCTCAATCAGGTTGTTGGTCGCATCCATCACCAGTGCATCAAGGCTGGCATAATCACCGCCCTTACCCACGCGGATGACCTCAGAGGTGGTGTGCCCTTCCTCGTCAGTGACCTTGCTCATCACGCGCGCCGGGGCTTCATTGCGGTATTTCTGCAGCCAGCCGACCGCCACATCCTGCAGCATCGGATTGCTGCTGCGGTCAGAGGTTTCGGCACGCTTCACGCCGTTAAAACCGGCCATGATGAAATCAAGGGACTGGCGTTTGATAATGGCGTTACGGATACGGAGCTGGAAATCCTGATAACGCGCCCACAGGTCCAGCGTTTTGTAGCGGATATAAAAATCGAAGTTAATCTGGTCGCATTCGTACTTGTTTGACGCCAGCTTCGAGAAGTCCTTCGGCTGACGCTCGGTGCCACCGGCGGTGTCGGTGGTGCTGGCGATGGAGCCGGTGACACCAATACCAATTTTTTCCCCTTTCATTTCGCTGACCGGCACAATGTTGATGCGGGTCAGAAAGTCAGAAGACTCCTGCATGGTGTTCATCAGGGTCTGGGTGACCGACGGTTCAACGGTGAATTTTTTCGACACATCACCGGCGTCGATGCCGTTCAGTTCGGCAACACGGGACAGGTAGGCATTAAATTTAAAGCGGGTTTCCTGGCGCATAGTTTTTCCTGAAATTAAGGGTTAATCGTGAAGGTTTTCCCGGACTGGCTGACGCCGGTCAGCAGTTCGTCATCAGGGCGTCACCGCCACCGCCGGTGGCCTTGCTGCGACGCTGCTGGGTCAGACTTTCGGTGCTGTCGAGACTGTTTTTCAGGCTGGTGAATGCCTGGCTGGTTTCATCCACCTGGTCAGTCACCTCCTGCTTAAGTGCGGAAAAGGCGGTTTCCATCTCAGCGAGGCGCTGCTCAGTGGCGCTCAGTTTTTCCTGCACATGTTCAGCAACAGCGGTAACCGCTTCATGCACGTCATTCAGACGGGCGTCATCGCTGGCCTGTTTGCGGCCAAAAATGGATTTCACCTTTTCGGTCAGGGCGGTGAACACGGTTTCAGGCAGGTCTTCAAATTCCAGCTCAACAGGCGTTGCCACTGAAATCAGGTTTTCAGGGCTTAATTTGAAGCGGTTCAGAGGGTTGTGTTTTGCCGTGCGGCAGAATTCCAGGTATTCCGTGCCGAGGCTTGCCGGGTCATCGGTGACGGCCAGACCCACCAGATAACATTTGCCTGTATTGGCAAAGTTCGGCTGAATTTCCATTGAGGTATAGACCTTCTGCGCGGCCTTGTTCATCGCGATAAGGTCATCGGTCGGGGTGATTTTCGCAAACAGCGCCCATTTGCCTTTCAGCGCCGAATCATCGTCAATCTTTTCGGCCTTCAGTTCGACCACATCGCCATAACGCTTAAAAATACCGTCAGGCAGGATGCCGCGCAGATGTTCCAGGTTAATGCGGCAACCATAGACTCGCGGGTCAAAGGTTTCGGCCATTTCCTGAATATCCTGCGCACTGATGACACGCCCGTCACAGGTGTCACCCTCAACGCCGATACGAAAGAATTTTGATGCTTTTTTTGCCATTGTCAGGAGTCCTGAATAGTGATTAGAGGAGTCACATGTCGGCATCAGTTTCCCGACGATGCGCATCCTCCGCCATCAGTCCCGGATGGCTTATCACTGACACAACAGCACCTTAGCGAATCGCGGGGCGCGACTCAGTAGCCTTGCCGTGTATTCATCACGGCGAGGTATTCATGACCATCACCACAGACACCACTCTTTTACACGATCCGCGTCGTCAGGCGGCGCTGCTGTACTGGCAGGGGTTTTCCGTGCCGCAGATTGCCGCCATGTTGCAGATGAAACGCCCGACGGTGCAGAGCTGGAAACAGCGCGACGGCTGGGACAGCGTTGCCCCCATCAGCCGTGTCGAAATGAGTCTGGAAGCGCGGCTGACCCAGCTCATCATCAAACCGCAGAAAACCGGCGGTGACTTCAAGGAAATTGACCTGCTGGGACGCCAGATTGAACGACTGGCGCGGGTCAACCGCTACAGTCAGACCGGCAACGAGGCAGACCTTAATCCGAACGTCGCTAACCGCAACAAAGGCGGGCGTCGCAAACCGAAAAAGAATTTTTTCAGTGACGAGGCCATCGAAAAGCTGGAGCAGATTTTCTTTGAGCAGTCTTTCGACTATCAGTTGCACTGGTATCGCGCCGGGCTTGAGCACCGCATCCGCGATATCCTGAAATCCCGCCAGATTGGCGCGACGTTTTATTTTTCCCGCGAGGCGCTGCTGCGCGCCCTGAAAACCGGTCATAACCAGATTTTTCTGTCGGCCAGTAAAACGCAGGCGTATGTGTTCCGCGAATACATCATCGCCTTTGCCCGGCTGGTTGACGTTGACCTGACCGGTGACCCGATTGTCCTGGGCAATAACGGCGCAAAACTGATTTTTCTCGGCACCAACTCCAACACCGCGCAGAGCCATAACGGCGACCTGTACGTCGATGAGATTTTCTGGATCCCGAATTTTCAGGTACTGCGTAAGGTGGCATCAGGTATGGCCTCACAGAGCCACCTGCGCTCGACCTATTTCTCCACCCCGTCCACGCTGGCGCACGACGCCTACCCGTTCTGGTCAGGTGAACTGTTCAACCGGGGACGCGCCAGCGCCGCCGAACGCGTGGAAATAGACGTCAGTCATAACGCCCTTGCCGGTGGTCTTCTCTGTGCGGACGGCCAGTGGCGGCAGATTGTCACCATTGAGGACGCCCTGAAAGGTGGCTGCACGCTGTTCGACATTGAGCAGCTCAAACGCGAAAACAGCGCCGACGATTTTAAAAACCTGTTCATGTGTGAATTTGTTGACGACAAGGCATCGGTGTTCCCGTTCGAGGAGCTGCAACGCTGCATGGTCGACACGCTGGAAGAATGGGAAGACTATGCGCCGTTTGCCGCCAATCCGTTCGGCTCCCGCCCGGTATGGATTGGTTACGACCCGTCACACCGTGGCGACAGCGCCGGATGCGTGGTGCTGGCACCGCCGGTGGTGGCCGGTGGCAAATTCAGAATACTTGAGCGCCATCAGTGGAAAGGCATGGACTTTGCCACCCAGGCGGAATCCATCCGCAAACTCACCGAAAAATACAACGTCGAATACATCGGTATTGATGCCACCGGCCTCGGTGTCGGCGTGTTCCAGCTCGTGCGCTCGTTCTATCCCGCCGCGCGCGATATCCGCTACACGCCGGAAATGAAAACCGCAATGGTGCTCAAGGCAAAAGACGTTATCCGCCGTGGCTGTCTGGAATATGACGTCAGCGCCACCGACATCACCAGCTCGTTCATGGCTATCCGCAAGACCATGACCAGCAGCGGACGCAGCGCCACCTATGAGGCCAGCCGTAGCGAGGAAGCCAGCCACGCCGACCTCGCCTGGGCGACCATGCACGCCCTGTTAAATGAGCCACTCACCGCCGGTATCAGCACCCCGCTGACATCCACCATTCTGGAGTTTTACTGATGAGCAAGAAAAAAGGGAAAACACCGCGACCTGCGGCAAAAACAATCACCGCCAGCGCCCCGAAAATGGAAGCATTCACCTTTGGTGAGCCGGTGCCGGTACTCGACCGCCGTGACATTCTGGATTACGTCGAGTGCATCAGTAACGGCAGATGGTATGAGCCGCCGGTCAGCTTTACCGGTCTGGCAAAAAGCCTGCGTGCTGCCGTGCATCACAGCTCACCGATTTACGTCAAACGTAATATTCTGGCTTCAACGTTTATCCCGCACCCGTGGCTTTCCCAGCAGGATTTCAGCCGTTTTGTGCTGGATTTTCTGGTGTTCGGTAATGCGTTTCTGGAAAAGCGTTACAGCACCACCGGTAAGGTCATCAGACTGGAAACCTCACCGGCCAAATATACCCGTCGTGGCGTGGAGGAGGATGTTTACTGGTGGGTGCCGTCCTTCAACGAGCCGACAGCCTTCGCGCCCGGCTCCGTGTTTCACCTGCTGGAGCCTGATATTAATCAGGAGCTGTACGGCCTGCCGGAATATCTCAGCGCCCTTAACTCTGCCTGGCTGAATGAGTCGGCCACGCTGTTCCGCCGCAAGTATTACGAAAACGGCGCACATGCCGGATACATCATGTACGTCACCGATGCCGTGCAGGATCGCAACGATATCGAAATGCTTCGCGAAAACATGGTGAAGTCGAAAGGCCGCAACAACTTTAAAAATCTGTTTCTCTATGCCCCGCAGGGGAAAGCCGACGGCATTAAAATTATCCCGCTCAGTGAAGTGGCAACGAAGGACGATTTTTTTAATATCAAAAAAGTCAGCGCCGCAGATCTGCTGGACGCACACCGCATCCCCTTTCAGTTGATGGGCGGCAAGCCGGAGAACGTCGGGTCACTGGGGGATATTGAGAAAGTGGCAAAGGTCTTTGTCCGCAATGAGCTTATCCCGTTACAGGACAGGATCCGCGAGATAAACGGCTGGCTCGGTCAGGAGGTCATCCGCTTTAAAAACTACTCACTGGACACTGACAACGACTGAACAACGCCGCCTGCGGGCGGCTTTTTGACACCCCGTCATCACGCCCTCACACGCTCACCACCGCACAAAACACCCCGCAGACACACCAACGCCCCGGCGCACAATCCAAACGCCGTCACGACGCGCTGAGACGCTGAGACGCTGAAAAAATAAAATCAGCACCACCGCCAGCGCGCAGTGCTTTCCCCGCCTCGCCCGCCCGCTTCATGAGACGGTTTTGATGCAGTCGCATTTGTCTTGAAAACCAAGTAACTAGACGGCTATCAGTCATAGACAGGCAGCTTTTTTTTTCATACATTTTGTATGCAAAATCATGCACGCCTAATCAAGACGAATCTTCGTTCACAGCCATTATGCATGAATGCGAAAATTACTGTTCGAAAAAGGATAATTTATGGTTTCGTCAAACGTCAAAATAGCAGCATTTCCAGCAAAAAGATTCTTTGTTGAGATGCTCACCCGAGATATTGAGTTGTCTGACTCAATTCTAGATTTACTAGATAACTGCCTAGATGGTGTATTAAGAAAAAACAATTTCACTCCAGAGCAAACCTTCGGTAAATCAGACGTTTACAAGGGTTACTATGCTCATATTGAATTTGATGAGAATAGTTTCAGAATAACTGATAATTGCGGAGGTATTCCAGCAAAACTTGCGGAAAGCTATGCGTTTAGGTTGGGTAGACCTGCAGAACGTGAGGCGGATGATCTCCCGACAATTGGTGTATATGGTATCGGAATGAAACGAGCGATTTTCAAAATGGGGACATCTGCTCAGATTTTAAGCAAAACTGAAAACGAACAATTTTCAGTTACCATTTCTCCTGAATGGATGGCTGATGATGAAAACTGGTCTTTGGAGTTAGAGCGAAATAATGTTGACTTAAACGAAACAGGCGTCAGCATCCAAATTAACAATTTAAGGAAAGATATTAAAGCATCCCTATCAAAGGATCGTGGCTTTGAAGAAGTTTTGATTAATATCATAGCAAATCATTATAGTTTAATCATTAAAAAAGGGTTTGAGGTTAAAGTAAATGGATGTATTGTTAAGCCAAATAGCACCAATTTAATATTTGATGAAGAAGCCATTAAAGGCAATACCGACGGCATTGCTCCTTATGTATATAAAAATAATTCAAATGGAGTTTCAATTAAAGTTGCAGTTGGATTTTATCGTAACTTGCCTAGTGAGGAAGAAGAAGAGAATTTATTATCAGGCCGTTCCACAACAGAAAAAGCTGGTTGGACAATTATATGCAATGATCGTGTAGTCCTACATGCGGATAAAACCAAGCTTACAGGTTGGGGAGAAGCTGGAGTTCCACAATATCATACTCAATTCATCGGAATTTCTGGTGTTGTTATTTTCACATCATCAAATGCTGAATTACTACCTATCACTACAACTAAACGAGGTGTTGATGGTAACTCTGAGCTATATCTTTCTACTAAAGATTTTATGCGCGAGGGTTTAAAATTCTTCACGGACTTTACCAACAAATGGAAAAGTAACGCAGAGGAAAGAAAGCAAATTATTAATACTGCATCCAATATGGTTTCAACAACTGAGGTCGACTTTACTAAATCAATTCCTAGAGAAAACTGGTCGAACGTTCGACGTTCAATAGGAGGAGAAGTTTTCAAACCGAAGCTACCAATGCCTCGGGATTCGGATCCATTACGTCAGATAAAATTTAGCCGTAGACATAGTGAAATAAAACTGGTGTCAGAGTTTCTCTTTGATGATGCAACTCAACCACCAACAGAGGTTGGTCAATATTGTTTTGATGAATTTCTAAAAAAGGCTAAACAATGAGTACTGGCGGAAGCATCCCATATCATTTGCGGCAAAACAAAGCCATTGAAAGGAATCTATTTATAGAATCCCTAAGAAGGTTAAACAATTATACAAACATATCCGAATATGTATATATAGGATTCGGGGGGCCTTTCCTCGAAGATTTCAAACAAATTCATAATTTGTTAAAAGTGACTAAAATGATATCTATCGAAGGAGATAAAAATGTCCATTGCCGACAACAGTTTAACAAACCATTATCTTGCATAAATTTGGGTGATACCCCAGAAATGAGCGGAGACTTCATCAATCGCTATAACTTTGACGATAAAACGATCATATGGTTAGATTATGCAACGCCTTCAGACTTAAATGCTCAGTTAAATGAAATAGTTAATTTGGTTACAAAGCTAAAACCCAAAGACATTTTTAAGATCACTTTAAATGCAAACCCTGAAGCCTTGGGAAAAAACCCGAGCGAACGAGATCCAAGAGCATATAGATTTCAAAAGATAAACGATATTTTGACTCAAGATTTTTTACCACCGAATGCAGTAGTCGAAGATGTCGGATTTAAAAAATACCCTATGCTCCTAGTTAATGCTATGAGACGCGCAATAGGGCATGGATTAAAAGGTCGAAATGACATAAGAATACATCCATTAACTTCTTTCGTTTATAAAGATGGCCAACAGATGGTTACTTTAACAGCTATCGTTCTTGAAAACACTGATACAGAAGAAGCTAAATTTATTGATAATTCCAGAATCAAGAATTGGCCATTTTATGATGGGAAGTGGAGTAATCCTAAAAATATAAACGTCCCTGCTATGTCTTTAAAAGAAAGGATACATATTGAATCTTTATTACCCGAAGCTTCAGTAGAAAACATCCATGAAACTCTAGGGTTTTACATTGGCTCCACTCCTTCTGGAGCCAACTCCGATCTAAGTAATTTTATCGAATACTACAAGGTCGTTCCATGGTATTCAAAGATTCTTTTTTAACTTTTAAACAGTAATCGTATAAAGGTAATAGCATAGCCTCAGCCACAAGCGGACTAACGCTATTACCTATCTGTCTAAAACTGTGCCACTTTGTAGGATGAAAACGGAACCAATCAGGAAACCCTTGTAACCTAGCTGCTTCACGAGGAGTTATCACCCTAGCTTGAGTAGGGTGAATTGGCCTAACGGCCTGATAACTCCCCTTGTCACTTCCTGTACCTGCTCTCAAAGTTGGACAAAAACCGTTAGGATTGAGTCGTTGTGATCTCGAAATCTTATCAGTTTCACCGAATGAAAGTTGTCTATATCTCCTGAGCACTTCCTCCGAATGAGCTGTACCTAAAAAGCCAGATACCAATCCTTTCTTTAAATTTTGAATGGATTCTGCATCACCTACACCATTTGGTATATGTCCCCAAAGTCGCTCATAATAGTAACCATCTTTATCCATTTTTACTGAACGCCAGCCTTGCTCCTCTGTCTGCCACTCTTTTCTTATAGTTCGCGGTAATCCGTAGAGTGCATCTTTGACAAGAGTCTGCTCTATTATATTTTTAGGAAAAAAATCAGATTCTTTTAACTGATTAATAAAACCTCTTTTAAAACCCATGAAAAATATTCGTGTCCGTGTCGTAGGTGCTCCATAATTTGAAGCATTAACCCTTATTGGATGTAATAAACAATAGCCATCTCTAACTAAAGAAAATGCTTCTTCTCTTACTGGATTATATTTCTCACCCATAATTCCTGGAACATTCTCTGCCAAAAAACAAATTGGAGATAACTCACTTACCAACCTAAAAAAATGAATATACAATTCATTTCTTGTATCATTGGCATTCCTTTTTCCAATGGTGCTAAATCCTTGGCAAGGTGGACCACCAATAACGCAATCAATGTCCTTTACAGCACATGCAGACAAAATATCTTTTGCTGTAAGCGAGCAGACATCCCGATGCAAATGTGTTGATTTTGGGAAGTTTAACTCATGTGAAAAAATAGCATGTTTATCCAGTTCAACAGCTCCAACCAAGTTGAAACCGGCTCGAGTTGCCCCTAAGCTTAAACCGCCAACTCCAGAGAATAAATCAACTACATTCATATTCAAATAACCATGCTAAAGATTCAACTAACGATCATGTATTCTATCATGACATCAGTCATTGTCTAAAGCCATAGTTGCTTTAAAAGTTGAATCAAACTAACAATCCCTTAATGTGAGAAAGTGATTTTTCGGATGATTAATAGCCACGCTCCAGCCCCCTGAAGTTCCCAATTTGCTGCTGATGGTCATTTTGAAAAACTCAAAGCAAGTGAACGACAGTTACTCTCTCCAAGCTCCGACCATCCAAACGAACAATGTAATCCTATGCAATTATATCAGCTAGCCACTTATCTTCTCTTGCCGAGTAAACATTGGCAAATAATGCTTTAATGTGTTTCTAAACACTCTGACGACCTCTGGGTCACTCCATTCGATAACACCGTCATCAACCAGATTAAGCACTGCTGCGGCGTGCTCAGAAGGTGTGGGAGCCGGTAACGAAGTATCACCACCAGTGAGCTTTCCACAGTTATTGACAGGACTCCGAGGCGCGGCGATGCCGCTTTTTAAAGTCAAAGGCTCAACGACCGGAACTTTCGGCACAATGCGCCAGTCCGTCGTTCTGGTGATATGAATATGACGCGCGCCGAGATGCGGCGCGTAAATGCCGACCACTCTCTCGACTTCTTCCTCGTACTCGTTAACTTCATCCGACGGACTACGGGCGACCCTGACAGTCTGACAATCGCGCGGGACATTTGCCCCACCCTGCGCGCTGATATACAACGCAAAATCACCACTGTCTGCGGCGGCGCGTGCAGCCTCGACGCGCTCGTCAAACTCATCAGCAATGCTGACGCCGCGAGGCAATTTGCGTAGTTCACGGTAAGCCCCCATTGTCGGCAGACCAACCGTTTTAAATTGTGGGATGCGCCACGTTGACGCCCATGCGGTAACAGCCGCAGCAGTGTCTTTCAGCGGTCTGCCGGTATCGTTATCGAGCTGACCATCCAGTGCATAGCCATCGATGTTTTTTGAGATGTATTTCGCGATATACCCCGCAGCACCGCCCTGGTTAAGGTGTTTTGCCTGAAAACGGTTTCGCGCGGCTCCTCTTTCGTCGCCATCCTCTTTGAGCGCATAGCGACGCATGATTTCGATAATCTGGTTACGCTGGCGTGGATTACAAAAAAGCATCATATGCCAGTGCGGCGTTCCGTCGTGGTGTGGCTCGACGACACGCAAACCGTAGACCTGTAAATCATTATCCTTGAATGCCGTGCGCATCAGGCTCCAGATATGGCAGAGATAACGCTGCGCATCCTTTGGATTAAATGGCTCATTGTTCCAGCCGTGATTTAGCTGGACGGTTTTACTTTCGCCTTTTCCGACCTGACGTGTCGGGTGATACTTTGACGGCGCGGTAAGCGTGATAAACATCCCCACATCACCCTCTGCGGCGGCGTAACGCTCAATACCGGCAATGGTGTTCATCAGCTCCATCCGGCGAATTTCAGGATTAGAAATACTGCCCATCACCTTACTGATAAGGTCGATGCGCTCGCCGGTTTCCCTGTTTTCAAGGTCACACGATTTAAGAAATTCCAGATTTGCCTGGCGGCGTGCACGCACATCACGAATGGCATGTTTACTGGCATAAGGAGAACGGTCTTTATTCACCTCCCCGACAGCAATCAGTAACGCCTCATGCCAGCGCATACGCTGGCCTTTGAGCTGATGAGTCCACCACTCATCGTTAAACAGACGGGCAATGGCAGAATATGCCTGCCTCGTGGTCATCTGTCCTTTACGGTATTTTTTCCAGTAAAGCGGGGAAATATTGAAAGCACGTGCAGCGCCAGCAACATGACCATAGAGGTGAGCCTGCGCCTCATCCGTAAACAGCGATTCTTTTTCGCCATGTGCATCCACCCAGGCATCGCTGAGTTCCTCATACATCATGAAAAGCTGCGATGAGATACGGGCGGCAAACTTTTTCAGCTCCTTGTCATTCATTCCCGGCAGGCGCGCATAGTGGTCACGCTCTGCCAGAAACAGCAACGACGCGTCGGTGTTCATTTCATGGCGCTGATTCACACGCTCAATGCGCGGCCATAAACGACGCTGAAAAGTGGATGTGAGGAAATAAAACCCGTGCACCGGGCTTTTATTGCGCCGGATGTAGTCATAGCGTGAAGTAAACAGCGAGCGCAAAAAGTAAGGCAGGCGGTTAATCGTGGATAAAACACCTTGCACCTGACGCATCTCGTCACGTGTAAGGGGTCTTTCGCGCCCGACAGCCTCGCGTGGCGCGTTCCATGCATAAGCACCGGTAAACGCCTTACCGGTGCCTGCGGCAAATGCTGACGGAGGGACAAAACGTCCGGAGGCTTTAACGGCCATGTGAGCCAAAAGCCTCTGAACAACGCTTGCTGAGTTGCTCAACCTGCACGTTTAAATCAGCAAAAGACTTTGCGCTTCCGGTCAGAATATCGTGATGCATCAGGCCTGAAACGAGCTGGCTTAATTTCGGGTAATAACCAACCACCGCCAGCCATTCCTGACCGGCGTTTTTACCGCTTTCAGCTCTCTTTTTCTCGTGGAGAATAAACTGAAAGCTGTCACTGGTAACGACATAACGTTCGCCAATTTCAATACGAATACTCATGCCGTTCTCCGGTAATGTTTGTTTTTTGCTTCAAAGACTGACTGACAGGAAACACAACGCGTGGCTGACGGGTAAGCCGCACGACGGGCAGCAGGTATTGGCGCGTCACACTCTTCGCAAACCAGCGCAGAAGCACCGCAATGTTTTACCCTTGCCGCGTTAATCTGGCGCTCCAGTAATTCAGCCTGTTGTTCCTGAATAAAATCTACGTTGTCCGGCATTACCAGTTCCTTTTGTCGTTCAGTTTTTTAAATTCATCAGCGCAATAGCTGGCGATTTCTGTCGTTAATTTCGTCAGTTCATCCACGGAGGAAATTTGCTTGTGAAATACAGCGCGTTTAACAAGTAAATTGACCACATCAGACAGGAGGTTTAATTCACTCTGATAAATCGCGATAACAGATTCAGTTATTTCGCGTTTTTCTTTATCAAGACCAAGTTGAATAAGAGACAAATCGCCATTTTTCATAACGGCGATTTTTAAGGCATTGTTCAGTAAAACAACTGAACGAGAACAGGACATCAAAGCACCTCCCCGCGAGACAATCCGATGTTGTGAAATTTTTCCGACTCCTGACTGAGCAGCTCGACTATCTCCACGCGGGATAACTCCGCCTTTGTGATGTGGCGAATCATGGCGTCAAGATGAGAAGAAAAGCGCGTCGCTGCATCGGCCTGTGCTTCGGTTCTGGCCTGTTGCAGCAGTAATGCGTATTTACCGCACTGATTTTCAGAAACTGTATGCATGACTTTCTCCAGGCAAAAAGAAGCCCCGCACAATTAAGTGCGTTAAAAACTCTGGTTAATTACTTAATGCAGATATTGCTCTGGTTTTACCGACGTCAGAATTGTCGGTGCATACTCAAACAGGCTGAATAATTCACGTAATGCACGGAATAAAGCATCACGCCAGTAACATGACTCTTCATTAATTCGCCAGTATGGCTGGTTGAATTCTTTTTCAGTCAATCCGGCATGCATAAATAAAGTGCGACGCTGACTGACTGTTAAAAAACTAATATATGCATACTCACTTGCGCCAACCTGACGGCGTTTTGAGAATGCCCCACGCAATTCATCAATTGCACAAACCAGCCGTTCACGTTCGACGTCGTTCATTTCTTCAAAACGCATCGTTGCGTGACGCTGTTTTAACTGCGCATGGAAGCAAACCGTTAGCCGTTCGCGTTCCATCATCTGATTATAATAATCGCATGTCTCCTGCCAGCGAGGGACGGCCAGATGCTTACCAATTATCCGGCGCATGGCTGCTGGCTGTTTTTCAACGAGATTAAGCGTCATCACTGTCATTTCCATACCCTCCGGCTTTTCAGAAAGGTCAGAGCCTTCTTTAACGGACTCCGTTTTTTGGTGCGGATAATGATTCCTTTGCGTCCCTTCCCGTGAGTGATGGTGAAGTCAATCGCCCTGGGGCTTTCGTTACGCAATAACTGAGCAATACAACGCGGCTCATTCATACGGTTCTCCTTAACGTGGTTCACCGAGACCTAACCACATCAACCAGCCGTCACGAATCTCTTTAGGACGGCTTTCATAAGCCAGTTTTAGTCCGTTATTCCATGCCGGAAGGTATACCCAATATTCACCAGCACGCCCCGATACTGACTGAGGGTCAGTAATCTCAATAACTGGTAATTTCCCTTTCTCAATCATGCCCCTTACAGCTCTTGGAGTTTTACCAATGAGTTTTGCAAACTCCTGATAAGGCACGGCATCAGTCACGCTTACAAGCTGTCTATTCATCTGCTACGATTCTCCCTTAGTGCTTCTAATGGCTCCTAATGGCTAATTATTGCCTAAAAGGATAACTCCAGAAGCACAACATTTCACACTATCAGCAAGAAATTACGCAATCGGAGTAATTATGTCAATAGACGTTTCGGAGAAGTTGAAGCTAATCCGTGAATCTGAAAGGTTAAACCGTAAAGAATTCAGTGAATTAACTGGTGTAGCCTACAGCTCACTTTCGAGCTATGAGAGCCGGTCAAAAAACGCTGGAGTTGAAGCCATAATGAAGGTCTTACAACATCCCAGATTTACTAAATATACTTTGTGGTTCATGACTGATCAGGTAGCTCCAGAAGCCGGGCAAATTGCGCCCGCTCTCGCACACTTTGGGCAAAACGAAACAACGTCGCCCCACTCCGGTCAAAAGACTGGTTAACAATTTATCGTGAATATATTCATCACAAGTGCCTACTATTGGTGGCTAAATTTCAGCCACCACGAAAAAAGCGATTAGTAGTAGCAAAAAAAAGTACCACTCGGAGAGTTTTCTGATGGCAATCAAAAAACTCGATGATGGTCGATATGAAGTGGACATCCGCCCTACTGGACGTAACGGAAAACGCATCCGTAGGAAGTTTGATAAGAAAAGCGAAGCTGTCGCTTTCGAAAAATACACGTTGTACAACCACCACAATAAAGAATGGCTATCAAAACCAACAGACAAACGACGTCTGTCGGAACTGACACAGATCTGGTGGGATTTAAAGGGTAAACACGAAGAGCATGGGAAATCTAATCTTGGAAAAATTGAAATCTTCACAAAAATAACGAATGACCCATGCGCATTTCAAATCACGAAATCCCTTATCAGCCAGTACTGCGCCACCCGAAGAAGTCAGGGTATTAAACCTTCGAGTATCAATCGTGATTTAACATGTATTAGCGGCATGTTTACAGCCCTGATTGAAGCGGAGTTATTCTTTGGTGAGCACCCTATCAGAGGGACAAAGAGGCTTAAGGAGGAAAAACCAGAAACAGGCTATCTCACACAGGAAGAAATTGCCTTACTGCTTGCAGCACTTGACGGCGACAATAAAAAGATTGCGATTCTTTGCCTGAGTACAGGAGCACGTTGGGGAGAAGCAGCTCGTTTGAAAGCAGAAAATATCATCCATAACCGCGTCACGTTTGTTAAAACGAAAACAAACAAACCACGCACCGTCCCGATCTCAGAGGCTGTTGCCAAAATGATCGCGGATAACAAACGAGGTTTTTTATTCCCTGATGCTGATTACCCTCGCTTCAGACGAACAATGAAAGCAATAAAACCGGATTTGCCAATGGGGCAAGCCACACATGCACTAAGGCACAGCTTTGCCACTCATTTCATGATTAATGGAGGAAGTATTATCACGCTACAACGGATACTAGGTCACACGCGGATTGAGCAAACTATGGTTTACGCTCATTTTGCGCCAGAGTACCTTCAGGACGCCATTTCTCTTAATCCGCTAAGAGGTGGTACTGAGGCCGAGAGTGTCCACACAGTGTCCACAGTAGAGTAACGTTTAAGGGCTTTCAGTGGTAATTTATGCCGCTCAAACCCGCATTGTACCGTTGAAAGCCCCTACTGGTGACACCCTAAATCTCCCTTACACGGGCTTATTTTTTTATGCATAAGCCCTATCTCTGGTAACCGTCTTCCATTGACCACATCGATAGAATCTCCCTTCATAGCACGATGCCTTTCACGTAACGGCATCGTGCTCGCACAGGTTCCGGCTAAGCACAACCAGAA
>Ga0308167_1001823_pt1 | contig 22403 bp, 19 predicted proteins | sample PhyCR1_2_FD_202138 | JGI IMG/M metagenome (GOLD analysis project Ga0308167, IMG submission 202138) | Phyllosphere microbial communities from UC Gill Tract Community Farm, Albany, California, United States - DLSLRC.R1 | ecosystem: Host-associated > Plants > Phyllosphere > Unclassified | place... | reverse complement strand
CCTGCAGGACTTCCCGGTCGTCCCGACCTTCTTCGACAAGTACTCGTACGTGACGAGCGACAAGATCGCCTCGCTCCCGGCCGTCGCCGGCAGCCCCGTCGTCTCGCAGATCACCGTCAAGTAGGGCTCCACATGGACACCGACGCCGTCCTCCGGCTCGTCGCCGAGGTCCCCGACCACGACGGCTTCCCGCTCGTCGACGACCTGCACGCCCGGTTCGACGCGCTCGCCGCCGCCCACCCGGAGCAGGTCACGGTCACCCGGATCGGCACGAGCCGCCTCGGCGAACCGCTCCACTCCTACCGGATCGGATCCGGGTCGCACGCCGCCGTCATCGTCGGCGGCGTGCACCCGAACGAACCGATCGGGTCGTGGACGGCGCTGCACCTGGCGACGTGGGCGGCCGAGGGCGGATCGGGGGAGCTCGACGTCACCTGGCACGTCGTCCCGACGATCGACCCGGACGGCATGCGGCTCAACGAGGACTGGTTCCACGACCCGCACGACCGGGTGTTCTACTCGCGGCACTTCCACCGCCCGGCCCCGGACAGCCAGGTGGAGTGGACGTTCCCGAACGCGTACAAGTCGGTGTACTTCGACCAGGTGCTGCCGGAGACGCTCGCGTTCATGCGGCTCATCGACGACACCGAGCCGGACCTGCTCGTCAGCCTGCACAACGGCGAGATGGGCGGGGTCTACTACTACCTGTCCGAGGACCTCCCCGACGTGATCGACACCCTGCACGCCGTCCCCGCGGCGCTCGGGTTGCCGCTCGACACCGGGGAGCCCGAGTCGCCGTACCTGCGGGAGCTCGCCCCGGCGGTGTTCGCGATGGACGGCATCGAGCGGGCGTACGAGTACCTCGAGGGCCTCGGCGTCGACCCGGGCGAGCACATCCACGGGGCGTCGAGCGCGGCGTGGGCGATGCGGCACGGTGCGCTGTGCATGGTCGCCGAGCTGCCGTACTGGAGCCACCCGGACGCCGACGACCAGACCCCGACGACGGAGTCCTACGCCGACCTGCTCCGCCGCTGCGCCGACGAACTCGGGGCGTCGGGGACCGAGCTGCAGGCGATCCTCGACGAGGCGTCGCCGATGCTCACCCTCGAGACGCCCTTCCTCGAGGGCTCCCGCGCCTTCATCCCGATGCTCACCGCGACGCCCGAGACCGACCATGCCCGCGCCGACCGGGAACCGGCCGACCGGATGGCGACCGTCGCGGAGCGCTTCGGGTGCGAGGACCTCGTCCGCTGCTTCCGCCTGCGGTACGGCGGCATGCTGCTCCGCGCGCTCGAGGCGGAGACCGGGGCCGGTACCGCTCCGGCGCCGGTCCGGCGGTTGCGCGACCGGCTGGCGGAGCGGTACGCGACCTGGCAGGCGGACGCGGCCACGGGTGCCGAACCGATCCCGATCCGCAAACTGGTGGGGGTGCAGTTCGGGGCGATCCTCGCCTGCGCGAGCCACGTGGCGGGCGCGAGCCGCGCCTCCAGTCCGTCACTGGTCACCACGAGTCGGCCGGGAGGCGCGTGATGCGTCCGGCGCTCGCCGTCGGCCGACGGGTCGGCGGCCTGGTCATCGTCTTCCTCGGCGTGACCTTCCTCATCTACGCGATGACGTTCGCGCTGCCGGGCGACCCGATCAAGGCGCTCGGCGGGGACCGGCCGCTCAGCGACTCCGTCGTCCGGGCGCTGCGGGCCGAGTACCACCTCGACCAGCCACTCTGGCTGCAGTACGTGCAGTACGTCGGTGGGCTGTTCCGCGGCGACTTCGGCACCGACTTCTCCGGGCAGTCGGTCGGGGAGCAGATGGCCTCGCGCTGGCCGGTCACGATCACCCTGGCGCTCACCGCGTGGGCGCTCGAGATCGTCCTCGGCATCGGGCTCGGGGTCGTGTCAGCGCTGCGCCGCGGGACCGTCCTCGACAAGACCGTGCTCGTCGGCACCATCGTCGTCGGGGCGATCCCGGTGTTCGTGCTCGGCGTCGCGCTGCAGCTCGTGTTCTCGGTGCGCCTGCACTGGTTCCCCGTGGCCGGCGTGACGGCGGGCTGGCCGGAGGCGTACGTGCTGCCGGCGTTCGTCATCGCACTGTTCGGTCTGGCAGCGGTGTCGCGGCTGACGAGGACCTCGATGATCGAGACGCTCGACGCCGACTTCGTCCGGACCGCCCGCGCGAAGGGCCTGGCACCGGGCCGGATCGTCGGCGTGCACGTGATGCGGAACTCCCTCATCCCGACGGCGACGTACCTGGCGACGGACCTCGGCTACCTGATGGGCGGCACCGTGATCATCGAGGGCATCTTCAACCTGCCGGGCGTCGGGAACCTGCTGTTCCAGGGGATCCGGTCGCACGAGGGCGCGGTCGTCGTCGGCATCTCCACCGCCCTCATCCTGGTGTTCCTCGTCACGAGCGTGCTCGTCGACCTGCTGCACGCCGCACTGGACCCGCGCGTCCGGACGGGAGCCTCCGCATGACCACCTCCGCCATCGGTGCCACCGTCGAACCGGTCGTCGCCACGAAGCGTCGGCCCCTGCGCGCCGCGGTCCGGAAGCCGGGCTTCTGGCTGCCGGCCGGGGTGCTCGTCGTCGTGCTGCTCATCGCGGTGTTCCCGTCGTTCTTCGCCGGGTTCTTCGGCCACGGGGACCCCCGCGTCTGCCAGCTCGGCCGGAGCGGGGCGTCCCCGACCGCCGGGCACCCGTTCGGCTACGACCTGCAGGGCTGCGACGTGTACGCGAACGTGGTCTACGGCACCCGGTCGTCGATCGCCGTCGCACTGCTCACCACCGTGCTCGCGGGGGTCGTCGCCGTGGTCGTCGGGACCGTCGCGGGCATGGTCGGCGGCTGGGTCGACGCCGTGCTCGCCCGCCTCACCGACGTGTTCCTCGGCTTCCCGTTCCTGCTCGGCGCCGTCGTCGTGCTGAACAGCGTGGGAGAGCGCTCGGTGCTGACCGTGTCGCTCGTGCTCGCCCTGTTCGGCTGGCCGACGATGGCGCGGCTCGTGCGGTCGAGCGTGCGGAGCGTCCGGAACGCCGAGTTCGTCCTGGCTGCCCGCACGATGGGGCTGTCCACGTGGCGGATCACCACCCGGTACGTGCTGCCGTCGTCGATCTCGCCGCTGCTCGTCCTCGCCACCATCACGGTCGGCGGGGTCATCGTGTCGGAGTCGTCGCTGACGTACCTCGGCATCGGGTTGGAGAGCCCGGCGATCTCCTGGGGGCTGCAGCTCTCCGCCGCGACGTCGCAGTTCCTCCGCGCCCCGCACATGCTCATCGCGCCCGCGGTGTTCCTCGCCGTGACGGTGCTGTCCGTCATCGCACTCGGGGACACGCTCCGCGCGGCGCTCGACCCACGACGACGCTGACGCGCGTCGCGGCGCGCGCCGTCGGCACGGACGCGCCAGACTCGAACCACCGCCCCTCGAAAGGACCACCGTGACCGACACCCTCGCCGCCTACCGGAAGACGCTGCCGTACATCCACGACTGGGTGTCGTACAAGGTCTGGCAGCTCCGGGTCCCCGGCGTGCAGGTCGCGATCGGCTACGGGGGCGAGGTCCTGTTCGACGAGGCCTGGGGCTACGCCGACGTCGAGGCAGGGCGTCGGTTGACGACCACCGACCTGTTCCGGATCGCCTCGCACTCGAAGACCTTCACCTCGACGGCCCTCCTGCAGCTCGCCGAGCGCGGGTCGCTCCGCCTCGACGACACCGTCGGCACCTACGTCCCGGCGCTGGTCGAGGGTGGGTCCCCGATCGCGGACGCCACGATCCGGGAGCTCATGGAGATGGGCGCCGGCGTCATCCGGGACGGCCACGACGGTGACTACTGGTCGCTGCTCCGTCCGTTCCCCGACGAGCAGGAACTCCTCGCGCTCGTCCTCGACCGCGGGCAGAAGGTCCCGACCGGGTCGTCGTTCAACTACTCCAACCTCGGCTACTCGCTGCTCGGGCTCGTCATCGCCGCGGTCTCCGGGCAGTCCTACAACGACTTCGTCCGCGAGTCGATCACCGAACCCCTCGGCCTCCGGAACACCGGACCCGACTGGGACCCGACCCGCGCCGACGACTTCGTGGTCGGGTACAGCGGCTTCCACACCGCACGGACCCGCCAGCGCATCGACCACGTCGACACCCGTGCGATGGCCGCGGCCACGGGGTTCCACGGCACCGCGTCCGACCTGGTCCGGTACTTCTCGCAGCACGTCATCGGCCAGGGCACCCTGCTCGACGACCACTCGAAGCGGCTCGCCCAGCGCAAGGCCTGGAGCGCCACCGACGACCCAGCAGCCCGCGGCTACGGCGCCGGCTTCATCGTCGACCGGATCGGCGGGCGGGAGATCCGCGGCCACTCCGGCGGGTTCCCCGGGCACATCACCCAGTCGCTGTTCGACCCGGCGACCGGACTCGTCGTCTCGGTGATGACCAGCGCCGCAGCCGGCCCGGCGACGCTCATCGCCACTGCCATCATCAACCTGCTCGATGCCGCAGCGGACGCGGACGCCCCCGGGACGCCGATCCCGGACGACGTGGACACGAGCACGTTCACCGGACGCTTCGCGAACCCGTGGGGCGTCAGCGACATCGCGCGGCTCGGCGACCGGCTCGTCGAGATCGACCCCTCCGCCCCGGCACCGCTCGAGACGCCCACCCGGCTCGAGATCGCCGACGCGGACACGCTCCGGATGACCCACGGCAACCGTTTCGGGTCGATCGACGAGGACATCACCTACCAGCGCGACGCCGACGGCACCGTGCGGTCGATCCGTGCCGGTGGGGGCATGACCGAGGAGCCGTGGACGATCCCGTCCGAGTCGCCCGAGGTCGCGGCGGGACTGGCACCGTGAGCGCCGACGACACGGGCGTCCGCGCCGACGACGTGCGCACGGACGACGTGCGCATCGCCGACGTCGTCCTCGAGCCCGAGCGGCAGGCGTTCGTCGAGGAGTTCGCCCTCATGCTCAACGACGGCGCCGGCATGCCCCTCACCGACGCCCGGGTGCTCGGCTACCTCATGATGACCCGCGCGCCGCACTCGTCCTCCGCCGACCTGCAGGCAGCACTCGGCGCCAGCTCGGGCTCGGTCTCGATGGCCACCCGACGGCTCGTCGACTCCGGGTTCGTGAAGCGGCACATCGTCCCCGGCGAGCGCAGCCACTACTTCCGCGCCGAGGCGGACGTCTGGGGTTCGTGGCTGGCGAGCGAGCGGAAGTACCTCGACCGGCAGCGCGACATCATCGGCCGCGGGCTCACCGTCGTCGAGGCGGCCGGACGCACCGGCACGGGCGACGTCGACGCCGAGGTCCGCGAGCGCCTGCTCAACGGCCGCGACTACATGCAGTGGCTGCAGGGCTACCACCGCAAGATGCTCGAGGAGTGGGAGGCCTTCAAGGCCGCCCGCGACGACACCGACCGATCGGAGACACCATGAGCGACGTCCTGACCGTCGAGCACCTCACCGTCACGTTCGACGTCGACGGGGACGAGGTCCGCGCGGTCGACGACGCCTCGTTCACGGTCGCGGCCGGTGAGGTCGTCGCGGTCGTCGGGGAGTCCGGATCGGGCAAGAGCATGACGGCCATGACCGCGATGGGCATCGCCCCCGATGGTGCCCGCGCTTCGGGCAGCATCCGACTCGGCGACCTCGAGGTCCTCGGCGCCGACGAGCGCACCCTCCGAGCCGTCCGGGGCCGCCGTGTCTCGATGATCTTCCAGGACCCGTCCGCCGCCCTGAACCCCGTGTTCACCGTCGGGTTCCAGCTCGCCGAGGCCGTCCGCCGCGCCGATGCCGCCGCCGACCGACCCACCGTGCGGGAGCGCTCGCTCGAGCTCCTGCGCGCCGTGGAGGTCCCCGAGCCCGAGCGCCGGCTCGGCCAGTACCCGCACGAGCTCTCCGGCGGGCAGTGCCAGCGCGTGATGATCGCGATGGCGCTCGCTGCCGACCCCGACCTCCTCATCGCCGACGAGCCGACGACCGCCCTCGACGTCACCGTCCAGGCCGAGGTCCTCGACGTCCTCCGCGCGCTCCGCGAGCGCACCGGCACCGCGATCCTGCTCATCACGCACGACATGGGCGTCGTCGCCGACATCGCCGACCGCGTGGTCGTCATGCGCCGTGGGCGCGTCGTCGAGACGGGCGCGGCCGCCGCGGTCTTCGCCGCGCCCGCAGCCGACTACACGCGCGAACTGCTGGCTGCGGTCCCACGCATGGGGACCGGGGCAGGCCTGGAGGAGCGGGTCGGCTCCGCCCCGGAGGCACCGTCGGCCGTCCTGGACGTCCGGCACCTCGTGGTCGAGTACGGCGGAGCGCTCCGCGGCCGCTTCCGCGCGGTCGACGACGTGTCGTTCACGGTGGGTCGCGGCGAGATCGTCGGTCTGGTGGGGGAGTCCGGCAGCGGCAAGACGACCATCGGCCGCGCCGCCATCGGCCTCGCGCCGATCACGTCCGGTTCGGTCGTCGTCGAGGGCACCGACGTGGCGGTCGCCCGGCGAGCGGCTCGTCGGGAGATGCGACGACACGTCGGAGTGGTCTTCCAGAACCCGCTGCGCTCCCTGAACCCGCGCTACACCGTCGGGCAGACCGTGGCCGAACCGCTCCGCCAGATCCTCCGCCTGCCCGCGGCCGAGGTGGAGTCCCGCGTCGAACGGCTCCTCGACGACGTCGGTCTCGACGGCGGCTTCCGGGAGCGGTACCCCCACGAACTCTCCGGCGGCCAGCGGCAGCGCGTCGCGATCGCCCGCGCCGTGGCACTCGACCCGGCGCTGCTCATCGCGGACGAACCGACGAGTGCCCTCGACGTCTCGGTCCAGGCGCGGGTGCTCGACGTGTTCCGGGAGCTCCAGGAACGCCTGGGCTTCGCGTGCCTGTTCGTCACGCACGACCTCGCCGTGGTCGACACCCTGTGCGACCGGGTCGTCGTGCTGCACGGGGGACGCGTCGTCGAGGAGGGCACCTGCGACGCCATCCTCCGCGATCCGCAGGACCCCTACACGCGTCGGCTCATCCAGGCCGCACCGGTGCCGGACCCCGTCGAGCAGGCGGAGCGCCGCACCGCTCGCCTGGCGTCCCTGTCGTCCTGACACCCGGCGTCGGCGGCGGAGCGACACATTCGTTTTCGCGTTTGACCGTTCCGGTTCGCGATCCTCGGGATTCGTGAACCGGGACGGTCAATCGGTGAAGAGAACTCGGGCGTGCGGCGGGTCGCCGCGTCGCGGCGTCGCCTGGCGGCCTGGTTGCCTTCACGCCTGCCCGGTGGGCCGGTGGGCCCGTGGCCCGTGGCCTGTGGGCCTGTGGGCCTGTGGGCCGGTGGGCCGGTGGGCCGGTGGGCCGTGGCCCGTGGCCCCGTGGCCTGTGAGCCTGTGAGCCTGTGGGCCCGTGGGCCCGTGGTTCGGTGGGGCGGCGGGCGGCGGGCGGTAGTCGGTGGGCACTGGGCCAGCGGACCGGCTGGCCAGCGGGCGCGGTGGGCGTGCCGCTGGCGGGGACACACATTCGTTTTCGAGTTTGACCGTTCCGGTTCGCGATCCTCGGGATCCGTGAACCGGAACGGTCAGAACGTGGACGGAACGTGGGTGTCCGGTGCGCGGACCCGTCCGAGCGCCCGTCGCATCGAGCTCACCGTGCTGTACCCGAACCGGGTGGCGACGGTCTCCGCGTCGGCGCCGTCGGCGAGTGCTGCACGGACCGGCAGCGATCGGAACCACCGGCGCAGCTCGTCGGGCGAACAGCCCGTCGTGGCTCGGAAGCGTCGGCGGACGGTGCTCGCCGAGACGCGCGTGCCACGGCGGAGTTCGTCGATCGGCACCGGGGCCTCGGCGTCGACGAGCCGGTCGATGCAGCGCGCGATGCTGCGGTCGGCCAGGAACGCGGGCGGGTTGTCGCGGAGGACGGCGGTCACCAGGGCTTCGGCGAGCGTGTCGCGGAGCGCGTCGCACCACGGCGCGCCGGACATCGTCTCGATGTGGCCGAGTGCGCGGAGGACGTCGTCGTGCGGAGCGTCGAGCGGGTGCGTCCGGACGAAGCGGGGGAGCGGGAACGCCTCGTCGCCGAACGGGCCGAACGTCGCCGTGCCCGTGTGGACCCCGGTCGGACCGAAGAACCCGCCGTCCGAGGACGGCGGCGGGGCACGGTCGAGGTCCGTCCCGATCGTCAGGGCCCCCTGCGAGCCGCACAGCGCCGCGGTGCCCTGCCGGACGAGGTCGACGTGTTCGCCCTGCCGGATCCACACGTCGGTGCCGGACGAGCACGCGACCCACACCGAACTCTCGGACGGATCCAGGTCGAGTGTCCACTGGTCGTCGTCCGACTGGACCTCGTAGTCGTAGCGCACGACGAGTCCGGCTGCGTCGACCAGAGTGCTGAGTGCATCGCCCACACGACGACGGTGGCACGACCGAGGACGGACTCCGGAGCCCTGCTGGCGATCTGTGGAGAACGGGTCAGCGGACCTCGGCGGAGTCCCAGAGGCGGCCGGCACCCGCGCCGAGGGTGCGGAGGAGCGGGACAGCGACGAGGACCGCAGCCGCGAGGTAGGCGACCGCCTGCAGCAGGACCGGGATCGAGAACACGACGACGAGGAACTCCTGCGACGTCGTCGGCGGGACGACCGTCTGGGTCAGCACGCCCGCCACGAACCAGAGCGCGGCGGCGACGGTGACGATCCAGCCGAGGACCCGCTGCACGCCGTCGGTGGTCCACACCGTGAGCAGTCCGAAGGCGACGAGGGCGGCCTGTGCCACGAAGTACAGGGCCGAACCCACGGGCCCGGGGACGAACCACGCGACGGCGAAGGCGAGCATGGAGACCGCGACGGCGAGCGCCCGACGATCCCCGGCCCGGACGGCCACGACCAGCACGAGCGCGGCCGCGAGACCCCCGACCAGGGTGGCCGCGAGCCACACTGCCTGCGACACACCGAGCAACGACGGCAGCCCGCCGGAGAGCCCTCGCACGCCGAAGACCAGTGCCGCGACCGTGGCCGCCGCCGAGACCACCCGAACCCCCGTGATGTTCTGCATGCGGGGAACGATACGCGGTTCCGGGGGATAACCCCACCACGGGTTCGGGAGGGGGCAGGATGGGGGGACGAGCCCGGAATCGCGAGGCTTGATGTCATGACCGACACCGCCCGCCTCGACCAGGCCGAGACCGTCCCCCTGAACGACTCCGTGCCACCAGGAGCCACCGAACCGATGCCCACGCAGCCGAACGAGCGCCCGGCGCACCAGACGCCGCCGACGTGGGCAGCCACGCCGCCGGTGGCCGAGGGGACCGGGTCCGGCTCGGGCATCACCGCCGGCGCGTTCTACCGCGAGGCGTGGAAGCGCCTGCCGCGCGACTTCGGGTACATGGCGCTGACGGCGGTGCTGCTCTGCACGCTCTACTTCGCGTTCCCCGCGGCGATCTTCGGTGGCGGGTTCCGCGACCTCTTCAACCCCTTCGTGCTGCTGATGTTCTTCATCGCGCTGTTCGTCGCGCGCTGGCTCGGGCAGTTCGAGAAGCTCCGCATCGGGTGGGCAGACCCGCGTCCGATCCGACCGGTCGACTGGACGCCCCGCTGGCAGCAGAACTGGTGGACCCGCACGGGCTCGGCGGTCGCCAACCCGCACTACTGGCTGTACCTGCTGCACGCGGCGGTCGTGTACCCCCTGGTCGCGCTGATCACGGTCGGTGCCGGTGCCGTGCTCATCGCCGGGTTCCTGTGGCCGGTCGTCCTCGGCGGAGTGTTCCTCCTGAACGGTGCGACCTCCGGGTACTTCTCGTCGAGCGACGTCGGGCTGGTGTTCGGGGTCGGCACGGTTGGCCTGCTGTCGATGGCCGCCTCGGTCGTGCTCTTCCCGCTCTGGGCCCGCGGCTCGGTCATCGCGCACTACTGGGTCGACTTCGGCCTGCTCGGCGGCTTCCGCGCGGAGCAGCTCGAGCAGCGCGTCGCCGGGCTGCAGGCCTCCCGTGCCGGCGCCGTGACCGCCGAGGGTCAGGCACTCCGACAGATCGAGCGCGACCTGCACGACGGGCCGCAGCAGCGCCTCGTCCGGCTCCGCATGGACCTCTCCGCCGCCGAGCGCGCGTTCGACAAGGACCCGGTGAAGGCGAAGCAGCTCATCGGCGAGGCATCGGAGCACGCCAAGGACGCCCTCGACGAACTGCGTGCCCTGTCCCGCGGGTTCGCGCCACCGATCCTGCTCGACCGCGGCCTCGTCGCCGCCCTCGAGGCGCTCGTCGCCCGCACACCGATCCCGGTCGGCCTCGACGTCCGCCTGCCCGACGGGCTCGAGCTCGCGACGGAGATCCAGCGCAACGTGTACTTCACGGTGAGCGAGCTCCTCACGAACACCACGAAGCACGCCGGTGCCTCGACCGCCGGGGTGTACCTCGGCCTGGTGGTGGACGCCTCGGGCCTCTGGTACCTCACGCTCAGCGTCACGGACGACGGCCGCGGCGGCGCCCGCCCGCAGGAGGGCCACGGCATCGAGGGGCTGATGGGCCGGATGCGCGCCCTCGACGGCGAGCTCACCGTGTCCAGCCCCGAGGGCGGCCCGACCGAGGCCACCGCACGGATCCCGCTCGGCGCGTTGAACGGCGTGCCCACGGCGCGCGCCTGACACCACGGGAGCGCCACCGCTCCCACTAGGCTGGTCGGCATGAGCGACGGCCCGGATGCAGCACGCATCCGGGCCGTCGTCGTCGACGACGCCGTGCTGCTGCGCGAAGGGCTCTCCCGTGTGCTCGACGAGGCCGGCATCGACGTCGTCGGGCAGTACGCCGACGCCGACTCGTTCCTCGCCACGCTGCCCGAGCACGCCCCCGACGTCGTCGTGATGGACGTCCGGATGCCGCCGACCTTCACGGACGAGGGCGTCCGAGCAGCCGTCGAGACCCGACGCCTGGCACCCCGCACCGGCGTGCTCCTGCTGTCCCAGTACGTCGAGGCCACCTACGCCGAGGACGTCCTGGCGTCCGGCGCGACCGGCATCGGCTACCTGCTGAAGGACCGCGTCACCCGGCTCGAGGAGATCGACGACGCCGTGCGCCGCATCGCCGCCGGCGGCACCGTACTCGACCCCGAGGTCGTCACCCAGCTCATGAGCCGTCGCCGCAACCCGCTCGAAGCGCTCACCCCGCGGGAGCGCGAGGTCCTCGGACTCATGGCCGAGGGCCGCACGAACGCCGCGATCGCCCGCGCACTCGTCATCGGCACCGGTGCCGTCGAGAAGCACGTCTCCAGCATCTTCGGCAAGCTCGCGCTCGAGGACACCGGCGAGGACCACCGCCGCGTCCTCGCCGTGCTCGCCTACCTCGGGTGACGGCGCACCGGTGAACCGGGTCCCGGCACCGCTCCTGGCGCTCGCCGCGATGGTCTCCGTGCAGGTCGGGGCCGCGATCGCGAAGACGAGGTTCGACGACGTCGGCTCGGTCGGCGCCGCCACCCTCCGGCTCGTCATCGGCGCAGTCGTCCTCGCCCTCGTCGTCCGCCCACGCGTGCGGCACTGGACGCGGGCGCAGTGGCTCGGCGCGATCGGACTCGGCCTGGCCCTCGGCGGCATGAACGTCTTCATCTACGTCGCGTTCGCGAGCATCCCGATCGGGGTCGCCGTCACCATCGAGTTCCTCGGCCCCCTCGCGCTGTCCCTCGTGCACACCCGACGCTGGAGTGACGTCCTCTGGGCGGTCCTCGCGCTCGCCGGGGTCGTGCTCCTCGGGGTCGGGCCGGCAGCGGTCACCGCGGTCGGGGGCGTCGTGTTCGCCGTGCTCGCCGCGGCGTGCTGGGCGGGCTACATCGTGATGAACCGGCACGTGGGCGCCGCGATCCCCGGGGTGGACGGCCTCGCGGTGTCGATGCTCGTGGCGATGGTCGTGTCGCTGCCGTTCGGGCTCCGGTCCGCCGTCGACGGGGTCGTCCGCGAGCCGTGGCTGCTCGTCGTGTTCGGGGCCGTGGCCGTGCTGTCGAGCGTGCTGCCATACGCCCTCGAGATGCTCGCGCTCCGGCGGATGCCGACCCGGGTGTTCGGAGTGCTGCAGAGCCTCGGGCCGGCGATCGCGGCCCTCGCGGGCCTGCTGGTCCTGCACGAGGGCCTCGCGCCGCTCGAGATCGTCGCACTCGCGTGCGTCACCGCGGCGAGCGTGGGCGTGACGCTGTCCGCCCGTCGTGAGCGGGGTGGTCGAAAAGGAGGCACGGATCCCGTTCCGTGAACCCGGAACGTGATCCGCGCCTCCAGTAAGACCGCCTACTCGTCGCGGAGGAAGTCCGCGTACGTGGGTTCCGTGTGTTCACCCGTCAGCAGTGCCGGATCGTTGACCCGTCGTTCGACGTAGGCCGCGATGACCTCGGGTGGGGTGAGCACGTGGGCAACCCAGGACGGCACCTCGCTCTTCTTCATGGTGCCTCCTCCCAGTCCCAGCACTCGGATCGAATGTCTCGATCAGTGAGTTACTTGCTGTACCGGTGTTGGCTAAACGATCCTCGTGATGCCGGGGGAAGTCAATGCGGTGCGTTCTCCGGACTGCGCTGCGCGCGATCGGCGCGGAGTGTCCGGTGCTTCACGGCCGACCGCCACACCCACGCGTTCGCCTGCTGCCCGAACTGCGCCCACTCGACCATGACGGCGTCGCGGGTCCAGCTCTTCGCGAAGGCCTTCACACGGACGTGGAACGTGGGGAACTGGATCCACGCCCACACCGGCACGGGAGTGACGGCGTGGCAGACGTCGGGCCCGCGGGCGTCCTCCGACAGGGAGTAGGCGCGCGGGCGTTCGACCTCCGGGTGTTCCGGGGGCTGCCACCGGTTCTCGCGACGCCGTCCCACGGAACCATTCGAACGTGTGTTCGAATCCGCGTCAAGTCGGCCGCGCGGATCGTGTGCCCGCGCGACCGACGATCGGCGTGTCGGGGTGGCACCGTGCGTGGGTCGCACGGTGCGAGGGGACGCGCCGCGTCAGGGCGCGGCGCGGCCCGTCGACTCGCGGACGCTGAGCGTCAGGGACGGCCCCGGGCGTGACGGCAGCGGGGTCCCGGCGTCGATCTGCTCGCGGAGCAGCGTCGCGGCGCGTTGCCCGAGCTCGACCGTGTCGCGGGTCAGTGAGGTGATCGACGGGCGTACGAGCCGGACCATCGCCGAGTCGTCGAACGACACGATCGAGACGTCTCCCGGAACGGCGACGCCCATCTCGCTCGCCACGCCGAGTCCGGCGACCGCGAGCACGTCGTTGTCGTACACGATCGCGGTGGGACGGACGCTCCGCGAGAGCAGGGTCCGGGTCGCGTTCGCGCCGGCCTCGGCGGAGTAGTCGGTCGGGATCGACCCGGAGCCCTCGTGCCCCTCAGTGGCGGTGAACGCCCGGACGCGATCGATCCGCATGGCCGTGTGCTCGAACTCCGGTCGCCCGGCCACGTGGGCGATCCGTCGGTGCCCGAGCGCGTGCAGGTACCGCAGGACGGTGTCCGTCGCGTCGGAGTCGTCGATCCAGACGCTCGGCGCCGCGCCCTCGGCCGACGGGTGCGACCCGACGACCACGGTCGGCATGCCGAGCTCGGCGAGGAGTGCGAGCCGCTCGTCGTCGCGCCGGGGATCGATCACGATCACGCCGTCGACCCGGTGCCCGCGCCACCAGTCCCGGTAGGTGTCGAGCTCCTCGGCGGCGTCACGCGCGACGAGGAGGTTCATGCCGACGTGGGTGCCGGCGAGCCCGAGCTGGATGCCGGAGATGAGGTCGCCGAAGAACGACTCGGTGCCCAGGGTCCGGGCCGGCCGGTTGAGCACGAAGCCGATCGAACCGGCCTTCGCCCCGCCGAGTGCGCGCGCGGCCGTGTGCGGTTGCCAGTCGAGCTCGTGGGCGACGGCACGCACCCGGGCGCGCGTCTCGTCGGAGACCCCGGGGCGGTCGTTGAGCGCGAACGAGACCGCGCTGATGGACACGCCGGCCCGCGCGGCGATGTCGGCGATCGTCGTGCGACGGTTCTTGGCCACGGGCTTGACTATAGCGCTTTAGTTCGCAAACATCGCTGCATTCGACCGGTTCGGTGAAGGAAACTGAACCGGTTCAGCACACCGCAGCGCGACGGAAAGCAGCAGTCGCAGCACGACGAAGGAGTCACGAGCGATGAAGAACACCACACGCAGGACGACGGGACGCGCCGTGGCGCTCCTCGCGGGAGCGGCCGTCACGGCCCTCGCACTGACGGCGTGCTCGAGCGGCGGCAACGCCTCGGGCAGTGACGGTGGGAGCGGGAAGGTCGAGGGGTCCATCACCCTGCAGACGTGGGCGCTGACCCCGACCTACACTGACTACCTCAACGGCGTGATCAAGGACTTCGAGGCGAAGTACCCGGACGCGAAGGTGAAGCTCGTCGACCAGCCGGGTGACGGGTACGCCGACAAGGTCCTCAGCCAGGCGTCGTCGAACTCCCTGCCCGACGTGATCAACCTGCCGCCGGACATCGCCCTGCCCCTCGCCAAGCGCGGGTTCCTGCAGGACGTCGCGAAGGACGACTCGAAGCTCTCGAGCACCTACGTCAAGGGAGCGTTGGCGGCCTACGACTACAAGGGCGTCGACGGCACGTTCGGCTACCCCTGGTACCTCAACACCGACGTCGACTACTGGAACAAGACGATGTTCGAGCAGTGCGGCCTCGACCCGGCGAGCCCGCCGAAGACCACCGACGAGCTCTTCTCGCAGGCCGAGACCATGCACCAGAAGTGCCCGGACGACTACCTGATGAGCCGCAAGCCCGGCCTGTCCGACTTCTCGCTCGCCGGCGTGAAGATCATCAACGACCAGGGCACGAAGTTCACCTTCGCGAACTCGTCGAAGGCGGCGGACCTCATCGCGAAGTACGCCAAGGCCTACAAGGAGGGCCTGATGCCCTCGTCCGTCCTGAACACCGACTACCTCGGCAACTCCACCCTGTTCACGCAGGGCAAGGTCGCCTGGACCACCGGAGGCGCCACCGCGATCAGCGACTTCGAGAAGAACAACCCGTCGCTCAAGGGCAACATCGTCGTGTCGTCGGCGCTCGACAACCCGCCGCTCTACGTGCAGGGCCTCAGCGTCAGCGCGAAGAGCAAGCACATCGCGACGGCCGAGGCACTCGCCGCCTTCATGACGAACGCGAAGAACCAGGAGGCCTTCGCCCACCTGGTCAACATCTTCCCGTCGACCACCTCGTCGCAGTCCGACCCGTACTTCTCGAAGGACGACGGCACGGTCGAGGCGAAGGCCCGCGTGCTCGCGAACGACGCCCTGAAGACGGCGAAGAACCTCAACCCGGTCGAGGCGAACTCGGCGATGACGGACTTCCTCGACCAGCAGATCGCGCTGGCGATGAAGGGCGGCACCACCCCCGAGAAGGCGCTGCAGACCGCCCAGACCAAGATGAACAGCCTGCTGGCCAACAGCTGATGCGCGCCAACCGCTGGTTCACGCCCTGGCTGCTCGTCCTGCCGGCGCTCGTCTGGCTCCTCGCGTTCAGCCTCTGGCCGTCGATCAACACCGTCCGGCTGTCGTTCACGAACGCCAGCCCCCTCGGGGGCGTGAGCCAGTGGGTGGGCCTCAAGAACTTCGAGACGCTGCTCGCCGACCCGCAGGTGTGGGAGGCGCTCCTCAACAGCGTCATCTACATGGCGGTGTGCCTGCCGCTCCTGACGGTCCTGCCGCTCCTGATGGCGGTGCTCGTCGAGCGGAAGCTCCCCGGTATCGCGTTCTTCCGGACCGCGTACTACACGCCGGTGATCGCCAGCGCCGTGGTCGTCGGGCTCATCTGGAACTGGATCCTCGACGACCGCGGCGTCATCAACGAGATGGCGCAGCACCTCGGGATCGTGCAGAGCTCCATCCCGTTCCTCACCGACCGGTGGCTGCTCGTGTTCAGCGCGATCAGCCTGACGGTCTGGAAGGGCCTCGGGTACTACATGATCATCTTCCTGGCGGCCCTCGGGAACGTCGGCAAGGACCTGCACGAGGCCGCGGCGCTCGACGGCGCCGGCTCGGTCCGCCGGTTCTGGTCGGTCACCATGCCGGGCGTCCGCGGGACGATGACGCTCGTCGGCATCCTCGTCTGTGTGAGCGCGCTCCGGGTGTTCAGCGAGCTCTACATCCTCACCAACGGCACGGGCGGACCGGGCGGGCAGGACAACTCGCTCGTCATGCTCATCCAGCAGTACGCCCGCGGCTTCACCGGCAACCTCGGGTACGCGTCCGCGCTGAGCCTCCTGCTCTTCGTCGTGACCCTCATCCCGATGCTCGCCCTCGCCCGGATGAACAGCAAGGCGGACAAGTGACCAACACGACCACCACCAGCGAACCCGCCCTGGGTGGGGCGCGCGGTGCAGCCAGCCCCACGCCGGACGTGACCGGCGGGACGGACGGGGGGCGTGCCTCCAGGCAGAACGGACGCAAGCGCCGCGCGTCCTGGGGCGTCATGTCCACGCGCGAGAAGGTCCTCCGCTACGTCCTGCTCATCGTGGTGCTGTTCATCACGATCGGTCCGTTCCTCTGGCAGCTGTCCACCTCGCTCAAGGGCACGGGGGAGGACATCTACACCGCGAACCCGTCGTTCATCCCGACGCAGCCGACGTTCGGCAACTACCTGCGGGTCGGCGAGGCGATCCCGGTCTTCGGCTACATCGGCAACTCGCTCGTCGTCGCCGCGATCGACGTCCTCGGGAACATCGTGTTCGCGACCCTCGCGGGCTTCGCGCTCGCCCGGCTGCAGTGGCGGTTCCGCAAGCTCGTGCTCGGGCTGTTCCTCGCGACCCTGGTGCTGCCGGGGGAGGCGACGATCATCAGCCAGTTCGTCACCATCAAGGACATCGGTCTCGCCGACTCCCTCGTCGGCGTCGCGCTCCCTGGCATGATCGCGGCGCTCAACGTCCTGCTGATGTTCAACGCGTTCCGGCAGATCCCGGAGGAGATCGACCAGGCCGCCGTGATGGACGGCGCGAACGCGATGCAGCGACTCCGGTACATCTCGCTGCCCGCCGTGCAGGGGACCATCGCCGTGATCGCGATCTTCTCGTTCATCGGCGCGTGGGACGACTTCCTCTGGCCGCTCATCGTGCTGCAGTCCCCGGACAAGCTGACGCTGACGGTCGGGCTGCAGTACCTGCAGGGCACGTTCGCGACGGACCAGCGCATGATCGCCGCCGGCACGATGATCGCGTTCATCCCGATCGCCGTGATCTTCGCGATCCTGCAGCGCTTCTTCTTCAAGGGCGTCGAAGAGGGCGGGGTGAAGGGCTGATGCGCTTCGGCGTCAACCACACCCCGTCGGTCGGCTGGTTCCACTCGTGGCTCGACTTCTCGCCGTCGGACACGGCGCGGGACATGGAGCAGATCGCCTCGCTCGGCGCCGACCACGTGCGGATCTTCCCGCTGTGGCCGGTGGTGCAGCCGAACCGGACCCTCATCCGGCAACCGGCGCTGCGCGACGTCGCGACGGTCGTCGACATCGCGGGGTCCTTCGGGCTCGACGTCAACGTCGACGCGCTGCAGGGGCACCTGTCGAGCTTCGACTTCGTCCCGTCGTGGCTGGAGAGCTGGCACCGGCGGAACATGTTCACCGACCCGGACGTCGTCGCGTCGACCGCGGCGTACGTCGAGGCGCTCGCGGCGGCCGTCGCGGACAAGCCGAACCTGCTCGGGATCACCGTCGGCAACGAGGTCAACCAGTTCGCGCACGCGCCGCACCCGGCACCGCACGACACCACGGCGGAGCAGGGACACGCGTGGGCGGCGGCGATGGTCGCGGCGGCGCGGCGCGGCCTGGAGGCGCGGCGCGCGTCCGCCCCGTCGCCCGCGTCGGGCGTCGGGTCGCGTCCAGAGCCGCTGGTCACCGTCGCGCAGTACGACGCGGCCTGGTACGACGACGCGCAGCCCTTCGGCCCGGAGCACGCGGCGGACCACGGCGACGCGACGGTCACGCACTCGTGGGTGTTCAACGGCTCGGCGGCGCTGCACGGCGCACTCGGTCCCGGATCGGTCCGGCACGGCGAGTACCTCCTCCAGCTCGCCGCCGCGTGGAACCGTGACCCCGAGCGGCCGAACTGGCTCCAGGAGGTCGGCGCCCCGACGAACGTGGTCGACCCCGCCGACGCCGCCTCGTTCACCGAGCAGACGATCCGCCACGTGCTCGACGCGCAGCACGTGCTCGGCGTCACCTGGTGGTGCTCGCACGACGTCTCCCGGTCCCTCGTGGACTTCCCGGAGCTCGAGTACGACCTCGGCCTGTTCACGAACGACGGCCGGCTCAAGCCCGCGGGGGAGGCCTTCGCCGCACTCGCCCGCTCAGCCGGCGACGGCACCACCACCTCGGTGACCCCGCCGTCGACCGCCCTCGTCCTCGACGACGTCAGCCCGGACGGCGCTCCCCGGCACGGAGTCCGAGCCGACAGCGCACCCGGCGGCCGGTTCGCCGCCGCCTGGCTCGCGCTCGCCGAGGGTGCCCCGGACGGCCGCGGGCCGCAGGTCGTCCTGCGCTCCCGCCTCGGCGACGACACCCTGCTCGCCGCACGGGGCATCACCCGGTGCGTCGAGGTCCCCGACGACGCCCCCACAGCACTGCTGTCGGTCGCCCACCCGGCGACGATGGCCTGACCGCACCACCCGCCCGTCCCGCCGGCACCGACGCCGGCCCTCCCCTCCAGGAAGGTCCCCATGCACGACGACATCCCCCTCACCACCGGCCGGGCGCAACGCGTCCTCGACGAACGGATCCTGCCGGCCGTGCACGCGACGGCGACGGCGCTCGACATCGCCTGGCACGAGCTGCCGGGTGAGCCGATCGCGCCCGCCGAGGGCCTGGCTCTCGAGTTCACGCCGTACGAGGTGGGCACGACGTGGGGTGCCGCGTGGGGCACGACGTGGTTCCGCCTCACTGGGACCGTCCCGGCCGAGTGGGCCGGTCGTCGGGTGGAGGCCGTGATCGACCTCGGGTTCGACAAGAACATGCCCGGGTTCCAGTGCGAGGGACTCGTGTACCTCGCCGACGGCACCCCGGTGAAGTCGATCAACCCCCGGAACCAGTGGGTGCTCGTCGCCGAGGAAGCCGTCGGCGGCGAGCCCGTCGAGCTCTTCGTCGAGGCGGCGTCGAACCCCGTCCTGCTCGACTACCACCCCTTCCTCGTCACGCACGAGGGCGACGTCCAGACCTCGTCGTCGAAGCGGCTCTACACGTCGCGCCGGATGGACCTGGCGGTGTTCGAGTCCGAGGTGCACGAGCTCGCCCTCGACATCGAGGTCCTGCTCGAACTCCAGGCCGAGCTCCCGGAGGGCCCGCGTCGGATGCGGATCCTGCAGGCGCTCGACGACGCACTCGACCGGCTCGACCTGCAGCACATCGCGTCGACCGCCGGGGATGCCCGTGCGGCGCTCGCCGACGTGCTCGCCGCGCCCGCCGAGGCCTCGGCGCACACGATCTCCGCCGTCGGGCACGCCCACATCGACTCCGCCTGGCTCTGGCCGGTCCGTGAGACGATCCGGAAGGTCGCCCGCACCACCTCGTCGATGACCGAGCTCATCGACCAGACCGACGACTTCCTGTACGGCATGTCGAGCGCGCAGCAGTACGCGTGGATCAAGGAGCACCGGCCCGAGGTCTACGCCCGGGTTCGTGCCGCGGTCGAGGCCGGCCGGTTCCTGCCGATCGGCGGCATGTGGGTCGAGTCCGACACCGTGATGCCGACGGGTGAGAGCATCGTCCGGCAGTTCTCGCAGGGCCAGCGGTTCTTCGAGCGGGAGTTCGGGATCCGGCCGAAGGGCGTCTGGCTGCCGGACAGCTTCGGGTACTCGCCGGCGCTGCCGCAGCTCATGCGCCGTGCCGGCTTCGAGTGGTTCTTCACGCAGAAGATCTCGTGGAACCAGGTGAACAAGTTCCCGCACCACACGTTCCTCTGGGAGGGCATCGACGGTTCGCGGGTGTTCTCGCACTTCCCGTCGATGGACACGTACAACTCGCGGCTGTCGGGCAGCGAGGTCGCGAAGGCGTCCCGGCAGTTCCGCGAGAACCGGCTCGCGACCGGGTCGATCGCACCCGTCGGTTGGGGTGACGGCGGTGGCGGCACCACCCGCGAGATGACCGGTACCGCGAAGCGTCTGGCCGACCTCGAGGGCAGCGCCAAGGTCCGCTGGGAGCACCCCGACGCGTTCTTCGACCGGGCTAAGGCCGAGCTGCCGGACCCGCCGGTGTGGGTCGGCGAGCTGTACCTCGAACTGCACCGTGCGACCCTGACGTCGCAGCACGGGACGAAGCAGGGCAACCGCCGGTGCGAGCAGCTGCTCCTCGAGGCCGAGCTCTGGGCCGCGACCGCCGCTGCACGGACTGACTTCGCCTACCCGTACGACGAGCTCGACGCCCTCTGGCAGCAGGTCCTGCTGCAGCAGTTCCACGACATCCTGCCCGGCACCTCGATCGCCTGGGTGCACCGCGAAGCGGTCGCGAAGTACGCCGAGACGGCCGCTGCGCTCACTGCGGTCATCGAGTCGGCGCTGTCGGCACTGGCCGGCCCCGGCGACGCGACGGTCGTCGTGAACCCCGCCCCGTTCCTCCAGGCCGGTGCACCCGCGCAGGGCGCGGTCGTCGCGACCGACGTGCCGGAGGCGACCGCCGTCATCCTCACCGAGCAGGACGGCGGGTACGTGCTGGCGAACGACCTCGTCCGGGTCGTCGTCGACGGTCGTGGACTCGTGACGAGCGCCGTCGACCTGGCCACCGGGCGCGAGGCGATCGCCGCCGGACAGGCTGCCAACCTGCTCCAGCTGCACCAGGACTTCCCGAACATGTGGGATGCGTGGGACGTCGACCGGTACTACCGGAACCGGGTCGAGGACCTCGTGTCGGTCACGGGGCTGCACGCTTCGGTCGACGCGGACGGGGTCGCGCGCGTCGTCGTGGAGCGGGCCTTCGGGCAGTCGACCGTGCGGCAGGAGATCACGCTCGCACCGGACTCCCGCACCCTCGAGTTCGACCAGACGACCGACTGGCACGAGACCGAGAAGTTCCTCAAGGTCGCGTTCCCGCTCGACGTCCGCGCCGAGCACACCGTCGCCGAGACGCAGTTCGGGGCGCAGAAGCGGGTCACGCACACGAACACCTCGTGGGAGGCCGCGAAGTTCGAGACCTCGATGCACCGCTACGTGCTCGTGTCCGAGCCCGGGTTCGGCGTGGCCCTGGTGAACGACTCCATCCACGGGTTCGACACCACCCGCGACGCCGTCGACGGACACGTCACCACGACCGTGCGGCTCTCGTTGCTCCGGGCACCGCGGTTCCCCGACCCCGAGACCGACCAGGGCGTGCAGACGCACCGGTACGGCATCGTGATCGGCACCGACCAGCTCGGAGCGACGGCGGCCGGTGTGGTCATGAACGCCGGGCCGCGCACCGTGACGGGCGCCCACGGGTTCGATCCGCTCGTGCAGGTGTCCGGCGACGTCGTGCTGTCGAGCGTCAAGCTGGTGGACGACCGGTCGGGCGACCTCGTCGTGCGGGTCTACGAGCCGAGCGGGCGCCGGGGGACCGGCCGGATCTCGGTGGAGGGGCCGTTCGGTCCTGCTGCCGAGGTCACGTTGCTCGAGGAGCCGCTGTCCGACACGGATCCGTCCTCGTTCCCCGTCGACGCGTACGAGGTGCGCACCTTCCGCTTCCCACACAACTGATCGACCAATCGTTCAAGGAGGAATGAGATGAAGAAGTCCATGAAGTTCGGGATCGTGGCGGCCATCGCCGCGATGGTGGCGGCACCGCTCGTGCCGTCCGCAGCGGCCGCAGCGCCAAGCGCTGCGGCCGCTCCTGCGGCCACGGCGGCGACGAAGTCCGGTCCGACGAGCATCGCGTACGTCGAGGTCAACAACGACCAGCTCGCCAACGTCGGCCGGTACCAGCTGGCGAACGGCGCGAACGCGTTCGACGTGGCGATCATCTTCGCCGCCAACATCAACTGGAACGGGTCGAAGGCCGTCCTCTACAACAACGACAAGGTGCAGGCGACGCTCGACGCCGCAGCCACCCAGATCAGGCCCCTGCAGGCGAAGGGGATCAAGGTGTCGCTGTCGATCCTCGGCAACCACCAGGGCGCCGGCATCGCCAACTTCCCGACCCAGGCGGCGGCGCAGGACTTCGCGTCGCAGGTCACCGCGACCGTCACGAAGTACGGGCTCGACGGGGTGGACCTCGACGACGAGTACGCCGACTACGGCACGAACGGCACCCCGCAGCCGAACCAGCAGTCGATCGGCTGGCTCATCACGGCGCTGCGGGCCCAGATGCCCTCGAAGCTGCTGTCGTTCTACGACATCGGGCCGGCGGCGTCCTCGCTGTCGTCGTCGAGCTCGACGATCGGCTCGAAGCTGAACTACGCGTGGAACCCGTACTACGGCTCGTACTCGGCGCCGTCGATCCCGGGCCTCGGGAAGAGCGCGCTGTC
>Ga0308167_1001820_pt1 | contig 22440 bp, 15 predicted proteins | sample PhyCR1_2_FD_202138 | JGI IMG/M metagenome (GOLD analysis project Ga0308167, IMG submission 202138) | Phyllosphere microbial communities from UC Gill Tract Community Farm, Albany, California, United States - DLSLRC.R1 | ecosystem: Host-associated > Plants > Phyllosphere > Unclassified | place... | reverse complement strand
CCATCCACGGATAGGCAATCAGCATCATCGCGCCCAGGAAGATGGCACCAAAGATGGTACCCAGACGCCAGTAGTCTTTGGTTGGCAGATAACCGCTGCCGTAGTAAATCGGACTTGGGCCGGTGCCGTAAGGGGTGATGATGCCCATCACACCCAATGAGGTACACAGCATCAGACAGAAGACTGGCATGTTGATACCGGGAATGGATGCGGCAATGGTCAGCATGGCCGGTAACAGCGCTGTGGTGTGAGCGGTAGTACTGGCGAACAGGTAGTGCAGCAGGAAGAAGGCAATTAACAGCACCACGGCGGAAACCTGCGGGTCATATCCCTGCAACAGCATGCCGCCTTCTTTACCTAACCAGGCGATGAAGCCGACACGGGCCAGACCATCGGCCAGCGCAACCAGGGTGGCGAACCAGGCAAAGGTGTTCCAGGCCGCTTTGTTACTGGTGATGTCATTCCAGTTCAGTACGCCGGTCCACAGCATCAGGATAATGACCAACAGTGCAGCCATTGCCGGTTCAATCCAGGCAGTCGCGAAAATCCACATCAGCAGGGCACAGACAACAAACACCAGCAGCAGGATTTCGTTACGGGTCAGCTTGCCCAGTTTTTCCAGTTCCGAGATTGCCCATTTTGGCACCTCATCATTGATTTTTACTTCAGGCGGATAGAACCAGTAGGCCAGCAGCGGCATGGTCAGAATCAGTAACACGCCCAGCGGCAGGAAGGCGAGGAACCACATTCCCCATGAGATATCGAAACCGATAACGCTTTTTACCAGCGCCAGCGCTAACAGGTTTGGTGCCAGCGCAGAGAGGAACATTGAGCTGGTGATACAGGCCGCGGTAATGGCAACCCACATCAGATAGGAACCGATTTTACGTGCGCTTGGATCGTTTGGTTTAGAGCCGTACAGCGGCGGCAGGTTAGCAATAATCGGGTAGATGGTCCCGCCACTGCGCGCGGTGTTGGAAGGCGTAAACGGTGCCAGTAACAGGTCGGCAAAGGTAATGGCATAGCCGAGCGTCAGGCTGCGGCGGCCCAGATATTTCACCAGGATCAGCGCCAGTCGACGACCAAACTGGGTTTTGTCATAGCCCGCAGCGAACATAAAGGCACCGAAAATCAGCCAGACGGTAGAGTTACCGAAACCGCTGACCGCCCACCTGAACGACTCACCGGCGAGTTTGAATTTCGGGTTAGCCAGTTCAGCCGGACTGAACAGCAAAAACTGACTGAACAGGGCGATGACGACGACACCGGTCAGACCGATAACCGCGCCAGGTAATGGCTCAAAAATCAGACCGACAATCACGCCGACAAAGATCGCGAAGAAGTGCCAGGCGTACGGTTCGAGTCCGGCAGGAACTGGCACCAGTAGCAACAGCACCGCGACCAGCACCGGTAAGGCAAGCATGAGCGCTTTCTTTTTTCCCGCCGCGGCAGGGGCTGCTTTGGGCGGTTCATTCACAGCTGAGAGTGGTTTCATAGTATTTGTCTGCAAGTTGAGAAGAATGCGATTTTGCGCCCCGATCGATCACTGACTGCTTTCTTTATTATTCTTAATGACGTGAATAAATCGTGGCACCCTTATTTTTTTGACTGACAGCTGCACGAGTAAGCAGCTTTCTAAATCGGTGTGAATATGATGCGATTTCTGAAAATATAGATTTTTGATCCAGATCAATAAAATTAAGCCGCTATTCCTGATTTTTAACATTTATTTTTAATTTATATCTCACTGCTGGACGTTTAGCGCTTTTTGTGAAGCTGATCGGCAATCAGGTCACCGATTGACTCACTAGTCTATGGTATAACCCTTTGATATTCAATATATTGTTTTTAATGTAAACGAAGGGTTGATTTTTGGTAACCCATAGTTAACAATTAATATAACTTCTGTAGTTGTTTTCAGCAAATAAAAACTCTAAATCGTTTAAAAGTTTAAAAAGTAAATTTATCGCTTATATAAGCAAAGAAAATTGTATATTTAAACCATGACATCGGACCACTTAATTAAGCGATACTTTGCGTCCGCTAAGAATTTTCAAACTTTTAAATTTTGGAGTTCATCGCAATGAATACTCTTACCCCGATTCTCACTCCCCTCACGCTTCCTGGCGGCGCTGTCCTGAAAAATCGATTAGTGATGGCACCGATGACCACCTGTACCGGTTTTTATGATGGCACTGTGACCAGTGAGCTGGTGGAATATTATCGTGCGCGCGCCGGCAGTATCGGCACCGTGATTGTCGAGTGCTGCTTTATTGATAACCGTGGTCCGGCGTTCCCCGGCGCGATTGCCATCGACAGTGACAACAAAATCCCCGGTCTGAAACGCATCGCTGACGCCATCAAAGCAGAAGGTTCGACTGCGATTCTGCAGATTTATCACGGTGGCCGCATGGTGGAACCGGAGTTGATCGGCGGTAAAACGCCGGTCGCCCCCAGCGCTATCGCGGCACCGCGTGAAGGCGCAACCAAACCACTGGCACTGAGTGCTGAAGAAGTCGACACCATGATCACCAAATTTGGTGATGCGGTGAACCGTGCAATCAAGGCGGGTTTTGACGGGGTGGAGATTCACGGTGCCAATACCTATCTGATCCAGCAGTTCTATTCGCCAAACTCTAACCAGCGCGATGACAAGTGGGGCGGCAGCCGCGATAACCGTGCGCGCTTTCCCCTGGAAGTACTGGAAATCACCCACAAGATGGCGGAGCGTTTTGCGCATAACTCCTTCATCATTGGCTACCGCTTCTCGCCGGAAGAGATTGAAGTGCCCGGTATCCGCTTTGACGACACGCTCTATCTGCTGGAAAAACTGGCGGCGCGCGGGCTGGATTATGTCCACTTCTCGGTGGGTCAGCTGCTGCGTCCGTCGATTGTCGATACCCAGGACCCCACACCACTGATTGAAAAATTTGTGGCGATGCGTTCGCCGGTGCTGGCGAAAGTGCCGGTGATTGGTGTTGGCGGGGTAGTGAATAAATCTGATGCCGAAATGGCGCTGGAAAAAGGCTACGACCTGGTGGCAATCGGTAAAGCCTGTATTGCCTATCCTGACTGGACCGACCGCATCATCAATAATGAGCATCTCGATCTCTATATCGACAGTAACAAACGCGAAGAGCTGCAGATTCCGGAACCGCTGTGGCGTTTCTCGCTGGTTGACGCGATGATCCGCGACATGAGCGAGTCAGGCCGCAAATACAAAGCCGGTGTTTATCAGGAAAAAGTGGAAGCCGAAGCGCTGAAGCTCAAAATCAACGTGACGCTGGATACCGACCGTATTACCGATATTTCGCTGGTCCCGGATGACACGCTGGATGTGGACTTCACCACCACCTTTGAGAACCTGCGTAACCGCATTCTGGTCGCCAACAGCCCGCATGTTGATGCCATTACCGGCGCGACGACGCAAAGTGAAGCCCTGAAGAAAGCCGTATCGCGCGCCCTGACCCACTCCAGCAAAGCGCACGTCATCGAAGAGGGCGGTAACCCTAATGCACCACAGAATTATGATGTGGTGGTGGTCGGTAGTGGCGGTGCTGGCCTCGCAGCAGCCATTCAGGCACATGATGAAGGCGCGCGTGTGGTCATCATCGAGAAGATGCCGACCATTGGTGGTAACACCATTAAAGCGTCGGTCGGGATGAACGCCGCGGAAACCCGCTTCCAGAAACTGAAAGGCATCGAGGACAGTAAAGAGCTGTTCTACGAAGAGACGCTGAAAGGCGGCAAATTCAAAAACAATCCGGTGCTGCTGCGTGAGTTCGTTGAACTGGCACCAGAGGCGATTGAATGGCTGGCCGACCACGGCATTGAACTCAATGACATCACCATTACCGGCGGGATGAGCATTGACCGTACTCACCGTCCGGCAGATCGCTCCGCAGTCGGCGGATTCCTGATCAGTGGGCTGGTGAAGAATATCAACAGCCGCAACATTGAAGTGCTGCTGGAAACTTCAGTGGCAGAAATCCTGTATGAAAACGGGGCGGTCGCCGGGGTAAAAGTGGTTGATGAGTACAACGACAGCCGCATCCTGAATGCTAAAAGCGTGATTGTGGCGACCGGCGGCTTCAGCGCTAACCGTGAACTGGTCGTGAAATACCGTCCTGAACTGGATGGATTCGTCACCACCAACCATAAAGGCGCAACCGGTAGCGGTATCGCCATGCTGACTAAAATTGGTGCCGGCACGGTAGATATGGGCGAAATCCAGATTCACCCTACGGTAGAACAAACCACCTCTTATCTGGTTTCAGAATCAATTCGTGGCGGCGGTGCCATCCTGGTCAGCCAGGCGGGACAGCGTTTCTACAATGAAATGGAAACACGTGACAAAGTCTCGGCGCAGATCATCGCGCTGCCAGAGAAAAGTGCCTGGATCGTGTTTGACGAGCAAGTTCGGATGAACAATAAAGCGGCTGATGAATATATTGCCAAAGGCTTCGTGGTGAGCGCACCGACCGTGGGTGAACTGGCGGTGAAACTCAATATGGAACACCGCGCGCTGGAAGAAACGCTGGCCCGCTATAACGGCTTTGTTATCCAGCAGAAGGATGAAGACTTTGGCCGTCAGACCGCGCTGCGTCATCCTCTGAGCGAAGGCCCGTTCTACGCTATCCGTGTTGCGCCGGGCGTTCACCACACCATGGGCGGTGTGACCATCGACACCACTACCGCGGTGCTGGATAGTCAGCAGCAGGTGATTAACGGTGCCTGGGCCTGCGGTGAAGTGGTCGGAGGCATCCACGGCGCTAACCGCATCGGCGGTAACGCCGTCGCCGATATCATCATCTTTGGTATCCTGGCAGGCGGTAACGCGGCAGCCTACGCGAAACGTTAAACGCGCTTTCCGGCATCTGCGTCCTGCGGATGCCGGTTCTTCTTCTTCAAAGCAGAGTCGCCTATGTTAACTGATGCGCGTGTCTATGCTTACTCTGCGGTTCTGATGGGTTCGCCCATTCTGCTCAAACTGTTTGAACACAATGAACCGCTTGCCGGACAGGTTTTTCGCCTGATCAAACAGCAGGAGAAACTGTTTACCGTCAATCGTGCCGGTTCTGAAGTGATGGCAATTAACCAGGCGGCGGGTCAGCATCCGGTGGCGGTCAGTCGGCCGGTATTCGATCTGATTGCCTGCGCCCATGCGGTCAGCCTGCTGCCGGACAGCCGTTTCAATCTCGCGATTGGTGCGCTGGTGAAGCGCTGGAAAATAGGATTCCAGGGGCATAGCGTGCCGCCTGCGGAGGCATTGCAGGCCAGTCTGGCATTGACCAACCCGCATGACGTCATTCTTGATCCGGCGACCCACAGCGTGATGCTGGCGAGAGCCGGGATGGAAATTGACCTTGGGGCGATTGCAAAAGGCTATATCGCCGATCGGGTTCAGGCGTTTCTGCGTCAGCAGGGGATAAGCCGTGCGCTGATCAATCTCGGCGGTAACGTTCAGACGATCGGCTCGCCACCAGAAGTAGAGTCTGCGGGCTGGGCAATTGGCCTGAAAAAACCGTTTGGGGCGCCGGATGAACTGATCGGGGTGATTCACGTTGCCGATAAATCGGTGGTGACGTCCGGTATCTACGAACGCTATTTCGAGCAGGATGGCGTCTGCTACCACCATATTCTTGATGATCGCAGTGGTTATCCACTCAATAATGAACTGCTGAGCGTGACGGTCATCTCTGACCGCTCAATCGATGGCGATATTTACACTACGCTGCTGTATGGCATGGGCGTGGAAAAGGGGATTGCCTGCCTCGCCGATCAGCCTGGTATCGAGGCGATATTTGTGACCCGCGACAAGCAGATCATCAGCTCGTCACAACGTCACTTTTCCTTTCAGCTAGTCGATAATCATTACCGGCGGGCTTACTGACAATATTGCTTCAGCAGGGTGTGATATTCCGGCTGTAACCGATAACGATAAACTGGCCGACCGGTCACGCCGTAGTGAATGCTGGTAAACAGAATATTAATCTGCGCCAGCCAGATCAGGTACTTACGGCAGGAGACCCGTGAGATATTCACTTCTGTCGCCAGTTCATCGGTAGAGAATTCGGTGCCCGGATGCGCATCGATCCACAGGCAGAGCGTGCGTAGCGTCTGTGGCGTCAGACCTTTTGGCAGCCGTTTCTGTTCACTGGCGCCAGGGGGATTACCGTGCAGCAGCTGATCCACATCCGACTGCTGATAAAACTGGTGGTTATCCATCAGCGCTTTTTTTTGCCGCCAGCCGGTCAGCGCTTCTTCGAAACGGGCAAACTGGAACGGTTTAATCAGATAGTCAACGACGCCATAGTTGAGCGACGTTTTTATGGTGGCCGCATCCGCCGCCGAGGAGATGATAATCACGTCGACAGGCCGCCCGGTGCTGCGCAGTTCCGGCAGCAGATCGAGACCGTTCTCCTGCTGCATATAGATGTCCAGCAGCACCAGATCAACCGGCGAATCAGCCTGTAACAACTGCTCTTTGGCCTGCTGTAACGTCGATGCGGTGCCGCAGCAGGTAAACCCGGCGATCTGAGCGATATAACAGCGATTCAGCTCGGCTACCATAGCATCATCATCGACAACTAAGACATTGATCATTCGACTTTTATTCCTCTCTCCCACGGGAGTTGTACTAAGAACTGGGTGAACACACCTGGCTCTGACTCAACGCTGATATTACCGCCCAGACTTTCGGTTTGCTGCCTGACCAGGAACAGTCCCACGCCGCGATCGTCGCCCTTTGAAGAGACGCCACGTTCAAAGATGGCGGCGAGCTGTGACCCGTCAATGCCGGGCCCATCATCACTGACTTCACACGCCAGCCAGCCATTCTGATAATGCAGCATCAGGTGGATTTCACCTTCGGTTTCCGGATCCAGCGCCTCAAGTGCGTTTTCAATTAAATTACCCAGCACGGTAATCAGCACGGCGCTCTGCTGTTCACTACCGCAGTCGGGCAGAAAACTGGCCTCATCGATAATCAGCTGGTGCCCTTCATCGGTCACCCGACTGATTTTGCTTAACAGAAAGCCCGCAATCACCGGCGATTTGATCTTCTGTATCAACGAACCGATCTCGGTCTGGTAGTTGTTCGCCGTTTTCAGGATGTACTCTTCCATCTGCGCATAATTTTTCATGTGCAGCAGCCCCAGAATGACATGCAGCTTATTCATGAATTCATGGGAGCGTTCACGCAACGCGTCGACATAGTTTACCATGCCGTCCAGACGCTGCATCAGCTGGCTGATTTCGGTTTTATCCCTGAAGGTGGTTACCGCGCCGATAATGCGTTCGCCGCTGCGAACCGGCACGGTATTGCTGATCAGAATACGGCCGCCGAGAGTCAGTTCCTGGTCATGCCAGGCTTTGCCCTGGTGCAGCGCATCCTGTTGATGACTGTGCATCACGCTCTCTTCCGGCAGGCGATCGCCACTGAGCATGGTTTTGCGGGTCGTTTCATGCAGCTGCTGTTGTGCGGCCTGATTAATCAGACTGACGCGTAACTGATCATCCACCGCAATCACCCCCTCTTTGATTGAGTTGAGGATTGCCTGACGCTGCTCAAACAGGCTGGAAATTTCATGCGGCTCCAGCCCCAGCAAAATGGTCTTGAGCCGTCTGACCAGAATATAAATGCCCAGCAAACCGACAATGCCACCAAATAAGACGGTCCAGACAATGTTCCAGCGGCTTTTTGCAATCTGCGCCGCCACATCATCGAGTGAAATACCGATGGCCACCACGCCAATCTGCTGATGACGGTCGTTGAAAACCGGGGTGAAAACCCGCAGGGCCTCAACCAGCACGCCATGATTAACTGCAACATTTTCCCGGCCAGCCAGTGCTGGATTAAGATCGTCGCCAATGAAATGTTTGCCAATCGCGTCGGGGTTGGGATGCGAAAAGCGGATACCATCCATGTCCGTGACCACCACGAACAGCAGGCCGTTACGTTTGCGTGCTGCTTCGGCAACCGGCTGGATCAGCGCCTGACCGTTCGGGTGGCCGAGTCCGCGCTGGATCTCGGGGCTGTCTGCCACGGTACGTGCTACCGCCATCGCTTTGTCTTTGAGATGCGACTGGGCGAAATTATCAATCTGAATGAAATAGAGCAGATGGACGCACAGCAGGACGGTAAAAATCACCGCTGTCATCATCAGCGTGGTCAGCGTGCTGAGTTTCATCGGACGTCTGTTAAGGGCGTATTGTTTTTGTGACTGGATTTTCATGAGCGTTCGGTACGGGTAAGGGTATCGCCTGGAAACATACGCTAAGACGCGGCACCAGTACAGGATTAGCCGCGCGCGCAGCGGTAAAAACAGCGGCACAATATTTGCCTTAAGGGATTGAATAATTCAAAGTACACCCTTAATGTGTGGTTAAAATAGAGAGTAAATTAAGTATGTCTTTTGTAATTAAATTAAGGCAGAAATGCTATTTTTAATTTTATAACTATTTTCACATTAACTCATAAATAACATTATTTTAAACTTTGAGGACTTTTTTTAACCAGTGTTATTAAGTTAACAGTAGATTGCATAATGATTAGTTCAACCAAAGTTATTCCTGCACTTTCCCTCGCGGCCTTGCTCGTTTCTTCAGCCCTTCACGCTGAAACTTCACCAGAGAAAACCGACGTACTGTTAATTGGCGGCGGCATCATGAGCGCATCCATGGGGACCATGCTGGAAGAGTTACAGCCAGGCTGGAAACAGATCATGGTTGAGAAACTGGACGGCGTGGCGCTGGAATCCTCGAACGGCTGGAACAATGCCGGTACCGGGCACTCGGCCAATATGGAGCTGAACTATACGCCACAGCGTAAAGATGGCTCGATTGACGTGACGAAAGCGCTGGAGATCAACGAAGCCTTTATGGTGTCGCGCCAGTTCTGGACCGCTCAGGTTAAAGAAGGCGTCCTGCACGACCCACGCAGTTTCATCAACTCAACGCCGCACATGAGCTTCGTCTGGGATGACAACGTCGACTTCCTGACCAAACGCTACGCTGCACTGCAGAAAACGGCGCTTTTCCAGGGCATGAAGTTCTCCACCGATCACCAGCAGATCGCCCAATGGGCGCCACTGGTGATGGAAGGCCGTGATCCGCAGCAGAAAGTGGCTGCGACCTGGACACCGGTCGGCACCGACGTCAACTACGGTGAAATCACCCGTCAGCTGATCGGCAGCCTGAAGAAAAATGACAACTTCCGGCTGGAAACGTCTTCTGAAGTCACTGACTTCAAACGTAACGGCGACAACTCATGGCATGTGACTATTAAAGACGCCAAAAACGGCAATGAGCGTGCGGTTGACGCGAAATATGTCTTTATCGGTGCTGGCGGCGGCGCGCTGAAGTTACTGCAGAAAACCGGCATTCCGGAAGCTGAAAACTATGCGGGCTTCCCGGTAGGCGGTTCGTTCCTGGTGACCGAAAACAGCGCAATTGCCGATCGTCATCTGGCCAAAGTGTACGGTCAGGCTTCCGTCGGTGCTCCACCGATGTCGGTTCCGCATCTGGATACCCGTTACCTCGATGGCAAGCGCGTGGTGCTGTTTGGGCCGTTCGCGACTTTCTCTACTAAATTCCTGAAAAATGGTTCGCTGTTTGATCTGCTCAGCACCACCACCACCCACAACGTGATCCCGATGACGCACGTTGGGATGGATAACTTCGACCTGGTGAAATATCTGGTGGGTCAGGTGATGCTGACTGACGATGACCGCTTTGCTGCGCTGAAAGAGTATTATCCGGATGCGAAGAAAGAGGACTGGAAACTGATTCAGGCCGGTCAGCGCGTGCAGATCATCAAGAAAGATGAAGAGAAGGGCGGTGTGCTGAAACTGGGCACAGAAATCGTGACCGATCAGCAGAAAACCGTTGCTGCACTGCTGGGTGCATCGCCAGGCGCTTCCACTGCGGCCCCTATCGCATTAAACGTGATGCAGAAACTGTTCCCGGAAGAGTTTAAGTCAGCTGAATGGCAGGCGAAGATTCACAAAATGATCCCGGGTTACGGACAGAAACTGAACGACAACATTCCGCTGCTGCAGCAGGTGTGGAATGACACCGCATCGACGCTGCAACTGACGACGCCGCCGGTGATCCATATGGATGGCAACGCGACCGCAGCGCCAGCAGCACCGGCTGAGAAACCGGCTGAATCCCCTCAACACGATATGGCGCTGTAACAGCCGCTTAATCGTCAACAAGCCCGCGCCGGTTAACCGGCCCGGGCTTTTTTGATTTAAGTGTAGAGAGAAGCGACCGAAAGGATGTTCACCTCTGAGGGATGTCAGGGCGAAAAGCGGCGATCCTTATGCGAAATTTTTTAAACTACGCCGCTTTCAGAGATCATATTTTTAGCCAATGCCAGCAGGAACGCGGTAACGGAAGTGGCATCCGTGATTTCACCTTCGCGTATCCACTGCGCAAAGAGACGCATTTTGATTTTTTTCACCGTCAGGCCGAACTCCTCTTCCTCCAGTTGCTGACCGGTAAATGTCAGCTGCGTTGCAAGGAAAATATGATAGCCCTGGGCGGAATAGCCCTGCGCGAGCTTCTGGTATCCGACATAGTCCATTTTTCCTGCGCTCAAGCCGGTTTCTTCTTTCAGCTCACCTCTGGCAATCTCTTCCGGTGCGGAATCCGGGGAACATTCCCAGCTTCCCTGCGGAAGTTCCGTGGTTCTCTGGCCCAGCGGGTAGCGGTATTGCTCAACAAGGTAGACTTCATCATTCTCAACCGGAATGATCACCACAAAATCATCTTTTTCAATGACGGAATAGATCCCCTCGCTGCCGTCAGCCCGTAATATCCGGTCTTCCTTCAGTGACATCCAGCGGTTACGGTAAACTTGCCTGGATTCCAGTGTTTTTATCTCCGCGCTCACTTCGATCTCCTCATTTCTTTATCGGGGACTCTGCCACAATCAGGTGAATGTCTTCACCGCTGAACCGTTTAGCGTCAGCGGACGCATCGCCATCGGTAATGATGTCATTGATCACACACACGCTGCGCCCGGTGCATGATACCAGACGTCAAAAAAGAGATGCTGGATAACGGCGGGGTGAGGGATACGGCAAGGTCTTTAAACCGGACCTTTTCAGATTCAATCCTGCGCTGGCTGCAGAAAGCCAAAACATGGCAGAGGAGATCCCGGCAGGCTGCGAGTGTGACCTGCCGCGGATCGGATTACGGTTTCAGCCAGCGCTGCGTCGGTCACAGGGCATGTGCATCCGTGGAAACCTCATTGCGGTTGACAGCCACCTTGCGGCGCAACGTTTACCCGATCAATGTTGCATTCCACGTTACTGACGTCCTGCGCAACAGCGATTTACTCCGGCTTATTGCCACGCCAGCCCGCCCAGGGATTCTCTTCAGCCGCAGGTGCTGTATCGGTTTTGTCATCCAGTGACGCCAGATAGAGTGCTTCGACTTCGGCCCGCGCCCACGGCGTGCGCCGCAAAAACTTCAGGCTCGATTTCACGCTGGGATCGCTTTTAAAACAGTTAATGTTGATGCGTTTACTCAGTTCAGACCAGCCATATTGTGCGACCAGATGGTTTACCTGCATTTCGAGCGTGACGCCGTGCAGAGGATCTTTTGAGGTATGTGCGTTCATGGTTTATCCACCCGGTTCAGTTAATTGCGCACATCCTGACGATCGTCGCGCCGGAGTGCAAGTCTCCCAGGCGAAAAAGCGGATTCACCGCCAGCCGTCTCACCTTTTGTGTGGCTGAGATAACGCGCACCACACAAGCCCGGGCAATTTATCACCGATTGTGCTAATCATAAGCGATTGATGCGACGACAAAAAGGATCATCTGCCATGTCCGACTCCGCTGATAAGCTGCTCAGTTCCACCCGCCGTAAACGTGCCTTACTGGCCGGTTCGGTGGGCAATTTCATTGAATGGTATGAGTTTGCCGTCTATGGCTTTCTCGCCACACTGATTGCGCAGAACTTTTTCCAGCTTGAGGGAGAGTCTGCGCTGACCGGGATTCTGCTGACTTATGCCTCGTTCGCCATTGCCTTCTTTTTTCGCCCGCTTGGGGCGATCATCTTTGGCCGGATGGGTGACCGTATCGGACGTAAGCCGACGCTGATTTTTGTACTGATCATGATGACGCTGGCGACCACCGCCATCGGGCTGGTACCGACATACGCCACACTGGGGGTGCTGGCTCCGCTGATTATTACTGCGCTGCGTATTTTGCAGGGGCTGTTCGCGGGCGGCGAATATGGCGGAGCGGTCTCGTTGATGACCGAATTTGCGCCACGCGGTAAGCGCGGATTGTTTGGTGCCTGGCAGTCGTTTACCGTGGCGCTGGGGCTGCTGGCGGGTGCAGGCATTGTGGCGCTGCTCTCACTGTTGTTAACCCCTGAGCAGATGCTGGCATGGGGCTGGCGTGTCCCGTTCTTTCTCGCGCTGCCATTGGGTGTGCTGGCGCTCTGGCTGCGGGTACAAATGGAAGAGACGCCGGCATTTATCCGCCAACAGTCAGAACCCGCGTCTGAAAGAGTGACTGCCAGCGTCGGTGCGACGCTGAAAACCATTTTGCTCGGCATCTGCCGGCTGATGGTCTGGTCGGCCGCCGGCTATACCTATCTGGTGATTATGCCGACCTATCTGCAGGCGTCGCTGCATACCGGTTTTAATCAGGCGTTGCTGATTGCGGTGATCTCGAATCTCGGCTTTGCCGCGACCATCATTCCGGCCGGCATGCTGAGCGATAAGATTGGCCGTCGCGCGGTGATGGTGACCGCGGCGGTGCTGCTGTTGCTGCTGGCGCTGCCGCTGCTCAACGTGCTGCAGGCGGAAAGCAGTGGGCTGTGGCTGAAGGCGCTGGTGGTGTTTATTGCTGGCGGGATTATGGGGCTGCTGGCGGGGCCGGGGCCGGCGATGCTGGCGGAGATGTTTCCAACGCGGGTGCGCTATACCGGGCTGGGGTTGGCCTATTCACTCTCGAATGCCGTCTTTTCCGGCTGTGCCGGACTGATTATCACCGGGCTGATTAAACAGACCGGCAATCTGGATATTCCCGCCTGGTACGTGATGATTACCGCGCTGATCAGTATTGTGGCGCTGATGACCCTGAACAAGGATGACCATCTGCGGCTGCTGGATGAGCCGCCGTCGCGCTGAACCAGCGGTTGCAGGCATAAAAAAAGGCTCCCAGGGGAGCCTTTTTAACAAACGATAACTTACACCAGTTGCTGCGCGGTGGTTTCCACCAGGGTCAGCAGGATCTGAATGTCTTCCAGCGTAACGGTCGGATTCAGCAGCGTCATTTTCAGGCAGGTGACGCCGTCGAATTCGGTGACGCCGACGTTAGCGCGTCCTGACTCCAGCAATGCATCGCCAATACGCTGATTCAGCAGTGCGATATCCGCATCGCTGAGGTGCGCCAGATGTGCCGGACGATAGCGGAACAACACGCTTGCCAGTTGCGGCTTCATCACCAGCTCCAGTGCAGGCTGTTGTTCAACATAGTGAGCAACCTGCTGCGCCAGGGTCACACCGTGATCGATGATCGCGGCATACTGTTTCTGACCCAGTGCTTCCAGGCCCATCCACAGTTTCAGCGCATCAAAACGACGGGTGGTCTGTAGCGACTTCGACACCAGATTCGGCACGCCCTGCGCTTCATCAAACTCAGAGTTCAGGTAGGCCGCCTGATAACGCATCAGCTCATAGTGACGCGCTTCTTTCAGCAGGAAGGCACCACAGCTGATCGTCTGGAAGAACTGCTTGTGGAAGTCGAGCGTGATGGAGTCCACCAGTTCAATTCCATCCAGATAGTCGCGGTACTGCTCAGACAGCAGCAGCGCGCCACCCCAGGCGGCATCGACGTGAACCCAGATCTGCTGTTCCGCCGCCAGCGTCGCGATCTCGCGCAGCGGGTCGATAGCACCGGCATCGGTGGTGCCTGCGGTCGCGACAATCGCCAGCACCTGCTCGCCATTGGCCTGCGCCTGGGCCAGCTTGTGACGTAAATCGTCCAGATCCATGCGGGCGAAGCGGTCCGTTTTGACCAGTGTCACTGACTGATAGCCAAGGCCCAGCAGCGCCATGTTTTTCTGTACGGAGAAGTGGGCGTTTTCCGAACAGAAGACTTTGATCTTCTTCAGATCGCCGGTCAGACCATCCTGCTGCACGGAATGACCCTGACGGGCAAACCAGGCATCACGCGCCAGCATCAGACCCATCAGATTGCTCTGGGTGCCGCCACTGGTGAATACGCCAGCATCGCCCGGCTGATAACCCACCTGAGTACGCAGCCATTCGATCAGCTTCATCTCAATGATGGTGGCGGAAGGGGCCTGATCCCACGAATCCATGCTCTGGTTAGTGGCGTTAATCAGGACTTCGGCCGCCTGGCTGATCACCAGACTTGGGCAGTGCAGGTGCGCAACACACTGCGGGTGATGCACTGACAGGCTGTCTTTCAGAAAGTATTCGATGGCGCGTTCAATCGCGGCCTGGTTGCCCAGGCCCTGAGGATTGAAGTCCAGCGTGATACGTTCACGCAGCTCAGCGACGGTTTTGCCCTGATACATCTCAGGTTGTTCCAGCCACTTAACGACCGCCGCACTACTCTGGGCAATCGCCTGCTGGTAGGCCTCGGTACTCTGCGCTGAGGCCGCCAGAATCGGGTTTAACCGGGACATTGCATTCACTCCACTCAAACGGGTTTCACGCCAGCTGACAGCAGGGCGTTTTCAAATTTATCCATAAACACGTCGAGTTCTGCATTGGTGATCAGCAGTGACGGCAGCAGACGCAGCACGCTACCGTGACGACCGCCACGCTCCAGAATCAGGCCGTTTTCAAAACATTTTTTCTGAACCAGCGCCGAGAGCTCACCATCTGCCGGGAAGCTGCCCATGTGATCGGCGGCTTCGTCAGGTTTCACCATCTCGATACCGATCATCAGGCCCAGGCCACGCACGTTACCAATGACCGGATAACGCTGTTGCAGTTCGCCCAGTTTACCTTTCAGCCACTCGCCCTGTGCCGCGACTTTGTCAGCGATGTTATGGTCTTTCAGCAGCTTCAGGGTGGTGAGGCCGGTTGCCATCGCCAGCTGGTTACCGCGGAACGTACCGGTATGATGGCCCGGAGACCAGGCATCGAACTCTTTCTTAATGCCGAGTACCGCCAGTGGCAGACCGCCGCCAACCGCTTTTGACATCACAATGATGTCCGGTTCAATACCCGCGTGTTCAAAGGCGAAGAACTTACCGGTACGGGCAAAACCTGCCTGCACTTCATCAAGGATCAGCAGAATGCCATGTTCCTGGGTGACTTTACGGATGCGCTGCAGCCATTCCGCCGGTGCCGGGTTCACGCCGCCTTCGCCCTGAACCGCTTCGAGGATCACAGCGGCAGGTTTGCGCACGCCGCTCTCAACGTCATTGATCAGGTTTTCGAAGTAGTAAGTCAGCGCTTTGACACCCGCTTCACCGCCAATTCCCAGCGGGCAGCGATAAAGGTGCGGATATGGCATGAACTGCACTTCCGGCATCATGCCGTCGACCGCTTCTTTGGGTGACAGGTTACCGGTCACCGACAGCGCGCCGTGGGTCATACCATGATAGCCACCAGAGAAGCTGATCACGCCGGAACGGCCGGTGTGCTTTTTCGCCAGCTTCAGTGCGGCTTCTACCGCATCTGCACCGGATGGACCGGTAAACTGCAGGCAATACTCTTTGCCCTGGCCCGGCAGTAAAGAGAGCAGGTATTCAGAAAATTCATCTTTTAACGGCGTAGTCAGATCGAGCGTATGTAACGGCAAGCCGCTGGTAATGACATTTTGAATACTTTGCAGAACGTCTGGATGGTTATGGCCCAAAGCCAGCGTTCCGGCACCGGCAAGACAATCAAGATACTGATTATTCTCGACGTCGGTGATCCAGACACCTTGCGCTTTCGCAATCGCGAACGGCAATTTACGTGGGTAACTTCGAACGTTTGATTCAAATTCAGCCTGACGGGCTAAATAGGTTTCATTGTTTCCGTTTAAGGTCTGTGCATTCAAACTATCAATACGGACTTTATCCGTCATCATATCTCTCCTACAACCGGGACGGGTGTAACGTCGCAGTTGAATAAATGAATTAAAAAAGTAATGGTCCTCGATAAAACGCGGCCAATATATTGGTTTTTCAGGTCCGACTCAATGATTAATTTTATCAGAAGTTTACGGATTATTTGCTTTGCTTATCAACAGGTTGGTGGCTTTGTGACCATTTTTATCGGCGCGATTCTTTACCGACGTTTTTAATAAAGCACGTAAAAACACGTGTTTACCCAAGCTGACAGTCATTAAACGGGTGTTAACCAGTTGTGTAAAAAGCTGTTTCGGCGAGAAAACGCTGTCAGAAAAAGCGCCGCTAAAAAAAGAAAAGCCTGCATTGTTGTCGCTTTGTCAGGCTGTTTAAATAATCGCAGTCAGCCATTCAGTTCGTTAAAGTATTAAACCTTTTATTAACATTTAATTAAAAATGACCCGCTTTGCTGGCGTTAATCGCAACGGTTAAAAAGGTGTTATCCGCGCATTTGCCCGACAAAATGATTCAAATCATCCAGCGCCTCACTGGCTTTGGCTGCGGAAGGATTGATAGTCAGCAGATCGGCATAGCCATTGAGCATGGCACTTAGCTGGCGTGCAGTACGTGCCACATTTGTTACGCGCAGCGTACCGTTTTCGACCTCAGCACCGATGATACTCTCCACCAACCCCTGCCATTTTGCCGTCATCTCTTCCGCCAGCGCCGCGTAAGCCGGATTATGACTCGCCAGTTGCCAGAACGAAGCGTAAAGCTGCCAGACCGCGTCGGGCGAGCTGGGCAAATAGCTTTCAAACAACAGCCCGAGGCGTTGCTGCGTCGGGACGGCTGCCAGCGTCGCGGAAAAATGCTCAAACTCGTTATGCATGAAACGTTCAAGCGCCGCCAGACAAAGCGTTTGCCAGTTGCTGAAATAGTGATAGATGTGGCTGCGTGAAATCCCCACGGATTCGGTTAACTCCCGGGTGGTCACTTTCCCGATGCCTTTCTCAATAAATAACGCGACTGCACCCTCAAGGATTTTAATTCTTAGCGCTTCCGCCGACTGTTTCATCATCGCTCTCTCGTTGACTTTGAGCAAGTGCTCAAATAGACTGCTTTTCGCTCTTGAGCAACCGCTCAAGGCTTATCTTAACAGTAAATAATTCTATGTATTCCCCAAACAACCTTTTGCCGATACCCGCCGCGCGCAGCGCTATTCTGACACTAAAAAGGCTCGGACGCCGACACAGCCGAAAACTCTTGCTCACGCTGCTGCTGGTGGTGGCTGAAAATGTAATGTACCTGCTGTATCCGCTACTGGCTGGCTTTGCTATCAATGCCATTGTCACCGGCCAGGCGTGGCATGCGCTGCTCTATGCGGTGATGGTGTTTATCATGTGGGCGCTCGGCGCCGCACGGCGCAGCGTGGATACCCGCACCTTTGCCCGTATTTACGCCGAACTGGCGGTGCCGGTGATTGTGGCACAGCGACAGGAGCAACATAATGCGTCGACTATTGCGGCGCGCGTCGCGCTATCACGCGAATTTGTCGACTTCTTTGAGAAGCATTTACCGGTATTGATCACCTCGCTGGCGTCGATGAGCGGGGCGGCGGTGATGCTGCTGGTGATTGAGTTCTGGACGGGCGCGGGCTGCCTGGCGATCCTGCTATTCTTCGCCTGCTTTCTGCCCGGCTTCACCCGTAAAAATGACGCGTTATTTGGACGGCTGAATAACCGGCTGGAAAAAGAGGTACAGCTTGTCGGTGATGCCAGCCCTTCGGCTCTTGGGCGTCACTATCAGGTGCTGGCCAGCCTGCGTATTCGCTTATCCGATCGGGAAGCGTTGGGTTATCTGGCGATAGGCAGCGTCGCGGCGCTGCTGTTTGGCGTGACCATTTTTGCTCTGTCCGGTCGCGGCAATATTCAGGCCGGGCACCTCTATTCAGTGATGACCTATATGTGGATGTTTGCCATGAGCCTGGATGATGGTCCGCAACTGCTGGAGAAATATTCGCAGCTGCGGGACATTGGCCGCCGGGTCAATACCGGCGAGCTATAAGCCGCGGGGGAAACGTCTCGCAGTGAATGGTTACATTTACTGACTCAAACCTTACCCGGCCTGCCAGCCTGCGTAGCGTTGGGTCTGATACCGCTGAGAGGCGGTGCGAAGCGGGAGAGGGCTAACCAGGAGAAGCGGTGCAGCTCATTGACACATATACTTTCTGCGACTGTTTTCACGCGCTGTTCAGGGAGTTCATATGATGACGCTACATCACGCCATCAAAATCACCGCTGCACGCAGCCAGATCTATGCCGCTTTAACGGATATCACACAACTCGCCAGCTGGCATCTGGGTGTGATTGAAGGAACGATTGCACCGGGCGAGATTCTGACTCTGCGACCTAATCCGCACGCCCATATCAGCTGGCGAACCGAAAAACTGGTACCGGATGAGGAACTGGTGCAGGTCTCGGTTGACGAGCCGGATAGCCCGGCGGGAAAAACCCTGCGTATTACCCTGGCCGATTTCGGACCCGATCAAACCATTGTGGCGCTCAGTCATGACGGCTGGTTCGATGGCGATCCGCATCTGCCGTTCTGCAATACCCGCTGGGGTGAGGTGTTACAGCATCTGAAAAGCTGGGTGGAAGCCCGATAAGGAGATAATCATGCCGCAAAAACGTCCGACCTCTTATCATGAGGTAAAACCCGGCGACCCTCACCCTCAAGGCTGGCAGGTGCCACCGGTTAACGATTTACGCTCTGCGATAGCATTACTGCAAACGTTACCGGGTCACTATATTGAAACTGACCGTGAAGTCGACCCCATTGCCGAGCTGGCGGGCGTTTACCGCTACATTGGTGCGGGTGGGACGGTCATGCGACCTACCCGGATCGGTCCAGCCATGATCTTTAATACCATCAAAGGCTTTCCTGATGCGCGGGTGCTGGTGGGATTAATGGCCAGCCGGGAACGGGTCAGTCATCTGCTGGGCGCGCCGGTGCGGGAGTTGGGGATTCAGATGGCGCAGGCGCGACGCAACGTGACACCGCCAGTAGAGGTCAGGCAGCAGGATGCGCCCTGCCAGCAGGTGGTCTACCGCGCCGACGATCATGACTTCGATCTGCGGAAAATTCTGCCCGCGCCGACCAATACTATGCAAGATGCCGGTCCTTACTTCTGCCTCGGGCTGGTGCTGGGTAGCGATCCGGACGACCTTAATAATACGGATGTGACAATCCACCGTCTCTGCGTGCAGGGTAAGGATGAGATGTCGATCTTTTTCGCGCCAGGTCGTCACATTGATGCGTTCAGGCGCAAAGCCGAAGCGGCGGGCAAACCGTTGCCGGTATCAATCAATATAGGACTGGACCCGGCCATTACAATTGGTGCAGAGTTCGAAGCGCCAACCACGCCGTTTGGCTTCAATGAGCTCTGTGTCGCGGGCGGGCTGCGGGGCCAGCCGGTGGAACTGGTGGAGTGTCTGACGATCAATCAGCGCGCTATCGCCCGGGCGGAGATTGTGATCGAGGGCGAGATTCTGCCTGATGTCCGGGTTGCGGAAGATCAGCACACTCACACGGGCAAAGCGATGCCGGAATTTCCGGGCTACACCGGCGAGGCCAATCCTTCCCTGCCGGTAATCAAGGTAAAAGCCATTACTACCCGCCGTCAGCCGATTTTACAGACGCTGGTTGGGCCGGGCGAAGAACATGTCAGCCTGGCGGGTATTCCTACCGAGGCCAGTATCTATCTTCAGTGTGAGGATGCGCTGCCCGGACTGGTGAAAAATGTCTATGCCCACAGTGCCGGTGGCGGCAAGTTTCTGGTGGTGCTGCAGGTGGCGAAACGCAATGCCGGCGATGACGGCATGACCCGTCAGGCGGCGCTGATTGCGCTGGCGGTTTATCGCGAACTGAAGAATGTCATTCTGGTGGATGAAGATGTCGATCTGTTTGATACTGATGACGTAATGTGGGCGATGCAAACCCGCTTTGTTGGCGATCTCGATACGATATTCGTTCCCGGCGTGGCCGGTCACGTGCTCGATCCTACACAGCAGTCTTTTTACGATCCACGTATCAGCGACAAAGGCACCACCACCAAGACTATTTTTGACTGCACCGTGCCATTTAAACTCAAACCGCATTTCGTGCGTGCGCAGTTCGCCGGGGTCGATCCCAGCCTGTGGGCGCCTTCACTGTTCCCGCGTTAAGGTTTCGCGTGTTGTAACTTACCGCAATCGGGCGGCGAGTCAGCCTCAGTAGAGTTTTTCAACATCCGCTGTTCCACTTAGCTTCGCCTGCTCAGCGATGGCAGCCGGAAATCTCCGTTTCGCAGCAGCAGGCAAATCATTGTGAGCAGCACTGCACCGCCGGGCATCACCAGCCCGGCGCGGCAGGCAGCAGAGTGCTAATCGCATGTCGTATCCGCGTTGCTGTTGACTGGTCACGGCGTTTCCCTGAGCTGAATCCCGATGGCAACATTGCCGCTGCTAAAAGTGTGAAACAGATCTCATCGCTCAGCCAGATTTTTAACTGGCCGGGCAGGGGGAGAGCCGGGCGAGTGGCGGATAAAGTGTGTTCTGTGTCACATTATCGGGTTGCTAACCCTGTGCTTCCTTTCTATAGTCTGCCCGCATTTGCAGGGTGTCAGGGTGACCATTATCCGGCTCTGCGGTTCCGTTATTTGTTCAATCCATTGGAAAATTATGTTGTTAAAAAATAATCGGGAAATCGACGCTGCCAGCTTTGCCCGCTGGGCGTTACTGGCGCTGGCGCTGGGCGGATTCGGCATCGGCACCGGCGAGTTCATCATGATGGGCCTGCTGCCCGATGTCTCACGATCGCTCGCGATTACTGAACCCCAAGCGGGGAACGCCATCGCCAGCTATGCGCTCGGCGTGGTGGTGGGTGCGCCGGTTATCGCCGTGCTTGCTGCGCGAATGGCGCGTAAGTCGCTGTTGCTAATCCTGATGGCGCTGTTCAGTATTGGCAATGTCGCCAGCGCCATGGCGGACAGCTATCAAGGGCTGATTGTGGCGCGCTTCCTGACCGGACTGCCACACGGCGCCTATTTTGGCGTGGCCTCGCTGGTGGCCGCCTCGCTGGTGCCGATTGAAAGACGTGGTCGGGCGCTGGCCTCACTGATGCTGGGGCTGACGGTGGCGACCCTGGTCGGTGTACCGCTGGGCGCCTGGATAGGGCAGATGTTCAGCTGGCACGTGGTCTTCACCTTTGTCGGTGCCATTGGCGTGCTGACCTGTCTGCTGATTGTCCGTTATGTGCCTTACACGCCCGGTGATGCCGATGCGCATCCGTTACGTGAACTGGGTGCGCTGAAAAACGCGCAGGTCTTGCTGACGCTGCTGGTGGGTGCGGTAGGTTTCGGCGGCATGTTTGCCATTTTCAGTTACATCGCACCGACGCTGATCAACATTGCCGGCATGTCAGCGTTGCTGATTCCGTGGGCGATGGTGGCGTTTGGTCTGGGAATGATTATCGGTAACCTGGTGGGCGGGCGACTGGCTGACGGTCGGGTGCTGAATATTATTGGCTGGACGTTGTTATGGAATGTCATCGTGATGGCGGCGTTTCCGCTGCTGGTGCAACATGTGGCAACCGGTCTGCTGGCGACCTTCCTGATCGGCACCTGCTCTGTCATGTTGCCGTCGCTGCAGATCCGCCTGATGGATGTCGCTAATGATTCACAAACGCTGGCGGCTGCGATGAACCACTCAGCACTGAACATTGCCAATGCAATGGGGGCGTATCTGGGTGGCCTGACGGTGTCGCTGGGCTTTGGCTGGATCTCCACCGCCTGGGTCGGTGTGGCGCTGGGGATGGCCGGTTTGCTGGTATTCACCGTTACCGCTCGTCACGCTGCGCGACAGCAGCCTCAACCGGCATAATTACCCGAATCGATAGCGCAACGATATGACAGATTATCGTTGCGCTTTATCTGAACCTGTCCGGCATAAATATTCCCTGGTATTATCCTGTGCCGGGTTATTTATTTTATCCTGACATCTTCTTATTTCTGCGCCAGGCGAAGCGCGAAATTTCCCGAAAGCAGAAAAGGCCGCTGCGATTAAAAGCGCTCCGGACGTCTGGATGTTAAAACTAAATTAAAATAGTGTTTGATAAAAGCAGTGATGCGTGGCTTAATAGCGTCATCGGTTTGGAACACAGACCTTATGAAAGCAGTTTTAGTAAAGCAGTCCTCAGTGCAAGCGATATCAAACGATACCCCTTCTTCGTGAGTCTCCTCCTAAGTGCCTAGTAAGTATCCCTCTGAAAGACAGGCCATCTTCGCCACTTAGTGGCTCATAAATTAAGGAAGTATCGATGTCTAATAAAATGACTGGTTTA
>Ga0308167_1001814_pt1 | contig 22560 bp, 19 predicted proteins | sample PhyCR1_2_FD_202138 | JGI IMG/M metagenome (GOLD analysis project Ga0308167, IMG submission 202138) | Phyllosphere microbial communities from UC Gill Tract Community Farm, Albany, California, United States - DLSLRC.R1 | ecosystem: Host-associated > Plants > Phyllosphere > Unclassified | place... | reverse complement strand
AGGATAACGGTGAGTAGTCAGCATCATTAATAACAAACTTTCCATGTAGAGCCATTGATAATCCTTGCATCTATAATCCTTTGTGCGCTTATCCTACGCTGGTGAAAAGAAAATGAGCAATAATTTTTCCTGGAGAAAGTCTGATTTAAATAAATAGGATGATTATGTTAGCAATAAGTCACTTAACAGATGTAATTAATATGCGTTTATGGCTTATTATTTAACCTGAGAGTAACAGAGATGTTATAGCTCAACAACCATGTATAAATGACAAGCTTGTAACAAGCTTACTATTAATTAATATTCCACATGTACTGCATGGCGGTTCGGGCAACAAAGACAGTGAGGTCGCGGAATCAATTCGTTATGGCGTCGGTAAAATCAATATTTCCAGTGATATGAAGAAGGCGTTCTTCGTGGCGCTGGAGCAGGAACTGAAACAGGGCGGACACGAACCTGATTCAATGTTTACGAAACCGATGCGCGGGCGATCGTCCTCGTCAGCCGGGTTCTTGCTGGCAGAGCGTTTGATTACAGCAGAGTGGCTGGGTCGGTGGAGGATTAAGGGTGATAAGGTTTACTTACTTCGCGGCTGAAACGTCAGCTGGCGGCGCTGAAAGAATAGCGCAGCGTTTATCCAGTAGCGACTCAACGGAAGCCCGATTGCCCTTATCCCAGCCGCGCCGGGTAGTTAGCAGGATAAACCCTTTTTCTCCCGAAAACGTCGCCGGGATGAGCGCCACACCAGACTCTGCCAGCTGCGTCGGCGACAGATGGAAATGGCGCGCTACGGAGGAGACAGGATAAATCCCCATTGCCGTCGGCTGCATAACGCGACGGGCGTAGTAGGTGTGGTTCAGCAATCGGTCGGGCAAGGGTCGCCAGTCATTATGAATAAAGGGGCGCTCGGCCTGAAGCTGGCGATAGACATCTTCCCGCAGGCAGGTCAGATGAATATGCAGTTGATTCTGGCTGCGGCCATAAGCGGAATTCAGCGCCATGCCGAGCCGATCCTCAGGCACTTTAGCGCCATAGGCCGCCATCAGACGATAACGCATTAACCAGGCGTAGCCGAAATAGTCGGGACGTCCGGGGCGCGACAGCGCAATGCTCTCAATGCCGGACATCGCCACCGTGGGCACGAGAATAAAGTGCAGCCTGTGGCGAGGATTCTGGATGATGCTGTAGCCCTGCGTGTTGTCCTGCGGCAGATAGATTTGCTGGCAGGGTGCCGGATCGCGACGGTAGTGATAGTTATTCATGCAGAGGTCATGCGTGACCGTCCACAGCGCGTCAGAGCGGGCGCATCCTGTCAGCAGCAGCGTGATGACCAGCGGCAGAGAACGGCATCGCCACAACAATTTCCCGTTCAACGGATTGCGTCCGGTAAGACGACTCAATGCAGGTATAACCTCATAAGCAGGGGTTTATATTGGGGGGAGCGTTTACCCGAATGGCAAACCAGCATTCAGCCTTAAGAAAGAGATGCACTAACCTTTTGCTTCAAAAGCATCAGGAATTCTGCAGGCGTAGTTTCCCATAATTCTGTGGAAAATTCCGCGCCATAGCGGCCTTCAAAATCGTTCGCCAGCTTTTCAGACTCACTCATAAATTGCTCAATATCACCTATCAAACCATGCCGGGGAGCCGAAGGGGTGCATGAGCATCAGGATTTAAAAACAGTCAGCAGTCAGATACTGACTCGGTGTCTGTTTAATTACGCCTGCCAGCATGAGTTTTGTTATGAAAAATGCTGCTGTCGGTTCACTCCAGTCAATAATAACTTAAAATCGCGAATCATTATTCGAATGTTCCTGCTGTCCCCACAGATTTTTGTGAATCCCGATAATTCATCTGTAGTCTTGTAAGCTGCTCTTTCCATCCGTTTTGTAAAGCAAAAATATCAAGAATATTGCTGGCAGATGTCGTTTGCACTGTACTTTAACTGGTTTAAAATACGATTAGCAACAGCTAACGAAGCGGATTATACTGGTTTATCCACTCATCCCGGAGGTAGATACTGACGTGAAGGATACATACTACAACGATACAAGAATCAATTTGTTAATTCAGAGTGAACTGAATGCGTTCTTTGAGGATTACAAGGGTGTTATCTATGCCTACGCCATTATGAACAAGAAAGACCCTTCACAGATGCGTATTATAAATAACAACCCTGAGTGGTTTGATATATATCTTGAAAGAAAATATCAGTTTATTGATCCTGTCATTATTCAGAGTTTACGTTGTGTTGAAGATTTTTTTTGGGAAAACAACGTCATTCTGTCAGGCGGCTACAATCTCACGCGAATTTTCAATGAAAGTTTTCAGTATAATATTTTCCAGGGGCAGACATTCCCTCTGCATGACTACCTGAATAACCTGGCTTTACTATCCATTATCAGTCAGAAAGATTCTGGTATTGACATGGAAAAAAATCGTTCGGAAATAGTTAGTTTTCTTACTAAATTGCATCAGAAAACGCTTAACTTATACAGTCAACACCATCAGAAAAAGAACGTTTTTTTGTCACCGCGTGAGCGGCAAATACTTAAGTGGGTCGGCGCCGGGAAAACATACGCCGAAGTTGCGGTCATTTTATCTATTGCGGAACGCACCGTAAAATTTCATATGGGCAACGTCATGAAAAAGCTCGGAGTGAATAACGCCACACATGCGGTAAAACTAGGGACGGAGCTCCGGCTGCTGGACAACTGAGCCAGCGTTACTGGTTAAAGATGGCGTAAATGCCGGGACATCTCACGAAGCCAGCCACTGGCTTTGTCCCTGGTGATAATATCTTCCACGATGCTCATGCTGGCAGGCATGAAAATGTAGTAGATAACTTCCCCTTTTTCAGAAAGGCCTTTCTGAATAACTTCTATTTTCCAGTTTGCATGGCGAAATATTGCATACATGCCGCGACTTGCCACAGCGTACATCCCCCGATAGTTTCTCTTCATGCAATAAAAAATCATTGCAAGGAATAACACTTTACTGGCGGGCAAGGCATGCAGGCCTGCAGAGTCACGTCTTTCTTTATCTAAAAACAGCCGGCTAATCTCACAACAGGGGATATCTGTGGGGAGACCACTTATACCCTCGAAATATTCATGAAAAATTTCGCTCATCATCGTCGGCTGCGTCGAATCTATAAACCGTGCACCACATAGCAACTTCCCGTTATGCATGCCCAGCAGGTAAGTCGTATTTTCGTTGTCAAATTGATCCTTTTCCATGCCGTCAATGCATTCGACTTTCCAGTCGAGCCTCTCACGAAATGTTTTTCTTCTGAGCCGGTAGAGTTCGGTTGATAATTCTGGCGGAAATTCATCGTAATCACGCAAAAAAAACTCAATAGCAGAATTCATTCATTCATTCCTGATAATCACACATGGGAACCATTACCCCTGTCTTTTAAGACAGCTTTTATTACACCTGCGCAGACCCTATACTTAAAAAAGTACCTGACCACCGGGCACTCACCATGCTTAGCGGTCAGGAGGTCAAAGACCAAGTCAACACCAGGGAAAACCCACCCGCGATTATCTGATATTTCAGGTACCGGGTACAGAGTGCAATAAGCGCTCAAACGATAATTATATTAAAATACGAAAAACATCAATTAACTATAGTTTAATTATTGCCCTTTATAATTTTAAGGGGCAAGCTTTCCTGTTGCATTGACTAAAGCAACTATTATCTAATCTGTGATAAAGGTTAACCGGGGGTTTCCCCACCTGACACTAATCAGTTGCTGAAGACATCGCCACCAAACTGTTCAGCCGTTATACGAAACCCCTCACTATTATCGTTACAGATACCGCCAGCAGCGAGTAACCGGCCGACGTTTTTTGATGTTAAGCGTTCCGTAGGTTACTGGCTGGCTGCCTCCCGCCTCCCACGCTGAGCTGCCTTAATGAGGTTGGCGCAGGTATTCCGTCAGAGCGTCGGTGATCATGCTTACTCACTGCAGGATTAAACGCACCGATAATGTTTTCGCTCCACCGAATCTGAAGGCATTTTCATCGCCGCAAATTAACTTACCGTTGTCGTCAATGTAAAACCGCCCGGCGGACAGAACAGACACATCATTCAGGCATACCACATCACCACACTCTATCATGGCTTTTAGTTGTTCCTTTGACCGCTCTCCGTGTCTGGAAAGCGTTCCGGCAAGGGGATAGCTGGATTGTGGTTTGATATTGACGTTATAGCGCTGGTGATGTCAGCGATCATCAAAATGGTAGTCCTGTCTGGCGTGGCTCCATGTAGTAAAAGGGCTGATGATACGTTCAAACGATTCCGGCGAAAGATTATTCCCCGACAGGCAAATAAGACGGTTTTCTGGCAGGCCCAATCCCATATAAGCATCCCTGTGTTGTCTCTTTCATTTCCAGAGGGATAATCGGACTGCAGGAAAGTGAATTAAACAATCAGGCAACGAAAACCCGATGTCCCGGTGGAGGTACACCAGAAAACAGTGAGCAGGTTACAATGCAACTCAATCAATTGCGCATGCACGTATTTTTTGGCAAAAAAATCTAAGAGTTAGCCGTACATGTCATAATAATTTAATGCACAATGTGAGCGAATTTACATCATTCAATTTATAATTAATTTTTCAACTTCTGCAAGAATTAATTCACACCTTATAAAATCATTGCTTAGTGTTAATTTTCTTCTCAATGACTCTGACTATAATCTGATAACCAATGAGCGTTACCATTGTACATATCACTAATAGCGCAATCCCCACGAAACCCTCAATATCGCGTTGATTAAATAGCTTTGCTAACTCTGTCCAAAACTGCTGCTCTCCTTGTGTCGATGGATCTGACGGTCTTACCAGAAGGAACGTCATTACAAACAAAGATACTGCGATAAGGATTCTAAACCCCGCTGGGACACGTTTTGCTTCCATTTAAAACCACCTCAATTGTGCCAAAAGACATTAGTCCATTACGTAATTTCACTTGTGAAGTAGAGAGTAATGCTTGCCGAATAGCGATGAAATCAGTTCTGTGTTGCAAAGTGATACAACCTAAAGATACACCAAGAGGCCCGCGAGGATGTAGTCTGAAATTCCCTCGCTCTACATTATTAACCCACATATGGTCATCTATCCTTCCATCATCACGATACAAAGCAAACCATTCATACTTGATAACTGGCGTTGAAGTAGGCCATGAGTAGAAATCATGCAAGTCAGTTCGGATTATACCTTTCCAGCCACCGGTTGGGCGCTTAACGATGTGATATAAACCATCAGGTATTGGCCCGTTGTCTGGAACTGCAATGCATCCTGCACGATTGCGATATTCCCTGTTACCAGAGTACGCCATAAACGTCCCTATCCCATACATGAGTAAAGGTGAGTAATCTGCATCATTGACAGTGAAAATTCCTTTTAATGCCATGTCTGGCTCCTTCTACTTTGATCATTTTCTAGACGAGTGTGATTTATCATAATGCCTCATCATAAAATGAAAATGATCTGCGTCTAATATTCAACACAATCATGAGTTAGTGATATATCTAATATTTACTGTTTTTCTATTTCGCCAACGTGCTGAAAACTCTGATAGACTTTGATAACTCAGTGCTGAATGTAGATAACACTCTTTATAATTCTACCGCCATATTTCCTGCACCAGGTTTAGAAAGTAGCTTTGTGAATAGTATGCTTACGGAGAGTTTCGGGGCAAAAAAATCGGCTATGGCCTCACGAAGGATGCTGATTTGGAAAGCCATTTTTATACGCACGTCTTCAAATTGCCGATGAAGACAGCACTAACATTGCAATATGTTAATTAATGGTGAGCAGATCAAAACCAGTCAAATTGATGGCATTCTGTTCGCCACGTAATATTTAATATCATCGTAAGCTGGCGATGACCGCTGAAGATGGTCAGGTATTGAATATTCGCTTCGATCAGGGAATGGGATACCGTGCATTAACTTTGTATCACAGCGGTATAGCTTTAAGTTCAGCGATAACGTTTCTTTGCGGTCAGGTAATAAGGCGCTGGTCTGCAAGGAGGAAAATGTGGTCAACAGCGAAGAAAGTCAGGCAACTGATGTATTTGTGGAAGTGATCGCGTCCTGACATTTAACCGCTCCCGATACGATGTCGGGAGCGGTTTTACACTCAGACGACTTTCTGTTTACCGGCAATAACCTGAATAAACTCCTGCACCTGCTTTTGTTTCCGCGCCGACAGCTTGCATACCTGGCGCAGAGACTGCATCAGTTCGCTCTCCTGCCGGGCGGTGAGCACAATACAGCCTTCCATTACCTTTACATCTACTGCTGTGCCAGTGACAAAACCGGCAGCTTCCAGCCATTGTCCTTTCATAGTGATGGCGGGTATACGGCTGTAATCCGGATAGCGGCTTGCATAGCTAACGGTTAATTGCCGGTTATCTGCAGGAGAGACTTCTGGTTCAGTCGGTTGTGCAATAGAATGGGCGTCAGTCATGATTACTATTCCTTTTCAATAGTGATTGTGATTAGCGGCGCGGGTGTGTTGGCGCACATCCGCGCCGCGCTAAATACCTGTATATATCATCAGGAAAGAGAAGAAAAGTCCAGCTAAAAACAGTGTGAAATAAGTAAGTTATAAAATCATTTTAATATAAAGCGTAGGTTTTATCTGGCAGGGAATAATAAGAAGCGCACCAGGAAAATAGCTCAAGAGCAATAACCCTGGATATCATAAAGTTACCAACAGCTATTCTTCCTGACTCAACAAATAGAGAGTCATCAGGGAGAGTTTAACTTTCTTCCTCATTGTATTCTCCCCAGGTTACTGCACTACTCCTTACAATCTCATATTGTTGCTCATGATATGGTGTTTCAATACATTTAAGAATTTTCCCGACCTCAATTTTTCAGTGTATGGCTTAAAGCTGATTTCTCTCAATTATCGAGGTTAAAATTGTTCTTTCTGCGCCGTGATTCAGTCAAGTTTCCATTTAATGCTGCAGCCAGTACAACTAACTCAAACTAATACCTTCAACCCATGCTTCTGCACTACGGTAAGCAATTTCAGCGATAATCCACCTGGACGCTTTACCCCACTTTCCCATTTCTGCACCGTTGACACACTGGTGTTCAGATAGCTGGCAAAAACGGGCTGGCTGACGTTCAGCTTCTCACGCAACGCCTTAATCTCGATGGGTTGCAGCTCATCCACATTGTTGAGGCACGCTTTATCAAAGTTGCGCATCGTTTCCTGCGGGATAGCATCGACGCTTAATAATCCAGAAGCCGCGCTGTGGATGGCCTCAAATGCAGGACTCTTAAATTTACTTTTTGCAGTCATGGCAAATCTCCACCAGTTCTTTACTCTTAATCAGTGCCGTGATCTTTTCATCGCTAAGAGCAGCATAGTGCTTTGCTAACTCGCGAAATCCGGCCAGCTCGCGATTATCAATATTTGCCATATCCTGTTTGTCATAAAGGAACGTGTAAAACCAGTGCTCCCCACCTTTCGCCAGGATAATGGCGCGATCGCGATTCTGGTTCAGGCGCTTCTTGTAAACACCACCACCAGGATGATTGGTATTTTTCCTCTATAACCCCTCTGTTAGAGGTGCCAGACAATAATTTACATGTAGTCCCAAAATACCTTTTGATTAGTCGCCTGAATATCGCCAGACACTTCACTCTTCTTAAATGAAGGGATAGTCTTAAACCTCACTCAACATCGGTCGTTTTGTAAGCTGTGTGCAATGGTAGCGTTAATAGGGACATTATGCTTCATCACTATCAGGCAAAATCAGTGGATGATATCTACCTTGATGACTTTCCCTACATCATCCACCCGAATACGGCAGCGCGTTACCTTGAGGAAACCGCTCGGCCAAATAGAATCATCCGGGAGTGGGATTTACCGGGCAACTATGGTCTTTTTGTCAGCCGATATCGTCAGTTCCACTTTCAGCAGCCCTGGATGGCATACCGGGACGTGCTGGATGACATTCGATCCGGGAAGGTTGTTTTACTGGGAAATGACGCAATTGGTCATGTCATTACGGGGGTGCAAACATCCTCTGGCAACCTCCGGAATGACCTGCCTTTGTTTCTCCACTCCCGGCTTAGCTACCTCATCTCACATCAACTAAAACGCCCGGTATACTGCGTTCTTCGGTCAGCACCCATTCAACATGCTCAGTCTACAAAAACCATCAACAGTAAAGCAGCGGGTCGGCTTCTGGCCGCTGGGGGTGTTTACAACGGCAATATTGAGGGATTCAGGAAGACCGCAGAGCAACTCGGCGGGGATGCACCAGCGGGTTACGAACAGGTCATGGATAACAAAGGGTTACTTATCACCGGTGCATCTGTTGCTGCCGGGCTAACAATGGGAAGAATGCGATTTCCTGAGTTAGAGAAACCAGAAGTATTCGGGGCTAAAGGCACATTTACGTCAAGAACATTTGACCCAGAAAAAGCAGGTGGGGCAATAGAGCACCTGACAACAGACGGAATAAAAATCACTCATGAAGGGATCCAAATCGTAGAAAAACACATATCACGGTTTGATCCCGATCCTGGCAACGACTTTATGGTTTCCAGATTGAAAAAAATTGCAAACGGTGAAATACCTCCTGAAAAAGTAGACTTGAATTACTATACTCATGAGTGTCGAGAATATCAGCGTTACTGTAATTTAGGTTGGGAAACAGGCAGGCCAGCCGATGACATTGAATCTTATGATTTATGGAACAACACGCACACTGCAACTCTCGAAGATTATAGAATAACTGGCGATGACCTTTATCATCCGGATGCCCCATCATGGTAAACAACACTGAACTAAACATTCTTAAGCTGTTAGCTTCAAGAAATGACGTAAATTGGAATTGGTATAATCTTGATCGCGCTATGTCAAAGCGAAAAATGGATGGAGTGGGTAATGTTGCACGGCTTATTAGGGGCTTATCCGAAGCGGGATTAGTTGACATAATACCAAGAACCCCAGCAGGTATGGATCACTATCAGATATCAGAGCAAGGCTCTCGACTTCTGGAAGAACTTGATCATCAAGATTTAATCCAGACCGATTTATCATAACAGTCGTTTCAGGAACCGCCTCAGAAGCTCTGTTGGCGGTTCAGCCATTCATTTTTGGTTAATGGCTTGATGAAGTATCTCGCCTTAAAACATTCCGGGAAGGCGTCATTCACACTTGACATAATTTCTCATGATATCAAAGAAATACGTGTTAACCACTACAAAGCTCAACGTCCTGAAAGTCATGGCAGAAAAAGACATAGACTGGACATGGATGATACTGGATCGCACCCTTGCTACACGGGGTATTCCCGGATTTAGCAATGTTGCGACGATAGTAACCAACCTGATGAACGATGGAATGGTAGATACTGTTTATAACGAGACCTCATCAAAACCAAGGTATCGCGTATCTGAGCAAGGACACCAGTTACTGGAAAAAATCAGCAAGGTTATAAACCCATCCGATATCCCATGATTTGAGGCTAATTATCATGGATATGAGACAACTCAGGCTTTGCTGTACGGGCCTTCTGACCTGCCCCCAGTATTAGATACAACGATCAGTTAGTAATGTCAGTTTGTTTACCTTCTGATTTTCCATTTCTCCAGCCTGCTGCAAATTCAGCTGGAGTCTGGTAATCCAGCGATGAATGAGGTCTGGACTCGTCATAGTCCTGCCGCCAGTCATTAATAATTTTCCGGGCAAGAAGAACATCGCTGAACCAGTGCTCATTCAGACATTCATCCCGAAAGCGGCCATTGAAACTCTCAATAAATCTATTCTGCGTTGGCTTACCCGGCTGGATAAGTCGCAGCTTTACACCATGCTCAAAAGCCCATTGATCGAGTGCGCGGCAGGTAAATTCCGGGCCCTGATCGGTTCTTATCGTTGCCGGATAGCCATGAAAAAGCGCGATGCTGTCCAGAATACAAGCGATCTGAACGCCTGAAATACCGAAAGCGGCGGTGATCGTCAGACACTCCTTCGTGAAATCATCCAAGCAGGTCAGGCACTTAATCCGGCGGCCGCTGGCAAGTGCGTCCATGACAAAATCTATCGACCATGTAAGGTTGTTCAAGTGCCATCTCTGTGATGCATAAAGACAGCTGCGCGTCAGCAGCCGGACGCTGAGCCGAATAACGGCAGGTTGACAGGGACAGGTCTGCCAGCCTGCAGGCACAACGTTGCGACAGACCCGTTGTCTCACACATAACTTCCACGGATTCCCGGTGCTGTTCTGTCGTCAGAACTTTCGGCACAGAGCCACCTGAAGCGCCTCCTTATCCAGCATGGCTTCAGCGAGTGAGCTTTTCCAGTTAATTACTATCCCGCAAGTGCTGCATGGCGGTTCGGGCAACAAAGATAGCGATGTCGCGGAGTCGATCCGTTATGACGTCGGGAAAATCAATATCTCCAGCGACATGAAGAATGCCTTTTTCGTGGCGCTGGAGCATGAACTGAAACAGGGCGTACAAGAACCTAATTCACTGTTTATCAAATCGATGCAGGCTGCGAGTGATGTGGTTGCGGCGAAGATAGCGCTGTTTAGTTCAGAGGGGAAAGCGTAGTTGTATCGGTAAGGGGGGTGGTGAGCCCAATTAAAAATAAGGCAATGATTTTTATGGTGCCTTACTCTGGAATTTTAGTTTAATATGGAGTAGATATTAGCAACCTTATTAATTTTTAGAAGTTATGGTTAATGACTATTGTTTATAAACGGCACTTCTAATTATGATTAATAGAAATAATTTAATCAGAAAGAGTATAAAACAATATATTATTATAACATTACGCCTGATATTTGCATCTTAAGGTGAAATTATAAATTATCATCTTAAGAAACAACAATTCACAATCACCCTCAATTAGAAAAATGCATTATGGATAAAATAAAATCATCAACTTCCACGTCAGGAGGATTTAATATAACAAACATCAGTGTAATCAAAAAACTCATTACCCCAATCAAGGTTTAAATTTAATTATTTAAAAATAAATATAGGTTTCAATATTAACTCATATGCTGCAACAAAATTAAACTCATTTAAACTAATAAGGGCAATGAACCAAAAGCTACCCTTTTCTTATAAAACATTCCTGCGGACTTTCTGAAAAACTCACTTCTTTTAAGCAGAAATCCATAGAAGGCTGTCTGGAATTTGTTGATGCTATTAACAGTTCTCTTCCAATTCTTGCTTTATTGATTGCATAACTTAGTTCAACGATATTAATGCCAGAGGAAGAATAAAGCTTATGAATCAAAGGATGATCATCGTACGAGAGTAGCCAATGAGATTTACTTCTCTTCAAAGCTTTTGAAAAAGCAAGATGCTCTGAATCCGTAAAACAAAACTCATTATAAATATTCCTTCCCTCTTTAACATATGGTGGATCCGCATAAATGAGCGTATCAACCTTTAACCTAGAAATACACTTAATAGCATCATTATTTGTTACGATTATTCTATTGGAAAAATTGGAAATTTTTTCCAATTTTTTAATTAAAGAAACCCGGTTAAAACGACAGTCAATCTTATAATCTCCCTTTTGTTCACGCCCGCCTATAGGCCCCGCATGTAACATGCCAGAACGATTAGTCCTATTTAAGAAAAATGCAGAAAACCCTTTTTCAAGAGGTGTATACTCATCATTAGAGAAATAGACGTTCCTCCAATGGTGCCATGACTCAATATTTACCGGCTCTCTTTCCACCATGTCTATTAAGTTAGAAGGATTATTTTTTAGCGACTCCCAAAACCCTGATATACCGGCGTTTAGATCATTTAGATACAGTTTATCTATTAAGCCAGCTAGCAGCAATGGAAGTGTACCACCAGCACCTCCGCAGAAAGGTTCAACAAGCATGCAGCCTTGCAAGTTATTTGTAGCAATGAATAATGCTAAGAACCTTGATAACTTACCTTTACCACCCGGATACCTAAATGGAGATACACTAGATGATAACTTAGGTAAACCCAGCTCACTTATAACTGCCTGTTTCTTAAGGAAATCCATCCGGATTTTATCATATGTTTGCATTTTTTTTCCGAATAAATTAGCAATACATCATTATACATAATTTGCTCATTCTCGCCAGCATCTAATCTATCATTCGTGGGAGGAAGTATGCGCAAAATGTATGAAGTTTATCTTTGATATGTGAAACTTCAGACTCACTAAGTATAGATATATCATTATGGTTAGTAAGGTTGAGTATTTCTTTTTGCGATGTTAGTAAGCTATTTGTGACTTGTCTAATTGCTTTTTTTGCATCCTGATCATCGCAAATTAGCAAATCAATATTCTTATTTGCAAATATGAGTAGATTATTAAAATCAAATGCCCTTTCTTTGTATTCCTTTGTGAGAATCTTCTCAAGCCCCTTGTTTTTTATCCATAATTTAAGGGTTACTTCAAATATAGATCTAGCTAATAAAGAAGCGCTATAGGGATATTTTTTTACATCTAATTTTATAGCTTCAACTACTAGACTTTCTAATTTTTGGGAATTGGATGGCATAACTATATCTTTAGGAAGTAAACGGTCCCATTGTCTAGGTTTTTTTCTAATTATCGAAGAATTACTTTCATTGGTTGTTATAACACTTTCCAATTCTAAATCACTATGATTATCATCGACAAACTCAATCAAATCGGGAGCATCTAATTCTGTAGATTCCAAATCCGCCTTCAACTTCTCAATATAATCTTTTAATTTACCTTTATTCTCCTGACGTGTAGATAATATAAAGTCGCCTTCACTCTTTCCTTCTAAGAAGTGAGAATCTCTTGTGAGAACTTCCAAAATAAATTTAAACTGCTGCTTATTAATCTGAGGGTGGACAATTTCACCAAATTCGTTTATTTTAATACACCCCACAACTTCAGAAAATAACTTACTTTGAATAAGCCTTATTATAGATTCTATTTTCAACTCATCTTTGTTTTTTTCTAAAAATTGTCTTTCCTCCGGTGACCAGCATGTAAGCCTTAATATCTCCGAAGCTAGTCTAAAAAAAAGAACAACTCTTTGTATCTGATTTATTTTTATTTCGGAAATATTTAAATTTACTCTCAACTCACTTAAAGAGGTACCTGTAGAAAGCTTACTTACAAAATACCCTCCTTGAGTATAAGGACTCCAAGACTTAATAGTTTGCCTAGTATGTTTTAAAGCCTTATAAGTTTCTGCATCATCTCTATTATTCAGAATTACGACATTTATTTTTCTTACGCTGTCTTTTATTACTTTATAGTTCTTATGATTTTTAATTTTATCAATCATATTACTATATGCTGTTCCTGAAAGAAGTTCAGGTTTTAAAAGTATTTTACACGCGGATGTTCGTCTATTCCCCTCAACTACAATTAGCTTTCGCCCTTCGGGATCTTTTGGAATAGTTACGATATTGAACTCGGGATAATAACCATTTGACAGAATCGAGTTGCAAATATCAAGAACATCATAATTTAGAGTAAGGGTTAGCAATATATCCCTTGGTTTTTTCAATGCCTTATTCTCGATAAACCCAATTAACCGTGGGTTTTCAGGATCGAGCTCCAAGGTAGCAACAGCACGCGAAACGACATTATTGTTCAAAAACACGATGATTTCCTATCAAGAGTGAAGTATGAAGAATATAAACCAGCCGCTAATAACAATTCAATCTAAAAAACCCAACCTCAAACTGTTGTGTTCAGCAAGCACACTAGGATAGTTCTACAAAAGATTTATAGTCGATCGCAGCATCTTTCGTTAAAATCGCTTCAGGTCTATATCCCTAATGAGTGACTGAGCTTTTATAAATTAACTTTATCATTAAGCCAGATCAACTGAGTTAAGGAAATTTACTCAAGGTAGATCAATAGGCTAATGCACAACACAGGCCGGTGAGGATTTTTCAGACTTGGTTTTAGATCTTAAAATTTAATATAAAAAAAGCCGCCCTTGAGCGACTTTAATTTCCATACCTGGTGCCGAAGGCCGGAATCGAACCGGCACGCCTCGCGGCGGTTGATTTTGAATCAACTGCGTCTACCGATTTCGCCACTTCGGCACTGAAGGGTATGCGGAAAACGTTGAGGATTATACCGTTACCCCCTGTTTCCGCAACCCTTATCGGCAGTCGAAGGTGCAACTGCTGAAAAAACCGTCTTTTGGGTTCTCAGGGACACTGCGTGACATCCTTGTCAGAAATTCTTCACTCACCCTCGCCCGCAGTAAAGCAGTCGCTTCAGAACTCATGTTTCATTAGCAAAACAATAGCTCTAACCCGAAACAGGCTTCACATCAGTTACCAGCGTCGGCAGATCCCAGGTGCCGCCCGCATGGATATAACGGCACATGCCGGTCCCGCCGTCATAGCTTTTGCGAAAAACCTTGCCGTCCCATACCCAGCTTTCCTGGCTCATGCAGTCCCCGATACCCCGGCCTTTCTGCACATTGGTAATCTCGCCCTTGTCGTAATCCGATCCGGAAATGGTCACCAGTTCAGGCTTGCCTTTCAGCTGGTTATCAATGACCCAGTAACCATATCCTTCGTTATAAGCAGCTCGCCAGCAGAGTGCTGAAAGCAAAGCGTGTGTGTCATCCAGTGGCGTAAGCGTGAGTCCGTCGGTTTCCGGATCGCTGTTTTCTGCAGGTGAATACAGGCTGTCGCACGTGTCATCGTCATTGTGATTGACCGTTGAAAGCAGTCGGGTTTTCAGCGCGTCCATTTCCGAGGCGGTCAGCAAACGAGGTTCGCCACTGAGGGTTTTTGCCGCCTGAATAACCGGTGCGGGCACAGCCTTAGCCACGCTGCTTTCCGGCTTATTGCCCTTTTTAGTGAGTGCACCTGGCGTGCCGATACGGCCCTGCACGTCGTCCGCTTTCAGCAGCACAGCATAAGCGCCTTCGCCGGAAAGCAGGAAAGGCTTTGTGCCGCCTTTAAATTCGACTTTACCGCTGCCTTTGACGGCGCTAATTACCGCAGCGGTCTGGCTGGCCGAAAGCCTCCAGTTGTCATCAGCCGCTACCAGATCGCCTGCTGATTTCCCGTCGATCCATAGCGTCAGCTTTTCTGCCGGTTCGCTGTCATCTTCGGTGTCGCCCAGCGTCACTTCTCCCACTGTCCCCGTTCCCGGTCCTGCGGCACGGGTGAGCAGGATGGAGCCGGAGGGATCCTCTTCTTTGGCATAACCTGCAATGCGGCAGGTCAGGGTGTTATCACAGACAACTTCCCAGTCTTTGTGCTCAAGCGTTTTTCCGCTCTGGGCGGCCTGAGCCGACAGGGAGAACGCCGCCAGCACGAAAAGCATCGGTTTACAGTTCACTTTATTCCCTTATGTTTTACTTCTGATATCAGCACAGGTATCACTCTGCCACCACGGATGCGAGGAAATCAAAAGCTAGCGTTATTTGATGACATTGATCAACGCCAGTATCTGCGCTTCTGACAACAACCAGTGATTAGCCTTTTGCATCGCATCGCTTAGCCTGCAGGCTCGCCATTAAGCCACAGCGTAAGTTTTTTTACCGGCTTTTCGATTTCACTGTCCTGCGGCAGGATAATTTTGCCAGGGCTACCTCTCTCTGCGTCAGCGGCATGCCTAAGCAACACGCCGCCAATATTCTCTTATGTGCTCTGGCCGCCGATACAGTAGGTGAAGGTATTATCGCAGACCAATGATCATGTCTTGTGATAAAAGGATAAGTCGCTTTCCTGGGCGAAAGCTGGAGCGGTAGAAATAGCCTGTACAGTAAAAATTTATAAAGAGGATGCTCATAGTTATTAACAAGCTGCGTTGTTATAACCCTATTCTATTGACAGGGCTTCCGATTGACAGGCGCATAACCAATTAATGATAGGTTTATAATTCTATTAAAATCAAAGCTCATGCCCCTGTTTTCTCTCGATCCTCATGAATAGATCCTTTACACTGTGATATATAAGTTTTCCTTTTCATTAAGCGCACATATCGCTGATGGACCTATACACTGCCTCAGGGACGGTTAGAGTGGATAAGCAACAAGCATTACGCATTCTTAGCAGCTGGCATCTTATTGAATTCTTTCAAACCTATAACGTTGAGGAAGAAGAAAACAGCATTCAGATCCCTGCATCAGAGCTGGAAAGCTGCAGCGACGCTTTATTGCCGTGGCTGAATGAAGCACAGCGCGAAAGGGCCGGAATAAAAAATGCGGATGTGCGTTATGTTCTCCATCTGGGACTGTTTCCTAAAAATGAGGCCGAGCTATTAAGCGAAAAGCTTTTTGGTGAAGAGGACTCTCCTCTTGCCAGCTACGAGCAGGAACAGCGACTGGATACGGAAGGTATGACCTGCTTCGCTAAACTGACCGTTGATAAAGAAGGAACGCCTGATTTTAAAGGCCTTTCAGTCAGCACCTTGCCCTGGGCGCTTGGCAAGCTTTCGCAGGGATCTGCGGCTAAACTCTCCCTTGAGGCTTTCCGCAGCAGGAATACGTTGTTAACTGAGCAGTTGAACCGGCTCACTCATTTGTTACCGGTTCATCCACAGTCCGGTAAATCTTATCTGAATGCCGCCTCCCTGACAGGGCTTTTGGAGATTTTATGTCAGTGGGCGCAATATTCTCCCTCTTCGCCTTTTGCTTTGCAGCTTGACTGGTATCCCTTAAAAGCTTCTCGCTCAACAGAGAAAAATACACCGCGCCTGACACTGGAAAACACCGAACAGAATCGAAGCGAGCAAAGCGACCTGACAGTCATCGGAGAGGCAGAAGAAGAACTGGAAAGTAGTACTGAAGTCCTGCCTATACTCAACAGTTTCTTTCTGGAAGATTTAGAACGAGCTATGCTAGCCGTGGCTCAGGATGAAGGCGGCAAGGCGTTGCATCAATATCTTTCAATTCGCCAGAATCGTCACAGCGATCTTTATTCCTCCAAAGGGCTGGAAACGATTATTCGCCATTTGGCACCGCAGCATACACCACATGGTCGCTGGCCTTCCGATCCCCGCTTCAGCCTGTCGCTGATGCAGCAGTTTTCCATCAATACAGTCCTTCAGGAGTTGGATGAAGGCGGCCTGCTCTCGGTAAACGGCCCTCCGGGAACAGGGAAAACCACCATGCTGCGTGACCTGATGGCGCACAATGTGGTTGAGCGCGCCAAAGTCCTGACTTCTTTAAAACAGGCAACCGATGCCTTTAACGAAGACGGATTTTTGATCAAAAGCCTGACTGGTTTTGAAATGGTGGTAGCGTCTTCTAATAATGCAGCAGTAGAAAATATCTCTCGTGAACTGCCCCAGCGTAAATCTCTAGCAGAAGAGTTCTGCAAAACGGACTATTTGCGTGCAGTCGCTAATCAGTTAAGCGCACGGGAAAACAAAAAGGGTCAGCTCCTTCCCCTCTCGGAAGAGGAGCAGTGCTGGGGATTAATTGCAGCGATCATGGGCAATAAAAAGAACCGGACTAAATTCGTCAATCGATTCTTTTTTACTACGCATTTTGATAAAGACAGTACTGAAGAATCCAATCGCCCGGATGAGTTTAATTTTCTCAATCACTGGCGCTGGTGTAAAACGGCTAAGCCCCTTTCCTTCTCGCAGGCTAAAGAAAAATTTAACGCAGCGCTTGCAGAAGTGGAACATTCACAACAGAAACTACAGCAGCTGGATGAGGTGACCACCTGGCTGGCTAAATACAGCGATCGCAAAATAATTAATGCTCTGGAAATAAAACATCAAGAGACGGTTTCACACCGGAACCAGGCAGAAAGTAAGCAGAGGCTGCTTCAGCAATCCGCCAATATTTTGGAAGAGAAGGTCAGCATTCTGCATGAAGAATACCAGGCATTACAGAAGCGTAATCCTGGCTGGCTGCAGCGTTTATTCAATCGAAAGCACTATCAGAGCTTTCTTCAGCAGTTGGAAGCGAAAAATCTTGAGCTAATTAATGAACGCAAAAAAAGACTAGCTGCACGCGAGCAACTGAGTGTGGCAGAAAATCATTTGTCGCAATGTATTGAGAATGAAAAAGCCGCGAAGCAAACCTGGACAGACGCCAAAACAGCATTGCATGACGCCACTCTGCATCAGGCGAAACTTAGAGAAGAACTCCCCGGCGTCATTATCCCCGGACCGGAACACAGCATTGAGGATGCAGATACACAGCGCTACGCTTTCTGGCAGAACGAAACCATCAACCGTCAGCGGTCTTTGTTATTTATTGCGGCAATGGAACTACATCAGGCCTGGCTGGCAGAAGTCTCCAGACACGGTAACTTCCGCAAAAAAATTTTTAAAATGGGCGCCTTTTTGAGTGCTCCCGGCTCTGAAGCCAATACTTTGGGCATGTGGCAGCTTCTGTTTATGATAGTGCCCGTTGTTTCAACCACCTTTGCTTCGCTGGGGCGTATGTTCAATGGTGTATCGGAAGCGCAATTGGGTTGGCTGATGATAGATGAAGCGGGTCAGGCGCTGCCACAGGCGGCGGTCGGCGCACTATGGCGTGCCAGACGTGTACTGGTGGTAGGCGATCCTTTACAGATTGAGCCGGTGTTTGTCACTCCACCACGTCTGACAAAATATCTGACCGAGGCGACACTCGCTAATGATGCTGAAGAGTGGACTCCCGCAAAATGGTCGGTACAGCAGATTGCCGATCGCGCTAATCCGTATGGCTGTACATTGACGGTGATGAACAAGCCAGTGTGGGTTGGCATTCCTTTATGGGTTCATCGTCGCTGCATCGAACCTATGTTCAGCATCGCGAACCAGATAGCCTACGATAATCGTATGATCCACGGGCTGGAAGATCAGGCCATAGTCAGCCAGCCGCTTAAAAATGGCCTGAGCAACTGCTGGTACTCATCGGAAGGAGAGTGCATTCGTAAGCAATACAAATCAGAACTGGCTCGAGACACTGAAGACCTTCTCCTGAGGCTTTCTGACGCTGGCTATAAGCTTGCCGATATCTATGTTATTACGCCATTTAAAGCGGTGCGGGCAGGACTTTTAGATGCCCTGCAGCGACCAGATGTCTTAAATAAACTTGCCAGTAAAACAGCATTATCACGAACCGACCTGAAGGCGTGGCGCGGAAAAAATGTGGGAACCGTGCATACTTTTCAGGGCAAGGAAAATGACATTGTCATTCTTGTACTGGGCTGCGACGTGGCTCATCAGGGCGGCGCAGATTGGGCGGCAAGCAAACCTAACCTGTTGAACGTTGCACTCACCAGAGCAAAAAACAATATTTTTGTGATTGGTGACAGGAACGTATGGGCTGATAAGGCAGGGTTTGATGTTGTGGCACAGGCGCTCCCTGACAAAACGCTTATTTAATCAGCGCTCTGATAGGTAGGACCATACGGCCCGGCCCGAACCAACATAAATTGTTTCCGCGATTTAAAGACGCGCTCGGCAAGCAGAGCGCGTCTTATTAACACTTCCAGCCCGAGCAACTGCTCTTGCCTCTCCTTAACCACCTATTCCGGCGCCCTGCTTTTGCCCTCTGTCAATATTCCAACGGCTTCCAACAGCAGTACAGCCTGTACGGTAAAAGTATATTCATCGATAGCGGGGGCCGGGCTAACCGCTGATCATGACGCACGGCAATTAAGCGGCTCCTTTAAGCAGCTTAGCGTTAATATCCCTATCCAGCGCTAAATGCTGATGCATCATAGCCGGTGGATAACACTTTATTTTCCTACCTTTTAGTTATGCCATCATCCATCACAAACGCTTTTCTGCCCTTATCCACCATAAAGAACGCTCCGCTGCCCCTCCCACCTTTACGGTTTACATTTACCTGCATTTGTTATGTGATCCTGTTACGTGAATTCCTCGAGCTGTCTCTCAAAACAGGATCCTGCATGCGCTTTTACCAGGCCGATCCCCGCCTTGAAAACTACTGGCGCGGCGTTATCCTTTTTGGCAAAAATGTCGCCTCTTATAAATTTGCTCTTGCCCATGCGCTGTACGACCTGAAGCAGCCGGACAACGATTTGATTACGCTGGAAGCGCTGGCCGTGCCTTTTGTGCGGCATTTATGCGCCCACCTGCGTCATGCGCCAAAGCAGATCACCAGCAAAAGCAGCGAGTTTCTGGAGGCATGCAGACAATTCAACGCAGGCGAAATCAGCGAAGAGCAGTTAATTGCTATTACCGTTAAGCGCGGGTTCGCTAACGTCATCGATGCTTTTCATAATGTGAATCACGCCGAGATCGACAAACGCTTTTTCATGGATGAACGGCGAAGCCATAAAGGCATCCGGCTGACGGAGAACTTTTATCAGCTGACGCAAAACGAACAGTTCGTCAGTCTGAAAGCGGAAACGGATGCCAGATGGCGGCTGGTAGAAGAAGCCTGGGCGATGAACGTTTCACGCAACCTGATTGCGGTTGATTATGACGATAATGACAAGATGCTTTTCAGTCGCCAGAACGGTCGCCGCGTCACTATTACCAGCTGCCGCAGCAGCCTGAACGGCTACCAGAAAGGCCGGTGCTTTTATTGCTTCCGCGCCATTGGCGTGACGGGTGGCGAAGAGAACCTGGCGGATGTCGATCACTTTCTGCCGCTGATGCTCAGTGAGCAAATCGGCAACCTCAACGGTGTCTGGAATCTGGTGCTGGCCTGCCAGACCTGTAATCGTGGCGCCCAGGGTAAGTTTGCGCGTATCCCTTCGATAACACTTTTGCAGCGACTGCATGATCGAAACGAATACTTTATTAACAGTCATCTGCCACTGCGGGAGACGTTAATCCGCCAGACCGGCGCAACGCCGATGCTGCGGCACAGTTTCCTGCAAAACAGCTGGGATACGGCAAAATTTTCCCTGCTCCACGAGTGGCAGCCAACGGCACAGGGAGACAGCCTGTTTTGAACAACGAAGATTATTACCGGCAGAATGCTCAGCGGTTTTTTACCGATACGGCAAGCGTGGATATGTCTGCGCTTTACCCGCCTTTTATTGACTGCCTGCCACCGGGCGCTCGCATTCTCGATGCAGGCTGCGGTTCAGGTCGTGACGTTAAAGCCTTCAGCGAAATGGGTTTTGTCGTCGAAGCCTTTGATGCCTCGGCGGAGCTGGTTGCGCTGGCCCGCCAGTTATCCGGAAAGCCTGTAGCGCAGATGCGCTTTCAGGATGTTGATGCGGTTGAAAAATATGACGGTATCTGGTGCTGCGCCTCGCTGCTGCATGTTTCCGAAGCTGAACTACCCGGCGTCATGACAAAACTGACAATGGCGCTGAAGCCTGGCGGCGTAGGGTATCTCTCTTTTAAACATGGCCGCGGCGAACGGGAAAAGGACGGACGCAGATTTACAGATATGGATGTGGCTGGATTACAGAAACTCATAGATGGGGTAAACACACTCGGCGGTGACATTCTTACTACAAATAAGATAGTGATAAAAAGAGAGGCTGGCTCTGAGGGCATAATGGGGAACAGGTTCGCACTTGAAACAGAAAAAACCTGGCAGACCGGTGATGTACGAGCGGGACGCGGCGACCAAGTCTGGCTGAATGCGATTATCAGGAAAAAATAACGCAAAAGAGCCAACCTCTCGGTTGGCCCCTTCTTGCATCTTGCATGCTCAGCATCGGGCTTCAGCTGTGCCCATTAGCGCCTGTTGTTGTCAGGATAAGCGCCTCAATGCGAATGATCGTGCAGTTTGTTCCCGACCTTATCCTTCACTTCGCTGGCTTTCTCACTCACCTTCTCAGTCAGGCTCTCTTTGTGGTCACGGTTATGTGCACCTGGTGACTGCGTGCCTGCTGCGGCGGTCGCAGGTTTTACCCCTGCGGTCGTACCCGGAAGTTCGCGCTCCAGACCACCTCGTGCATGGTCGATATCCACTTCCTGACGACGCACCGTGTCGTTAATGGTCTCGGTACGATCGCTGCCGTCGGTACGCACCACCACTTCTTCTTTCACGTGGGTCGTTTTGTTGATCACCGGCTGCTCATGCGTCTCAGCGACCTCGACGGTTTTCTCTGACCAGTCCACTTCACCAGCCAGCGCGGGTTCGTTCACCGAACGGCGGAAGATGTCAGCGTGTTGCTCATGCAGCGAGATATCTTCAGATACGGTATCGGTCACGGTATAGCGGCGTACGCGGGTCGAACCTTCACTCACCAGACGTTTACCCACTTCTACCTGCTCTTCAGCCAGACGCAGAATATCAGCTTCGCTCTCATCACCGGTCAGTGAGGTGCGTCGCGGTTCAACCTGGCGGTCGTTGGTCTCACCGGCAAACTGCTTACCGGCCGTCGTCGGGTTGATGCCCGGCGCGGTGGTGCCATTCTCAACCGAGCTTTGCATACGTGACGGTACGTCCACCGAGTCATGAGAATGGAGAATGGTCATGGCGCGAGCCAGCTTCTCCTCCTCGGTGCGGATGGTCAGCACTACGCCGCCCTTGTCCATCGCTCTGGTATAAACATCGGCCTGCTCTTTATCAACGGAGTGACCAAACAGACGCTGCCAGATGCTCGGATGGCGGATAGAGTGTCCTTCCTCCTGCAAACGTTCTCCACTGATAAGACTGATGTCCCGATCAGAAA
>Ga0308167_1001812_pt1 | contig 22580 bp, 27 predicted proteins | sample PhyCR1_2_FD_202138 | JGI IMG/M metagenome (GOLD analysis project Ga0308167, IMG submission 202138) | Phyllosphere microbial communities from UC Gill Tract Community Farm, Albany, California, United States - DLSLRC.R1 | ecosystem: Host-associated > Plants > Phyllosphere > Unclassified | place... | reverse complement strand
TCGGAATAGTTATTTAAGGCTTTTGAGACCGTGGTGATCGAAAAACCGGTTATTTTCGCTAAATCATAAATTGTACCCATGTAACCACTCCATTTCACCGAAAGCGCTTTCGATAAATTTAGTATAGACGGTGATTTGGAAAGATACAACCATTTTTTTAGAATTTAATCGGAATTCGCAAAATAAATGATATCGCTTTCATTTTGTACTCGAGAAAACTTTAAATAAGAACAAACGTTTGTTATACTATAAATATCAGTCAGCCGTGTTTAAATGGAGAGGAGCATTACTATGCCGATTACCCCTTATCTTGTGTTCAACGGTAATACCCGTGAGGCGATTCAGTACTATGCCAAAGTCTTCGGCCAGGACATTCCCGAAATCATGGAATTTGGTCCCGGCAATGGTCCGGACGGTCAACCGTTTGAAAAAGATGTCCAGTCGCTTGTCCTGCATTCGCAATTGATTGTTCACGGCACACGGATCATGTTTTCCGACGCGATGCCACAGGATCCGGTGACGATCGGACAAAATGTCACACTGGCTCTGCATTTGCCAGACGTCCAAGTCATTCATGAGACATTCAATAAACTGGCGCAAGACGGCAATGTCATCATGCCGATTCAAAAAACGTTTTGGAGTGAAGCCTACGGCATCGTCGAAGATCCGTTTGGTGTTCAATGGCAACTGAATCACGAAGTGAGTGAAGTGACAGCATAAGTGCTCGCTACGTCATGCTTTCCCTTTCACTCGCTTTCCTCAGGCGAGGCACAAGCCGCGCCTCCTTTGTCCTCCGGACACGGACTCGGGTCTTGTTTGCCTCTGACAGCGCAGATTCCTGCGCTTTTTCCTGCAGGAGTCGAGTGACGGTAATGCATTCCTGATAAGAAGTAAGGTCTGACGGACTTTGTCGGATTTTACTTTTTTTTAGATCATACCGATTTTTTTCACGATGTTATAGAATGCTTAAAATCAGATGTACCATTATCTACTGTGTAAGAAAGGACGTGTCTCAAGAAATGAACGAGATCCTTTTACAAAAACAAGCGACGATCAAACATTGCATCATTAGAATGAACGAAGTCTACAATAATGACTCCAAAAATTTAAGTGATTTAACCAGACAAGATAGCATCATCTTAAATTTGCAACGGATATGCCAAGCTTCTATCGATATGGCAATGTATGTCGTAAGTACACGAAAACTGGGATTACCTAAAGCAAGTCAGGATGGATTTAAACTATTAAAGGAAGCGCACTTTATCAATTCTTCCCTATCTACAAGTCTAATGAATATGATGGGATTTTGTAATATCGCAATCCATGACTACCCGTCACTTGACTTAAATATTCTCCAGGCTATTTTAGAGAAGCACATAGATGATTTCTTAACATTTGCACAGATTGTTATCCAGTTGGAAGACTGACAGATTTTCATGCTTCATCCCCCTTCTCAAATAAACATTTTAAAGTAAATAACCTAGTATATTCAGAATAAGCCCAACCAAATTCCCTTTAAATAACAATTATTCATTCATCATGCTATATTTAATAAGAACTACTTTTTACATACCTTGTAACGTCACTGGAAGGATGGACACATGTTTTGGAGAAACTTTATTTTGAAAAGTACCGGTTCAACTACGCTGATTTAACGCGTAGCCGAACGCTCTACATAGACAATTATCCAATCGTTTATCTGTTGTACAATCGATCAAAAGCACAAGCTTACGTCGGACAAACGGTTCAAAAAAATCAACGGTTAAAAGCCCATTTAAAAGATCCTCGTCGGAAGCAGCTCGACGAATCGATTTTAATTGGGCATGAACAGTTTAACCAATCGGCTACTTACAATATCGAATCCAATTTGATTAACTTTTTAATTGCAGATGGTCGCTATACACTGCAAAATGTCAGCCAAACTGTCTCCCGTCAGATGCACAACTATTTCCGAAAAGATTTTTTCGATGAGACGGTTTTTGAAAACATTTGGCAACAGTTACGCGAGGAGCAGATTGCGGAAGGAACACTCGATCAGTTACGAAACAAAGACGTCTACAAACTTTCTCCGTTTCGTGAATTGTCTGAGCAACAACTGGAAGTCAAAGAGGAAATCTTAAAATTTTGCAAAACAAAAATCACCGAAACCGGTCACCATGTCTTCATTGTCGAAGGCGACGCCGGAACAGGAAAAAGTGTGTTACTCAGCTCCTTGTTTAATACGATCCAGGATTTAACGAAAGAAGTAAATTCTACACTTTATCAGACGGATAACTATCTGCTTGTCAATCATGGTGAAATGCTAAAGACGTATAAATCGATTTCCGGCAGCCTACCGAACTTAAAGAAAAAGCAGTTTCAAAAACCAACCCCCTTCTTAAATACGTTAAATAAACAAAAGCGGACTGCTGACATCGTGCTCGTGGACGAAGCCCACCTGTTACTCACAAAAGAAGATGCCTACAATAACTTTTACCAACAAAATCAGCTGCATGAAATCATTACACGCAGTAAAATCACGATTCTGATCTTTGACCCGAAACAAGTTCTCAAAATTAAAAGTCACTGGGGACGCACGACCTTGCAGGATATCGTCGGTCCCTTTTCGACAAAGGTATTGCAATTATCCAATCAATTCCGGATGCAAGCGAGTCCGCAGACATTGCACTGGATCAATCGGCTGGTGGAACGCGAGCTCTTACCGATTCCGAGTGATTCCAATTATGATTTACAGATCTTCGAGGACCCGGAAGTCTTTAAGCAGGCGATTTTCTCGAAAAACGAACAGCACGGACTATCTCGAATCGTCTCGACGTTTGACTATCTACATAAAAAAGATGGGGCCGACTACTTTGTTGACGAAGGCGGAATCAACCTTCCGTGGAATCGTACTTATCCCCATACAACATGGGCAGAACAACCGGAAACGATTCGAGAAGTTGGATCGATCTATACTATTCAAGGATTTGATTTAAACTACGTCGGTGTCGTCCTCGGTCCGTCGATTCAGTATGATGAAACGACTCAACAATTGAAGCTCGATCCAACGTTATATAAAGATACCGGAGCATTTGTTTCCCGCCAAGACTTGAGTCGATCAGAAAACGAACGTGCCAAGGAAGAAATCATTTTGAATTCCCTGAACGTCCTGCTGAAGCGTGGTGTCAAAGGGCTCTATCTGTACGCAACAAATCCTCAATTACGCGCCCGATTATTACAACTAAAGGAGACACAGCTATGAATGAAATCAAAGCGTTAATACAAAAAATCGATGACTTCCGTGACGAACGAAACTGGCGACCACACCATAACCCAAAAGATTTAGCGATTTCTCTGTCCATCGAAGCATCCGAGTTACTTGAAGCCTTTCAGTGGCGGACCAGCGAAGAAGCTTGGGAAGAAAATCAGGAAAATATTAAAGAGGAAATTGCCGATGTGTTGATTTATGCGCTGACGTTATGTAGTGAGTTGAATGTAGATGTGGAGGAGATTATGGTAGATAAGATTAGGAAGAATGGAGAGAAATATACACTTTAATTTATCAAAATAAGACCTTTAGTATTTCTACTAAAAGTCTTATTTTGATTGATACTGCTTATAGCAACTTTATTTTCTAATTATGCTTCTTATATGATCAGGCCAATTCCATTGACTTAACGGTTTCCCCGCTCACATAAAATTTCTCATCATTTCCTCGAACCTTAATATGATCTTCCCAAATATAAAATCTCCATTTTTCATCTTTTGAATAATCGAGAATCATATCTTCTGTCATCAACCGTCTCAGGTTTTTGAATTCTACAAAATACACTTTGTTGCCTTCAATTCGTACGGCCATGATCGCCATATCTGCACCATCTAAAATTTCAACTTGCTTCGTCGACAAGTCAAACCAACCGTGCTCTTGATTGTGCAGTTTCGTTTCTGGTGTACATAAGACTACTGATTTGTCATTACGCGTTTTTCCTTCGTACATGATTTTCTTTTGTTTCATAATTGTAAGTACACAATCGTATCTTTCGCTGATCATTTTAACAACAGTTTCTTTTTCTGGTGTCGACATCTATAAAACTCCCCGTCACATCACGTGAATTATTTTGTTGAAACTCAAATATATATTACTATGTTATCATTTTTACTAACTTTATTAGCCTAGCTTGAAAAATAACTTTCAATTCGAAAATGAATGATGTCCGCTATCCATTTCATTAATACCTTATTGGTGGTTTTAAGATCATGTTGGATATATAACATTTTCTGATCTTCTGTCGTTTCAAACGGATATCCCATCTTTGGAAACGGCTGTTGCTTTAGCAATGTCACTACTTTGGATTCATTGTATCCACTTTCAAATACTTTTCCTTGCGCATCCTTTACTTCCCGGTACTTCTCCGCATGCAAATACTCATAAAAGAATGGTGCGACTTCTTCCGCCGTGATCGGCTCCATCCAGCGCTCTTCTCCCCGCTCGAGCATCGCTAGCAAGACAACCATCTTGTAACTCCGGTTCATCACCGTTTTTTCGACCTGTTCAATCAGTTCACGGTTAGCGTCATATGCTTCAACTTCGTCATCCGTCAATTCACCTTGGTCCTTCAAGAAACCGACGTACGATCCCCACTCTTGTTTATAGCCCGTTGGCACGGCTGCCAGTTGACCAATCTCAACGTAAGTTGGACGACGTCCAAGATCGAGCTTCAATTGTTCGTAACTCTCAATCAATCGGAGTTTCCGCTGATTCGGTTGACGCATGCGATGAATGATATTCAGTGCTTGTGTATCGAACTCGATGATGCATCCCTTTGGTGGGGTAATCGGCTCCTTATCTCCACGCTTGAGCTTATCTTTTACTGTTCCAAGCAACATCAGCTTCGTTTCGACATTTTTGTAGTTGCCGATCAAATCAATGATGACACAATGTGATTTCTCATTCGCTAAACGTAAGCCCCGTCCAATTTGCTGGGTGTAGATTGCGATTGATTCCGTCGGTCGGCAAAACAGTAACGTATCGACTTTTGGAATGTCGACTCCTTCATTAAACAAATCGACCGTAAAGACGATATCTAACGTTCCCTGTTCAAACTCCTGAATCCGTTCCCGTCGATTGACGGTCTGTCCGGTCAAGGCAATCGCTTGGTGTCCCATTTCCCGGAATGTCTGCGCTAAGTATTCGGCTTGGCGGATCGACGAACAAAAGCCGATCGTCTTCGTCTGCCGGTGCTTCGACCAAGCGGCATAGATGTTTTCTGAGACTGCCCGATCAATCTGCGCCTGTTCCAGTTCCATCGCATCATATTTCCGTCCCATCCGCCGCAGTTGCGAATAATCGATGACGTCATGAATCCCGTAATAATGGAACGGAGTCAGAAATCCTTCGTTGATCGCTGACGTGAAGTGCATTTGAAAGGCAACGTGATTGTCGCACAGTGCATAGACGTCCGCTCCGTCCATCCGGTCCGGCGTCGCTGTCAGTCCCAGTAAAAATTGGGGTTCGAAATGCGCCAGGATCTTTTGATAACTTTTAGCTGCTGCGTGATGAAACTCATCGATGATGATCAAATCAAAATAATCTTGTGCGAACCGTTCAAGATGACGGTTTTGGGATAACGTCTGGACCGATCCAAACAGCACGTCCGTCTGTTCATCGTTCGTGCGGTCTGATCCGATATAAAAAGCTGTCTGCCAATTGGGTTCGACCTTTTTAAACGAACGTTCCGCTTGTTCCAGTAGTTCACGCTGGTGTGCAAGGAACAGAATTCGTTTAAAGTCACGCGCAAAGAATGCACTGAGATACGTTTTCCCAAGCCCTGTGGCAAGCACAGTCAAGGCACGCGTCCGTCCTGCTTCCATCGTTTCCCGGAGTGCACGTAATGCTTCCTCCTGCACCCGATGCGGCAGAATCTCATCGGACGTGACGAGCTGTTGCTCCGCATAATTAACTTCCGGTTCTGCGACATATTGTCGTGCGTCATGTTCTTGCCGGTACGCTTCGAGGACCATCGGATTCAGGTCTTGAGCTGCTTCACTTAAGTAAAGATCCATGAATGCCTCAATCGCATCATCCAAGATATGCGGTGCGACGGCTTGCGGTAAATGAAGATTCCACTCGATACCGTTTCGGAACGCACTTTTGGAGATATTCGATGAGCCGACAATCGACAGACCGGTCTCTGCATTGCGGAACAAATAGGCTTTCGGATGAAACGCTCGTCCGCCGGAGCGATAAAACCGGATTGACAGACCGTCCAGTTTCAATAATGCTGCCAACGCCTCCGGGTCCGTAATATGTAAGTAGTCGCCAATCAAGAAATGAACATCAGCGCCCCGTTCGACGGCGCGACGTAACGCCGGTAACAACAGTTCAACACCTGAGCGTTGTGCGAAGGCGGCGACGATATAGACTTCATCAGCTTGGTCAATGGCATCGACTAACGACGCATACAAATCGTGTGTCGTCAGTTTGGCTGCCGGAATCAATCTTCGACCTCAATCAGATACAGCTTGTCATCAAAGCCGCCCCGCTTATCGTGTTTTGCAAGCCGGATTGCTTCCAGTTGTTCCGGTGTTGTCCCGTGCGTCCGGCCCAGCGCGTGAATTAGTTCCAGCAAGTCGGCCAATTCTTCGACCGCTTCTTCGGTCGTCGTTGCTTCTTCGTATTCGGCTACTTCTTCGTGCAACTTCCGTTTCGCTTCGACGAGGAATTCTTCCTCATTAAGTGTCCGGAACGTTGCTTTTTTTCCGTTCCGAGCAATGATAGTTGGAATCTGATCCCGGACTAATTTATGATAAAGAGGCATTGGATTCACTCCTTGTAAGTATGGTGATGGTGTTGTAAAAATTATCCTATAGTTCAAGGCAGATAGCACGTTCTACATACGATTTATTTTAAATTAGAGGAGGAGTTTTCATGAGTTCATTCCAGAAAATCGAAACAACTAACGCACCTGCTGCAATCGGTCCTTATTCGCAAGGTTTTATCGCCAACGGTACGTTATACGCTTCCGGTCAAATCCCGATCAATCCCGCAACCGGTGAAATGGTCGTCGGTGGCATTACGGAACAGACGGAGCAGGTCATGAAAAACGTCGATGCCATCTTAAAAGAAGCTGGTCTGACACCGGACCGTGTCGTCAAAACGACGTGTTACTTAACGAGCATGGATCATTTCGCTGCGTTTAATGATATCTACTCGGATTACTTTGCTCCGCACAACCATTTCCCGGCACGATCTTGTATCGCCGTCAAAGAGTTGCCAAAAGGTGCTTTGGTCGAAGTCGAAGTTTTAGGATTAGTTTAATGCCGTGCCATCCTTTTCAATAAAGGATGGTTTTTTCATTACATAATTATTATATAAATTGTAATAGCTATATTTATTTTACTTTTTTATTTTAAAATGTGGGAAATTATTGAATGAGATGTTAAAATATTTTTAAGCTCAATGTTTTTTAATTGCGTTACTTTATTTCAAAGTAGATACCGTATTAAAAAGATAAGCTAACTTACATATGAGTTTTGTATCAGAACTCTCGAAAGGAACGAAACGTACAGAATGAAAAAGTTTTTAAAGCTCGTTATTGGTTTTATTGTTGCATTGGTCATCTTGATCATCGCCATGGTCGCATGCACATCGTTTTTTGCAAGTGAGGTTGATAAAGAATTAAAGAAAAGTGATTCTGTTTCTTCAGTTGATAACAATGGCGATTCTAAGTCATCAGACGAGGAAGAAGCTCCGAAAGAATTTAAATTAGGTGAAACAGTAAAAGTTGGAGATATCCAGCTAACTATCTCGAAAGCACAAAACCAATCACCAGATCAATACAGCGAAGCGAAAAACAATAATGTTGTTGTATTCGACGTAGTTGCTGTCAATAAAGGAACTGATTCAGTTTTTGTTAACAGTGGAGAATTTAACTTATACATTAATGATGAAAAAACTGAAGAGTACTTTGGTGGTGGAGATACACCAATCAGTGGAGATCTCAATAAAGGGAAAACACTGAAAGGTAAAATCTTCTTTGACGCACCAAAAGGACAACAACTCGAACTTATCTACAAACCATCATTCTCATGGAGTGATAACGAGGTCGTCTTCAAAGGTAATAACTAACTCATACCGTATGCCATCCATCTTACTGACGGATGGCATTTTTATTTCCTATATCCTCCTTCATTCTGTTATCTGTTCCTTCACCCGCTTTTTCGCCTCCAGTGACATCGCCACCACTATCGCAATCAACTGTGGAATGAGCATCAAGAGACTGACAAACAAGATCAGTTGTTCCGCCGTCAACGGTTTGAAGTAACTGTCAAAGCCATAGGCATCTGTTTGACCTGCAACATAAACCGAGATGAAGTAAGATAACACATTACCTGCTATCACAAACAGCAGATGACCCCACCGTTGACCGATGAAAGCGAGAATCGTGAATCCGACAAGTAACAGTAGATAACCGAGTAATGTCCCTGTCTTGAAGTCTTCGAGCAACGCCAGGTAGACGAATGGAATACAATAGCCGGCTAAGACAGCTAACCCGCTCCACCACTTCTTCATCTGAACTCCTCCTTTTCAAACTGACGGTACAGCCAATCCCGAAGCAGTTCCCAGTGTTCCGGATAAGCGTTATTGCCCTGAGACGCTCCGTTTCCCTCTGATCCGCTCCAACTGATTTCCCAATATGTTCCGTCGAGAATCAACCATTCCGTCGTGTAGACCGGTTCCCAGTGGATGACGTCCGCCTGACGAAAACGTTGTTCCAGCTCCGTTTGCTCCGACTGCGACAAGACGCGAATCTGTTCACTTTTTTCTTTGTTCCTCATGTCTTCCAAGCGTAGTTCTCGTGTCGCTTTTGTCCACGAAAATGTTTGTTCCTCCCCCATGCCTGACTCCCGGTATATCATTTGTTCCAGTTGTATGGTCTCCATCTCACTTCACTCCTTTTCGAACTCTCCCTAGTATTCCCAGTATAATTCATTTTCCGTTTTCTACCTATCCAAAAAAAGATTAAGGTACCTTTGTTTTGAAATTTCTTTTAGGATAGAAGAATGATTTCAGCAAGGAGGTAGCATTCATGATCCATCAACAACTCTTTTTATTCGGCGGCGGTCCCCCGTTTACATCCGAACTCTGTAAAACGTTTGTCTCGTGTCTGAACGGAACGGGACCGATTACATTACTCTATGTCCCGCGTCCCGGCTCGTCCTGGGCAGATTATGCACCGATTTATACGGATACCTTAACAGCATGTGGTGCGACAGCATTTTTCCACTTGCCGTTATCGGATAGTCCGACAGACAAACAACTTGCCGAGCTTGCAGCAAGTTCCGGTATCATCATCTCGGGCGGTGAAACGGAGTGTTACCAACAGTTCATCGTCAACACGCTAATCGGCACCCTCATTCAGGAACGGTTTCAGTACGGTGTTCCGGTCGCCGGGTTTTCCGCCGGTGCCTTATTGACACCAAACGAATGCAGGATTCCGGCAATCGATCAACGGGACGGTCAAGCTTTAGTCCTGAAGGGTCTCGGACTGTTACCAGATGCTGTAGTTTCCGTCCATTACGATACATGGCAGGAAGAGACGAATTTGTCCGAGGCGTTCATGACGACGAAAAGTACTTTCGGCTACGGTTTACCGGAACGAAGCGGCGTTTATCTGAAGAATGGTCGGCTGATGCAACAGGAAGGTCCAGAAGCTGTTCTTCTCGGACAAAAGGGGGAAAACATATGACAACAATCGTAACCGCCGTCAAAGGTATCGTGCAGTACGACAACCGGATTTTAATCGTCCAGCGTGCTGCTGCCGACTCCGGTGGCGGAACATGGGAATGTCCGGGTGGGAAAATTGACTTTGGTGAGCAACCGGAAGACAGTCTGACACGGGAAATCGAGGAAGAGACGGGACTTTCGGTCACGGTTGACCGGATTGCGTATGCCTCGAGTCTAATGACGCATCCTGACCGGCAAGTCATTCTGCTTGTCTACTTCTGTACGGCAACAAACGATGCTGTTGAATTATCCGACGAACATGACGATTATATATGGGCAGATGACTCGATGTTCCGTCAGAACATCGCGCCCAATATCCTCGCTGACTTTGAACAGCATCACATTTTCCGGAAACTGATTTTGTTTTAACAATCCTTCTGCCTGAACTAAGTCCAACACTGGAATATCTGTTCCAACACGTCAGCTGTCTGCGGCGTGTTTTTGGCGTGAGCTTCATTTTTGAACCAGTCTTTTAAAACACCGGCATTTTTTAGTGAAACGGCTCCTATCATATATTTAATCTAGTTCATTATTTAAAATCAGCTTGTATTCGAAGGGAAAGATTCCTAGAATGGACAAGAATGTCATGTTAAAGGAGTCGAACCATGAAACACACACTTACATATCTCAGCTTACCGTTAGCTGCTCTTCTGTTAACGGGATGCGCGGCGGAAGAACCGGTGTCGCAAGAGCCGAAAGTTGAACAACAGAGCGAACAGAAAAAGGCTCCTGAGCAGACAAAACCTGTCCAGGAAAAGCCGAAGACGACAGATTCCGCTTCTGAGGAGCAAAAATCGGACGCTGCCTCTTCGAAACCGGCCAGTCCAGCGACAAAGCCGTCTGCAAAAGAAGCTCTTTTTTCCGGTTACAAACAGATTCAAGTTGACGGCGGTGATCTGTCCGGCGACCGGGAACCGAACGTCGTCGTCAACATCGGCTTCGGTGACCGGAAGTACTGGGCGTTTACGAACGAACATGCACAACTCGTTAAAGTCGTCGCTAAAAAAATCACCTTACAAAATGATGCCGAGGAGACGACATCCTCCGGCCGTTACTACTCGGATGAAGCGAAGGTTCCCGGTGTCGAGAGTCCGCAGCTTGACGAGGGACACGTCATTGCCGACTCACTCGGCGGGGTCTCAAATGCCTATAACATCACACCGCAGGACAGTACACTCAATCGGCATGGCGATCAGGCTTACATGGAAAACACCATCCGTAAAGCCGGTAAGGTGACGGACTTTGAAGCGACCATTACGTATCCGGATACGTCAACACAAATCCCGTCGCATTATCACTATACGTATACGTTGCGCGGAAATAAAATCGTCGATGATTTCGATAACGTCAACCCAGATGAAGTGAATGCCGAACTCGGTCTGACCGAAAACAAAGAAGAACCGGCGCCAGCTCCTGCTGATCCGGAACCGACTTCGGACACAACGGGTGACGTCTCGACCGTTGATACGAACGGCAACGGACAAGTCACAATTCAGGAAGCAAAAGACGCCGGATTCAGCATGCCAATCACGGATGACCATTGGCTTTATCCCTATATGCAGGACAATGACCATGACGGCATGGTCGGTGAATAATTTTTACGTGCAGCATAAAACAGGCGGACTCCGTGGAGCCCGCCTGTTTGTATTGGATTATTCTTCACTGTATGCGACGACTTTATTCCGTCCCGTCTGTTTCGCTTGATAAAGAGACTGATCGGCCTTTTGGACGACTTCAAACGATGTCTCGCCTTGGTCCGACGAGGCTGCCCCAATCGATAGCGTGACATGGAATGCCGGATACGTACTGAAGACAAAGTGCTGATCGGCACAGGCCAAGCGGATTGTTTCACCGAGCCGGACGGCATCTTTAAGCGGTGTGTCCGGTAATAAAATGACAAACTCTTCCCCGCCGTATCTGCCGACGAGCGCCTGATCCGGACAACAATGTTCGAGCAGATGGCTTAATTGCCGCAAGACGACGTCCCCGCCGTCATGACCGTACGTATCATTGACCGATTTGAAAAAGTCGATGTCAACAATCAGCACGGAAAATGCATAGCCGTGTTTGTCATAGTGAGCCAGCGTCTCATCCAGTTTCCGCCGGTTGGCGAGATTCGTCAGCCCGTCCGTTAATGCCAGCTCCTGCTGGGTTTGGACGAACTGGAAGTGTTTGCGTAATTCCTGCAGGAAACGGTACGTGACGTAACCGCCCAGTAAAATGAAAATGATATAAACCAAGGCAATTTCAAGAAATCGGTTAAACGTCTCCGTCAATAGATAAAGAGCGGGTAAACTGTAGCCAATTCCGATCCCGATCAGGACTAAATAATCTTTCAATGTATGCGACGCAAAACGACGGTAAATGCTCGCCGTGATGAGTAACGCGATACAAATCAGGCCGGTCAGAATCAATCCTTCGTAAGCGCCCGGCGGTGTAATCGCAAACCGTGCCCCAAGAATGGCGAGTGTCGTAATTCCCCCACTGACCCAGCCACCGTAATAATAGGCTGTCACGAGCGCGACGAGCCGTAAATCAATTTTTGCTCCGTCATACGTAATACTGTTCAAGACAAGTAATACACTGATGAATCCGGCAATGAATCCGACCAGAATACGAAGCTTGACCGGTGACGCCGGTGAAATGCGTTTGACGTGGCGGAGTGGTAAAAAGGCAAATAACAGTGATGTGATCAATAACGAAAAATTTAACAGAAACTGATTAAACTGACTCAACATGCTGCACGCCCCTTAATGTAAAACTAATTCCCTACACGTTATAGTTCTTTATCGGACGGTTTCTTACCTGTTTCAAGCACTCTGACAGGTTTCCATTTTTTTCATCAGGGAATCACTTCAAAGAGACTGTTTCTACTTCATAAGGGGGTAATCGCATCATGGATATGAAAGAGGAAAAAAAGAAAAGCAAGATGCCGTTTTTCGTCATTCTCGTCATCATCATTTTTGTCGCCGTCGCCGCTGCCCTGATTATTTATGTTACGTCCGAACCAAAAGAAGAAACTCTTCAGTTCATGCAAATGACGACGAGTTTCGTCTCGGCTTACCTGCCGCATGCCAGCTGACAGTGGACATCCTCGGATGTCCTTTTTTTGTGTACTGAACCTTTACAGGAACACTACGATTCCTTCATAAAATTACCGTCTCCTCTTCCCGATAGGAAGAAAGGAGGCGATAAAACAAATGAAGCAACCTACACAGAAAAAAAGACTCTTGGCCCAACAATTAAACAACTGGCTGATCCCGATCGTCGCGGCGGGACTGTTACTGATCAGTGCTTTAAGCGTTGAAGAACTCTACCGCGCATCAACGAAGTCCGTCAGCGAACGGCTTGAACGCGAAATGACGATGCTTGATGCCAATATCCGCTCCATCTACTTGGCGTATCCGGAAGATGAACAGGAACGGACACGCGCCATCAAACGATTAAAAAATCAACAGCTCGCCGATATGGCACGGGACGAGTACGATGCGGCCATTCAGTCGCTCGCAACTAAAAACGTAGCTATCCAACCGTTGGCGTTGACGGCACAACAAAAAAAAGACGTGACGCAACAATTGAAGCAAACACGGGTGACGACGTTTACGAGCAACGACCGGTTCGTTCTCGCCATGTCGATTCCGGAAGTAAATGATGTCCTATTCTTATCGGTCGATCAGGAACGGTTGGTCGCACCTGCCAAGGCACTGGCCTTGAAGCTCGGACTTCTCGGAATTGTCGTCCTCTCTTTTGTCAGTCTGTTGATTCGTGCCCGAATCAAAAAACAACTGGCTCCGCTATCGGTCTTGTCCTTAAAGATTGAAGAGGCATATGCACGGCGGACCTATCAGCCGATCAGCATCAAAACGACGACGTTTGAATTACAGCAATTGACGTTTCAATACAACCAACTGATGCAGCAAGTCGGGAACTTGACGCAAGAAATCGCAATTGCGAGCGAACGACTGGAGGCAACTCAACCCGGTTTTTCGTCCCAACTCGCATCGATTGATGAATCTATCGTTGACGTCCATCAAGTGGCGACGTCGTTGACGGACCAGTCGACGCAGATGGAACAAATCATCACGGAATCCGGGCAACTGTTGACGACCTCGATTGAAGCACTCGCGACGATGGACGAGTCGATCCAAACGAGCCATCAACGGGTCAGCTCCTTTAATGACGAAGCGACGACGAGTCATCGAATCCTCGACTCATTGCAACAGGATACAACGTTATTACGGACCCTGTCTGTCAACACGTCACAGTCACTGGAAGAAGCGACCGAACGCAATCAACAAATGCATGCCTCGATCCGCTACATCCAACAGGTGGCGGAAGCGACACGCCGCTTATCGCTCAACGCCCTAATCGAAGCAACACGAGCAGGCGAAGAAGGGCGCGGTTTCGTCATCGTCGCCAAGGAAGTCGAGTCACTTGCGCTCGACATCAAACGAAGTATCGATCACATCAACCAGGCGAACCGGGATTTGACGGCCAGCATCGGGCAGATCGAACAAGATGTTGTCCAGATGACGACCCAAATCGAGACGACACACGAACAGCTTGAACAGAGCACCCGACGGATTGCTTCCGTCCTTGATCATGCCCAACAGATTGAAGCCGCGCTCGTCCAGGTCGAGACGGACCGTACGCTCGTCTATTCGGTACAGCCGCAGATTCGGCAACACTTCCAACTGATTGAAACGATTCTGCTTGAGCTGACCCACTACAGCCAATCACTCGAAGCAAATATTCAGGCCAACAGTACCCGGCAACAGGAACTGAAACAGCACGGTCACATCATCGGTGAACAAATTGAGTCTCTTAACAGGACGATTGTCGGTCCGTCCCAGTAAAGACGAACAGACCCCGTGCCAAAAGCACAGGGTTTGTTTTTTGTTTAACTAATATACTGGGCTTCCTTCTTATCGATGATGTTACGGATCCGGTTTTCCGTCACCTGATACGCCATCGCTAACCGGCGAATCGACTGTCCTGCTTGATAGCGGTAGCGAATGTCCCGAATCTGCCGCGGCGACAATTCGATATGTTGCGTCAATAACAAGTCGAACTCGTCGAGGAGCGACGCATACGCTTGACTCACAGACGGTTTGACGGTCAGATTATCGATCTGATCGTTTAGACGATCACCGTCCGCCCGGATAATCCGGTCGTGCACGGCCTCGGAATCGAGAAACGCCTTGGCGACAAGCTCGGCAACATAAAACCGTTCTCCCCGTCCTTGTTTGTACAACGTCACTTTCCGGTAGCCTTCCTGATTGATCCGCGGTCGCAAGACAACGCCATGTCGCCGTTGTTTAACACCACGACTCGTCTCGATGATCCGGTCGAGCGAGCGGACACTCCCCGCTGTTGAAACTTGATACATCCCTTCATAACCGTCTACCATCTTCCAGTGTTCCATATAATAAATGACCTCCATTCGGTCGAAAAAACAGCAACATTTCCTATTGCCATTATATCATTTTACGAACAAACGTTCTAATGTGAACACTCTGTTTTTCTGTGCTAGTATTAACAAAAAAGGAAGAGGTGTCAGGGATGAAGTTTGTGATGTTACTTGGTCCGCAAGCCGTCGGCAAGATGACGATTGGTCAGGAACTCGAACAAAAAACGAGCATGAAATTATTCCATAACCATCAGACGATTGACCTGTTGCATCCGTATTTTGATTTCACGAAACCGGCGCATCATAAGCTGAAGGACTTGATCCGGCGGGAGATGTTTAAAGAGATGGCCGTCAGTGATCTCGAAGGGGTGATCTTTACATTTTTGTGCCTGTTCGGCGTCGAAGGCGGAGGTATCGAATTCATCGAAAAGACCGTTCAACTGTTTGAAGAAGCCGGTGCCGAGGTCTTCATCATTGAACTTGAAGCTGCCCTGTCGACCCGTCTTGCCCGGAATCAGACGGAAAACCGCTTACTACATAAGTTTACGAAACGGGATATTGCCGCGTCGGAAGCGAACTTGCTCGAAACAGCTGAACAATACCGGACGCACTCACTCCCGGGAGAGTTGCCGTATCCGAATTACTTAAGGCTCGATACCGAGGGACGATCAGCCGCCGATAGTGCCGACGCCATTTGCCGACACTTCAACTGGTCGACACGTTTGGTCGAACAATGACCCAGTCCAAGCAGACGTATTTGCCGGTTTTCTTGACGCTTGGTTTGCTTCTGTTCAATATGCTGACTTCCTACCTGCTGAGTGGACGGTTTTTCCCGAATCTCAGCCTGTGGGTACCGATCGGACTCAACCTCCTGGTCGGAATCGGATACATCGTTTCACTGGTGCTTGGGCTTCGATCGGAGAACAGCTACGTCAAATGGTTTAGCATCTTAGCGAACATTGCCTTTTTACTATCGTTATCCGTCATCACCTTTTTGCTGTTACTCGCAAACGGGATTTCAGAACCTTAATCTGAATACAAAAAATCGTCTCATCAGAAGCGCGTTTTCTGATGAGACGATTCTTTTTTATCGTTTAATGCGTCAAGTCACGCCGAAAAACCGGTCCGTCCGCATAAAATTCATTTTGGAGCCATACCTCCGCTTCTCCATCCCGTCCGGTCACGAACGGCAACAACAGCGTCCGCGCCAGATACGAAAGGATGACCGTCAATGCTTCTTCGATGTATCCGGCTCGATCGGTCGGATCAATTGCGTCGTAACTGAGTTGCTGACCGGTTAATTGAATCAGAGCAACCTGTTCGTTCTCTCTTTTCTTCAGTACCCAGATACATCCATCGGCAGTATCCGTAGCTGTAATCAATAACCGGGATGTCGTAAAGTCCGGATGGCGACCGTTCATGTTGTTTCCTCCTTCGTGACATCAAACTCCGTCGTCGCATAGGCTTCTCCGTTAATTAAAATCGTTAATTGATGTGTTCCCGGATAATGAACGCGCGTCGTCAAGTTCCGGAACGACTGCCGTTTCGCAAACGTCTCCCGTCCCGTCACCTGCCGTTCGCTGATCCGGAAGACTTTTTGACTCGTCCCCCGTTTTTTGACGTAGTCGATCACATATTCAATCCGCAACACTTGCGGTTCGGTCGTCGTCACGTGAAAGGAAAAAGCCAGTTCTCCGCCAATTGCCAGTGTCGGTGTGACCGTCAGTTCGTCGACCGTCACAGTTCCCCGCGTAACGAGTCCAAAGGCTTTTAAGACATCCCGGTGGCCTTGTTTCAACAGAGTTCGTGACGCGTGGCGTAAAATCCAGTCCGTATGCGGATGCGTTCCAAGCCGCTCCAATCGTTCAATGACGAGTTCCGGATGAGTCTTCGCGATATCATTCAAGTGATTGGCAACACTTTTCCGGACATATAACGCATCGTCTTCGAGCAGTGCATCGAGAATCGGCAAGACCGGTCGCGGATCCGCAATCAGCGATGGAATCATCTGCCCCCACGGTAAACGCGGACGGGTTCCTTCTGACGCCAAGCGCCGGATGTGCTCGTCATTCGAGTGACTCCATTGCGTCGCGACCTCTAAAAATCGTTTTTGATCCGCCAGCAGAAAACGGCGGACAGCGAATTCCGATGTCGAGTGCCGGGTCAACCGTTCCAGTGCTAACATTGCCCGGTCCCAGGCGTCACCCGGCGCATAGACTTCGATATAGTCCGGAAAAACGATGCCCGGCAACCCCGGAAACTCCGGGGCAATCGTTTCGAGGTGCGTCGCCGCCTGCTCAAAGTCAGCCGGTAAATAACGGTTAAGCTCAGTCGCAATCCGGCGGACACGTTGTTTAAACGCCAGCTCCTCCCAGTCCTCCCCTTGAACGACTTTTTTAAAGTCTGTTGCTCGGACGGCTTCCCCCAATCGATTCAGCCAGTCATCCGTAAACACATCTTTAATCAAACTCATACGTGATTCAATCCTCTCTTCGTCCGTTCTAATTTTAATAAGGCCGCTTTTCGTGCCAAGCCGCCGGCATATCCACCGAGATCGCCCGTCAAGCGGATGACCCGGTGACACGGAATGATCAGTGCCAGTTGATTGGCGCCGTTTGCCCGGGCGACAGCACGGACCGCAGCCGGATTCCCGACACGGACGGCAAGTTCCTGATAGGAAATCGTCTCACCCGCAGGAATCTGTTGCAACTGTTCCCAGACCTGTCTCTGAAACGGCGTCCCGTACAAAACAAGCGGAAGGTCGAACCGGTCACGTTCGCCGGCAAAGTATGCTTCCAGTTGAACTGTTACCTGCTCGAAGATTGGCGCTTCACCGGGAACGATTACAGCACGGGCTGCCAGCCGCAATCGTTCCACTTCACGTTCGAGTCCGCGACGATCGACAAACTCGAGTAAGTGCAGTCCTTGTTCGTCGGCAATCGCCAGCATCGGTCCGAGCGGCGTGTCGAGCCATTTTGCCTGCAGATATGCTTCGCTCCACCGTTTAGGAGTTGCCCCTAGAATACGGGCAAAGGCATCGCGGAAGCCGCTGCTTGATTCATAACCACTCGCCAACTGGGCTTCGATGACCGGTTGTCCTTTGCGGATTTCCTTCATCGCCAGTCCCATCCGGCGGGAACGGGCATATTCAACAAACGTCATGCCAAACCGTTTCTTAAACTGCCGCCGGGCGGTCGAGGCATCAAGTCCCAGTTCCCGGAAGTCGGCATCTTTGAACCGTTTCTCAGGATTGGCTTCGACGGCTGCAATCAGCCGGGTAATGACGTAACTGTCCCCCGGGTAAGCGAGCGGTTTACAGCGTAAACACGGCCGGTACGAGGCGAGTAATGCCTCTTTCGCCGTCTCAAAAAATTCGCAGTTCTGTTGCTTCGGTTTCCGTGCCGGACAAGTCGGCCGGCAAAAAATCCCCGTCGTCTTGACCCCGACAAAAAATGTCCCCTCGTACGAGGCATCACGACGGACGAGCGCTTCATAATAATCCGTTTCCGGTAAGGTATTCATCACGTGTCCCTCCCCTTCTTTTCCTCAGTATACCGAGTTTCCACTCCTACATGTCGCCGAAAATCAGGCACGGATATTTTCTTCAGAAAAACTATCTTTTAATTTTTAAAATGATCGCTCTGTCACTTCTCCGGACGCAACAAAGCCACCATTCCCGGATTCCGAAGGTGACTGTGCTAAGGCGTATATAACAATCCGATATAGATGAGGCTGACACCAAGCAGACTGAACAGACTGCCGAGCAGAAACGGCAGGCGTTTTTGATAGGTCAACAGCAACAGTCCGATACTTCCACCGCCTGTTAAGAGAAGAACGATGTTTGACCAAAGAATCGGCTTGACTGCTCCAAGAGTGTTCAAATCCGGCGGTTCCAGATTACTCAGGGTCGCTGTCGCAAAAAAGATACAACAGAGGATCAGACTCTCAAAGCGTAGACCGTGCCGCGGATCAAAGACCGGTTCCTTCTGTAACCGCCGTTTGACGAGTGTCCCGTTGATAAATGCATAACCGAGCAAAGGAATCAGTAATAAATGTTTCCATAATAAAGCCTGTCCGTACGGGACATTCCAGGCATTACGGTACTCGCTTAACGGAACACTTTGACGCATCACGAAGAAGCCGGTCACGATGACCCCTAAAAACGTCAATTGGGCGAACGGACTGAACCAGCGTAAAAACGACAACCAGTGGTTAGAGTCCCGGGCACACCAACCGATGACGAATACGACTCCAACCCACAACGCCATTAGGCTAAAATGACTGGTCTGTAACACAAGCCCCGGCAGGCCATGCTTCGCTGCGGCGTGACTGGTTCCGGAAATTCCCAGAAACAGCGGGATTGTCACACCAAGCAGCAACCACCGTTTGATGAGCCGGATTCGTTTCATGAACACGATGATGAGTGCCACGAGTGCTGAAAAATACACCATCAAAAAATACGTACCGATCCGGACATCAAATAAGCTTGCCCGTAACGCTTCACGGAAGGATAAGTCCATTTCCTGCTGAAAATAAGAATATACACGCCACAACGGAAGGACGGATCCAATTACAATGCTGATGAGAGCGGCACACGCAAGACCGTCTAATGAACCGATTGTCGGTTTTTTATCTTCTGCCACAAACAGAAGCAGGAGCCGACCTGCCCAAATTGCCCCACCAATATAGATGAGCAGTTCACTGATGATGCCACTCATGACCGTTTTTGACGACGGAGCAGGAAGAACGTGATGATGATTGCCAAAACCAAAACAGCCACGAGCCAAGGTAAGAACGTCGGGAACAGTCCCGGTTCGACGGTTTCTGTTGATTCAGTTGGAACGATGCTTGATTGTTGCGGTTCTGGTTTTGTTGCTTCCACTTGTTCGTCCGTCGCATCGCTTGACGCAACAGCTGCTTTTACGTCAAAACGAATTGTGCCTTCGACCGGATGTCCATCTTCCGAAATCAATTTCCAGCGTATGAGATACGTTCCGCTTTCGAGTTTTTGTTGAACGGCTGCACTCCATTCATTACCGATGATCAGGGGTTTCTCAAGTGAAATCACGTCACCTTGAGCTGTTTTCAGTTCGACCGTACTGGTTTTTTCAATCGCCGTATCGAAATTCAAACGGATTTTTGTTAAGTCTCCTTTGATGACTTCCCCTTCTGCAGGATTTGAATTCTTTAGACTCGTGTGAGCCGAGACCGAGAACGGCTGAACGACGAATAAGACCAGAATAAACAGCACAAACCATTTGATTTTCATCGTAAACTCCTCCTTTGACCGAAAATGTGTAGAAAAAGACCCGCTGTTTCCAGCGGGTTCGGTTGTCCGATTATTGTTGTGAGCGACGTCCGCGGAGTCCAAAGAATCCGAGGATTGAAGCAGCTGCGATTCCAAGTAATGACCAGAGGATACCGTTTGAAGATTGCGATTCCGCTGTTCCACCAAGACCGGTGTTCGGCATACCAGCCGGTGCGCCTTTGAATTTATCCGGGAACTGATCGACGATGGCTGTCGCCGTTCCTTCACCGACTCCGTACATGTGACCGTATGCTTCACGGATAGCCGGGTACGTTTTGTCATAATCTTTTTCGTTGTAGCTGTTGAAAGCGAGTAACAATTGATCGACGTGGACCTTTAATCCTTCTTCGAGATCTTTTGATTTCAGACGACCTTCTGTAGCAGCATCTAGGAAGGCGGCCTGCTCCACACGGTATTCATCGAGTTCTTTGACGGCCATGTCACGTGCCTGATCGTCTTTCGCACCTGTTGCTTTCACGTAATCCACAAAGTAGCCGATGTGACTCGACCAGATTTTCTTGAATTGTTGCGCGGCTTCACTGCCGTAGACAGAGCCGATCGAGGCCGATAAATCTTCTGTATTGGCATTCAAGGCACCTGCTGCGGCATCAAAGTCCTTCGCCCCATCGATTCCTTTTTGCATCGCGAGTACTGCCAGTGCCGCATGTTCCGAGAAGTTCCGGTTTAATCCGGCACGGAGGTCGGCAGCCGGTGTATCGACTTTCGTATTTTTAAATTTATCCGGATACTGTGTGACAATCGCGCCCGATAATCCTTCTCCGACCATATACATATGCTCGATCGCTTTTCGCATGTTGCTGTAGGCAGCGTCATAATCACCGGCGACGTAGCTGTCGAATGAAGTCAACAATTGCGTGATATGGACTTTTAATCCACCTTCTAGATCTGCTGCTTTCAAGCGGCCTTCCGTCGCTTTATCGAGGAAAGCGGCCTGTTCGACGCGGTATTCATCGAGTTCCTTCAACGCTTTTTGTTTCGCATCTTCATCTTTAGCGCCTGTTGCTTTCACGTAATCCACGAAGTAACCGATATGACTTGACCAAATCTTTTTGAACGCTTCGCCGGCTTCATCCCCGTAGACGGATCCGACAGCGGCCGATAAGTCATCCGTATTTTGGTTTAACGCAGCGGCCGCCTGATCAAAATCTTTTTTGCCGTCAATGCCTTTTTGCATGGCGACGACTGCTAAATACGCATGTTCAGATAAAAGCTGATCGAGCGTCGCTCGCAAATCCGATGCGGGAGACGAGACATCTAGAGACACTTTGCCTGAGCTGTGGGACATCTTGCTATGATCTTCATGACCATGGGCACTGACGCCTGCTGCCGGAATCAATAATGCGGCACTGAGTGGGACGGCGAGATACGACTTTTTCATCTTCATCTTATGAACACCCCTTTGTTTTTTTAAACTACACACAGATAACGTAAGGAGTTCACAAATAGTTTTATATTTTTAATTTTTTTATTAAAAATATTTTTGGTACAGAAATTTAAAGTGGGTTTGAAAGGTAATGTCCTTAATTATTTGATTTTCACTTACTCGTTTTTCGAAATACAGCCCTTAGATTAGAAAAATTTGATTAAACTCTTGTTAACATCGCTTTTAAACTATCTTTTAAAATGAACAGGAGTGAATTTATGAAACGTATTATCATCGGAGCATTACTGGCCTCCGTCTGTCTCTCTCAGTCGGTCTCATCTGTCGACGCCAAGACAAAACCAAAGAAAAAGGTAGTGACTCAAGTCGATCGGGATCAAAATAAGATTCCGGATTCTTGGCAGAGCAAGTATCATTTGGGATATGGAAAAACCGTAGCGACGGCCGATCGTGACCATGATCGCCTGACAAATCTTCAGGAGTATCAATTGCAGTTGAACCCGACTAAAAAAGATACAGACGGCGACCGGCTGACTGACGGACAGGAAGACGCGGATCGGGATCGCGTGACGAATCAGCAAGAGTATCTTGCCAAGCTTAATCCACTGAAAAAAGATACGGATCAAGATGGCATCTCGGACGCGGCGGAAGATCAAGATGCTGACAACCTGACGACGGAAGAAGAATTTATCGT
>Ga0308167_1001811_pt1 | contig 22587 bp, 9 predicted proteins | sample PhyCR1_2_FD_202138 | JGI IMG/M metagenome (GOLD analysis project Ga0308167, IMG submission 202138) | Phyllosphere microbial communities from UC Gill Tract Community Farm, Albany, California, United States - DLSLRC.R1 | ecosystem: Host-associated > Plants > Phyllosphere > Unclassified | place... | reverse complement strand
TGGTGGCACGCTGGAATACAATAAAAGAGATTATCGCCATCGTCAAAACATAAGCTATGGTAAAAAGGACACCTGGATATCAGGTGTGGCAGTGGCGACGACACAGCCGTGGTTTTCCGGCGTTAATCTGAAATCTACGCTATATGGATTTGACAACAATGGCGTAAATGAGACCGAAGCCAACTTAATCTTTAGCGATAATTTCACTGTTAATCAGCAAGTACTTTTGGCGACCGACAGTAGCTGGCGCAGCATTTCTACTTTAAATCTTAGTCTGCCACAGGGTTACGGTAGCCTGTGGACCACGCGTGAAATGAGTTATATTGGCGATCGATTAGGTATGCAGAAAGGTGATGCTTTTTCAGTAGGGACTACAGCCAATTTAAATAAGATCAGCGCTTACCTGGGCTCGCTTACGGTAAGCGTTACCAATGATAAGACTGTCGGTAATAAATATACCAATGTAGATTATAGTCAGTCGCTGTTCTCCAATCGGCATGCTACGGTTTCACTGCGGACCGGCATACAACATTACAAATATGATGACCGCACCACATCCCGCGATAAATATATTAATATCGACGTGTCCGTGCCACTGTCGACCTGGTTTAGCGTCGGTGTATCAAGTGAAAACGGTAATATGCTGGCAAATGCCACCGTGCGTAAGAGTATCAGTGACAGTGCCATAACTCAGGTGGGTGGATCGCTTTCAAAAAGAATTAGCCAAAAGGATGACAGCAACCATCAAACGAATGACTTTGCTGCCAATGGCTATGCGGCTTTTGACACTAAATACAATACCGGCAATGTTTCAGTGACTCATACCTCGGATCGCAGTTCTACATTCAATATGAGTTCACAGGGCAGCGTTGGCTGGGCAAAGGATGGCATTGCGATGGGCAAAGGATCGCAGAGTTCAGGTGTGATGATCAAGACAGATTTCAATGATTCAGGCACTATGCTGGCTAATATAAATGGGCGTAACTATCCAATCAGCGGTAAGAACAACTATATTAGTCTACCAGCTTATGCAGAATATAAAATTGAATTAATGAATGATAAAAATTCAGAAGACAGTGTAAGTGTCGTGAATGGGCGTCAAAACCAGCTTATTCTGTATCCTGGTAACGTCGGCGTGATTAATCCAGAAATTAAACAGCTGGTCACTGTTTTTGGTCGTATAAAATCTGAGGACGGAACGCCATTTGCCAATATGGATATCCAAAATCACATCGGGAAAACCAGAACGGATGATCAGGGTGAGTTTTCAATGGATATTGACAAGCGCTATGCTTTTATCACTATGACTAATCAACAAGGCCATCCCTGTGAAGCTGAGCTTGATTTGCGAGACGCCCGCGGTGCAGTTTGGGTTGGAGATGTATATTGCCAATCTTAGCAATGTAATAAATCCCGACAGAAAATTAAAAAATTCTCATGCCATAAGGCACAGTTAAGGGTTGTTGCAGATGATAATTTTAACAAAATATTTTAATCCCCAGATGTCTCGAAAGGGAAAACTATGCGTGTAATGATATTTTTGCTTTTTTTTGTCTGCTCGTCTGGCTATTCATCCGTGACGCCTTCAACGATCAATGCCGGCAGTAACACTTATGTATTTATCGAAAATGAGGTGGATGGGGGTTATTTTATTACTCCCAATTCGTTCTCTCCGCGTTTTACCGGAGCGAATGTCTGGACAAAATATCCTACTAATCAAACCAGTTTAGGTTTTCTGGGATATAATTGGTCAAGGCCTAATCGTTTCTTTGATATCTGGATTGAAGATTCACCAATCAACACACCCTTCCAGGGGTTACGCTGTATTACTACCGGAGCGAACTGCCCGGCATCTGGCTTTCTGGCAGCAGACGTTATTGATGAAAAAGGCTTTTATCATACCAGGGGGGGAAGTAATGAGGCGAATGGTGGCCATGCCTATGGATCGTTAACTGATGCAGCTTATCAGTATTTTGGTTCCAGGCCAGTAGGTACAAGCGATGCTTACACAATAAATGTTTGTGTTACTACCACGGATTACGATTATGCCTCGGGCATCCGCTGCAAGGATCTGACCAGCAGTCAAGCCACATGGCGTGCGGTGAATATGAACCTGACGAAAGTCGGGCACCTTACCTTAAACAGTACTAATGCGCTGGCAGAAGTGTGGGTGGCCAGTGATGGAACGCCAAGCACTTCATTAAATTCTGATCATTGCAATGTCGCTGTCGTAAACAATGTAAATGGCATAACTTGCCGGATGGTTTCTTATAACTATCAACGATCGGCAGATATTACCAATAATTTAGTCTTTGGTATGGTGTTGAATACTACAACATTAGGTTTTACGCCCGCAGCTGCTACGATAAGATTCAGTGCTGATGGTGCGGTCTGGTATAACCATAGTGTACGAACTGCTTATACGAATATATTCCAACAAGCAGGAAATGGATACGTTTACGTGTTTTTGTCAAGTGTTTTTCTTAAAAACCTTGTCGATAGGGGAATTTCAATCACCAACAACGATTCCATTTTTACCTTCAATTTCTATAATAGCGTTGTAAACCGTTCGGGCTACTATCAGTTTACCGCTTCTAACTCACTTAGCATCCTTCCGAAAGAATATGGTATCAGTATTGCCTCCAGCGATGGCCAGTCACATCCAACGGAATCGGGAAAAATCGGGAGCGAGCAACCGATCGAATTTGAATATACTGTCACTACTTCTGCCATCCGCCAGGCAGACAGCATTACCGCTCAGGTTATCGGTGACGCTACGACGCTTAATGGCGTGCCTTATTGTATTTTCAGCTCTCCGGACAACACGCATAAAGTGCCTGTTCCGGCGTATCTCTCTTATACCTCGCAGTCTGGTGCAACCGTCAGAGAACGCAACAGTTGTGGCGAGGAGCCGATAGATATGACGAATGCGCTCTGGACTCAAACCGCGTGGGATGCTTCAGCTGACAGTGGGTTTTTCTTCACCACCAATCTTAAATTACAGTTTCCGATGAACGATACGCGGTCTGAGTCTACTTTGGACGGCGATCAGTGGATGGGAACCGTAAGCGCCAGTGGTGAAGTGAAAGTGACGGCGACCTGGGTCGGCGTTAACCGTTAGGAGTGAATGATGCGATCGCTACGTGTAATTAAATTTGTCGGTTTACTCTTCGGGTTGATGCTGGTTGTGCAGCCAGTCAGAGCCATCTATCTGAATTCATTGATTTATGATATTGAATCAGACAAGCAATTCCTGTCAATTCCCGTGGTCAATGATACCTCCCGCTCTAATTTATACACCGTATCGGCCTTCAGGATTGATAAGCCCGGGGAGGGCGGCGAAAATCGTATTCGGGGGAGTGAGATGGACGTTATCTGGTCACCCCTGAGCATCACGATCCCGGCGGGAGGAAAAGATTTCTTTAAGGTTTTCTATCGCGGACCAAAAGATAATCAGGAACGCTACTTCAGGATAGTGTTCAGAGAGTCCCCGATAACCATCATCCCTTTCAGGAATGATGAAAAAGCCACCGATGTAGTGCCAATGGTGACTATGAGCGCGATACTGATTGTACGCCCAAGGAATACTAATCTTATGCACGCCATCGATGAACGCAATGGCGTGATAAAAAATACCGGAAATACGTTTTTCAGGGTGATTATTCAAAAGGGATGCAATGGCGATGATGAAAGCTCAGAACAGTTTTATATGCTGCCGGGTGAAAGTTATCAGTCCAATGCCGTGCGCGGTGAAAATAAGAAGTTTATCGTGGCATTGGGAAAGTATATTCCCTTAGGGAATATATGCATAGATTGATTAAGGTTAAGCAAAAATCTTAATATTATTATCTTTCCTGTATGGAAGTTTACTCTTCATTACTATCTATCGACCTTATTGGCTTTAGGGGATTTATCTTAAAGATCCGTACATAATGGCAGCTATTTTGAAACATAATTATTCTTATTTGCTAAGGTTGTGATTATTTTTAACATTTGTAAGTATCGATAATTTAATAAATAATGCGTCTCATTTTCAAATCCTTACTTTTTAAAGCGTTGTTATCTGGTTCAATATGAACTAGTTTTAGAAAACACAGTACGATGATATATGCAAAACTTCCATTACTCTTTCTTAATCGTAACAGTAATTTAACAGGAATTTTATGCCTTATATTTCTACAGAACAGGCTGGTGATAGTAACCTGTGCGCTTTCCTTGATATGATAGCCTGGTCTGAAGGTACAGACAGTGCGGTACATCCCCTGACAAAAATGAACGGTTACGATGTTATTGTTACCGGCAGCAGCGGGCCGGAAATATTCTCAGATTTTCGCCATCATCCTTTCAGCAATGGCCGGGCTGCTAAACACGTTACCGGTTCACTGTTCTCCAGTGCCTCTGGCCGCTATCAGTTTCTCAGAACCCACTGGCATCATTACCGTGACCTGTTAAAACTGCCTGATTTCGGTCCGCTCTCTCAAGATTTGTGGGCGATTCAATTAATAACAGAACGCCGTGCGCTCGAGTATATTCGTACCCATCGCATTCGTGAGGCAATATCTCTCTGTGCCAATATCTGGGCTTCATTCCCCGGTGCCGGTTATGGGCAGCCAGAACATCAGATGGATCAACTGATTGTCGTGTTTGAAGCATCTTTACAGAAACTAAATTTACCACCGCTGATTGTCGATGAAACCGAGTACGACGTACCTGACCCGGCAAATATTTTATCCGAACTTATTGAGTTGAAGAATGAGACAAGAAAAATTCGTCAGCTGCTCGAATATCACTTTGCTTCCGCAGAACAAAACAGTGAATAAGTTAATCTAACGAATTTATCGACATAAATATTAAACATCGAGCTAATGAATTTTGCATTAGCTCCATCCTCCCTTATCTCAAAATCTGCCTGGAGGCACGATTATGTACAATAAAGATGTATTGTTGAGTAAAGCTGGAAAAGGAATGTCGCTCACGCTGGCGGAAATGTGTGGGCTATCGGCTGCTGAAATCAAAAGTCGTTATGAAGGCGAGCTGAGCTGGGGAGAGTCACAATATCTTTCGCAACAGGCCGCTGAGACGGAAAAAGAAAACCGGATGCTGGAGGGTCGTATTTTCTCACGCTCAAATCCGCAGCTCGCCTCGGCGGTTCGGTTGGGTATCAGGCAGGTGTCTGAATCACGTAGCTATGATAGTCATTTTGGCTCAAGGGCATCGGCGTTTGTCTCATCGGATTCAGTTGCGTCAATGTTTTCACCGGCCGCCTATCTGACCGTTTTGTATCGTGAAGCGCAGGACCTGCATTTTTCTGAGTCGGCATTCAATCTGAACAACCGTCGTCCTGACCTTGCCAGCCTGTCACTCAGCCAGCGAAACATGGATGAAGAGGTGTCCACCCTGTCGCTGGCCAACGAGGTGCTGGCGGAGCATATTTCCCGCTATGAGGATATAACGCCGGAAGACCTGTTGAAAACGCTGGCGACCCACCGCCAGACGGGGCAGACGCCTTATCATCAGCCTTATGAAACAATTCGTCAGGCAATTCTGGAAAAACAACCTGACCTTGCCGTGCTTTCACGAAATCCGGATGTGACGCGAGAGGACGACACGGGCTCCCTGCTGGCTATCCTGGCGAATATTTCTCCGGAACTGAAGGCGATATTAGTCGAAGAAATCACCGAACAAAATGCAGCAGAGCTTTACGAGAAAAACTTTGCTCAGCATGTCGATGAATTCAGTTCTCCCCGGGCAATTGCGGATTACTACGGACTTTCACTGGCGGAGCTGGCTGAATATATCGGAGGGAATAATAATCTGCTTTTCACCGAAGTCAGTGGCGGGTCGGTATATGTAGATGGTCGATTCACCCGCATGGTACTTTCGGGAAATGGCGTTGTTGAAACATTTCATATCAGTATTGAAGGCGCGGGCAATACAAATCAGCTACGTTATCTGGAGCTCATTCCTCTGGGCGAGGATCGCTTTAGAGTGGCTTTTAGTGTCATACATACACGCCCTGAACAAAGTGACTTCAGTATAAGGACAGCACCGACCACAGGAGAGCTTTATCGTGAAGAGGGTTTTGTCCCGCAGGCAGGCGAGCATTACGCACGCGAAATAACGCTTTCGAAGGATGCTTTGGAAAATGTGGTGACCATTGGTATCAGAAGGCGGCACCCAGATACGGGCGGTTACTTCTGGAGCACTGTTGACTTCAGAATCGAGCACCTTTCTTCCCATCTGTACCTGCTAAAACTCAACAAGGCCATCCGCCTCTGTCAGGCCACCGGCCTGTCCCCTTCTCAGCTGGAAACGCTGGTTTTCAGCAGTAACGCCGGCGGGATTATTAATCGTGACGTCATGGGGCGTCTCTTCATCACGTTGTTTTATAAGTCCCGCTACGGGCTTGCACTGGACGATGCGCTGGTCCTCAGCGGGGCTCCTGTCAGCAGACAGACTTCTGATGGACAGAACAGCCACTTTGACCGCATCTTCAACACGCCGCCGCTGGGCAGAACAATGTTCTTCCCGGACGGCGAACCTGTTCTTCTGCAGCCGGGCAGTGAGGAGGAAGGTTTTGCTGCTGCGGTGCTGATGCGGGGTCTGGGAGTCAATAACGGGGAGCTGATAAACCTGTGCCGTCTTATGGACAGTGCCGTGACAGACACCATCCCTGGCGATATCAAAACCCTTTCTCACCTCTGGCGACTGAGCCTGCTCGCCCGGGAGCATGACCTCAGCGTGCTGGAGCTGAGCCTGCTGTATCGGCTGTCGCCGTACCGCGGCCTTAACACCTCATCGTTGACACTGTCGCAGTGGCGAAGCCTGACCGGGTTTATGTATCAGACCACGCTTTTGATGGCTGACGCGGCGCTGTCCGCCAGTGAGCTTTACCTGATGTGCACGCCTGAGCTCGATGAAACCCTGACGCCGGAAATGAATAATCTGCTGTTATCACTGCGCCCGCGTCTGGATAGCGTCAATATAGACGAACACGACAGCGACTCGCTGAGCCGATTGTTGTCTCCTTTTGTTTCTGCAGCCATGTCGCTTTCATCTCCAGAAATGGGACGCTATGTACTGTTGTGGTCGGAGACGTTGCGGCCCGATGAGCTGAGCATGACCGAATTTGCGAAACTGGCTGCCCAGGAGTCACTGACACCAGAGCAAGAGGCGCAGACAGCCCGTTATTGCCACGCCCTGGCGCAGACGGCCGTACGGGTGCAAAAACTGATGCTGAGTGAGGCCGAGGTGGCTGCCTTGGTCAATTCGGATAATCAGCTTATCGGCGGGAGCGCATCGTCAAACCCGCTGGAAACACTACGGTCCCTGCATGCGTTTCACCAGTGGCTTAACCGGCTCGGAAACCGCAGCTCAGAGATGCTGGCCACCATTGAGCAGGGAACGCTCACGCCCCAAATGCTGGCAACGGTGATGGAAACGGAACTGCTGATGATTGAGCAGGCCATGGCCTGCGCAGAGGTGAAAGATTTAGGTCACTGGCAGAATATCTACAGAGTCCTGCAGTGGAAAAACGTCAGCGATGCATTAAACGTGATGCCAGCCACTCTCCGACAGTTGTTAAATCTGCAGTATGTGTCCCTGCCTGAGCGTGCCGGTGATGACTGGCAGCGGTGGCAACACCTGGCACACGCTATGGAAGCGGCGGTTGAAGGAAGGACGGCACGGGAGCTCGAGTCTTTAACAGCTGAACGTTACAGCACTGTACTGAGTGCCTGGTTCCGTACCTACTGCCAGCCGGACGGGACATTTCTGCGTAACCGGGATGAGCTTTACAGCTATCTGCTGATTGATAATCAGGTGTCCGCCCAGGTACGAACCAGCCGGCTGGCTGAAGCCATTGCCAGCCTGCAGCTTTACATCAACCGGGCCCTGAACAGAATGGAAGGCGGCACCCGGAGTGATGTTATCTCCCGGCAGTTTTTCCTCGACTGGTCACTCTACAGCCGTTACAGCAGCTGGTCCGGCGTCTCCATGCTGGCGTACTACCCGGAAAACTACATTGACCCGACGCTGCGCATCGGACAGACCCGTATGATGGATGAGCTGCTGGAAAATATCAGCCAGGGTAAGCTGTCGCAGGACGCGGTAGAGGACGCATTCAAAATCTACCTGACGCGCTTTGAAACGGTGGCCGACCTGACGGTGATTAACGCCTACCACGACAGCGTCAACAGCGACAGCGGCACCAGCTGGCTGCTGGGCCGCAGCAAGGAAAACCTGCATGAATATCACTGGCGCACGATCGATATGTCAAAACTGCAGGACGGTTCACTTCCGGCTAACGCATGGGGCGAATGGACACGTATCGAGATGCCGCTTAATGCCTGGCAGGACATGGTGAGACCTGTATTGTTCCGTGACCGACTCTATGTCATCTGGATGGAACGGGATGAAATTGCTTCAACAGTTGGTAATGAGCAGGTTAGCATGCAAGCACGCTTTACGCTTAAACTTGCCTTCCGCAGGCACGATGGCAGTTGGAGCGTTCCATGGAATCATGATGTGACAGCGTTGATAGACAGTTCGCTGCCGGTAGAAATGCCGATAGGATTCAGTGCTTCCGGATTCAGCGGCGAAGACACCCTGTTGGTGTTTATGTACGGAATTTCCACAAGTTATCCTGACTTTGCTGCAAATAGCAATGCTGTTATAGGGATCGCAGTTCATGGTGACGGGTCTTTTAAGCACATGGACAGGGCGACATTATCACGTTACGATGCAATAAAATCGACATTTGATTCCATATCAGTTGAAAGTAATAAGGTTATAAAAAAATCCAGCTATAGATTCGCTGTGGATCTAGATATTCCATCATCTGTAGTATTAAACTCAGTAAGTGATGAAGATGATCTGTTCTTAACAAGCAGCCCCATCATTGGATCTGTCTCAAGTAATTATCAATCGAGCAATGTATCAATCAGTCTTGGTTCTCTTCGCTTCATCGTAGGATACAATGCCACCTCGCCTACACGTAATCTACAGCTTCAGGCAATGAGGGCGTGCGGGAATGCTGGTGACGCATATATTATTGGTGTTGATCCAAGAACAATCTACTTCGAAAATTGGGGCGGCATAGGTCCCCTATGTGTATATAATAAAAGTAACAACTTCATAGGTTCTGCGCAGGGCAATAGATCTAATCGTCCAAACCAGACTGGCTGTGTATATCTGGCAAAAGATCGAGGCTCAGCACCCGAGTTCTTCCAGACATTCCGTACCCCAACTGATTTAACATTATCTTTAGCAGTTGGATCAAACAGGCAGTCAGATTTCAAATCGTGCGGTTATTCATTCTACGGTAATATATCTACAATTGATGAAATTAATTGGCCCGGAAGGTCAAGCGAAGTCTATACCACCAAGTGGTATGATACTGACTCCCTTGTCAATCCTGATAAAATTTTGATAAGAGTAAAATCCGGGAGTGAGGAAGTTATTTTTTCCGCAAAAGAATATGTTAAAAATATCCCACAAAATAATTATAACGGGATGAGTTTTGAATTTGACGACTTAAATGCAGTTTTCACATCTCTTGTATTTCAAAACCATGCTGCAATCGTTGATATATCATTCGAATTCTACGATGCGGCCGATAACCTATTGACTTCTGCTATCGGGACCCTTTTAATAAAAAGAGTAGATTACTCTCAAAATAGTATCCTACAGTTACACTCAACCGAAAACGGCGCACAGTATATGCAACTGGGCGTCCACCGCATACGACTGAACACCCTGCTCGCGCCACAGTTGGTCAGTCTCGCTGCCACTGGTATCGATGCTATTCTGGCGATGACCACCCAACACCTGCCGGAACCCCAGTTGGGTAAAGGTTTTTATGCCACCTTCACATTGCCGGCCTATGATGCCAATGTTCATGGCACTAATCGGAATTTCCGCCTTAACCTCAAACATGTCGTTGATAACAATTCCCATGTGATTTACTCAGGGCAATTTCAGGATCAGGAACTTACCGTTCGTTTATTTATTCCACTGGATTCCTCTCCTGTGCATGCAGGAGTAGCAGCAAGGGTCTTCCTGACCACACAACGTAACCCTCAAGATATGAACGGTCATGGTCCACATTTCCAGGAAAACAACGGAGTAATAAGTATTCGGCCAGACTCCATCATGAATATGTTCATTCGTGTGAGTATTTTAAGTGATACGACCGAACCGATGGACTTCAACGGCGCTTGTGCACTCTATTTCTGGGAGCTGTTCTATTATACGCCGATGATGGCCTTCCAGCGTCTGCTCCAAGAGCAGAACTTCAGTGAGGCCACCCGCTGGCTGAGCTACGTCTGGAATCCGGCCGGCTATATTGTGCAGGGTCATCTGCAGAACTATCTGTGGAACGTTAGGCCACTGGAAGAAGAGACCTCCTGGAACGCCAGTCCGCTGGACTCTGTTGACCCGGATGCCGTGGCTCAGGCTGACCCCATGCACTACAAGGTTGCCACCTTTATGCGCATGCTTGACCTGCTGATTGCCCGTGGCGACAGTGCCTATCGTCAGCTGGAGCGCGATACGCTCAATGAAGCGAAGATGTGGTATGTCCAGGCTCTGGCCCTGCTGGGCGATGAACCAGACCTGACGTTCTCCACGCACTGGGGAGAACCAACCCTGGCAAAAGCGGCCGATAAAACGCTCCAGCGCAACTACCAGCAGTTGCTGGCCCGCATCAGCAATGGGGAAGCATTGATGCCGGAGTTGCGGACGGCCAACTCCCTGACCGGACTGTTCCTGCCCGAGTTTAACGGAGCCCTGAGCGATTACTGGAAAACCCTGCGTCAGCGTCTGTTTAACCTGCGCCATCACCTCACCATCGACGGCATGCCTCTTTCACTTCCTGTTTTTGCCGACCGGGCTGACCCGTCACAGCTGCTGAGCAGTATGGTGTTGAACGCACAGGAAAGCAGCCATCTGCCGGTCAGCACGCTGACTCTCTGGCGGTTCCCGGTGATGCTGGAGCGGGCGCGTAATACCGTGGCGCAGCTCACGCAGTTCGGCACGACGCTGCTCAGCCTGGCAGAGCACCAGGATGCTGATGAACTCAACACCCTGCTGATGCAACAGGGGATGGAGCTCGTCACCCAGAGTATTCGTCTGCAGGAGCGGGTGGTGGATGAAGTGGCCGCCGATCGGGAGGTTATCCTGGAAACCCGGCGCGGCGTACAGGAGCGACTGGCCATGTACCAGCGTCTCTGGGACGAAAATATCTCCCGACCTGAGCAGAGTGTGATGAACATGCAGACCAGCGCCGGCTCCGTTTCACTCGGCGCCGAGGCCTTCCTGGTCGCCGCCAGTATTGCTGATATAGTGCCTAACATTTATGGTCTTGCCGTGGGTGGCAGTCGATGGGGGGCACCACTTCAGGCTGCTGCGGATGGCATCTCTATCGGCGCGAATGCCACACTGATCGCTGCAGAACGAATGAGTTTATCTGAATCTTATCGCCGCAGACGTGAAGAGTGGGAAATACAGCGGGATGCGGCTGACAGTGAACTGAGACAGCTTGATGCCCAACTAAGGGCGATGGAGATTCGCCAGGAAGCCGCCCGGCTTCAGGTGGACTATCTCCAGACCCAGCAGGAGCAGACTCTGGCCCAGATGGAGTTCCTGCAGCGCAAGTTTACCAACCAGGCCCTGTATAACTGGATACGCGGTAAGCTCAGCGCCATCTACTACCAGTTCTTTGACCTTAGCCAGTCCCTGTGCCTGATGGCTCAGGAAGCCTTGCGCCGCGAGCTCAATGATCCTGCGGCTACATATATACGCGGTGGCTCATGGAACGGCGCCAGCGCCGGATTTATGGCCGGCGAAACCCTGCTGCTGAATCTGGCTGAAATGGAAAAAGTGTGGCTGGAACGCGATGCCCGGGCACTTGAGGTAACGCGCACCGTATCACTGGCGCAAGTCTATCGTGAACTGGACACGGATGCATTTGAATTGACAGATAAGCTTGCTGCCATGCTGAACAGCGGAAGCGGCAGCAGCGGGGTGACAAACACCGAGCTGAAGTTTTCAGCGGATGGTCAGTTGCAGGCCTCGGTGCAGCTGGCGAAGCTGGCAATCGGTAATGATTATCCCGCCGGATTGGGGAAATACCGCCAGATTAAGCAGGTCAGCGTAACGCTGCCGGCGCTGGTGGGGCCATATGAAGATGTCCGCGCGGTTCTCAACTACGGCGGCAGTATGGTGATGCCAAAAGGATGCAATGCCATCGCCGTCTCGCATGGCATGAACGACAGCGGCCAGTTTGTAATGGATTTCAATGACGCCCGCTATCTGCCTTTTGAGGGAATTCCGGTAGATGACAGCGGTAGTCTGACGCTGAGTTTCCCGGACGCTACCGGACGACAAAAAGCACTGTTGCAGAGTCTGAACGACATCATTCTTCACATTCGCTACACCATCCGGTCCTGAAACTGAACATTCACAGGCTTCCTTAACGGAAGCCTGCTAAGGAGTTTTTATGCAATATTCAGAATCTCTCAAAATTGAGCAACCTTCTTTGCCCGCAGGCGGCGGAACGCTGAACGGAATGGGCGAATCTCTCGCAGCGGCAGGGCCGGACGGAACCGCATCATTATCCATTCCTTTGCCCGTATCAGCAGGTCGCGGTGTGGCACCCGCACTGACGCTCAGCTACAGCAGCGCAGCGGGTAATGGCGCTTTTGCTCTCGGCTGGCAGTGTGAACCTGGCTTTATCAGCCGGCAAACCTCTCAGGGCGTGCCACGATATGATGAGGAAGATAAATTTCTGGCCCCCAATGGCGAGGTGCTGGTGCCGATGGTCAATGCCCAGGGCCAGCAGCAGCAACGGACTGCCGATTCGCTACTCGGCACCAGGCTTTCACAGCCGTATCTTGTCACTCGCTGGCAGCCGCGTATTGTAACCTCGCCATCCCGGATAGAGTACTGGCAACCGCAACAACCGGGAGAGGAGAAGCCCTTCTGGGTTCTGTTTGCCGCCGATGGGCAGGTTCATCTGTTCGGCAAACATGACCACGCCCGCGTGGCCGATCCACAGGATAAGTCACATGTGGCCCGCTGGTTAATGGAAGAAACCGTAACTCCCACGGGTGAGCACATTTATTATTACTGGCGAGGCGAAGATGACGTGGGATGCGACGAGCGTGAACGATTAGCGCATCCTGTCAGTACCGCGCAGCGATACCTTGCAAAAGTAAGCTACGGCAATATTAAACCCGGGGCGACCTTTATGGCCCTGGAGAATGGCGTTCCGTCAGACCATGCCTGGCTGTTCCATTTGGTGTTTGATTATGGTGAGCGGCCCTCCTCTTTAGCGGTTGTACCGCAGTATGCCGTCACTACAGGCTGGCAGAACCGTCCGGACAGTTTCTCCCGCTATGACTACGGTTTTGAAATCCGCACTCGTCGCCTGTGTCACCAGGTGCTGATGTTCCATCGCCTGCAAACGCTTGAGGGGAAAGAAGTTCCGGACGAAACGCCGGCGCTGGTCGGCCGCACGGTTCTGGAGTATGACCTGAACCCACGGGTTTCGCTGTTGCTCAGCGCCTGCAATCTGGCACACGAAAATGATGGCACTCCGGTAATGCAACCGCCACTGGAGCTGGACTATCAGCGCTTTGACGCTGGCATCAACCCGTCGTGGCAAGAGGCGCCACAGCCAGGCAAGCTCAATGCATTTCAGCCCTGGCAAATGGTGGACTTATATGGTGAAGGTCTGCCGGGCTTACTCTATCAGGATATTGCCGGTGCCTGGTGGTATCAGGCGCCGGTCAGGGATTCGATGGCAGAAAACAGCGATGCGGTGGCTTATGAGGCTGCCCAGCCGCTGCCGGCTATTCCAGCCCAGCAAGAGAGTGCGCTGCTGATGGATATTAGCGGAGACGGGCGACTCGACTGGGTGATAACCCATTCTGGCGTGCAGGGTTACCATTCGATGCAGCCGGATAAGCACTGGACATCTTTTATTCCGCTTGCCAGTATCCCGCTTGAATATTTCCATCCACAGGCACTTCTGGCGGATATCACCGGGGCTGGCCTGCCTGACCTTGCGATGATTGGCCCCAGCAGTGTGCGTTTCTGGACGAACAACCGTAAAGGATGGCGTGGCGGCCAGACCGCCGTGTCAGAAAAGGGCAGTCCATTACCGATACCGGGGCGCGATGCGCGGGTTCTGGTCGGTTTCAGCGATATCAACGCCTCCGGCCGTTCTCATCTGATCCGCATCGCCGCTGACGATGTCAGCTACTGGCCAAATCTGGGCCATGGCCAGTTTGGTCAGCCGATCAGCATTCCTGGTTTTACCGTTGCGAGTGATGCATTTAACCCGGACCGGCTGTATCTGGCGGATATTGACGGTTCAGGGACTACCGACCTGATCTACGCGCACAGCGATCATCTGGCGCTGTACATTAACGAGAGCGGTAACCGTTTTGCCGACCCGCTGCGGCTGCCAATGCCAGGCGGTGTAAGATTTGATGATAATTGCAGACTACAGATCGCCGATATTAATGGACAGGGGACCGGTAGCTTGCTTCTCACCGTCCCGCATATGACCGTGAAACACTGGCGTATGGATTTGACCGCCGATAAACCCTGGTTGCTCAACGAAATTAATAACAATATGGGCGCAAGCACCAGATTGCATTACCGCAGTTCGGCGCAGTTCTGGCTTGACGAGAAATCCCAGGCAGTAGCTGAAGGCCGTACTGTTGCCAGCTATCTGCCGTTTCCGGTGCACTTGCTTTGGCGAACCCTGCTGCTGGATGAAATCACCGGCAACCGTTTATCCAGCAAGACAGAATACGCCCACGGAGTTTGGGACGGCCGCGAGCGAGAATACCGGGGGTTTGCGCGGGTGATACAGACCGATCTGGATGAACTGGCTGACGGGTCACGCGGCACTGATCTGCCAGCGACCGCCCCGGTGCGTAGCGTCAGCTGGTTTGCAACGGGTTTACCGGCGGTAGATAACCTGCTGCCAGATGAGTTCTGGGGGGGAGATGACAGGGCGTTTCCTTACCTGGCACCGCGCTTTACCCGCTATGAGGGGCAGACGGAAGGCGATGTCGTTATTACCCCTGATGCGGAGCAGGCTTACTGGCTTAACCGGGCGCTGAAAGGGGCCTTGCTCAGGCGTGAGCTTTATGGGGCTGATGACACAGAAATGGCCAGCATCCCCTATGCTGTCAGTGAATCTCGGCCGCAGATACGCTTAATACCGGGCCTGACGGATGAGAACCCCGCGGCCATGGTCTCAACGGCGGAATCACGCGAATGTCAATATGAACGCGTCATCTCCGATCCCCGCTGCAATCAGACTCTGGTGCTGAAAAACGACGAATTTGGCTTTCCTCTGGAAGTGCTGAGCGTCGCCTACCCGCGACGACAGCAACCCGCTGTTTCACCTTATCCGGAAACGTTGCCTGAAACGCTATTTTCCTCCAGCTACGATGAGCAACAGAACGTTCTTCGGCTGGAGCTGACCAGAACCTCTTATTATCATCTTGAAAATGAGCATCACCTGCTCTCTGGCCTGCTTAACTCGCAGCGTATTGATGTTTCCACTCTTGCGTCAGAAAGTCTGCCCGCACAGGGATTATCATTGGAATGGGCTTCCGGAGCAGGCAAGCATTTGCTGCCTGGCGGTGAGAAGGACTACTGCGGACATCAGTCCATCCATTATGTAATGTCAGAAGGCGCTCCCACCTTTCCGCCCCGCATTGCCTATAGTGAAAAAGCCGCTTTTGACGAGGAGTCTCTTAAGGCATTTAGGGACATACTGCAAGGGAGCAAGCTGGCCGATGTGCTGAAAGAAGCGGGATGGATACAGGTAACGGTTCCGTTTCAGCAGAACCCCGACTTTCTGGTCTGGGCCTCGCAGCAGGAATTCACCGATTTTGCCGGGGCAGAAGGATTTTACCGTCCTTTGGCTCATCGGCATACTTTGCTGACAGGGAAAAGGCGCTTTGATTGGGATCGACATTATTGCGCAGTCATTCGTGAACAGGGCTCCTCTTTACTGGAGATTAGTGCTTCTTATGACTATCGCTTCCTGACGCCGTTCCGGATAACAGATGAAAATGACAATATTGCTCATATAACCATGGATGCGTCCGGGAGAATGACAAGTATCCGCTTCTGGGGAGATGAAGGAGGACGCCTCAGCGGCTATACAGCGCCGGAGGAAGCCTCTGGATTCTTCCGCGTACCAACGACTGTCGATGAGGCTCTGGGTATGCGCGCGGGTATTCCCGTCGCCGGATGTATCGTCTATTCCTCATTAAGCTGGATGCCTCAGATAACTGGAGGCATTGCTGAACTGCTACTTTCACAGTCAGCAGACAACCGTATCGGCCGCCTGGCCCTTAAACGCTGGCTGAAACGGCACCCTGAGAAAATACTAACTACCAACGCACCGCTTCCTCCCCATACGCTGACGATAAAAACCGATAGATACGATAGCGACCCCCAACAGCAATTATCTCAACATCTGGATTTTATCGATGGATTTAATCGGCTGCTCCAGACGTCCGTCAGACATGAGGCTGGCGAGGCCTGGCTTCTTAACAACGGCGCGCTTGTGACCGGCAATGCGGGACAGCCGCAAAGTGAATATACTGATTTCCGCTGGGCCGTTTCTGGACGCAATGAATATGATGCGAAGGGACGCTTACTGCGAACATATCAACCTTATTTCCTGAACAGTTGGCGCTATGTACATGATGACAGCGCCCGACAGGATCTTTATTCAGATGTCCTTATCTATGATCCTCTGGATCGGAATGTCGCGGTAATTACTGCGGCAGGCTGGTTGCGCAGGACGCTGATCACCCCCTGGTTTGTGGTCAATGAAGATGAAAATGACACCTCGGAAGAAATTCTGAGAGCATCTCGATAATTTTTGACAGCAAAAGAAGTGTACAGAACGTTTGTGCACTTCATGGTGTTAAAACCACGATCTGTATTGATCATCAGGAAGGGAATAGGTATGAATTCAAAAGTTTTTAGCAAAACACCCACGGTCACCGTTGTTGATAATCGCGGGCTTTCCGTCCGGGAAATTGCCTGGCATCGCCATCCAGATACGCCGCATATCACCGACGAGCGTATTACGCGGCATCAGTATAATGCGCGGGGATTTCTGACGCAGAGTGCCGACCCGCGCCTGCACCAGGCAGAACGGACGAACTTCCGCTATTTGATGGACCTGGCCGGGAGCGTACTTTGCACCGTCAGCGCAGATGCGGGCACAACCCTCAACCTTAACGACGCAGCCTCTCGACCATTTATGGCGTTCAGCAATATTAATAAATCAGATGATGGTAAAACAGACACAAGCCAGGCTGTAACTCGCACCTGGCAGTATGAGAACGCAACACTTCCAGGCCGACCTTTGAGCGTGACCGAGCAAACAGCTGGCAAAGCCGCGCATATTACCGAACGCTTCATCTACGCGGGTAATTCTGACGAGGAGAAAGCCCTGAACCTGGCCGGACAGTGCGTCGACCATTATGATACGGCTGGCCTGGTTCAAATCGATAGTATTGCTCTTACCGGTTTACCGCTTTCTGTCACCCGCCGTCTGCTGAAAGACGCGGACAACCTCAATGCCGTGGCCGACTGGAAGGGTGAAGATGCTTCAGTCTGGAATGACCTGCTGGAAAGCGAAGCCTATACAACCCTGACTACGGTAGACACGAACGGTGTAGTACTGACCAGCACCGATGCAAAAGGCAATGTGCAACGCATGGCGTACGACGTGGCGGGCCAGTTGTCAGGCAGTTGGTTGACGTTAAAAGAGGGAACTGAGCAGGTTATCGTAAAGTCAGTGGCATATTCTGCGGCCGGACAGAAATTGCGTGAGGAACATGGGAACGGAGTGGTGACCACGTGCACGTACGAGCCACAGACGCAGCGCCTGATCGGACTTAAAACGGAGCGTCCCGTCGGACACGCTGTCAGGGCCGAGGTGCTACAGGATTTACGCTATGAGTATGACCCGGTGGGCAACGTGCTTAAAGTCAGCAACGAAGCGGAAGAAATTCGTTTCTGGCGCAATCAGAAAGTGGTGCCTGAGAATATCTATGTTTATGACAGTCTGTATCAACTGGTGAGCGCCGCCGGGCGTGAGATGGCGAGTACGGGCCAGCAAAGCAGCAGTCTCCCGTCGGTATACTCTTTTGATGACGTTACTTATAGCAATTATACACGTAAGTACCGTTATGACAGGGCGGGTAACCTGACTCAGATACGTCATAGCGCCCCAGCGACAAACAACAGTTATACAACGGATATTACGGTAAGTGACCGCAGCAATCGCGGCGTAATGAGCGTGTTTACTGAACAGCCAGCAGATGTCGATGCCCTGTTCACTGTGGGAGGTTTGCAGCAATCGCTTCTGCCTGGACAGAAGCTGACATGGACGCCACGGCAGGAGCTGTTAAAGGTGACACCAGTGGCACGTGACGGCGGTACTGATGACAGCGAGCATTACCGCTATGAAAGCAACAGTCAACGTATTTTAAAAGTCAGTAGACAGAAAACCGCCAACAGCACCCGGCTACAGCGGGTAGTCTATCTGCCAGGACTTGAATTGCGTAAGTCCATCGATGGCGAAACTGAAACTGAGCTTATGCAGGTTATTTCAGTGGACCTGGCTGCACAGGCGCAGGTACGCGTATTACACTGGGAAACGGGTAGGCCATACGATATCCAGAATAATCAGCTTCGCTACACCTACATTAATCTCACCGGAAGCGGAACCATGGAGATCGATGGAGAAGGTCATCTGATCAGTAAGGAAGAATATTATCCCTTCGGTGGTACTGCGGTATGGTCTGCGCGGAGTCAGGCTGAAGCAGATCGTAAAACCATTCGCTATTCAGGCAAGGAGCGTGACGCGACAGGATTATATTATTATGGCTACCGATACTATCAGCCATGGGCAGGACGCTGGCTCAGTTCAGATCCTGCCGGAACCCTCGACGGGCTCAATCTCTTTCGAATGGTGAGGAATAATCCTGTCACGCTGTACGACAGTGACGGGCAGTTTCCTGGACAAAACCTTTTTTCATCAGGCGCAAGTACCCCTGCAGGGACTGCACGATCCTCAGTGGGGCCAACGATTGGTGTTGCCGTCAGGCTTGTTCTGGACTCGGCGATGGCAGGGGTTCTCGCGGGCACAACGACTGTTATCAATGATGCTATCTACGGCACAGATGAAAATGGGGGATCACTGGCACCTGGCTCTTTCACCAATCCTGTTACTTTGATTTCGTTGGCACTTGCACCAGTGATTCAGGAATATGCAAACTCTTTTATTCTGAGTTTTCTCCCTGAATTAATTGAACGTACGCCTGAAACTGGATCGTCAATTATTATGATTGGTACTGGAAATTCCCGTGCTAATATAATGGTGCCCTTAAATATGGCTGGAAATTACATTGGAAATATCGCAGGGCATTATGCCGGAGAAGCGATGGGGGGGGTTCCGGGTTATTTAGGTGCCAGCTTATCTGAGTTTATTGGTGAGCTTTCCATCAATGTAACCGAGAGTGCTTTACTTGGCGGTTTTTTCCGTGACTATATTATGATAGCGCCGGGAATAAGAAGTAATGGGTACCGCGAGCATGTCATTGGAGAAGCGCGAGAGCGTGCAAACTCTGCTTTTATCGATGTAAGTATTGATTTAATGGTTGAAGCAATATCCGTCGCAACTGAAAATCCTTTCCTGACAAACTTGCCTAATGCATTGTCAGGGGTAATAGGTTATTTGCCTGGGACGACATCTCGACGCCGCAGATTTATTCGTAATTCAGCCAATAATGCAGATTTACCGTTGGCACCCCTTGACCGCCAAGCGCCTCCTGTGGAAATACGCATAAATACACTTGGAAATAGTTATCCGACATATCAACGCGAAAGATTAATTTGAGGCTCTTACTCTCAACATTTACAGTTTAATTGCAATAGGATAGAGGTCTTAACATCCAACAAATGTTCCTAAGACCTCTTTTTTAGAAATATTTTTAGAATGGGGGGGAGGACGATTACTTGGGCTCTCGGGAGAGAGTTAATGCATTCATATGAGGGTAGGGTTCGGGCTGTTGAACTCTATTATCGATATGGTAAAAAAGCCGGCACTGTTGCAAATAGTTGATGGTGATAAACTTATCGCCCCCATTTGCTGACGGAGTAGCACATGAACCCATTCAAAGGCCGGCATTTTCAGAGAGACATCATCCTGTGGGCAGTTCGCTGGTACTGCAAATACGGCATCAGCTACCGTGAACTGCAGGAGATGCTGGCCGAACGCGGCGTGAATGTCGATCACTCCACGATTTAGCGCTGGGTTCAGCGTTATGCACCTGAAATGGAGAAGCGACTACGCTGGTACTGGCGTAACCCTTCCGATCTTTGCCCGTGGCACATTGACGAAACCTATGTAAAGGTCAATGGCCGCTGGGCTTATCTTTACCGGGCCATTGACAACAGGGGCCGCACTGTCGATTTTTACCTTTCACCACGGCGTAACAGCAAAGCCGCCTACCGGTTCCTGGGTAAAATATTCAACAACGTGAAGAAGTGGCAGTTCCCGCGATTCATCAACACGGATAAAGCGCCCACCTATGGCCGGGCGCTTGCGTTGCTCAAACGCGAAGGTCGATGTCCGCCTGACCTTGAACACCGTCAGATTAAGTACCGGAATAACGTCATTGAATGCGACCATGGCAAGCTGAAAAGGATAATCGGCGCCACTGACCCCTTTTTCAGCAAGACTGTTCGGTGCTCACGATGTTGCGCTCCGCCTCAATCTTGATTCAAAAGCGGTTTTTATGGGTTGGTATTTGTGACGGGGATCGGGGAAATGAGTGTGTGGACCCTTGTAGACTTACGGCATCGCAACGTGCCCATGTCGGGATACATAAGCTCCCTGAAAACTGAAGGATCCACAACATGAAATATATACCGGTTGGCGTTGATATCGCAAAGCATCTTATCCAGATCCACTTCATTGATGAGCACACCGGTGAGGTGGTTGATAAACAGCTGCGCAACCAGGATTTCCTGGTGTTTTTCAGCAATCGCGAACCTTGTCTGATTGGCATGGAAGCCTGCGGCGGCTCCCAGCACTGGGCGAGGGAACTGACACTGAAGCTTAAACTGGTCAAAATGGCACTTATGGCCAGCGAAGAAGGCCGCAGCGTTGCCGCGCTTACCCGAGAATATAGCGTTAATGATAACCTGCTCTTTAAATGGATGTGTAAATAGACCCGTTTTAGTTCCAGGCATTTTTTGAGATTCCGGCCAAATGATGGTGTTGTCGATATTCCTCCGGCGTCATTTTGTTCAGTGATTCATGCGGGCGTTCACAGTTATATTCTGACAACCATTTTCCGTGATTTTCCGCACTTCATTCAGCGTTCTGAACAGATAAAAATCGAGTATTTCTGTAAGGTATGTTCGGTTAAAGCGCTCAATGAAAGCATTCTGTGTCGGCTTACCCAGCTGGCGATGCTGCTGGAGGGTATCGACTGGCGCCAGCTGAAGCGGTTGCTTAACTCGCCGACAATGTTGTAAAAAGCACGCAACCCTATTTTAAATGAGGGCATGTATAAGGAATATACTGTTCAGCACGTGCAAACTAAATGGCGTGGATCCTGAGAGCTATCTGCAACAGGTACTGGCGGTTATCCCCGACTGGCCGGTCCCCCGTGTGCGCGAACTTCTGCCGTGGACTATCATTACACCTGTCATGAAAATAAGTGGCAGATTAAAACTTAACTGCAACTATTGATACCGTGCAATGCAGTTATATTGCACGGTTATTTTCCTTACGCATCGCCATGGCAATCCACCGATTCTATCAGTGGCATGGGCTGATATTCGTTGCTGGTGGATGCAAAAATTCAGTTCTTCTCGACATGCGAAACGAGTAATCTTCTGACCAGACGCTAGTCTTTTTGTCATTCTCAGATGATTTCCACGATAGCGAACTGATCTATTACATCAATATCTTTCTCAGCAGCTCAGGAAATATTGGCAGATCGCTCGCCAGTGTAAAGGCCGGGTTAATTGCTTTACGGCTGATAAGCCCGTCAATCAAGGCAAAGAGGATAATCGTTGTTTCTTCTAATCGGAGATCCTGACGAAATTCGCCCGCTTTGATACCGTTCTCAATGATGTCGGCGATTCCCTGACGCATTATCTTGTCGCTGGAGATAAACACATCGCGAAGTTCCGGATTACGCGCCGATTCAGCAATGATCTCAACCCAGAGATGATGGGTGACCGGATAACCGACGTTACTGATGCAGGAACTGATAACTTTACTCAGGCGCTGGAAGTGAGAGCCTGAATAAGGCTCAGTCTGCGAGGTTAACGCCGACTGCTGCTCTTCGAGAACAATCTGGCGAATCAGCTCATTCTTACTTTTGAAATAGGTGTACATCGCGCCCTGACTGATACCCGCACGCGTGGCAATCTCTCGCACGCTGGTCGCGCTGAAACCTTTCTCGGCAAAACAGGCGACGGCGGCAGTGAGTAGTTTATGGTATGTTTCGGTGT
>Ga0308167_1001807_pt1 | contig 22605 bp, 18 predicted proteins | sample PhyCR1_2_FD_202138 | JGI IMG/M metagenome (GOLD analysis project Ga0308167, IMG submission 202138) | Phyllosphere microbial communities from UC Gill Tract Community Farm, Albany, California, United States - DLSLRC.R1 | ecosystem: Host-associated > Plants > Phyllosphere > Unclassified | place... | reverse complement strand
CGGGAGTTATTATGCGGTCTGCTAAAACCGACTGGCAATGTGGCCAGCAGGCAAATGGTAATCTTCAAAAATTAAGGTGTCAATGTAAAATTGGCTAGAAATTATTTAATTAATTATTGTTTTTCATTTAATTACATAATTAAGGATATTCTTAAGTAAAGATTAATTAAAGCTTGAGAATAAGAGTAGTTGAATTTAACTACTCTTCCCAATTTAAAACCGATATCCAAATTTTAACGCATATGCAATTGCGTGATTATTTTTAAACTCAGCCTGCTCTGAAAACTCTTTTATACCTTCGATTGGTAAATAATAGCCACCACCTTCAGCTTTAGTATTTCCTAACCAGAAATATTTTACGCCAGCAGCAATAAAATAGTTAGGCATTGGGTTAAATTGAGCACCAAGACCAAAAGACCAATAGCCTTTCATTGGTCCAAGCGTTGAAGCAGGATTACCCGTACCTGAGTCCCACCCCATATCAGATGCAATGCTCCACCGTTCAGTTAACTGACGTCCCAGTCCCAGAGTCACTGTATATTGATCTTTCTGGTAAGAATCCAAATCAATGCCTTGTTTGTATGCTCCACTAGTTAATGTATCCATATAGTTTGCTGTAAGAGCATCGTATTGCACTGGACGAATATTAAATTTTTTCCAATTCACCCATCTCAGACTCATATAAGCAAGCGTCTTTTCAGCAATACCTGTTTGAAAATCTATATTTACTGATTGAGGCGTTTCGACTTTTGTCTTTGCTGGCGCAGTATATTGTAATGGCTCACCAAAGATGTTTTCATCTACTTGAAAATCATATTTAATTTTTGAACGGTAAGTTACAGCCGCTTTAAGCGCAACTTCCGGAATTTGATAACTTCCTCCTACGAGCCAACCCAATTCTCCCTTTTCTTTAAATTTAGCATTGTATCCATTAAAAGCTTCGGTATATGCCATTCCTCTGAAAGAGACATCACCTTCTACAGTTTGATAGACAGGTCCGCCATAAACTTGAAAGTTTTTAATAGGTGAATAACCCAAAATAAAACTTAAATTTTGGCTTTTTACATTTACAGAAGTACCTTCACGGCTGGCATCATCTGAATAACTATTATTAGGAAGAAGTGGATAAGATGTTTTTGCAGCAAAAGGCTGATCGTAAAGTAAACCAAAACTGAATTGGTCTGTAAGTTGTAGCTTTAATGCAGCAGTATAAAATTGATTATCTTGCCCAATATTTCCTGTATCACGACTCTGGTTAGGTCGAACAAGATCCGGACGATCATGAACTACGCCAGAAACAGAAGGATCAACAGCGAAAGCATTTGCTTCTGCATAATTACCAGCCTCTAAAAATGGCAGTATTGACTGCCCTGACTGGTCAAGTGCTGAAGCGTGACTATAACTACTAAAACAAATACCAATTACGCTAAATATCATTAACCCAGATTTCATCTGAAATTTTCGGCTAAAGAAATATTTATTCGGGTCGTTTCCGAAAGTATTTTTTACGATTTCCAAGTGCAATCTTAACTCAGCACAATCCTTGTTTAGAGATTTTTCCATTATTTATCCTTAAATTATAATTTTTTTAAATCACTAATTACCTAGCAATTTATTCATTCACTTCAATTACTGCGAGTAATTTTGATGAACAAAATACAAGCTACAAAATTAATTACACCATGTCAATGACTCTGTGTAATTAATAAGGATCTGTTATCTTTGTTTATAATTTTCAATATAATCAGCTGATAAGTAAAATATTTTTAAATCTAAAATCGATTAAACTTATAGGTGGAATTTTTATTTGTTCACGTAAAGTGTTGAAGTCCAAATATTTCGAAGTACACGGATAACGACTTCAGGTTCTACAGGAGATGAGCGCCCGAATGCTTCTGAAAGATAACGCTCTTCCAACCAGATCAGCGCTTTCGCTGTTTCGTCGACATCTAAATCTTGTTTAATATTTCCTGCTTGCTGTTCTGCTCTTATATGTTGAGCAGCGGCCTTGATAAAGTCTTGAATTATAGTTCGATAGACGCTATCAACACGTTCATCTCCACTTGCCGCTTCGACAAAGGCCCTTAATAAACGACCATGTTCTATATAGACATTTATAGAGTCGACTAAGGCACGCTCCAGATCGTCTTGAAGATTATTTCCTGCCAACCACCGTTCTGTGATATTGAACAATTCTCTAGCGATATTCTCAACAAGACGGAGCGTAAGATCGTGTTTATCACGGAAATGGACATAAAAAGCCGGACGTTTTAAACCTGTACGTCGCATGACCTCATCAATATTGAGGTCACGAAAATGATGCTCATTTAAAAACTGTTCAGCAGCTTCTAATATTTCTCGCTCAGATTCTTTTGGATCATGTTTAGGTCTACGGCGAGAGGTTGTCATATTGTCCTATTTCCTTTTAGCATGGCGTCATTGTAGGTATTAAAAAATCTTTCGACAAGTCTTTATCCCCTCTTATCACATATGCTAATGACGTAATACAAGAAGAAATCACTTAATTAAAAATAAAATATAATTTATAAAAATCAAAATCTTAAATTAAAAATTTTTTCCTCTACAAGACTATAATAATTAGTCTATCTATGTTGCAAGCAATAATTACACGTAGTCATTGACAGTGTGTAATTATTAGCTTAATAATATTCACACATACCTAAACCTCACTTAGATTTAAATCGAAGTGAAAGTGGATTGGATCAAGGACTTTGTTCATCAGGGAAGATGAAGATTATAAAAATCATCATCTTAGATAATCTAACTGATGCTCAATTTATTAAAATTGTGTGAAGAGGAAAAAGATATGAGTACATCAGATCAAATTGATATTACTGATGTTTTAATTATCGGTGCAGGGATCTCAGGTATTAGTGCAGCCTACCATTTAAAAAAATATAGACCGAATACAACATTCACTATGCTAGAGGGTCGTGACGAAATTGGAGGCACATGGAGCCTGTTCCGTTATCCAGGCATTCGCTCAGATTCAGACATGCAATCTTTTGCATTTGGCTTTAAGCCTTGGACCAATAAAAGGGTTTTTGGCAGTGCTCAAATGATCTGTAATTATTTAAAAGAAACGATCACAGAGAACGAAATTGAATCTCATATTCGATTTGGCCATTATATGACAAGTGCCGAATTCTCATCTACTGAAGGTCTTTGGACAGTTAAGGTGAAGCGTAAAGATCAAAAAACTTTAACCACTTTCCGCTCCCGCTTCTTACTGATGAGTACAGGTTATTATGACTATGATAACGGTTATACACCTGAGTTTAAGGGAACCGAGGAATTTCAAGGACTCATCTTTCATCCTCAACATTGGCCAGAGAACCTAGATTATTCTGGTAAAAAAGTTGTGGTCATTGGTAGTGGTGCTACAGCTGTTACCTTAATTCCAGCGATGGCTCAAAATGTTGAGCACATCACAATGCTTCAAAGATCGCCAAGTTATGTCATGGCTGCCCCAAGTACAGATTCAATCGCGAACGCACTCAATCGTGTTCTTTCACCACAACGTGCTTTCGATCTTATCCGCCGTAAAAATATTGCCTTGACTCGAGGTGTCTACAATTTAAGTCGTCGCTTTCCGAAACTCATGCGTCGCTTTTTAATCTCAGATGTACAACGAAACGTACCAAAAGACTTTGATGTCGCCACTCATTTTTCACCAAAATACAATCCATGGGATGAACGCTTATGTGTTGTACCAGACGGAGATATGTTTAAAGCGATTTCTGCTGGAAAAGCTTCTGTAGTAACCGATCATATTGAACGTTTTACCAAAGATGGCATTTTGCTTAAATCGGGTAAAACATTAGAAGCCGATATTATTGTGACCGCAACAGGTCTAAACGCAGTCGCATTTAGTAAAACTCAATTAGTTGTGGATGGGAAAAAAATTAATTACCCAGAGACCACTATTTTCAAGTCAATGATGTTATCCGATATTCCCAACTTTGCCTTCGCATTCGGCTATACCAATCTTGCGTGGACTTTAAAAGTTGATTTGGTATGGAAACACTTTTGTAGATTACTGGATTACATGGATGAAAATAAGTATGGAACATTCACGCCTGTAATTAATGATAAAAACATGAAACGTGTTCCATTTGTGGATTTGAACTCAGGCTACATTCAACGAAGTATTGCACAATTTCCAATGGCAGGTACAGAAGGTCCATGGATTGTAAAACAAGATTATAAATTCGATGTTGAACGACTCCGTAAAGGTTCAGTTTTTGATAAAGAGCTATGTTTCACAAATATCAAACCCCAGAGGAAACCAAGCGTCGTTAGTACAGAAACGATGCCAGAAAAGATAAAAATCCAAGCTTAACAACGGCGATTTACATTTTCATCTCTTATCTAAAGTATGAGTAAGAGAGAAAAATCAATTAGGGAAAATATGATGGAAAATATTAAATTTACAAGTAAAGGAGTTACCTGTTCTGCATGGTATATCCCTTCAAGTTCAGAAGAGTTTATGACATCTCGAGGACGACCTTGCATTGTTATGGCAACAGGCTTTGGTGGTACAAAAGACACAGGATTATTAGATTTTGCTGAGCCATTTAGCCAAGCAGGCTTTGATACTTTTATATTTGACTATCGTGGATTTGGTGAGTCAGCAGGATTACCTAGACAACATGTATCCTATATTAACCAACGTGAGGACTATCATGCAGCGATAGCAGCTGCACGAAGTTTGCCATTTGTTGATCGAAATCGCATTGTACTATGGGGTACTTCGTACTCTGGTGGTCATGTCGTTGTAGTTGCTGCACAAGACCCTAAAATATCAGCTGTCGTATCAATGAACCCTGCTACAGATGGTTTAGCAGCGTTAAAACAAGTTTTCCAATATGGTGGGATAAAGCAAATAACGACCGCTATCGGTCATGGCATAAAGGATTTAATTTATGCCATAGCTCAACGTCCTCCACATCTCATTCCAATTGTTGGGCAACCTGGTACTGCTGCAATGATTAGTACGCCTGGTGCTGAAGAAAGCTATACCGCAATGGCGGGTCCAACTTGGCGTAATGAAGTCTGTGCTCGTGCAGCTCTAGAAGTCTCATACAACCGTCCAGTTACTTTTGCCAAAAATGTTAAGTGTCCTACTTTGGTACAAGTCGGCTCTAATGACCAAATTGCGCCACCTAACCCAGCTCGAAAAACGGCAAGCCTAATTCAAGGGCCTTCTAAACTATTGGAATACCCTATTGATCATTTTGATTTCTATACGGAATCTTGGCACGGCAAGATACTAAATGACCAAATTGAATTTTTAAAGCAGTTATTTGCCCCTAAAACAAATATGCCTAAAAGCTAATAAATTTATTTGAAATATTCTTAATCAGAAAGGATAAGGAAATCTTATGTCACTCGTTAAATTAAGCAAAGATACACAAATCGATGAAATCGTTTCGATTATTAAAAGAGATGGTGGTGTCATCATTGAAAATTTTTTAAATGATGAAAATACCCAAGATATTTATCAAACATTATCTCAGCAATTAGAGTTGATTCCAGACGGCGAAGATGAATATTTTGCAGGTACAAAGACCCGCCGAATGAGCCGCTTATTTGCGCGCTTACCACAAATGCCATTGGTGGCAATGAATCCAGTATTTTTAGATACAGCAAAAGCGATTCTCCAAACCCCACTACAGGCTTGGAGTGGTGAAAATAGAATTGAATTATATCCAGACATTCAGGTTGGTGTGACTCAAGCGATTCAAATTTGGCCAGGTCAAAAAGCACAACCTTTACATCGTGACGATACTGTATGGATGTGGCAACATCCGGGTTATGGTCGTGAAGCTAGGGTACAAATCATGTTTGCCGTCACTGATTTTACTGAAGAAAATGGTGCTACACGCGTCATCCCTGCCAGCCATTTGTGGGATGATCAAAGAGTACCTAAAGAAGACGAAACGATCGCGGCTGAAATGAAAGCTGGAGATGCTTTAATATGGATTGGCTCTACCTATCATGGTGGCGGAGCTAATGTAAGCCATGCGCCTCGTATAGGATTGACCATGTCTTATGATCTTGGCTTTCTACGACAGGAAGAAAACCATTATTTATCTCTATCAACCGAAATAATTAAAAGCTTTCCAGATGAGCTAAGAGGATTGCTCGGCTGGAATATGAGTACAACATTTGTTGGATTTGTCGAACATGAAGGTAAGATGATGAGCCCAATCGATATGTTAAATGTTCAGGATTTTAAAACGACTGGAATCATATAACACTTAATATCTAAGATAGCCAAAAGAAAGAAATTTCTATTCATAGAGGTTTCTTTCTTTTATTGAAAACTATAAATATCTTATATTAAGCAATTGTTTTTACTTGAATAATAAAAGCACTATTTGGACTGCGATTTTCATATCGAATGGTGCCTGAGTGAGCTAAAACAATGGCTTGCACAACTGCCAAACCTAACCCTGTTCCTCCTAAAGCTTTATTTCTGGACTGCTCCACTCTATAAAAAGGATTGAATAATTCTTTTTGATATTCAACTGGAATACCCGGACCTTCATCGACTATTTCTAAAATCCATTGTCCTTGTTCAACTGAAGACTTAATTTTTAAAACTCCAGGATTAGAGTATCTAATTGCATTATCAATCAATGCGATTAAGACTTGCTCCATACGTCTTGCATCGCAAGATACCAACTCATTAGCAATATCATAAGTTATAGTAAAATTTGATTGTCTAAGTTTTTCATCAAACATCCGTATTACTTTTTCAACGCATCTCAAAAAATCAACTGACTCAATATTTAACTTAAGCTGTTTATTTTCAAATAAGCTCAATGTTCTCAAGTCTTCTACAAGATGCGATAGTCCCTCTACTTGATTCAACAAACTTCGGATGAGTTCAGGCTCAGCTTTAAAAACTCCATCTACAATCCCTTGTAATCTACCTTGCAGAATTGTGATTGGTGTTCTTAATTCATGGGCAATAGCAGCATTCCATACTTGTGCATTGTGTACAGAACTTTCAAGCTTTTGAGCCATATCATTAAAATTTAAAATTAATGTATAAATCTCTGTGGAGTGGACTTTTTGATCATTTGCTCGGGCAGACAAATCACCCTCACTAATTTTATTCGCGGCATCTGCCAATGAATTAATGGGCACAATAAATCTTTTTGCTAACTGCATCCCAATAATTAAAGAAATAATTGAACCACATAAAATGACTGTACCTAGCCAAATCCAGTCAACCAGATGGAAATCTGTAAAGTCTCCTTGCAGGGAACTTAATGAAATCCAGCCATGATCAATTGCATAGTTATAAACAACATAGCCTAGAAATACAGACAATAAAGTGATACTTAAATTCACCATACTAAAAGCAATAAAAAATTGCTTATTAATCCCTAATTTATTTTTCATTGTCTTTTCTCAACTTTTAGCATGTTGGATTTTTTCTATCTAATCCTATTATTGTTGGGGATGATCTAATCTATATCCGACACCGCGGACATTAATAAGCATGTGTTCAAGCCCGTGCTCTTCTAGTTTTTTTCTTAACTTACTGACATGGCTATCAACCGTTCTTTCTAAAGCATCACTATCGGGCAAGCATTGAGTCATTAACTCACCTCGAGTAAATACCCTATGGGGCTGATTAATCATTAAGAGTAGTATTTTATATTCAGTTAACGTCAGGTTGAGTAAGATTTTCTTATCTACCTGATTGATATAGACACTATGAATCTCTGTATTGATTTCAATATTTTTATAAAACAGATTTTTGACAGCAGCTTGTTGGTTTTGATGGGTTCTTCTTAAAACAGCCTGCACACGTGCAACCACTTCATTCGGATTGAAAGGTTTAACCACAAAATCATCCGCACCGATTCTTAAGGCCATCACCTTATCAATATCCTGATCTAATGCAGTCAGCATAATGACGGGCGTTTGTGCTTTTTGTCGAATTTTACTGAGTACTTCCCAACCATTAAGTTCAGGTAATTTAATATCAAGTAAAATCAAATCAATGGGTTGTGATGCATGAATTTCGATTGCCTGCTTACCGTTCATTGCCCGAATAACTCGCATGCCTTCACGTTTTAAATATTGTTCAATAATGTCTCCTATATCATATTCATCTTCTACAACAAGAATTTGTTTATCACGGCAATCAAAAGAAAATGAAGCTTCGAACATAGGTAAATCATCGAAAAATTTCAGACAAACGTCATAATACGCTTATTTATGTGCTGATCTCCACACTTTTTCCACATTTCAAAGATCTTGATTACACACTTACCCAAAATAATAACAACATCAAAAACTCCCTAGGTTTGGACAGTATGCAAAAGCATCTTTTACTTCCATTATTTTTATCTATTGGGCTAGTCATCCAAGGTTGTAGTTCCGAAGAGGCTAAACAACCAGAAGTCCCACCGGCGAAAGTCAGTGTATTAAGTCTCCAGCCACAATCCGTTAATTTTAGCGAGAACCTCCCAGCTCGTGTTCAAGCCTTCCGTACTGCTGAAATTCGTCCGCAAGTCGGCGGTATTATCGAAAAAGTATTATTTACTCAAGGTAGTGAAGTAAAAGCTGGGCAAGCCTTATACAAAATTAATGCTGAGACTTTTCAGGCTGATGTAAATAGCAACAAGGCTTCTCTCAATAAAGCCGAAGCTGAGGTTACACGTTTAAAGGTCCAGTTGGAACGCTATGAACAACTGTTACCAAGTAATGCAATTAGTAAACAAGAAGTCAGTAATGCTCAGGCTGAATATCGCCAAGCTTTAGCTGATGTCGCACAAATGAAAGCTCTACTCACCCGTCAAAACCTGAATCTGCAATACGCAACAGTACGTGCGCCAATCTCTGGTCGTATTGGGCAATCATTTGTGACTGAAGGTGCTTTAGTCAGCCAAGGTGATACGAAGAATTTGGCGACCATACAACAGATTGACAAAGTTTATGTTGATGTAAAGCAATCTATTGGTGAATACGAGCGCTTACAAACTGCATTACAAAACGGCGAATTATCTGCCAATAGCGATAAAACCGTTCGTATTGCTAATAGCCATGGTCAATTCTACAACGTCAGCGCAAAAATGCTGTTTGAAGATATTAATGTAGATCCGGAAACAGGCGATGTCACGATTCGTATTGTAGTGAACAACCCGGAACGAAAACTACTTCCTGGAATGTACGTGCGTGTCAATATTGACCGAGCATCCGTCCCTCAAGCCCTTCTTGTGCCTTCTCAAGCAATCCAGCGTAATAACAATGGTGACCCACAGGTTTATGTCATTAATGCTAAAGGTTTGGCAGACATCCGTCCGATCGAACTTGGACAACAATATGAACAGTTCTACTTAGTGAATAAAGGACTCAAAGTAGGTGACAAAGTCATCGTTGAAGGAATTGATCGAATTCAACCGAATCAAAAGCTTGAAATAAGTAAGTGGAAAGCACCCATTACTCAAGGAGCTCAATGATGATGTCACAATTTTTCATTCGTCGCCCCGTATTTGCATGGGTAATTGCAATTTTCATTATTTTGTTTGGATTACTCAGTATTCCCAAACTCCCTATAGCACGCTTCCCTAGTGTTGCACCTCCACAAGTCACCATTAGTGCTGTCTACCCAGGTGCAACACCCAAAACAATCAACGATAGTGTCGTGACTCTGATTGAAAGAGAGCTATCCGGCGTTAAAAATTTACTTTATTACAGCGCAACAACAGACACTTCGGGCATGGCTCAAATATCGGCTACCTTTAAACCAGGTACAGATGTCGATATGGCTCAAGTTGATGTGCAGAATAAAATTAAAGCAGTTGAAGCCCGTCTTCCTCAAATTGTTCGTCAGCAAGGTCTACAAGTTGAGGCTTCGTCTTCAGGTTTCTTAATGTTGGTCGGAATCAACTCACCGAATGGACAATATTCGGAAGTTGATCTGAGCGATTATCTTGTCCGAAATGTAGTTGAAGAATTAAAACGTGTTGAAGGCGTTGGTAAAGTCCAATCATTTGGCGCCGAAAAGGCCATGCGTATTTGGGTAGATCCAAACAAGTTAGTTTCATATGGTCTTTCAATTAGTGACGTAAATGCGGCAATTCGTGAAAATAATGTCGAAATCGCTCCTGGCCGTTTAGGTGACTTACCGGCTGAGAAAGGACAGCTCATTACAGTTCCTTTGTCTGCGCAAGGACAATTAAATGACGTTGAACAATTCAGAAATATCAGCTTAAAAAGTAAGATCAACGGTAGTGTCATTAGACTTTCTGATGTAGCTAATGTTGAAATTGGTTCACAAGCATATAACTTCGCTATTTTAGAAAATGGTAAACCGGCAACGGCGGCAGCAATCCAGCTTAGCCCTGGCGCAAATGCTGTAAAAACGGCTGAAGGTGTCAGAGCCAAAATTGAGGAGTTAAAAGTCAATTTACCGGAAGGTATGCAATTTAGTATTCCTTACGATACTGCTCCATTTGTCAAAATTTCTATTGAAAAGGTAATTCACACGCTAATTGAAGCCATGGTTTTGGTTTTCATTGTGATGTATCTGTTTCTTCATAATGTTCGTTATACGCTCATTCCAGCAATCGTTGCCCCTATTGCATTGCTAGGAACATTCTCTGTGATGTTGCTTGCAGGGTTCTCGATTAACGTGCTCACCATGTTTGGTATGGTGCTCGCGATCGGTATTATCGTCGATGATGCCATTGTGGTCGTAGAGAATGTCGAAAGGATTATGGCGACTGAAGGCTTACCACCTAAAGAAGCGACATCTAAAGCAATGAAGGAAATCACCAGTCCAATTATTGGGATTACCTTGGTACTTGCAGCCGTATTTTTACCAATGGCGTTTGCAAGTGGCTCAGTCGGAATCATTTACAAGCAATTTACGCTGACCATGTCGGTGTCAATCTTGTTCTCGGCTCTGTTAGCATTAATTTTAACCCCTGCACTCTGCGCGACAATTCTTAAGCCAATTGATGAACATCATCAGAAAAAAGGATTCTTTGCTTGGTTTGACCGTACCTTTGATAACCTTACTAAAAAGTATGAAATCATTCTCTTTAAGGTCATCAAACATACCATTCCAATGATGGTGCTGTTTGTCATTATTACAGTTGCGACTTTTGCTGGAATGAAGTTTTGGCCAACCGCATTTATGCCTGAAGAAGATCAAGGTTGGTTCTTAACAACGTTCCAACTTCCATCTGATGCTTCTACTGAGCGAACTAAAAATGTAGTGAAAGAGTTTGAAGCAAGCATACAAGACAATCCGGATGTTAAAAGTAATACGTCAATTTTAGGTTGGGGTTTCGGTGGTTCAGGTCAGAATGTTGCCGTTGCCTTTACAACACTAAAAGATTTCAAAGAAAGAAAATCGTCAGCATCTGAGATGACTAACTCAATTAATGAAACAATGGCTCATAGTAAAGAAGGTTCATCTATGGCCGTTCTACCTCCAGCCATTGATGAGTTAGGTACATTCTCTGGCTTTAGCCTTCGACTACAAGATCGGGCCAACTTAGGTATGCCTGCATTACTTGCTGCCCAAGATCAATTAATGGCAATGGCAGCCAAAAACAAAAAGTTTTATATGGTTTGGAATGAAGGCCTACCTCAAGGAGACAATATTTCTTTAAAAATTGACCGAGATAAATTGAATGCACTTGGCGTTAAATTTGCCGACGTGTCAGACATTATCTCAACGTCAATGGGTTCAATGTATATCAATGACTTTCCAAACCAAGGTCGTATGCAGCAAGTGATTGTGCAAGTTGAAGCAAAATCACGTATGAAATTGCAAGATATTTTGAATCTTAAAGTGATGGGTGCAAGTGGCCAGCTGGTTTCTTTATCAGAAGTTGTGACACCTCAATGGAACAAAGCACCGCAACAATACAATCGCTATAACGGACGACCATCTTTGAGTATTGCGGGTATTCCTAACTTCGATACTTCATCTGGTGATGCAATGCGTGAAATGGAACAACTCATCGCAAAATTACCAAAAGGGATTGGTTATGAATGGACTGGTATTTCTCTTCAAGAGAAACAATCAGAATCACAAATGGCATTCTTGCTTGGTTTGTCGATGTTAGTGGTATTCCTCGTCCTCGCAGCCCTTTATGAAAGCTGGTCAATTCCGCTATCGGTTATGTTGGTTGTGCCATTAGGTATTTTTGGAGCGATCATTGCCATTATGACCAAAGGGCTAATGAATGATGTGTTTTTCAAAATTGGCCTAATTACGATTATCGGTCTTTCCGCCAAGAATGCGATTTTGATTGTTGAATTCGCCAAGATGCTCAAAGAAGAAGGAATGAGTTTAGTTGAAGCTACTGTTGCCGCAGCCAAACTCCGCTTACGCCCTATTCTAATGACTTCTCTTGCCTTTACTTGTGGCGTGGTGCCTTTAGTCATTGCATCAGGCGCTAGTTCTGAAACACAACATGCGCTCGGAACTGGTGTGTTTGGCGGTATGATTTCAGCAACCATTCTCGCAATTTTCTTTGTACCGGTATTCTTCATCTTCGTACTAGGCGCAGCCGAAAAACTGTTTTCTTCCAAACAGAAAATTAAATCTTAAATGAAATAAAGCAAGGGAAATTAACCTATTTCCCTTGCTCCTCTTATGCCTAAATTTATTCTATTATTTGGAGAAAAGCATGTCTAAGTCGGCTGTTTTATCTCGTGGATTTATGATTTCCACCCTCTCAATTACTTTAACTGCATGTATAAGCATGCAATCACCTCAACCTACTGTTAAGTCTAATATTTCTCAAAATTTCGCTGAAACCTATGCTGGCCCTTCAATTGCTGAACAAGGATATAAAGCCTTTTTTTCAGATCCTCGTTTATTAGAAGTTATTGAAATAAGCTTGAATAATAATCGCGACTTACGTACAGCAGCGTTAAATATTGAGCGTGCCCAGCAGCAATACCAAATTACTAAATACGACCAACTTCCGACCATTGGTGCGACAGCAAATGCCATTAGGCAAGTTAACCCTTCGGTAAACCCTAACAACCCTTACTCTACGTTTCAGGTTGGTTTGGGTGTAACGGCGTATGAACTGGATTTTTGGGGACGTGTTCAAAGTCTTAAAGATGCAGCATTAAATAATTACCTTGCAACACAGAGTGCTAAAGACTCAACTCAAATTAGTTTAGTGAGCCAAGTTGCACAAGCGTGGTTAAATTATTCTTTTGCTACAGCAAACTTAAATCTTGCGCAGCAAACCTTAAAAGCTCAACTTGATTCGTACAATCTGAATCAAAAGCGCTTTAATGTCGGGATTGATAGTGAAATACCTTTACGCCAAGCCCAGATTTCGGTCGAAACAGCACGTAATGATGTCGCAAACTACAAAACTCAAGTTTCACAAGCACAGAACTTGTTAAATCTTTTGGCCGGACAAACGATTCCGTCAAAACTGCTTCCAACTCAGTCTGTTAAAACAATTACTCAAGAAAAGAATTTTTCAACAGGTTTAAGTAGCGATTTACTACAAAACCGCCCAGATCTGAAAGTCGCTGAATATCAACTTCGTGCAGCTGGCGCCAACATTGGCGCGGCAAAAGCCCGTATGTTTCCGACTATTACACTTACAGGTTCAGCTGGATATGCATCGACAGAACTGAAGGATTTATTTAAATCTGGCGGTTTTGCATGGTCAGTTGGTCCTAGTATAGACCTGCCTATTTTTGATTGGGGAACGCGTAAAGCCAATATTAAGGTTTCAGAGATTGACCAAAAAATTGCGCTTTCTGAATATGAAAAAGCGATTCAGTCTTCTTTCCGTGAAGTTAACGATGCCTTGGCTGCCCATGCTCATATTGAAGAGCGTTTAAACGCCCAGCGCCGTTTAGTGTCTGCAACCGATATCACTTATAAACTTTCTACAGCCCGTTTTAGAGCTGGAATTGATAGTTATTTGACTGTTTTGGATGCCCAGCGTTCTGCATATGCGGCTCAACAAGGTTTGCTGGTTCTTGAACAAACCAAATTAAATAATCAAATTGAACTCTATAAAGCCTTAGGTGGAGGGTTAAATAAATAACCCATCCTTCATAACTCTTTTAAAGGCTAATTTGCACCCGACATTAGCCTTTAAATTTCATGTTTTTCTAAAAGATAAGAAATAGGTACTGTGAATTGGATAATTAGCTTAGCCCATTTAAAATCATTAATACCGTTTGCTCCATTTGCTTTTGTCTCTGTTGATCAGTGACACCTTGAATACTAAACGCCCAATAGGCTTCAAACAAACAAACTAGTACATATGCAGCCGAGCTAATCGCTTCTGGAGTCGCTTTTGGATATTCTTGTGTCAATTGATTTTCAAAATCCGGAAGCCAGTGCTTTGTCCAAAGTGTATGGAGCATCTGCTGAATAAATGGATTTCTCGCACTTTGAGCCACCAACTCAAACCAAACTATTAAATCATCTTGAGTCCGATACACTTCGGGTGTGAACATCATGATGATTCGCTCGCTCAATGGTTTCCCACTAAAACGATGAATAATTTCAGTACCCATTTTCGAAATGTAATGTTCAATAAAAGCATTCATTAATTCTGAACGTGACGAGAAATAATGATGTACGAGAGTACGTTGCATGCCTGAAGCTTCAGCCACCTTGGCAAAAGTAATTCCTTCTAACCCTTCTCTCGCCACAACTGAAACAGCGGCTTGAAGAATTTCATAAGACCTTTCTTGGACTTTACTCGGCCTTCCTATTTTATTTTCCATCATCGTCATAAATAAAAAATTGTTTACTAATTCATCATAGCATATTATTTTACTGACATGGCAGTCAATTAATTACAAGGAAGTCATATTATGAAAATTCTTGGCCTTGATGCAGGTAGCCAAACGGAAGCTACTACATCAAAAATCTTAACGAATAGTGAAATGACACATGCTGCCATTTTGGAAATTGTAAATATCTTTGGACTGGTTGCCTGTATTGTATTAGCCCTTATTGGCTGGATATACGGCGCTAAATTCCTAAAGAAAAAGAATATCTTGCTCGGTTTAGAGTGTTGGATCGTTGCTTTCTCTGCGACAAACTTTGTCTCTTATATGCTGACAAGTTCGAATATTAATTTTTCAATTACCATGTTTCTCGATTCATTCTCGCGTAGTTTCGGCATGCCGATTATTGCTGTACTTGGTCTAATGGCACTGACCCATAATTACAAACCGTCCGCTTTTAAGGAAGTCATGCTGTTCGCATTTTCATTTGCCGGCACTTTTGTAGTCTTTCTGGCAGATTTTTTTCAAGAAATACGTCCGTATTTTTACGTCACCATGTGGGTCTTCCTTGTGATTTATCTGTTCTATTTCATTATTTGCTTAGCACGTGCCGGAGAGATTTTTCATGCATTGGCCACCACAATAACCGCTGTGGTGAGTTTGGCAGTAGCAGTTGTATATGACTTTTTCCCTATCCCTGGCGACGATACCCATATGATTTTCATGACTTGGGCTTTCGTAACATGGGGCTATGCCATCATTCAATTGTATTACGCCTATGATGCCCTTGAGCGCTCACAGAAAGTTTCCATTCAATCTTTTATTCCAGCCCGCCAGTAAAACGTACTAAGAGCATTGCTTTTAAAAAAGATTAAAGCCGGTGCTCTAGCACTGAGAAGTTATACAGAAGGATAGCGAATGAATTATTCAAATGAACAAGTGATGAGTGGCTACCCTGAATCTATGCCATTTCGTCTTTTAGGTGGCTGGATAGAACAGCCTAGCGACCTTCAACCTGAGTTGGTCGGCTCTGTCAATGCAGATGTCATTGTGGTTGGTGGTTTCGGTGCCAGCGGTCGTAATGCTGGCTATCTGCTCGGTAGTATGGGAATTGAATTCGAAGTGTTCGCCAAGCGCCTCGGCGTTGAACGTGCAAAACAGTTTGTCAATTTCTACGATGAGGGCGTGACCTATGTTGAAAAACGTCTGGCCGAGTTAGGCATCGATTGTGATTACAACCCTTCCGGCATTATACGTGTTGTCATAGATCCTTCTCAGGAAAAATGGCTACGCCGCAGTATGAGAGTTGGTGAGGAGCTAGGATCCCGTACTCGCTTTGTAGATCAAGCCGAAATGCGTGCTCGCGGGATTCCACCAGCTTTTCTGTTTGGTAGCGAACAACGCGGCGGCACGCTAAACCCCGGTAAATACGTGAGTGGTTTACGCCGTGCAGCCATTCAGGCAGGTGTTAAGATTTATGAAAAAACACCATTGCTCTCTTATAGCGAAGGACCAATCATTAACTGCAAAACCGCTCGCGGTAGTGCCAGCGCACCCATCATGGTGTTAACCACAAATGCTTTCACACCTCAGTTGGGAATGCTACGTGATAAAGTTGCTCCGATACGGGTGTCGGCAATTGAAACTCAACAATTAACTCCAAAGCAATTGGAGTCTCTGGGCTGGCCTGGCCGAGAAGGTATTATTACACCGCACCTCATGATGGAAAGTCATCGTCTGACTGCACACAACACAATGGTGTTGACCGTTAAGAAGTTGAATTATGTTTACGGTTCAAAAACTCCGAACATACCAGATCATGATGCCTATGCTTTACTAGCACAGACATTACGTGAACGTCACCCAACCTTGAAAGGTCTTGGTATTAAGCACTGCTGGAGTGGTTACGTTAGTGTGGCTTATGACTTTTTGCCTGTGGTTGGATCGACTGGGCCACATCAAAATATTATCTATGCAGCGGGCTGTACGGGACATGGGCTTGCGACTCAGTCGCTCATGGGACAACTTCTTGCCGAGAAAATTAAAGGATTAGAAAATCCTATTCTGAAAAACTTATACCACAAGACCCCTTCTACACTACCTGAACCACTCCAGTGGTGCGTATTTAAAACAGGGTTCAAAGCAGCAGCATTCTATGATCGTCTAACTGACCGCAAAGCGCTTGCAGCTAAAAAATGATTTATAGAACTAAGCATTTTTTAGTGCGGTAAATCATAAATGGAGTACAGAAATGTATTCCATTTTTAGTTTTATCTTGAGACCTCTAAAGATTGTGCTACAAAACTTCTGGGATAATGTAGGCACCCTAGCAATTGAAGATCCTTTTAAAATCAAATGATTGAAAACTGATTTTCAGTATAGTAATTGAACTCGCTAAGAAATTGGCTAGTTCAATCATGATCTTTTTATAATTTCTACTTCTAACAAGCACAAAGATGAAATGCCTTTCAAATTTAGAATGATAGATAGAAATAATTTATGTGTTCTGTTTCATACGTTGAATATCACGCTGTGGAGATTCTCCAAATAAGCGAGAGTATTCACGGCTAAATTGCGATGCACTTTCATAGCCCACTAAACTAGCCGCCCTTCCTGCATCTAGATTTTGATTAAGCATTAAATGACGAGCCTCTTGTAGACGAAGTTGTTTTTGATATTGCAACGGGCTCATTCCTGTTACTTCACGAAAATGCTGCCTGAAAGTTGATGGACTCATAAAAGCTTTTTCAGCTAAATCATCCATGCGAATGGGTTGAGCAAAATTGTTTTTTAGCCAGCTCACGATTTGATGAATTTTTTGATTGACTGAGCCAGATTTCACCAGTTGACGTAAATAAACACCTTGCGAGCTATTTAAAAGTCTTATAACAATTTCTTTTTTAATTAAATCAGCTAGATGTGGAATCATTATTGGTTCATCTATCAACTTGACCAATCTAAATACAGCATCCATAAGCGGTATATCTGCTAACTCAACTGTAAAAGATTCATGTGTATCATCAGAATAAGTTGGTAATTCTTTTACAGACAAATCTGCAATAACCTCATTTACCATTTTAAGATCTAATAGCAGTAAAAGAGCTAAAAACGGTTTTTTTAAAGATGCTTCTACAACATGAGATGTGACAGGTAAATCAATAGTGGTCAATATACTGTGACCTTCATGACATTGATAAACCTTATCTCCAATAATAACTTCTTTTTGTCCTTGTAAAACAAGTCCTAGTCCTAGGCTATAAATACAATGTGTACTCTCAGTTGGACTTATTCGACTATGAAAAGAAAGCCCCGAAATAATAGACTCATGCTCACCTTCAACTTCGGCAAAATCTGAAACCTTTTGAATAAGTTGATCTGTATTTTTGCTTCTTTGGGCAAAGGAGGCAGACATAAAAAAATTTAAATCCAATCAAAAACTACAATAATTTTTATCATCTGTAATGAATGCAGTAAATAATTGTTTAGTTAAAATAATTAAAAAATCAAACTATTAGAATTATTGAGTAGCCATATTGATAAAAGTATATCTTGTGTATGTTTATAGCCATTCCATAACACTTAAACTTAGAGCAGGATTAAACCTGCTCTGGTTGACGTATGGGGAACCAACCCTTTCTGATCTTGATTTCATGCCATAAATGATCTGGAATGTGTAATTCAGGGTCCTTTTCAAGCTCAAATTCTGTGGAAATCTGATCGGCCTGATCATTAGCGGTCAATTCAACCCAGTCTGGATTCATTACAAGTGCTTTACCAATTGAGACTAAAGGTAGTCCAAGTGCTAATGCTTGTAACGCTTGATGTGGTGTTCGAATTTTTCCAGCCGAGATTAAAGGAATTCTATAATTCACATGTTCTATGATGCTTTGAATAGTCAGTTTTACATCAACACTATCGACAGGTTTGCTATTTAAAATATCAGTTAATGAAATATGCAAATAATCGATACCCGAGTCAATTAAACAATCTATAAGCTGCAAACTGTCGCCAATTCGCAATCCATTTTCATCGTATTCTTCAACAGAGATGCGATAACCCAAAGCAAATGGTCTTTTGGCATATTGTTTAATTACACGTTTTACTTCTTTTACGATTTCCAACGGAAAACGCATACGCTTCTCTAAAGAACCACCCCATTCATCTTGACGTTGATTAAATAACGGCGAGAAGAAATTTTGAATTAAGAATCCATGCGCACCATGTAGTTCAATGCCATCAAACCCAGCTTCTATCGCCCTACGCGTCGTTTCACCAAAAGCATGAATAACCTTTAAAATTTCATCGTGCGATAAAGCACGGCTCATCATCTGGCTATCAACAAAAGAACCTGTAGGTGTCTTTAATGCACTCGCGCTGACCACATCTGCATTTGGAATTAAATCAGGTATTGCTTTATTGCCCGCATGGAAAATTTGCAATATTGCTGGCGCTCCGCCGCTTTTTGCAGCTTGAGCTAATTTTTTTAGACTCGGTATAAAGCAATCATCAAATGCAGCAAATTCATTTGTAAAGCCAATACCATTTTCTTGTACATGGGTACAGCCTGTAATGACCAAACCAACACTATTTACTCGCTGACGAATGTAGTTCAACTCTTGCTCTGATACAGTCCCATCAGGATTGGCTGACCATGTTGTCATAGGCGCCATAATAATTCGATTACGCAATTCAATATCTGGCGTTAAAGCAAAAGACTCAAATAATTTATAATATTCCATTGTCATGATTTCATCTCGTAAAAATACTTTCTAAGAAAAAGTATAAATTGCGAGGATTGATGCAAATTGCCTAAACTGAAAAGTTGTTTGCCTATTCTGCTGAGATACATCTTAATTAAGAGACGTTTAATTAATTAACGGCGTAAAAAAATCGGGACTATTGCCCCGATTTTTTAATTCAATTAAAGATTGTTTTGATAAAAAGGAATGAGCTTATCTAAAGCAACTTTTACTGGCTCTGGTTTGTCATATAAGTCGTAATGTGACCAACCCTCGACAACAACTAATTCTTTATTTTTAGATGCTGCACGGTTAATAATTTCAAAGCCATCACGATAAGCACCGAAACCACCGGGTTTACTGCCGACAATAATCATTAAAGGTTGAGTTAATAACAATTCAGCTAAATGGAATGCATCCCAACCCAGAGCAACAGCGTTTCGAGAAAATAAAGTTTTATTTACACCATTTGGTTTTTCACCACGCGCTGTACGGTAGTATTCAGTCGCTTCTAGTGGATCAATATCAGCGTTGTCTGCTTTTGCAGCTTCGACAGTAGGATATAAACCTTGATCTACTCGAAGCTCTGCACCACGAGCTTCTGCCGTTCTTTGAGCAGCAATCGCCTCTAAAAATGCAATTGGATTGCCTGCGCTGGCTTCACGCATAACGCGACCGTAGTTTGCACCAGTAATTGTACCGACCGCTTTAATACGTCTTTCAGTCATTGCGGCATTAATTGAATAGCCACCACCGCCACAAATACCAAGTACCCCAATGCGATTTTCATCAACATAATTCAAAGTCACCAGATAATCGACCACCACACTAAAATCTGCAACACGTAATGTTGGATCTTCAATATAGCGCGGTTCACCGCCGCTCTCACCTTGGAAACTTGCATCAAAAGCAATGACTATAAATCCAGCTTTTGCCAAAGCTTGACCGTATACATTGCCAGAAGTTTGTTCTTTACAGCTTCCGATTGGGTGTGCACTAATAATTGCTGGATATTTTTTTGTTGAATCAAAATCTGGTGGGAAATACAAATCGGCAGCAATATCCCAATAGGTATTTTTTATTTTTACTGATTCCATCTTTTCACCTCATCAATATCGGTAATAAATAAGTACACTTGCTTGATGAATTCAGTCTACGGTGAAGTCGCTTATTCAATTTGCCTAATTTTAAATATTGTTTGCCTATTTCGAGCTTTCATTATCAAAACATATGTTTTTAAAGCTTACTCTTTACTTGCTTATAGTATTTTCTTTTAGATCTTTTTGAGGAGTAATACCGAAGAGACGCACATATTCCCTTGTAAATTGAGACTGACTTTCGTAACCGACTGATTCAGCAACTCTTCTTACTTCAATAGATTGCATTAACATCAACTTTCGAGCCTCCTGCAATCTTAACTGCTTTTGATATTGTAACGGAGTCATTCTCGTGATTTCTCGAAAATGGTTTCTAAACGTTGCCGATGTCATGTTTGCTTGTTCAGCTATCTCGTCAACACGAACATCATTTAGAAAATTATTTCTTAACCATGAAATGACTTTAAAAATATTCTTTTCAGCTACACTTACTTTGATTAAGTTTCTTAGGTAGTCACCATGTTTGCCTAATAATAATCTCACAATAATTTCATGCTTTATGAGTGGCGCTATTTGAGAAATCATAGAAGGATCTTCCACTAAATCGACTAAACGATCTAAGGCCTCAATCAGTCCTATATCCATTTCTTCAATCGAAAAAGATGGAATATTTTCAGTAACATGAATGTTTTCCATGCTGCCAGCTATTTCTGTGATCATTCCGATATCTAATTTAAGCATCATTCCAAGAAAAGGCTCTGAGTATGAGGCTTGAGTTAATCGACTTACTGCTGGCAAATCAATGGTCGTTAACATGGTTTGCCCACGGCTATAAGTAAAAATCTCATTTCCAATCAGAACTTGCTTTTCTCCTTGCAAAATGACGCCAAGACCTAAATCATAAATACAATGTATTGACTGTTTGTTCGTCCGTCTATGTAAAGATAAACCAGAGATTTCTGTTTGAAAATCTTCATCTTGAACAAGACCATCCACTTTTCGAGCTAAGGATTTAGTCTTCTCTATGACTGGATTCAGCTCATTCATTACAGCCATCTTATTTCAAACCCAATTATCCCAACTATTGTTTAAAACTATAGATCTCTCTAATGATTAGTCAATGTTAAAATGTTTATGACTACCGCTGTACCCCAAACTATCTTTTGACTTTTTCCCTTAAAATTTCTATAGAAATGCCATATCTAATCGAACCAAGATTTATAAAATAATTTTTATAATTTAAATAATGGATAATTAAATATGGATCGTTTTAAAACTATTTTACTTATTGCAAGCACATGTTTAACAACAACTATTTATGCCAAGCAACAAGAAGTCTGTGTTTTTGACCCAATTGGTAAATCGGGAGACGCTTTCGCTTTAGCCAAAGACTATGCTCTTGAAGCCAAAAATTGGGGAGCTGATATATCTTTAAAAGCATATGTTGATGAACGTGTTGCGGCTGAAGACTTAAAAGTCGGCAAATGTGATGGTGCTATTATTAGTGGCTTACGTGGCCGTCAATTTAATAAATACACAGGATCTTTAGATGCGGTTGGCGCATTAACAAATATGAAAACGGCAATCAATGCCTATAAGCTGTTGTCTTCACCAATGGCCGCAAAAAACATGGTGGTAGGCCCTTACGAAATTGCAGGTTTAGGTACAATTGGCCCTGCATATTTATTTGTTAATGATAGAAGCATAAATACACTCGCTAAGGCTGCGGGTAAAAAGATTGGGGTATTTAAATATGATGAAGCTCAACCCAAGCTTGTTCAACATGTTGGTGGTCAGGCTGTATCGGTAGATGTCACCAATGCTGGTGCGAAATTTAATAACCATGAAATTGATATTGTCCCTGCTCCTATTGTTGCATTTAAGCCTTTTGAACTACACAAAGGTTTAGGTGAGAAAGGAGCAATCATTCGTTTTCCTTTAACTCAAATTTCGGCAAATTTCATTATTCGTAAAGACCAGTT
>Ga0308167_1001804_pt1 | contig 22626 bp, 17 predicted proteins | sample PhyCR1_2_FD_202138 | JGI IMG/M metagenome (GOLD analysis project Ga0308167, IMG submission 202138) | Phyllosphere microbial communities from UC Gill Tract Community Farm, Albany, California, United States - DLSLRC.R1 | ecosystem: Host-associated > Plants > Phyllosphere > Unclassified | place... | reverse complement strand
CGGATCTCCGTAGTGCGCTTGCCCACAGAATGACGCCGGCGCGAGGCCGGCGCTTTGATCACGATCAAACCTTTGAAGATCCGTGCGCCGGGTTCAGCTGGCCAGGACCGACGCTTCGCGGGCCAGGCGCTCGATGGCGTCCCAGTCGCGGGTCTGCAGCAGCGCCGGGGTGGTCAGCCACGAGCCGCCCACGCACAGTACGTTGGGCAGGTGCAGGAACTGCGGCGCAGTCTGCGCGCTGATGCCGCCGGTCGGGCAGAACCGCACCTCGGAGAACGGGCCGTGCCAGGCCGCCAGCAGCGCGGCACCGCCGGCCTGCACGGCCGGGAAGAACTTGAACGTGTCATGGCCGTGTTCCAGGCCCAGGATCAGGTCCGAGGCCGTGGCCGCACCGGGCAGGTACGGCAGGTCGGCATCGCGCGCAGCCGCGTACAGGGCCGGCGTGGCGCCGGGGGACACCGCGAAACGCGCACCGGCCTGCTTCGCCGCCTGCATCTGCGCGGAGGTGAGCACGGTGCCGGCACCGATCACCGCGTCCGGTACGGCTTCGACCATGGCCCTGATCGCGTCCAGCGCCCGCGGCGTGCGCAGCGTCACCTCGATGACCGGCAGGCCGCCGCGGAACAATGCCTGGGCCACGTTGACCGCTTCATCCACATCGTCGGGGGTGTACACCGGGATCACCGGTGCCAGTTTCAGGACCGCGCGTACGCGCGGATCAGCGGCGGACATCGAGTTGCTCCTCGCCCATCAGGGCCAGCACGTCAGCTTCGCTGACAGGATTGAAATCGCCGGGAATGGAGTGCTTCAGCGCCCCGGCGGCCAGGCCGAAACGCACGGTGGCGTCGGCATCAAGGCCGGACAGGATGCCATGCAGGATGCCGGCCGCGAAGGCATCGCCGCCGCCAATGCGGTCGACGATGCCCTGCAGGTGACGCACCGGGGCCTGCGCGCGCGTCCCTCCGCGGCCCAGCAACAGCGCGCCCATCGCATGATGGTCCACGCTCAGCACCTGCCGCTGCGTGCATGCCATCCACTGCAGCTGCGGAAAGGCGCTGAACGCGGCCGCCGCCGCTGCGTCGACCCGCTCCACCGGGTCCGGCTGCGTGAAGCGCGTACCCAGCACGACCTCCATGTCGCGGTAGTCGGCGAACACAATGTCGGCCTGCGCGAACAGCGCGCGCAGCACCGCCTGGGCATCGCCGCCCCAGCGCTGCCAGAGGCGGGGCCGGAAATTGCCGTCGAAGGAGACGCGGACACCGGCCTGGCGTGCCGCGCGCGCCGCCGCCAGCGTGGCGGCAGCCATGTCCGGGCCCAGCGCCGGGCTGACACCGGACAGATGCAGCCACTGTGCGTCCTGCAGCAGCGCAGGCCAGTCATAGTCGGCCGCCGTGCTGCGTGCGAACGCCGACTCCGCGCGGTCATAGACCACTTCACTGGCGCGCTGCACCGCGCCGGTGGTAAGGAAATACAGCCCCATGCGGGCATCCGGCACTTCGCGCACATGCCGGGTATCGACCCCGTGCCGCCGCAGTTCGCCCAGCGCGTGCGCACCCAGCGGGTTGCCCGCCACCGCGCCGACCATCCTCACCTGATGTCCCAGCCGGGACAGCGAGACACCGACGTTGGCCTCGGCGCCGCCCACATGGACCTGCAGCTGCGGCGACTGCAGCAGCAGTTCGTGGCCGGGGGCGCCCAGGCGCAGCAACAGCTCTCCGAAACACACGATACGACCCATCTCAGCTCCTTCACGCGTGCCGCCGGCATGGGACACTGCATGGCATGTAAGTGGACCACGCAGGGGGCGTGGCATTGACCATCGGTGTCATTCTAGACCGAAGTCGCCTTGCAGGTGCTCGATCGACATGACGAAACCATTGTCCTGCAAGCGTCTTGGAGACATTACAGATCTGTTGCGGTGCAAGATGCCCGATCCCGGTGGTGCTGCTAACGTCGGCTTTGACCAGCGGTGTCATTCCGCTACACAGCCGCGATACCAGACCTTTGGGAGAGGGAAAGGCATGCAATCTCGGATCCATGGAAAAAAGACACCGGTTACCTTGCTGGCAATGGGCGTGGCACTTGCCCTGTCGGCAAACGCGACCGCCCAGCAGCAGACCGCAACCGACCTGGACACGGTGACCGTCACCGGCTATCGCGCCAGTGTCGAGAAGGCGCTGGACATCAAGCGCGGCGAGGCCGGCGTGGTCGATGCCATCGTCGCCGAGGACATCGGCAAGTTCCCCGACCTCAACCTGGCCGAATCGCTGCAGCGCATCCCCGGCGTGGTGATCACCCGCGAGGCCGGCGAGGGGCGCAACATCTCGGTGCGCGGCCTCGGCCCGGACTTCACCCGCGTGCGCATCAACGGCATGGAAGCGCTGACCACCGTTGGTGCCGGTGACCAGAGTGGCGGCACCAACCGTGGCCGTGGTTTCGACTTCAACGTCTTCGCCTCGGACCTGTTCTCGCAGCTGCTGGTGCGCAAGACCGCCTCGGCCGACGTGGAAGAGGGATCGCTGGGTGCCACGGTCGACCTGCGCACCGCGCGCCCGTTCGACTATGACGGCTTCACCTTCGCCGCCAGCGGTCAGGCCGGCTACAACCAGATGGCTGAAAAAGCCGATCCGCGGGTGGCCGCGCTGATCTCCAACACCTTCGCCGATGGCACCTTCGGTGCCCTGCTGTCGGTAGCCTACTCCGAGCGCCAGGCACTGGAGGAAGGCTCCAACACCGGCCGCTGGGCCAACGGCCCCAGCAACGGCAACTTCGCTGCGTCATCGCCGTTTGCCGCAGCACGCGCCGCGGATGTCTTCCATCCGCGCTTCCCGCGCTACGTGCAGATGGAACACGAGCAGAAGCGCCTGGGCGTGACCGGCTCGCTGCAGTGGAAGCCCAGCGACGCCACCGACGTCTCGCTGGACGTGTTGTATTCGAAGATCGATGCCACCCGCGACGAGCACTACATCGAAGCGATCTCCTTCAGCCGCGGCAGCAGCAGCACGCCGCGCCTGGTGGGCAAGCCTTCGACCGTCGTCAGGAACGGCGAGATCCGCAACGGCGCGCTGCTGTACGGTGAATTCGACAACGTCGACATCCGCTCGGAGAACCGGCACGACGAGTGGAGCACCGAGTTCAAGCAGATCAGCCTGAACGGCCAGCACCGCTTCGGCGACGACTTCACCGTGTACGGCAAGCTCGGCATCTCGCGCTCCAGGCACGAGAACCCGGTGCAGACCACCGTCATCATGGACAAGTACGACGTCAAGGGCTACAGCTACGACTATCGTGGCAACAGCCGCTTCCCGATCCTCAACTACGGCATTGATCCGACCAGCCCCAATGGTTGGGAGCTGGCGGAAATCCGCCTGCGCCCGCAGTACGTGGACAACGATTTCGATACCGGGCAGATCGATTTCAACTGGAACATCAGCCCCGGCTTCCGCTTGAAGGGGGGCGTGCTGGCCAAGGACTATACGTTCAAGACCACCGAACTGCGCCGCGCCAGTGAACTGGCCGTGCCCACCTTCGCCAACGGCAGCAGGATCGTGCCGGTGGACATGGTCAGCCAGGCGGGCCTGAAGGGCATCGACGGCAATCCGTCCAACTGGGTGGTGCCGGACCTGGATGCGATCGCCGACCAGTTCGACATCTACAGCAACAGCGGCATCTACGCGGTCGCCCCGCGCGCCAACAACGTGCGCAGCGTGGAAGAGAAGGATCGCGGCGCCTACCTGATGGGCGAGTTCAGCACCGAGATCGGCGCGCTGCCGCTGTCGGGCAACTTCGGCGTGCGCTACGTGCGTACCCGGCAGTCGTCCACGGGCCTGTCTACGCTGGCCAGCGGCACCACCTCGACCACGGCCACGCGTACCTACGACGACACCCTGCCCTCGTTCAACCTGGTGGCCGAAGTCACGCCCGATTTCCTGATCCGCCTGGGGGCGGCCAAGGTCATGACGCGCCCGGGGCTGGGCAGCCTGACGCCCGGCGCAACCGTGGCCGTGGCCGGCGGTGCCCGCACCATCTCCAGCGGCAACCCCAACCTGGACCCGACACGCGCCACCAATGTCGACCTGGGCTTCGAGTGGTACTTCGCCGAAGGCGCGATGGCGGGCCTGGGCCTGTTCTACAAGGACATCGAGACCTCGGTGCAGACCCTGCGCGAGAACCGCCCGTACACCGACAGCGGCCTGCCCGCCGAACTGCTGATCGGTACCGGCGCCTCGCCCACCGACGACTTCACCTTCACCCGCCCGGTCAACACCCCCGGTGGCGAACTGTACGGCGCCGAAGCGAACTACACGCAGCCCTTCAGCTTCCTGCCGGGCAAGTGGTCGAACCTGGGCGTGCAGTTGAACTACACCTGGGTGGAATCGAAGATCCAGTACATCAACGCGTCCGGCCAGCCGGTGATGAAGAACGATCTGCTGGGCCTGTCCAAGTCCTCCTGGAACGCAACCCTGTTCTATGAAGGCGAGACCTTCTCCGCCCGCGTCTCGGCCACCAACCGCGATGACTACCTCACCCAGGTTCCGGGCCAGGAAACCGGCTTCAACCTGGACGGCTACCACGGCATGACCGGCACCACGGTCATTGATGCGTCGCTCCGCTACAGGATCAGCGACCAGCTGGAACTGAGCCTGGAAGGTATCAACCTGACCAACGAAGCCTCCGACGAGTGGGTGTACTCGCCCGCGACCGGCCGCCTGCCGCTGCAGTACACCGAAACCGGCCGCCAGTTCCTGCTGGGCGTGCGCTACAAGTTCTGAGCAATGCTGGCGGCGCGCACCTGTGCGCGCCGCCGCACGTCGTGACCGCTGCTGCGCCGCAAGGTGCCGTCGTGGCATGGCCTTGCTACGGTCCGGCGGCCCACCGCCGGCCGTCGCCCGTTGAAAGGAAACGTCTTCATGCCGCACCGCACGACCTTGTTCCGCTGCCTGCTGCTGGCAGCGGCGCTGGCCGCAGGCCCCGCGACGGCCGCCGCCGATGTCCCTGCCCTGCTCTTCCACGTCGATGCCCGCCACGGCCTGCAGGCCGTGACCGCACAGGGTGAAGCCGTACCGAACTTCCGCGACAGGGTGGCGGTGGTCGACGATGGTGCCGGTGGCAAGGCCATCCAGTGGGAAGACGACGGCGTACTGGCCTGGGACGCACCGGGCAACATCCTGGCCCAGCGCGGCACCCTCGCCTTCGACTGGCGTCCGCGCTATGCGGTGGGCGAAGCCCCGTTCGTGATCTTCCGCGTCGGCTACGCCGACCACAGCAGCTGGGACATGGCCTGGCTGCGCGTCGACTGGAACGGGCACGGTTTCGATGCCTTCGTCACCGATGCCAACCTTGCACGCACCCGCGTGTCGTTCCGCATGGACACGCCACCGCGCCCCGAGCAGTGGCTGCACCTGGCCTTCGCGTGGGATGAAGACCAGGGCGTGCGCCTGTTTGTCGACGGGCGCGAAGTGGCGCGGGCGCAGACCACCGGTGACTACGATGCGGCGCTGGACCAGCTCGGCCTTGCCGGGCGGGTGATGGCACCGTACCAGGTGCAGAGTCGCTACAACTTCCTGCGTGGGAGTGATTTCCAGCACATCCGGGTCTACGACCGCATGCTGGATGCGCCGGCGGTGGCAACGCTGGCGCGCGGGCGCGAGCCGGCCAGCGCCGTGGCGATCGGCGATGGCACGCGCGCCTGGCGCCACCGCTTCGGCTGGGAAGGGGCTGCACCCCCCGCGTTGGCGGCCGGCGGCACCCGCATCCGCAAGATCGAATTCGCCGACACCCGTGACCTGAAGGCGTGGATGTGGAAGGCCACCGATGGCATCGCCGAAACCACCTGGCCGGGCGTGTACAACCGCTCGCGCCTGCCCGGCCGCAATGACTACTTCCAGCTTCCGGACTGGAACACCTATGTGGAAGGCGGCCAGCACCTGGACCTGACCCTGCCGGCCACTGAAACGGTGAACCGCGTGGAGATCCGCGGTGCGGCCTTCGGCACCCTCGCCCACGGGCCCGACGCCCGACATGCCACTGACGTGCTGGCGACGCGCCCGCGCGGCGTGGTGCGCAGCGTCGACGACATTGCCGCGCAGCGCGGCGGCGTGCTGCGTTTCAGCAACGTCGAGCAGGAAACACCGATCCAGGAAATCTGGGCCTACCACGTGAGCGAGGGCACCGAGCCGGAAGGCACGGTGAAGCAGACCTACATCATCGACAGCCAGGCGCTGCCCGACTACACCAACCTGGACGCATTGCGCCGCTACATTGACGGACGTTTCCCGGCCGCCGAACGCAGCACGGTGATGGCGCTGCCGAAGGGCGCCGGTTCCCGCCGCCGGGATGCCGGCACCCTGCCCGCACATCCGCAGCCGATCGTGCACGTGCTGATTCCTTCCGGGGTGGGTGACGCGCCGGCCAACCAGCCGCTGATCCGCAGCTGGGCCTACAGCTGGGAAAACATGCACGACGGCCTGGATGGCGTGGCCCTCGATATCCCAGCGCTGGACCTGCCGGCCACCCATGACGGGCTGATCCCGCTGAACATCCGCATCAAGGATCCGATCTGGCCGGCGCGCGACATGATCGATGTATCGGTGTCGGTGCCGCCACGGCAGGCGCGCACGCTGTGGCTGGACCTGCGCGATCGCATCCTCACCCCGGACAGCCTGTGGCTGAGCATCGCCTCGGCCGCGCCGGGCTTCGATGCAGGCGCCTTGGACGGTGCGCAGGTCCGGCTGGTGTTCAAGCCGCGCGCCGAGGCACTGAAGGAGCACGTGGCCGACCGCTTCAACCAGGTCCGCGACAACTGGGGCTTCCTGGTGGAAGAGCACACCACGTCCAAGCGCCAGCGCCTGTACGCGCGCCTGTACGCGGACCTGAGCGACCTGCTGCGGGTGGATCCGGACCATGAACTCGGCCGCCTGTACTGGAACTACATCAGCTACAACAGCCAGGGCCGCCCGCCCTACACGGCGCCTGCCGTGCCCAGGGGCGTGCCGGCGTGGGCATTCAACCAGGTGCAGGACCTGGCGCAGGCGCGGCAGTTCGTCGACTGGTGGATCGACGAACGGCAGGTGGCCTACGGTGACTTCGGTGGTGGCATCTCCGACGATTCCGACCTGACCCAGCAGTGGCCGGGACTGGCCCTGATGGGCGTGCGGCCGGATCGATTGAACGCCTCGCTGACCGCGCTGTCCGACGCGGTGTACCGCAATGGCATGTTCAGCAATGGCCTGAGCACCATCGAGACCGACGAACTGCACTCGTACGAGGAAGGCATCAACACCAACAGCGCCATGCTCTACCTCAACTGGGGCGATCCGCTGACGCTGGAACGCCTGATGGAAACAGTGAAGGCCTTCGACGAGCGCATCATCCTGCGCAACCCGCAGGGCCACCTGCTGTTCTCCAGCAACTGGTTCGGTGGCAACAAGGTGTACCGCGAACCGAACTGGCAGTGGCAGAAGCCGTATTCGTTCCCGGTGCTGCACCCGGCGTTCCTGCTGGGCCAGTACAACGCCGATCCGACCGGTCGCAAGCTGGTGATCGGCCTGGCCGATGGCTACCTGGCCCACGCAGGCAAGGACGACAAGGGGCGCTTCACCCTGCCCAACGAGATCAACTGGGCCAGCGGTGCCACCCGGGGCGGCGAGTTGAACAATGGCTCCGGCGGCGGCGACACCCTGCATACCTTCTGGGCCGCGTGGCGCTGGACCGGCGATGCGAAGTACCTGCAGGCACTGGACTATCGCGTGGCCCGTGGCGGCCCGGGTGCGCTGGCCAACCTGGGCGAGAACGTGGTGGACATCCTGGGGCGGCAACGGGACTGGTATCCGCTGCTGAGCACCGAGGCCGATGCGGGAAAGACCGGCTTCGCCAGCCTGATGGCGTGGCAGGCCAGCGGCGACAGGGCCTACATCGCCGCGATGCATGCCGACGGCCTGCAGGCGAAAGTGCAGCGTGCGTACATGAACACCGAGGGCCACTGGTGGTCTGACCGCGTGGAAGCACCCAGCGAATTCCTGCAGCGCGCACGCCTGGGCGGCATCGCGCTGAAGCGCAACCAGAGCTGGCCCGGCCATACCGTCAGCTGGCGCTTCGACCGCGAGGACGCGGCCGAACAGGTCGCCCTGCTGGTACACGCGCCGTCGCGCGAGCGCTTCACGGTGACCAGCTACAACCTGGGCACGCGCACCATCGGTGCGGACATGACCGGCTGGAACGTGGCCAGTGGTACCTGGCGCATTCGCAGCGGCGTGGATGCCGATGGCGACGGGCGCATCGACGGCCCGGTGGCCGCGCGTACCGTGCAGCTGGAAACCAGCACATCGGTGCCGATGCAGTTCCGCCCCGGCCGGACCGAGGTATTCGAATTCGAGCGGATCAGCGCGGGCACGCCGGTGGAAACCCGCCCGGACCTGGGCATCGGCCGTGGCGATGTACGGGTGGACGGCCGCCAGGTGCACGTGACCGTGCACAGCCTGGGCCATGTCGGCAGCGGCGTGGGCGTGGCGGTGCTGGAAGATGCGCGTGGCCGCGAGATCGCCCGGACCGAAGTGCCGGCGATGGCCGCACCGGCCGATCTGCAGCCGAAGACCGCGGTCGTGTCGTTGCCGTTGCCGGCCGGTGACCGCAGCGGCCTGCGCGTGCGCGTGGCACTGGCCGACGGCGGCGAGGAAGTGACGCAGCTCAACAACCGGGTGGACGTGCCGCGCTGATGCCTGCGCAGGGGCCGGGCCATGCCCGGCCGAACGCGGTCAGGCTGCGTCGGTCTCCATCAGCTTCACCCGCCGCTGGTACCAGTCCTCGCCCAACGGTTCGAACACCGCGCTGCGTTCCATCACGCCCTCGTAGACGTGCAGCGATACCGCCACGTCCGCGTCGCTGGCGTTGCGCAGCGTGTGGTACTCGTGCGGCGGAATCAGGCTGCCGGCACTGCCGCGATGGCCGTACAGCGCCGGCTGGGCGGCGAAGCGATGGCGTTCGCCCTCCTGCTCCAGCAGCGCGTACGGGGTGACGACCAGTTCGCCCTGCCAGACCCCTTCCACGCACCACATCGCATCGTGGTCGTGCAGCGGCGTGCCCTGGCCCGGGCCCCAGCACATCGCGATCACGCTGTAGCCCAGGGTCGGGCTGCGATGCAGTTCGCGGCGCGCGTAATGCCCTTCGACCGGACGCCGCACGCAGGGCGGCAGCTGGATGGACGGATCGACGATGGCTTCACGCAGCACCTGCTGCAGTGCATCGGTGATCGCCTCCGGGGTGCCCAGCATCACCGCGGCATCGATCGCAGCGAACAGGCGCTCCCGGCCGGTGAACGGCAGTGGCGAGGACATCTCTCCCATGGCCCGACTCTAGCCGAGACGGGTTAACAGAATGTTTGCACCACGGTGTCATCACTGCGTGCCGCGCTGCACGAACGGCACTTTCGCGTACAGCGCACGCTCGCCGGCACGGGGATCATCCACTGCGCGGCTGTGCTGATCGAACAGCATGGTCTGGCGCTGCGGCAGACGGTAGGGGGCCCATTGCGACATTCCGCGATGATTGGGGTCGCCGGTCCGGGCAAAGGCGATCAATGCGTCGCTCATCGTGGCCGCCAGCGCCTGTGCGTCCGCACCGCCGCCGGTGCGCGCACCGGGCAGGCCGGCGTTGTCGAACACCAGCGGGATGTCCAGGGTATGGAAGGCGCGCAGCCGGCCCTCCTCCACCGGAGAGCCCCAGTCCAGCTGGTAGGCCCAGGTGGGTGCGGCCCCGCTGGGCTGGCGCGCACGCGCTTCCAGTTCCTCCACTGCGCCACGCCAGGAACGGCCGGCAGTGGTGGCGGCAAAGAACACCTCCGATGGCGTGTAGTGCGGGTACAGGCGCCGGTACTCGGCGATCACCGTCTGCGGCAGCAGATCAACGAACTGCTGGCGTTCCAGCTGCGCCGGCAGCGTGTCCCAGGTCAGCGCGAAGTTGGCCGGGTCATTGCCGAGGAAGGCGCGGGTCTCGTCGCGGGTATTGCCGATCACCATCGGAATGGCGGCCGACTGCAGCGGAGCCTGCGGCCAGAACGGATGCACCGGCAGGGTGACCTCGTCCAGCACCGGCCCGAAGTACAGCGACGTGCTTTCCACCCGCGACGGATCGCGCGCGCGGGTCGCCGCCAGCAGATCGGCGGTGGGCAGTCGCAGCAGTGCCGCCAGGTCCCCTGCGCCTACGGTCTGCATGGCGATCGCCGCGCGCTGCGCGGCGGCACGCGGGCCGGCTGCGGTGACCTGCTGGCCGCTCATGGTCCAGGCGCGCTGGAACAGGCCGCGTGCGGCCGGCATCGCCATCAGCGTAGCGATCTTGGCGCCGCCTCCGGACTGGCCGAACACGGTGATGTTGCCGGCATCGCCACCGAAGGCTGCAGCATGCTCGCGCACCCACTGCAGCGCCTGCACCAGATCGAGCTGGCCGACGTTGCCCGACGCCGCATAGCGTGCATCGCCCAGCCCACCCAGGTACAGGTAGCCGAAGGCATTCAGGCGATGGTTGAGGGTCACCACCACCACATCGCCGCGACGGCACAGCGCACTGCCGTCGTACAGCGGGTCGCTGCCGGAACCGTTGTTGAAGCCACCGCCATGCAGATAGACCAGCACCGGGCGGCGGCCGCCATCCCCCAGCGCCGGCGTCCAGATGTTGAGGAACAGGCAGTCCTCGCTGCCGGGGCCTTCTGCGCCCGCCTGTGGCGCGGCGGCGCCGTAGTCCAGCGCATCGGCGATGCCGTTCCATGCCGCTTCCCGGCGCGGCGGTTGGAAGCGATGGGGGCCGGTGTCGGCACCGTAGCGCACGCCGCGGAACACCAGCACGCCTTGCTCATGCTGGCCGCGCAGGCGCCCCCCGCGCACGCGGACGATCGGCAGGCGGTCGTCGCGTGCACCGGGCATCGCCGCTGCCGGCAGTGTCGCCAGCGTCGCCGTGGCCAACGCCCAGCGCGCGCTGTCGCGCAGGAAGCGGCGGCGCTGCAGGTCGTCCGGTGCTCCCGTCATCGGCTGCCCTCCGCGCCCTTTCCTGCCGTCAGCCACGCCTGCGCCAAGGCCGGCCACAGCGCCAGCGACGAACCACCCTGCAGGTGCATGCCGAAGCCGTGGCCGCCGTGGGCGAACACGTGCAGTTCGTGCTCCACGCCCGCTTCGGCCAGCGCCCGCGCCATCACTTCGCTGTTGTGCACGCTGACCACGCGATCGTCAGCGGCATGGATCAGCAGGGTCGGTGGCATGTCCGCGCGCACGTGCTGCTGCACCGAGTACCGGGCCGCCAATGCGGGGTCAGGGTGTTCGCCCAGCAATCGCCCGCGCGAACCGCTGTGCGCATGCGCACCCATGTCGATGACCGGGTAGACCAGCACCGCCCGTGCCGGGCGCGCGCTCAGCTGATCGATCGCATCGCGTGCGGGATAGACCGGAGCATCGAAGCCGGTGGCCAGCCGCGCCGCCACGTGGCCGCCGGCGGAGAAACCCATGACCGCCACGCTGCCGGCCTCCAGGCCGCGGCGTGCGGCCTGGTCGCGTACGACCCGCAGCGCGCGCTGCGCATCGGCCAGCGCCGCCTGGCGGTCCCTGCCCGGCTGCGGCAGGCGGTAGTGAAGCACGAACAGGGTGAAGCCTGCCCGCTGCACCCAGTCCGGTACCAGCGCGCTGCCTTCCTTGTCGATCACCACGCGCTGGTAGCCGCCGCCCGGAATGACCAGCACCGCCTGCCCGTTCGGACGTGGCGGCGCGTGCACGATCATGTACGGCGCATCGATCCCGTCCACGAACCGGTCCGGATGGGCCGGGTCGGGGCTGCGCTCAACCACGCGCGCCGTTCGCGACGCAGCGCTTTCGCCGGGTACCTGCCCGGCGGGCCAGAGCGGCAGGCGTTCTCCGGTCACCTCGCGCCCGGGCCGCTGGCCGTCGCGCAGCGGGACGTCGGTGGCGCGCGCCGGTGCAAGCGTCAACAGAACGGACAGGCACAGCACAAGGGTGGGCAGACGCATGGCGGACCGGGCTCCAGCAAGGGGGGGGCAGCGTGCCGCAGGCGCCCCGGAAGCGGGCGTGATGCGCTGCGGCTTGCGTGATGACACCGGTTTACCATATACACCTCCTGCAGACGCTGTCGATGGGCAGTGCAACAACGCAGAGGGAGACCGTTCTTGAGCAACGAACACGGCACACAGGGGCACAGGCCGACGCCGGACGATGCAGCCGCGATCGCCCGCGCCTTCACCGACGCCCGCCGCGCCGGCCAGGCCCTGACAGGGTTTCCCGGGACCATTCCGGCTGATCTGGTGCACGCCTACCGGGTCCAGGACCGCGCCATCGAGGCCTGGGACGATCAGGTGATCGGCTGGAAAGTGGGGTACATCGCCGCCGAGCGCCGCGATGGCTCCGGCGACGAACGCCTGCTGGGGCCGATCTTCAAACGTCAGCTCTGGAATGATACCGGTGGAACAACCGACATTCCGGTATTCGTCGGGGGCTTTGGCGCAGTCGAAGCAGAGTACGTGCTGGAGCTGCTGGAGGACGCCCCGGTCGGACAGTTGCACTGGTCCCCGGAACAGGCCGAAGCCCTGCCCGCGCGCCTGTACATCGGCGTGGAAGTGGCCAGCAGTCCGCTGGCCACCATCAACGAACTGGGTCCGCGCGTGGTGGTGTCCGACTTCGGCAACAACAATGGCCTGGTGCTGGGGCCGGAGATCACCGGCTGGACGGCCCGCGACGAGACTGCGCTGCGTGCGGAGACCGTCATCGACGGCGAGGTGGTCGGCACCGGCGGCGCCACCCGCCTGCCCGGCGGCCTGCGTGCGGCCTATGCCTTCGCGCTGTCCCGTTCGGCGCAGCGCGGCCGGCCGCTGCGCAAGGGCGACCTGATCGCCACCGGCAACGCTACCGGCATCCACGATATCGAGGCAGGACAAACGGCGCTGGTGCGCTTTGCCGGCTTCGGTGACATTGCCTGCCGGGCCGTGCCGGCGGGATGACCGCCGGCCAGCCCTGGTGAACACGCGCGGGAGGGCGCAGATGATCACACGACGTAATTTCCTGGCCGGCGGCGCCGCTGCGCTGGCGACGCCGATGCTCGCCGCCTGCGGGCGTGGGGCCGCCGGCGACGTGGACGGCAGCACCCTGCTGACCGCGACCGACGTGCACGTGGCCGACTACCCCACCGTCACTGCGGTGAAGTGGATCGGCGAGACCCTGCAGCGTGAGACCAACGGCCGCCTGCGGCTGCGGCAGTACCACTCGGGCCAGCTGGGCCGCGAGTCGGAAGCGATCGACATGGCGCGCTTTGGCGCCATCGACATCACCCGCGTGTATGCCGGTGCACTCAACAACGCATTTCCGCTGACCCAGGCACTGTGCCTGCCGTACGTCTTCAGGTCGGTCGCGCAGCAGCGCGCCGCACTCGATGGCGGCGTGGCCGACGCGGTGCTGCGTGGCTTTGAAGGCCGCGATCTGGTCGGCCTGGCGATCTACGACTCCGGTGCACGGTGCTTCTACAACACCAAGCACCCCATCGTTTCGCCCAGCGACCTGCACGGCCTGAAACTGCGGGTGGCCTCGTCGGACATCTTCATCCAGCTGATGCGCCTGCTCGGCGCCAACCCGACGCCGATGTCGCTGGGCGACACGTTCTCCGGCATGGAGACCCACATGATCGACGGCGCCGAGAACAACATGCGCAGCTTCCATTCCAGCCGCCATTTCGAAGCCGCGCACTACTGGTCGCAGAGCGACCATTCGTATGCGCCGGACGTGCTGCTGATGTCGCGCGCCCGTTTTGAACGCCTCAGCCCGGATGACCGCCAGCTGCTGCTGCACACCGCCCGCGCATCGGTGGCGGTGATGCGCGAGCAGTGGGACGCATCGGAGGATGCCGCGCGCCGGGCGGTGCTGGCCTACGGGGTGAAGGCCAACGAGGTCGACATGGCGGCCTTCCGCGATGCGGCGCAGCCGCTGCTGAAGCACTACCTGCAGCAGCCTGGCATCGCCGCGCTGGTTGACCGCATCCGTGCCGCCTGAGGATACCGCCATGACCGAAACGACGACGTCCACCACCGGACCCGGCCAGCGCCTGCTGGACCGCATTGCCGACATCGCCATCTATGGCGCCGTCGCCGCCCTGCTGGGGCTGGTGGTGGTGCAGGGCTGGCAGGTGTTCGCGCGCTACGTGATCAACGATTCGCCCAGCTGGACCGAGCCGGTCACCCTGCTGCTGCTGGCCACGGCGATGAGCCTGGGCGCGGCCTGCGGCGTGCACACCAACCGCCACTTCGGCTTCTTCCTGCTGCATGCCTACATGGGCGCCGGCCTGCGCCGCGCGGTGGATGTGCTGGTGCAGCTGGTGGTGGCGGTGCTGGGCGGCTTCATTGCGTTCTGGTCGGCCGACCTGCTGGTCGACGGACTGGACATCAAGACCGCCGGTGCCAACCTGCCGCAGAGCATCAACTACCTGCCGCTGGCGGTGGGGGGCGCGCTGATGCTGATGTTTGCACTGAACCGCGCGTGGAACGCGCTGCAGGCCCGCGCCACCGGCGCCGAAGACGCTGAAGGAGATCGTTGATCCATGGGCATCACCCTCCTGTTCTCCGTATTCGCCGTGCTGCTGCTGCTCGGCGTGCCGGTCGCCTACGCGCTGGCCGCTGCGGCGCTGGCCACCCTGCTGTACCTGGATATCCCCAGCATCGTGCTGGTGCAGCAGATCTCGGCCGGTACCGGCTCCGCTTCGCTCATCGCCATTCCACTGTTCATCTTTGCCGGCGAAATCATGATGCGCGGCGGCATCTCCGAGCGCCTGATCGCACTGGCCTCGTCGCTGGTCGGGCGCCTGCGCGGTGGCCTGGGCCAGGTGTCGATCCTGTCCTCGCTGTTCTTCGGCGGCGTGTCCGGCTCGGCCATCGCCGATGTCTCGGCGGTCGGCGGCACGATGATCCCGCAGATGGTCAAGCGCGGCTACGACCGCGATTTCGCCGTCAACGTCAGCATCACCGCCGCGCTGGTGGCCCTGCTGGTGCCTCCGTCGCACAACCTGATCCTGTTCTCCGCTGCTGCCGGCGGGGGGCTGTCCATCGCCGACCTGTTCGCCGCCGGCATTGTCCCTGCGCTGCTGATGACGCTGGCACTGATGATCACCGGCTATGTGGTCGCACGTCGCCGCGGCTATGGCGTAGAGGTCTTTCCCGGCTGGCGTGCCGTGGCCCTGCGCATCGTCTCCGCCCTGCCCGGCCTGGGCCTGGTCGCGCTGATATTCGTCGGTATCCGCGCCGGCATCTTCACTGCCGTGGAAAGCGCGGCGATCGCCGTGGTCTACGCCCTGCTGGTGACCACCGTGCTGTACCGGCAGCTGCGCTGGCGCGAGTTCTTCGACACCGTCATCCATGCCGCGCGCAGTACCGGCGTGATCCTGTTCGTGATCGCCACCGCGGCGGTGTTCGGCTGGCTGCTGGCGTACCTGCAGGTGCCGGCTGCCGCCGTCGAGTTCCTGCAGTCGTTCGCGCACAGCCGCTTCATGGTGCTGCTGATGATCGTGGTGATGCTGCTGTTGCTGGGCACCTTCATGGATCTGGCGCCGATGATCCTGATCTGCACGCCGATCTTCCTGCCGGTGGCGCGCGCCTACGGCATCGATCCGATCCACTTCGGCCTGGTGCTGGTGCTCACCGGCGGCCTCGGCTTGGTCACCCCGCCGGTCGGCTCGGTGCTGTTCATCGGCACCTCCATCGGCAAGATCAGCGTCGGCCAGAGCATGCGCACCATCTGGCCGTTCTGGTTCGCCGCGCTGGGCGTGCTGCTGGTGGTCACCTTCTTCCCCGCCCTGTCGCTGTGGCTGCCGGCCGCGCTGCGCGGCTGAGCCGCAAGGAGACTGCCATGCGTGCACTGCGTATCGCCGCCGCCACCACCCTGCTCGCACTGTTGCTGCCGGCATGGTCTGCACCCGCGGCGGAGACCGCGCGCGCCCCGACGCAGTGGGCGCGGGGGCTGGAACACCAGCGCCAGGCGGACCGTGGCGATGGCACGTTCCTCAATCCGGTGCTGGCCGGAGACCATCCGGATCCCTCGGTGCTCAAGGACGGAGACGATTACTACCTCACGCTGTCGTCGTTCGACGCCTATCCCGGCCTGCCGATCTGGCACTCGCGCGACCTGGTGAACTGGCAGCCGCTGGGCCATGCGATCACCCGCAACGTGGGCTCGATCTGGGCGCCGGACATCGTCAAGCACCGGGGGCGCTACTTCATCTACTTCCCGGCGCGCACCGGCGAGCGCCGCAGCAACTTCGTGGTCTGGGCCGATGACATCAAGGGCCCATGGAGCGCACCGATCGACATCGGCCTGGGCGGCTACATCGATCCTGGCCATGCGGTGGGTGAAGACGGCAAGCGCTACCTGTTCCTCAGCGGTGGTGATTACGTGCAACTGGCCGACGATGGGCTGAGCGTGGCCGGCACGCCGAAGCACGTCTACGACGGCTGGCGCTATCCGCAGGACTGGGACGTCGAGGCCTATGCGCAGGAAGGCCCGAAGATCCACCTCCGCAACGGCTGGTACTACATGACCACTGCGGTGGGCGGCACGGCCGGGCCGCCCACCGGCCACATGGTGATCACCGCGCGCTCGCGTTCGATCCACGGGCCGTGGGAGAACGCGCCCAACAACCCGATCACGCGCACGCAGTCGGCAGCCGAGCCCTGGTGGTCGCGTGGCCATGCGACGGTGATCGAAGGGACCGATGGGCGCTGGTGGATGATGTACCACGGGTACGAGAACGGCTTCTGGACGCTGGGCCGCCAGGCCCTGCTGGAGCCGATCGAATGGACCGCCGACGGCTGGTTCCGCGCGACCGGGGGCGACCTCGGCCAGCCACTGCGCAAGCCGGCCGGACAGGCGTTGTCGCCGCATGGCATGGCGCTGTCGGATGATTTCCGCGGCAGCACGCTTGGCCCGCAGTGGGCGTTCTTCAATCCGGCGCAGGACGAGTACCGGCGGCTGGGTTTCAGCGGCAACGGCCTGGTCCTGCAGGGCAAGGGCAGCACGCCGCGCGATGCGTCACCGCTGACCACCATCGCCGGCGACCGGGCCTACCAGTTCGAGGTGGAGATGGAGATCGCCCCCGGTGCCGTGGGCGGCGCGCTGCTGTTCTACAGCGACCGCCTGTACGTGGGCGTGGGCAGCAATGGCGAGTCGTTCATCATGCATCGCTACGGCGAGGAGCGCCCTGCCCGGCCGGCGCCGCGGCGCGGCGGCCGGCTGTGGCTGCGGGTGACCAACAACCGCCACATCGTCACCTTCCACTCCAGCACCGACGGGCACACTTGGCAGAAGTATCCGGTTCAGATGGAAGTGTCCGGTTACCATCACAATGTAGCGGGCAGGTTCCTGGCGCTGAAGCCGGCGCTGTATGCGGCCGGCGACGGTGCGGTAACCTTCCGCAACTTCCGCTACCGCGCGCTGGACTGAGCGCGGAGCCGGAATCCCCAGACTTACCGGGTTCAAAACATGTCAGTGCGCAACAAGAACGATGCCGCTACGCCGGCATTGGCGAAGGGCAAGGCAGCCACCATCAACGACATCGCGCGACTGTCGGGCGTATCCAAGAAAACGGTTTCAAGAATCATCAACAACTCGCCGCTGGTGCGCAAGGACACGCGCGACAAGGTGGAGGCGCTGATGCGTGAGGTGGGCTACACGCCCGATCCGCTGGCCCGTGGACTGGCGTTCCGCCGCTCCTTCCTGATCGGCATGGTCTACGACAACCCCACCGCGCAGTACATCGTGGACATGCAGTACGGTGCGCTGGATGCACTGCGTGGTTCCAGCTTCGAGCTGGTGGTGCACCCGTGTGACAGCCGCAGCCCCGGCTACATCGAGGGCGTGCGGCGCTTCGTGCAGCAGCAGAAGCTGCACGGGGTGATCCTGGTGCCGCGTGCCTCGGAAGACCAGGCGCTGGCGGACATGCTTGATGAGATCGGCTGCCGGTTCACCCGCGTGGCAGCGCTGCCGCTGGACGAAAGCTCACAGATGGTGGTCACCCATGACCGCGACGGTGCGGCCGAAGCCGCCGACTACCTGCTCTCGCTCGGCCACCGTGACATTGCCCTGGTGACCGGTCCCAGCGCCTACCGTTCGGCCCATGAACGTACCGCCGGCTTCATCGACGCACTGTCCCAGCGCGGCATCGAGCTGCCCAAGGACCGCATCATCGAGGCTGGCTACACCTTCGAATCCGGCGTGGCCGCTGCCGAGAAACTGCTGTTGGGCAAGCGCCGCCCGACCGCCATCTTCACCGGCAATGACGAAATGGCCGCCGGCATCTACAAGGTCGCGCTGCGCGCGGGCATCAACATTCCGCGCCAGCTGTCCATCGTCGGCTATGACGACAGCCCGCTGGCCTCGCGCCTGTGGCCCTCGCTGACCTCGGTGCGCCGGCATACCCGCGATACCGGGCGCACCGCCGCGGCGATGCTGATCCAGCCTGAAGGCCAGGCCGCGCTGCCCATCGCCAGCGTGCGGCCGCACCTGATCGTCCGCGATTCCTGCCAGCCGCCGGAGGATTGATCCCCCCGGGGATCACTCCTGCAGGTCACGACCTCTGCCCCATCCACCCGATCCGCCGCGCCTTGCCCGGGCCATCCCGGTATCGTGCGACGCAAAATGACACCGGTTTCCTGTCTGGCTAGAATCGACCGTGAACCGCGCCGGGGCCGACCCGTCGGCCCGCCCCCCGCTCTGGAGACGCCATGTACAGCAAGACCCATTACGCCACCCATCCCGATGCCATCCACGGTGCCAGCAACGACCAGCTGCGTGACCTGTACCTGCTCGATGGCCTGTTCAACGCCGGTGCGGTGACCCTCAAGTACACCCACTACGAGCGCTTCGTGATCGGCGGCGCTGCCCCGGTGGACGCACCGCTGGCCCTGCCGACCCAGACCGAGCCCGCTTCGGCCGCAGGCCATCCGTTCCTGGAGCGTCGAGAGCTGGGCGTGATCAACGTCGGCAGCGGAACCGGCAGCGTCACCGTCGATGGCACGGTCTACACGCTGGGCCCGAAGGATGGCCTGTACGTGGCCATGGGCAGCAAGGACGTGGTGTTCGCCTCGCAGGACGCCGCCAATCCCGCCCAGTTCTACCTGGCCTCGACCCCGGCCCATGCCCGCTTCGAGACCCGGCAGCTGTCCATCAAGGATGCCGTCGCCCTGGATCGCGGCGCGCTGGAAACCAGCAACGAGCGCACCATCTACCAGTACATCGTGCCGGCCACCTGCCAGTCCTCGCAGCTGCTGCTGGGGCTGACCGTGCTCAAGCCGGGCAGCGTGTGGAACACCATGCCGCCGCACCTGCACGACCGTCGCAGCGAGGTGTACTTCTACTTCGACCTGGGCGACAGCGACCGCGTCTACCACTTCATGGGCGAGCCGGCCGCGCAGCGCCACATCGTCATCCAGAACAACGAAGCCGTGGTGTCGCCGCCGTGGTCGATCCACATGGGCGCCGGTACCAGCAACTACGCCTTCATCTGGGCGATGGGGGGCGAGAACCTGGATTACACCGACATGCACGTGCTGGACATCTGCCAGCTCAAGTAGGCCCCCAACCTGGCCGCCGTGCACCGTGTGCCGGCGGCCGTCGCGCTGACCCCGCTCGCCCCAATCAAGGAACGCATACGCAATGGCTAATCCCTTCAGCCTGGAAGGCAAGGTCGCTCTGGTAACCGGTGGCAATACCGGTCTGGGACAGGGCATCGCCGTGGCACTGGCTGCCGCCGGCGCCGACGTGGCCGTGGCCGGCATCGCCCCGCCCACCGACACCATCGAAAAGATCACTGCGCTGGGCCGCCGCTGCCTGGCCATCGAAGCCAACCTGATCAGCATCGAACCGGTGGCGCGCGTGGTGCGCGAAACCATTGACGGCCTGGGTGGCCTGGACATCCTGGTCAACAATGCCGGCCTGATCCGCCGCGCCGATGCGGTGGACTTCAGTGAGCAGGACTGGGACGATGTGATGAACGTCAACCTCAAGTCCGCCTTCTTCATCTCGCAGGCCGCCGGCCGCCACTTCATCGAACAGGGCCACGGCAAGATCATCAACATCGCTTCGATGCTGTCCTTCCAGGGCGGTATCCGCGTGCCGTCGTACACCGCCAGCAAGAGCGGCATCGCCGGCATCACCCGGCTGCTGGCCAACGAGTGGGCGGGCAAGGGCATCAACATCAATGCCATCGCCCCGGGCTACATGGCCACCGACAACACCGCCCAGCTGCGCGCCGACGAAGCGCGCAACAAGGCGATCCTGGAGCGCATCCCGGCCGGTCGCTGGGGCACGCCGGATGACCTGGCCGGTGCGGCGGTGTTCCTGGCGTCGTCGGCGTCGGATTACATCAACGGCGCCGTGCTGCCGGTCGACGGTGGCTGGCTGGCGCGCTGACGCGTGAGCCACGGCAGTGCCGGTCGCTGGCCGGCATCTTCGCGAGGCTTCCGCCGTTCATGAGGGTGCCGGCCAGCGGCCGGCACTACCGGAGAACCGCCATGCGCACCCTGTTGCTGCTGTTGCTGCTGTCTTGCACCACCGCGCAGGCGGCGCCGGTGCGGGTATTCATCGCCGGTGACTCCACTGCGGCCGCATACGGCCCCGAGCGCGCGCCCCAGGCCGGCTGGGGACAGGCACTGCAGAGCTACCTCGACCCGGCACGCTTCGAGGTGCACAACCATGCCAAGGGCGGTCGCAGCACGCGCAGTTTCATCGACGAAGGGCGCCTGGATGCCATCGCCGCCGAGCTGCGCGGTGGCGACGTGCTGCTGATCCAGTTCGGCCACAACGATGCGAAGTTTGAGGATTCCACGCGCTATACCGATCCGGACCGGGACTACCCCCGCCTGCTGATGCGCTACGTACAGGTGGCGCGCGGGAAAGGCGCGACGCCGATACTGGTCACGCCGGTGGCGCGGCTGCTGTACGACTTCGGTTCACTGCTCGACACGCATGGCCGTTACACGCAGTCGATGAAGGCCCTGGCCGCGCGCGAGCGGATTGCGCTGATTGATCTGAACGACCGCAGCACGCGCTGGATCCGCGCGCTGGGTGAGCAGGGCGCGCGACCGTACTTCCTGTTCGTGCCCGAACAGAACAAGGCCGACGGCACCCATTTCAGCGTGGCCGGCGCCCATGCGGTGGCCTGCTTGGTACTGCGCGAAGCAGTGCCGCTGCTGCCCGCGCTGCAGCCGGCGCTGGTGCGGGACATCGACTGCGACGTGATGGGCGCAGGGCAGGGCGCCGGTGCGACGGGAGATTCGCAGGTCGTGCACGAAGGCACGATTGCGCGCATGCAGCCCGGCCCGCACGGCGGAGGCGGGCCCACCACCGCGTATCCGTTCTTTGCCGGCGCGGCGGACCTGCCCTTCGTGCTGCGCAAGCGTGTGCTGCACAAGGGCGCGGGTATCGGCCTGCATCCGCAGCACAAGGATGAGATCTATTACATCGTCAGTGGGCAGGGCAGCTACGTGCTGGACGGCAGGCAGTACGACGTGCACGCCGGGCACGCGCTGCTGACCCGCAAGGGCAGCCGCCATGCGCTGCAGCAGGTGGGTGACGAGGACCTTGTGGTGCTGCTGGCATACCCGCGCTGAGCCTGTAGAGCCGAGGCCATGCTCGGCTGTCCTGCATCCGGTTGATCGCAGCCGAGCATGGGCTCGGCTCCACGCGGGCTGCTACAGCCGCTCGGCGCCGAAGTGCTTCAGCCCGAACCGCGCAAGGTCTTCCGGGCGCTCGAAATAGGCGTCCTCGAAGGCTTCCAGCGCCTGCTGTTCGTCTTCGCTCATCGCGTCGTACAGGTCGGTCAGTTCCTTGATCGCCGGGTCGTTTTCCAGCCGATCCAGCAGCCCGCGCATGCCGGCCAGGAGCGCGTGCGTCTGCACTGCGCCCATCGCCTGCAGCGCGCGCAGCGCCAGCTGGCAGGTCGGGTCGCCCCAGTTGCACAGGAACTGCATGAAGCCGCCGTTGTTGATGTCCGCTTCCATGCGCCACAGCGCCACCAGTTGCTGGTCCTCGTCGGACAGCGCCTCCAGCGTCCATCCGGCGTCCTTCAGCCGTGCCATCGCCGCATCGTAGCGGTCTTCCCAGACCTGGTTGAGGATATCGACCACGCCCGCATCGCGCGCCGGCAGCAGGGCCGGCCAGTTCACACCCAGGCCATCGGCGGTGGCGACCCACTGCGCGCGTTGCTCTGCATCGGCTTCGAACAACGCAGGTAGCCAGCGCAGCGGCTGGCGGGTGCGCCGGCCATCGGCCAGGGTCAGCAGGATGACGTCGTCGTCGAAGGCGACGTTGGTCACGCGCAGGGCGGCAAACACATCGGTCATGCCGCGCAGGATACCCGCGCGCCGGCCCGCCTCACACGTCGCCGCCGTCGGCCCAGCCTTCACCCGTGCCCTTCTGGAACACGCGGTCGTCGTCCTGCACATCACCGGCAGGCAGGTGTGCCTGGTCGGCCAGTGCCGCGTAGATCGGAGTGAAGTCCGGTGAGGTCGCCTGCATCAGCTGTTCAAAGCTGTCGATGACGAAGTAGGTCTTCTGGAACGTGTCGATGCGGTACTTCGTGCGCATGATCCGCTGCAGGTCGAAG
>Ga0308167_1001803_pt1 | contig 22646 bp, 14 predicted proteins | sample PhyCR1_2_FD_202138 | JGI IMG/M metagenome (GOLD analysis project Ga0308167, IMG submission 202138) | Phyllosphere microbial communities from UC Gill Tract Community Farm, Albany, California, United States - DLSLRC.R1 | ecosystem: Host-associated > Plants > Phyllosphere > Unclassified | place... | reverse complement strand
TCACGAGGAACCACCACGAGGGGGACGGGGACGCCGCGCACGATCTTCGCGGCGACGCTCCCGAGGAACAGCCGACGGGGCTGGGCCAGACGACTCGAGCCGACGAGGGCGAGCTCGTCGTCTCGCCAGGTGAGGGCGTCGATCGCATCGGCGACCCGCGGGCCGGGGGCGATCTCGACCGTGACGTGGAGGTCGGCGGGGACGCCGTCGAGCGCGATGTCGCGCATCCGCTCCGCGTGCTCGCGTGCCTCGTCGTGCAGGGCGCGCTCGCGGTCGTCGCGGTCGCGGCGCTCGCCGTCCCCGACGGAGTCGAGCGGCACGAGCGAGACGAGCCGCAGCGGGACGCGCGCCGCGGCGGCCGTGGCCACCGCGGTGTCGACGACCGCGCGGGCACCGGCCCGCGTGCCGACGGCGGCCGTCACGCTGCCGAAGCTGCGGACGCCCCGCTCGGCGAACCCGGCGGGGGCGATCGCCACGGGCACGGGCGCGGAGTGCACGAGGACTCCCCCGACGCTGCCGAGGTGCAGCCGGCCGAGGGTGCCCTCCTTGCCGGCGCCGATCACGATCGCGTCGGCCTCGAGGTCGGCGGCGGCCGCGACCAGGCCCTCGGCGAAGGTCTCGGCCCGGACGAGGTGCGTCGTGGACGTGACGCCGGCCGGGACCTCGGCCGCCGCCTCCTGCAGCCAGCCCTCGGCGAGGTCGTCGAGGTGCCGCTCGTAGCTGGGGGCGGTGGGGACGAGGGAGGCGCGGCCCTGGTCGTGCAGGACCATCACGAGGTCGAGGCGCACGCCGAGCGTGTGCGCGAGGGCCGTGCCGAGAGCCAGGGCGTCATGCCCCGCGGGCGTGTCCAGGTACCCGACGACCACGCTCCTCACGAGACGGCCGCTCCGGCGTCGGCGTGCTCGGGCTGGCCTGCGGACGCGGCCTGCTCGGATGCGTCGGCCTGCGCGTCCCGCTCGGCGAGGATCTCGGCCGCGACGTCGTGCCCGACGCGGATCGCGCCGTCGACGTGCTGGAACCCCTCCGCCGCGATGTCGCTCGACGAGAACCGGATCGGCCCGACGGGCACGCGCTGGTCGTGGCCCCAGCGCGACAGGCCGCCGAGGTCGAAGCTCGTCGCGTACGCGCCGCCCGTCCACTCGTCACTGGCCCAGTCGCTCTCGAAGTAGACGACCGGCTCGGTCGCCTGCTCGCCGTAGTACGAGGCCAGCGACGCGAGGATCGCCGCGCGCCGCTCGTCGGCGGGCAGGGCGAGGAGGCGGTCGGCCTTCTCGTCGCTCACGAAGCCGACCAGGGTGCCCCGCGGGTCGTCGTGGTTCGAGTTGTCGTACGCCTCGTGCACCACCTGGTACGGGCTGAACGCCGTGCCCGAGAGGCCGGCGTCGCGCCAGAACGGCGTCTCGTAGACGGCGTGCACCTTGATCACGAGGCCGAGCGAGACGTGCTGGTGCCACTGCTGACGCAGGGCGGGCAGTGCGGGGAGGTACTCGATGCGCGAGTAGAGGTTGGGCGGCACGGCGACGACGGCCCAGCGGGCCGCCACGCGCAGCTCGGGCGTCGACGCGACGACCCCGTCGGCCGACCACTCGAGCGTCTCGACCGGCTGGCCGAGGCGCACGGCGTCGCCGAGCTGCTCCGCGAGCGTCAGCGGCACCCGCTGCAGGCCGCCCACGACGCGCTTGTCGAGGATGAAGTCGGCGTCGACGAGGTTGCTGAAGCTGCCGGCGCTCGACGCCATCTGCAGCGCCTGGAGCAGCGAGAACGAGTGGGCGGGCTTCGTGAGCATCGCGTCGGCGATGAAGAGCGCGATGTTGGCCCGCGCCTCCGCGTCGTCGCTCTGCTGCTCGAGCCAGGCCGAGAACGACACGTGGTCGAGCTCGGCGGCCCGCGGGTGCTCCCAGGGGGCCGCGACGTCGGTCTCGGCGACGAGCTCGTCCATCACGACGATGAGCCGCTCGATCTCGGCCTGCGTGTGCTCGGAGGCAGGAAAGATGTCGCCCGTGAAGCGCGACGCCGTGCCGTCGGCCGAGACGTAGACGCTCTCGCCCTCGCGCCAGCGGGAGTACGTCTCGAGGCCGAGCTCGCCGAGCGTGGCGATCAGGGCCGTCTGGTCGGGCGACACCCACTGGCCGCCGAGCTCGAGCACCGCCCCGTCGATCGTCTCGGTGCGCAGCCGGCCGCCGACGCGGTCACGTGCCTCGAGCACGACCACGTCGAGGCCCGCCGCGCGCAGGTCGGCGGCCGCGGTCAGGCCGCTGGCCCCCGCGCCGATGACGACGACGTCGCAGGTGGTGGTGTCGGTCATGGGGTGGTCTCCGTCGCTGGTGCGGGCACCGGGTGAGGTGCCGGGGTGGGTGTGCGGGTCAGGGCTCGGCCGGTCCGGTCGGGCGGGTCAGGACGAGGCGCGCGGCGAGGCGTGCGCGCTCATCACGTGCTTGACCCGGGTGTAGTCCTCGAGGCCGTAGGCGCTGAGGTCCTTGCCGTAGCCAGAGCGCTTGAAGCCGCCGTGCGGCATCTCGGCGGCGAGCGGGATGTGCGTGTTGATCCAGACGCAGCCGAAGTCGAGGTCGCGGGCGAAGCGCTCGGCCGTGGTGTGGCTGTCGGTCCAGACGCTCGAGGCCAGGGCGTAGGGCACGCCGTTGGCCAGCGCGAGCGCCTCGTCCGCCGTGCCGAACGACTGCACGGTGAGCACGGGGCCGAACACCTCGGCCTGCACGACGTCGTCGTCCTGGCGCACGCCCGTGACGATCGTCGGCGCGAAGTGGAAGCCGGTCTCGCCGACCCGGTGCCCGCCCGTCGCCACGGTCGCGTGCGCGGGCAGCGAGTCGACGACGGCCTGCACCGCCGCGAAGTGCCGCGCGTTGTTGAGGGGCCCGTAGGAGGCGCCCGCACCGGCGTCGGGACCGGTCGTGGTCGCCTCCGCGGCGCGCACCAGGGCGGCGACGAGGTCGTCGTGGACCGACTCGTGCACGAGGACGCGGGTGACCGCGGTGCAGTCCTGGCCGGCGTTGAAGAAGGCCGCCTCCGCGATCTGGGGGGCCACCACGTCGACCTCGACGTCGGGGAACACGACGGCGGGCGCCTTGCCGCCGAGCTCGAGGTGCACCCGGGCCACGCGGTCGGCGGCGGAGGTCGCGACCGCGACGCCGGCCCGCACGGAGCCCGTGATGGCGACGAGCCCGGGCACGGGGTGCTCGACGAGGGCCTGGCCCGTGCTCGCGTCGCCGAGCACGACGTTGAGCACGCCGTCCGGCAGGATCCCCGTCGTCAGGGAGGCGAGCACGAGCGTCGACTCCGGCGTCGTGTCGCTCGGCTTCAGCACGATCGTGTTGCCCGCGGCGAGGGCGGGGGCGATCTTCCAGATCGCCATCATCAGGGGGTAGTTCCACGGCGTGACCTGGGCGACGACGCCGATCGGCTCGCGGCGCACCGACGAGGTGAGCCCGTCGAGGTACTCCCCCGAGGCGATGCCGTCGAGCCGGCGGGCGGCCCCGGCGAAGAACCGCACCTGGTCGGCGCCGACGGCGACCTCCTCCGCGGCGATGATGGCCCTCGGCTGCCCCGTGTCCCGGTGCTGGGCCTCGACGAGGTCGTCACTGTGCGCGTCGAGGGCGTCGGCGAGCGCGAGCAGCGCGGCCTGGCGCACCGACGGCGTGCTGCGGCTCCAGCCGGGGAACGCCCGGGCCGCGGCCTGCACCGCCGCGTCGACGTCGGCCGCGTCGCTCACGGGCGAGACGGCGACGACCTGCTCGGTGATCGGCGAGACCACGTCGATCGTCGCGGTGCCGTGGGCGTCGACGTACCGGCCGTCGACGAAGTTCTGCAGGGTCGCCATGGTGTCCTCTCGGTGGTGCTCGGTGCTGGTGCCGTGGTGCTCGGGGCCGTGCTGGTCTGGTCGCGTCGGGCTCAGTCGTCGGGCTGGAGCGCGTAGGTCGTGTCGAGGTACTCGTGGATGCCCTCGCTGCCGCCCTCGCGCCCGAGTCCCGAGTGCCCGACCCCGCCGAACGGGGCCGCGGCGTTCGAGACCAGGCCGGTGTTGACGCCCAGCATGCCGGTGCGGAGCCGACCGAGCATCCGTCGTCCACAGGCCAGGTCGGTCGTGAACAGGTAGGCGACGAGGCCGTACGGGGTGTCGTTGGCGAGCCGGACGGCGTCGTCCTCGTCGCGGAACGTCGTGACGGCGGCGACCGGGCCGAAGATCTCCTGGTGCATCAGGGCGGCGTCGCGGGGCACGTCGGCGAGCACGGTCGGCGCGAAGAACGAGCCGGAGCCCTCGATCGCCGAGCCGCCCGTGACGACGCGGGCGCCCCGGGCCACGGCGTCGGCGACGAGCCGCTCGCAGGTCGCGACGGCGCGGTCGTCGATCAGCGGGCCGAGGGTCGTCCCGTCGGCCGTGCCGGGCCCGACCACCATCGCCTCGACGCGCTCGGCGAGGCGGCGCGTGAACTCCTCGACGACCCGTTCGTGCACCAGCAGGCGGTTCGCGGCCGTGCAGGCCTGACCGCCGTTGCGGAACTTGGCCAGCATCGCCCCGTCGACGGCGGCGTCGAGGTCGGCGTCCGCCATCACGACGAAGGGGGCGTTCCCGCCGAGCTCCATCGAGGTGCGGAGCACGTTCTCCGCCGCCTGCGCGATCAGCACCCGGCCGACGGCGGTCGAGCCGGTGAACGAGAGCTTCCGGAGGCGCGGGTCGGCGAGCAGGGGCCCGGTCGCCCCGGCCGCGTCCGTCGTGGTCAGCACGGTGACGACGCCGTCGGGGACGCCGGCCTCGCGCAGCAGCTCCGCGAACGCGATCGTCGTGAGCGGCGTCAGCTCGGCGGGCTTGACGACGACCGTGCAGCCGGCCGCGAGGGCAGGAGCGATCTTGCGGGTGGCCATGGCGAGCGGGAAGTTCCACGGGGTGACGAGGTAGCTCGGCCCCACGGGTCGGTGCGTGACGATCATGGTGCCGGTGCCCTCGGGGACGGGACCGTAGCGGCCCTGGACGCGCACCGCCTCCTCGGAGAACCAGCGGAGGAACTCGCCCCCGTAGGCGACCTCACCGCGCGCCTCGGCCAGGGGCTTGCCCATCTCGAGCGACATGAGCAGCGCGAACGACTCGCGGCGCTCGACGAGGAGGTCGAAGGCCCGGCGCAGGGTCTCCCCGCGGACGCGCGGCGGCGTGGCGGCCCACTCGTCTGCGGCGGCCACCGCCCGGTCGAGGGCACGGATCGCGTCCGCGGGGCCCTGGTCGACGACGAGCGCGAGGACCTCGCCGGTCGCCGGGTCGTGCACGGGGAAGGTGGGGACGCTGTCGAGCTCGGAGGCTGCGGCAGCTGCGGCGCCTGCGCCGTCGTCGCCGCTCTCCCGCACGAGCGCGACCACGTGCGAGGGGAACGCGGGGAGCGCTGCCGCGTCGGGCCGCGTCGTCCGGGCGACCGTCGACACGGGGGTCATCAGGCCGACCCGAGCGCGGCGGCGACGACGTCCAGGCCGTCGTGCAGCAGCGCGTCGTCGATGGCGAGCGGCGGCAGGAACCGGATCACGTTGCCGAAGGTGCCGCAGGTGAGGACGATGACGCCCTCGGCGTGGCAGGCGGCGGCGACCCGGCCGGTCAGGGCGGCGTCGGGCTCGCCGGTGAGCGGGTCGACGAGCTCGATCGCGATCATCGCCCCGCGGCCCCGGACGTCGCCGATGCGCGGGTCGCCCTGCTGCAGGTCGTGCAGGCGGCCGAGCAGCAGGTCGCCGATGGCGGCCGCGCGCTCGAGCAGGCCGTCGTGCTCGAACGACTCGATGGCCGCGAGGGCCGCGGCGCACGCGATCGGGTTGCCGCCGTAGGTGCCGCCGAGGCCGCCGACGTGCGGCGCGTCCATGATCTCGGCCCGGCCGGTGACGGCCGAGAGCGGCAGCCCGCCCGCGATGCCCTTCGCCGTGACGACCAGGTCGGGCACGATGCCCTCGTGCTCGCTGGCGAACATGCGGCCGGTCCGGGCGAAGCCGGTCTGCACCTCGTCGGCGATGAAGACGACGTCGTTCTCGCGGCACCAGGCGACGATCGCGGGGAGGAACCCGGGCGCCGGCACGATGAAGCCGCCCTCGCCCTGGATCGGCTCGATGACGACGGCGGCGAGGTTCGCGGCGCCGACCTGCTTCTCGATCTGCGAGATGGCGCGCGCCGCGGCCTGCGGCCCGTCGAGCCCGGCGTCCCGGTACGGGTACGACAGCGGGGCGCGGTAGATCTCGGGGGCGAACGGCCCGAAGCCGCTCTTGTAGGGCATCGACTTGGCGGTGAGCGCCATCGTCAGGTTCGTGCGGCCGTGGTAGGCGTGGTCGAAGGCCACGACGGCGGACTTCCGCGTGTACGACCGCGCGATCTTGACGGCGTTCTCGACCGCCTCCGCGCCGGTGTTGAAGAGCGCCGAGCGCTTGTCGTGGTCGCCGGGCGTGAGCCGGTTGAGCGCTTCGCAGACCTCGACGTAGCCGTCGTAGGCCGTGATCATGAAGCAGGAGTGCGTGAAGCGCTGCACCTGCTCGACGACCGCCTCCACGACGCCGGGGGCCGAGTTGCCGACGCCGGTCACGGCGATGCCCGAGCCGAGGTCGATCAGGGTGTTCCCGTCGACGTCGACGAGCACGCCCCCGCCGGCCGCCTCCGTGAAGACGGGCAGCGAGACGCCGACGCCCGCGGCGACCGCGCCGCGCTTGCGCTCCATCAGCTCTCGGCTGCGCGGGCCGGGCACCTCGGTGACGAGACGGCGGCGCTGCTCGAGGCCGGGGCCTCCGCGCGGGGTGGTGACTGTGGTGCTCGACATGCAGGCGCTCCTTCGACGTTGCGGCGACTCTAGGGAGCCGGGGCGCACCTCCTCGACCGACAGTTCGTCGAACCTGGCCCAAACTTCTGCCAGATCGGCAGGCCGGTGCTAGGTTCGGCGCGTGCGCCCCACCGTCCGAGCCCTCGTCCGCCAGGCGCCGCTCGGGCTGCGCCTCCTCGACCCGACCACGCGCACCGACGAGCCGCTCTCGTGGGTGCACAGCTCGGACCTCGTCGACCCGTCGCCCTTCGTCGCCGCCTCGACCATGCTGCTGACGACGGGCAGCCAGTTCGGCGCCGACGCGACGCGGGACGACTACGACGCCTGGGTCGGTCGGCTCGTCGGCGCCGGCGTGGTCGCCCTCGGGTTCGGCGCCGGGGTGCACCGGCCCGACACGCCCGTCGAGCTGGTGCTCGCCGCCTCCGCCCTCGGGGTGCCCGTCGTCGAGGTCCCCTGGCGCACCCCCTTCATCGCCGTCGCCCGCTGGGCGGCCGACCAGCTGGCCGAGGAGGCGCGCGACCGTGACCGCTGGACGCTGAGGGCCCAGCGCGCGGTCTCGGTGGCGGCCATCGGCGACGGCGGGCTCGACGCCGTGCTGCGGGTGCTCGGCGAGCAGCTCGACGGGTCCGTCGTGCTGCACGGGACGGACATGTCGGTCGGCTCGGACGCGGCCATCGGTGCGGACGAGGCGATCGGTCCGGTCGAGGCCGAGGTGGCGCGGCTCTTCCGTCGCGGCGCCCGGGCCGGCAGCACGGTGACCGTCGACGACGGCGTCGTGTCGCTGCAGACCCTCGGGCGGCGGGACGGCCTCCGCGGCGTCCTCGCCGTCCGCACCCCCGCCGAGCTCGACACGGCCGCCCGCGCCGTCCTCACCAGCGTCGTCGCCCTCGCCGAGGTCACCCTCGAGCGCGACGTCGCCCGGCTGCGCGGGCAGCGCGAGCTGTGGCGGCAGGTGTGGTCGCTGCTGGTCGCCGGACAGGTCGAGGTGGCACGGTCCATCACGCGGTCGGTCGGGGTGGGCATCGCGGCGGGACCGGTCGTCGTGGCCCTCGCCGCGCCTCCTTTCGACTCGCCCGACCGCGCGACCGAGGCCGTCGAGCGGCTCGCCGCCGGTCGGCCCGACGTGTTCGTCGCCCTCGTCGACGGGAGGATCGCCGTGCTCGCCGCCGAGGGCGCCGTCGACCTGGCCGCGCTCGCCGCCGCCCACGGCCTGCGGATCGGCGTCTCGGACGTCGCCGACCTCGACCACCTCGCCGGTGCCGCCGCACAGGCCGAGCGCGCCCTCGCCGTCGCGACGTCGTCGGCCGAGGAGGCGGTGGTCACCTGGGCGAGCCTCGCGGCCGGCGGCCTCGTGGCCGCGCTCTGGTCGGAGGGGGCCGCCGAGCTCGCGTCGTCCCGCCTCGCCCCCGTGGTCGCCCTGCCCGACGGCGACGAGCTGCTGGCCTGCTGCCGGACGTGGCTCGAGCACAACGGCGCCTGGGACCCGGCCGCCCGCCGACTCGGCCTGCACCGCCACAGCCTCCGCGCGCGGGTGGCCAAGGTCGAGTCCGTGCTGGGGCTGCCGCTCGACGGCTTCGCCGGACGGGCCGAGCTGTGGGCGCTGCTGCAGGCCGCGGGCGCGGGAGGCGGCGTCGGGCGCCGGGCGCGGGAGGCGGCACCGGGCCTCGCTGACGGTGGCCCGTGACAGCATGGCGGGATGACGACGAGCAGCACGGCCAGCACCGCGATCGACCGTGACACCGCGACCGACATCGACGCCGAGGCCCTCGAGCTGCTGCGGGCCCTGACGGGCCGTGACGACGCCGTGTTCCACGACGGCCAGCTCGAGGCGATCCGGGCGCTCGTCGCCGACCGTCGTCGCGCCCTCGTCGTGCAGCGCACCGGCTGGGGCAAGTCGGCCGTGTACTTCATCGCGACGCTGCTGCTCCGACGCCGGGGCGGCGGGCCGACCCTGCTGGTCTCGCCCCTCCTCGCGCTGATGCGCGACCAGGTGGCGGCGGCCAGCCGCGCCGGCGTGCGCGCGGTCGCGGTCAACTCCGCGAACGCGCACGAGTGGTCCGACGTGCAGCAGGCCCTCGCGGCCGACGAGGTCGACGTGCTGCTCGTCTCGCCCGAGCGCCTCAACAACCCGCGGTTCCGTGACGAGCAGCTGCCGGTGCTGGTCGCCCGCCTCGGCATGCTCGTCGTCGACGAGGCGCACTGCATCAGCGACTGGGGCCACGACTTCCGGCCCGACTACCGTCGGCTCGCCGACCTCATCCGCACCCTGCCGACGACCGTGCCCGTGCTGGCGACGACGGCGACCGCGAACGAACGGGTCGTCGCCGACGTCGAGGAGCAGCTGACGGCGGGGCCGGACGACCAGGTGCTGACGATCCGCGGCTCGCTGGCCCGCGCCTCCCTGCGGCTCGGCGTGCTCACGCTGCCTACCTCGCGCGACCGGCTCGGCTGGCTGCTCAGCCACCTCGACGACCTGCCGGGCAGCGGCATCATCTACACGCTCACCGTCTCGGCGGCCGACGACACGGCCCGGCTGCTGCGCGAGGCGGGGCACGCGGTGCGCTCGTACTCGGGCCGCACCGACAACGAAGAACGCGAGGCGCTCGAGGGCCAGCTCAAGCGGAACGAGCTCAAGGCGCTCGTCGCGACCAGCGCCCTCGGCATGGGCTTCGACAAGCCCGACCTCGGCTTCGTGGTGCACCTCGGGGCGCCGTCGTCGCCCGTCGCCTACTACCAGCAGATCGGTCGTGCGGGGCGCGCGACCGACAACGCCGACGTGCTGCTGCTGCCCGGCACGGAGGACGCCGAGATCTGGCAGTACTTCGCGACCGCCTCCATGCCGTCCGAGGCCCGCGCGTCGGCGGTCCTCGCCGAGCTCGGAGACACGCCGCTGTCGACGCCAGCGCTCGAGGCCCGGGTCGACGTCAAGCGCTCCCCGCTCGAGCTGATGCTCAAGGTGCTCGACGTCGACGGCGCGGTGTCGCGGGTGCAGGGCGGCTGGGTCAGCACGGGCCGGCCCTGGGTCTACGACGCTGAGCGCTACGGGCGCATCGGCGAGGCGCGGGTCGCCGAGCAGCAGTCGATGATCGCCTACGAGCGAGCCACGACCTGCCGCATGCAGATGCTCCAGCTCGACCTCGACGATCCCGCTGCCGCGCCCTGCGGGCGGTGCGACGTCTGCGCCGGCGCCTGGTACCCGAGCGAGATCGGCGGCGAGGCCGCCGCGTCGGCCTCGACCTCGCTCGACCGGGTCGGCGTCGAGATCGAGCCACGGGCCCAATGGCCCACGGGCGCCGACCGGGCCGGCGTGCCCGCGAAGGGCAAGATCGCCGAGGGCGAGCGCGTCGAGACCGGTCGCGCCCTGGCTCGCCTCACCGACCTCGGCTGGGGCACGACGCTGCGCCAGGTCTTCGCGGCCGGTGCCGAAGATGCACCGCTGACCAAGGCACTGCTCGACGGGGTCGTCCGCGTTCTCAAGGAGTGGCCGTGGGCCGAACGCCCGGTCGGCGTCGTGGCGATGCCGTCGTCGTCACGCCCTCAGCTCGTCGGCTCGCTCGCCGAGGCGATCAGCACCGTCGGGCGCCTGCCGCTGCTCGGGTCGCTGACGCCGACCCGCCCCTCTGCAGGTCGAGGCAGCGGAGGAGGCGGCAACAGCGTCTACCGGCTCGCCGACGTCTGGCAGGCGGTCGAGGTCGGCCCCGAGCTGGCGGCCGCCCTGGCGCAGGTCTCCGGGCCCGTGCTGCTCGTCGACGACCTGGTCGACAGCCGCTGGACGATGACGACCGCCGGGCGCGAGCTGCGCCGAGCGGGGGCATCGGCCGTGCTGCCGTTCTCACTGGGCGTCGTGGGCTGAGGCTCGCCCGTCGCGGACCGTCGAGGACCGTCCAGGTCCTGTCGAGGGCTGTTGGGGGCTGTCGGGGGCTGTGAGGCCCGTCGGCCGGCGGGCTCAGCGCACCGACACCGCGTGCTCGTCCCAGCCCTCGGCACCGTTGGGCGCGGGCGGCAGCTCGGTCTCCGACTGCACGGTCCCGTCGGCGCTCGTCGCCCGCACGCGCAGGGTGTGCCCGCCGGACGACGCCGACCAGCGGTAGACCCACTGCACCCAGGTGTCGGGCGAGATCGACTCAGCCAGCTCGGCCTCGTCCCACGCGCCTCCGTCGACCTGCACCTCGACACGCGAGACGCCGGTGTGCGGGTGCCAGGCCACCCCGGCGACGGCGACCGTGCCGGCGTCGACGGTCGTCCCGGCGGCGGGCACGTCGATGCGCGACTCGAGCTTGACCGGGCCGAGGGCGTCCCAGCCGCGAGGGGTCCAGTAGCCCTCGGCGTCGGCGAAGCGCGTCACCTCGAGCTCGGTCACCCACTTCGTCGCCGAGACGTAGCCGAAGAGGCCGGGCACGACGAGGCGGGCCGGGAACCCGTGCTCCTGGGGCAGGGGCTGGCCGTTCATGCCGATCGCGAGCAGCGCCTCCGTGTCGTCGTCCTGCAGCACCTCGAGCGGCGTGCCGGCGGTGAAGCCGTCGATGCTGCGCGAGAGCACCATGTCGGCGCCGGCCTGCGGCCGAGCCCGAGCGAGCAGGTCCCGGAGCGGGTAGCCGAGCCAGAGCGCGGTGCCGATCAGCGTGCCGCCGACCTCGTTCGAGACGCAGCTGAGCGTGGCCGTGTGCTCGACGAGCGGCAGGGCGAGCACGTCGTCGAACGTGAGCACCACCTCCTCGTCGACCAGGCCGTGGATGCGCAGCGACCAGTCCGCCGGGTCGATGCCGGGCACCCGCAGGGCGGTGTCGATGCGGTAGAACTCGTCGTTCGGCGTGATGTACGACGTGAGGCCGTCGACGTCGAGCGAGGCGCCCGCGGGCACCGCCTCCTCGACGGTCGCCGCGGCGGGCAGGCGCAGGGCCGCCCGCAGCTGCGTCACGTTCGCCCGCGTCGCGTTCCAGGCACGGGCACCGGTGCCGAGCACGACCGACGCCGCACCGGCCGCGCCCGCGAGCAGCACGAAGCTCCGACGCTCCAGGCCGGGGCCGCGGAGGGGCGGCGCGGGCACCGAGGCCTCGGACCAGCCGGTGCGGGTCGTCGCCTGCCAGCGGGAGAGCCTCCGGACGAGCGCTGTGAGGAGGAGCAGGGCGACGAGCGTGCCCACGGCCGTGGGCACCCCGTTGATGCTCGACGAGTCGGCACGGGTGAGCACGGCGATCATCGCGATCACTCCCCCGAGGCCGAAGACGACCTTGCCGGCCGGGGGTCGACGGAGCTCGGCGATGCCCGCACCCGCCGTGATGACGGCGAGCAGCACGCCCATCAGGGTGAAGAGCGCGATCTTGTCGCCGGTGCCGAAGAGGGCGACCATCGTGTCCTTGGCGACCGGAGGCGCCAGGTCGATCACCGCGGAGCCGACCGCGTACAGCGGGCTGCCGCCGGGGCCGGTCACGACGGCGGCGAGCTCGGCCGAGGCGAGGAAGGCCGCAGCCGACACGACACCGGCGACCGCGGCCCAGCCCGAGGAGGTGCGGGTCGACATGCCCTCGTGGGTCGCTGCTGCGGGTGGGTCGAGGCGCACGGACATCCCGTCAGGCTAGGCGGCGCCGCTCGGGATCCGCTGGGGCCGAGCGTGGCCGTCAGACCTCAGACCTCGGACCTCGGCCCGCCGGGTGTCGGCCCACCGGGTGTCGGCCCGCCGCCGGTCACTCGTCGTCGTCGACGAGGCTCTCCATCAGCTCGACGATGAACGCGACGGACGACTCGGACCCGGCAGCCGGCTCGACGTCGTCGTCCGCGTCGACGACGAGCAGCGGGATGCCCGGGCCGATCACGAGCTGCGCCATGTGGGCGACGCCGCCGAGACGTGCCGCGACCGGGACACGGAAGGTGCGGTCGTCGTCGCTGAACTCCATGGCGGCGGCGAGCAGCACCTCGGCCAGCTCGTCGGTCACGATCAGTTCCTGGCCTGCGTAGAACAGCGTCTTCATGCCCGCCACCCTACGGGCGCGGCGCGCGCGTGCCGTAACCTCGGGCGCATGGCAGAGAAGCGAGCACCCCAGGTCGAGACCGGCGACGCGGACGTGACCCGCGCCTCCTTGGAGCTGTCGCTGCCGGTGTCGCTGCTGCCCGGCGTCGTGCGTCGCGCGGTGCAGTCGACGCCCGCCTTCTCGTTCACGTCGGCCGACGAGCAGGGCGCACGGCTGATCCGCCGCTCGGCGACGGCGAGCGACGCCGACACCGTCCACCTCGTCTTCGAGGAGGCGGGCGCGGGCAGCCGCATCTCCGGCGAGGTGCACGCTCCGGCCGGGACCATCGGCGTCAGCGTCAAGAAGCGCGACGCCGACACGATCGCGCTGTTCGACGCCATCGCCTCGGCGGCCGGGCCCTTCTAGCCCTCGACCTCGTCGGCCCGGGAACACGACGGCGGCCAGCCCCTTCGAGGAGGGACTGGCCGCCGACGCGACGTCGAGCGCCGGCTAGGCCGACGCTTCGTCCTCCTCGTAGCGGTCGATGCTGATCGTCGGGATCGACGCCGTGATCACGGAGCCGTCGGCCCGGACCAGCCCGCGCAGGTCGCTCGTCGTCGGCACCTTGGTCGTGATGCGAGGCCCCTGGTCGTCGAGCGCGACGCGCACGGGCCGATCCGTCGGCACGTCGACGGTCTCGCCGCGGACGCTGACCGTGAGGCCCGCGCCGTCCTCGATCGTGAACACGATCTCGTCGACGGCCAGGTCGACGCGGAGGCGGCTGCCCTTGACCGTCAGACGGAACGTGAGCTCCTCCCAGTCGGCGGGCAGGCGCGGGTCGAAGCTGACGCCGCCGAGGTAGTCGCGCATGCCGCCGTAGCCGTTCACCAGCGCGCTCCAGATGCCGCCGGTCGACGCGACGTGCACACCGTCCGCGGTGTTGCGGTGCAGGTCGGCGAGGTCGACGTAGAGCGACGACAGGAAGTACTGCATCGACAGCTGGTGGTGACCCACCTCGGCCGCGATGATCGACTGGACGACGCCGGACAGGGTCGAGTCGCCCGTCGTCAGCGCGTCGTAGTACTCGAAGTCGCGCAGCTTCTGCTCGGCGGTGAACTCGTCGCCCTGGAGGAACAGCGCGAGCACGACGTCGGCCTGCTTGAGCACCTGGAAGCGGTAGATCACCAGCGGGTGGTAGTGCAGCAGCAGCGGGCGCTTGTTGGCCGGCGTGGCGTCGAGGTCCCACAGCTCCTTGTCGAGGAACTGCGCATCCTGCGGGTGGATGCCGCGGTGCTCGTCGTAGGGGATCTCCATGGCCTCGGCGGCGCGCTGCCAGCCGGCGATCTCCTGCTCGTCGAGCTCGAGCCGGGAGACCATGCGCTCGTAGGCGACCGGGGACTCCTCCGCGAGCTTGGCGACGTAGCGGACGGCGGCCCGGAGGTTCGCGCGGGCCATGACGTTCGTGTACAGGTTGTCGTCGACGACGGTCGTGTACTCGTCGGGGCCCGTGACGCCGTCGATGTGGAACCGCTGGTCGCCGTTCGAGCGCCAGAAGCCCAGGTCGGCCCACAGGCGGGCCGTCTCGACGAGGATGTCGACGCCGCCGCGCTCCATGAAGTCGAGGTCGCCGGTGGCCTGGACGTACTGGCTGAGAGCGTGGCTGATGTCGGCGTCGATGTGGTACTGCGCCGTGCCGGCCGCGTAGTAGGCGGACGACTCGAGGCCGTTGATGGTGCGCCACGGGAACAGCGCGCCGCGCTGGTTCAGCTCGACGGCGCGGTCGCGGGCGGCGTCGAGCATGCCGAGGCGGAAGCGCAGGGCGTTCCGTGCGACGTTCGGCGCCGTGTAGGTGAGGAACGGGAGCACGTAGATCTCGGTGTCCCAGAAGTAGTGCCCGCCGTAGCCGGACCCCGTGACGCCCTTGGCCGCGATGCCCTGGCCGTCGGTGCGGGCCGTGGCCTGCGCGAGCTGGAAGAGGTTCCAGCGGACGGCCTGCTGAATCTCCGGCTGGCCGCCCACGACGACGTCGGTGCGCGCCCAGTAGTCGTCGAGCCAGGCCCGCTGCTTGTCGAACATCGCCTGCGGCGGCTCCTCCGCCGCCCGGTCGAGGGTGCGGTCGCAGCGGTCGGCGAGCTCGCGCGGGGGCACGCCGCGGCTCGTGTGGTACGTCACCGTCTTGATCATCTTCACGGCCACGCCAGCCTTGGCGCGCACCCGGTAGACGTGCTTCGACAGGTCGTCGTCGATCGACGACGACTCGTCCCACTCGTTCTCGGTCTCCATGACGTGGTCGGCGCCGACCGCGATGGTCATGCCCGAGTTGGTCGTCCGGTAGCCGAGCACGGCACGGGCGCCGCCGTTGCGGGCCAGCACGGGCTGCAGCACCCTGTCCTCGAAGGACTCGGCACGGCGGGGGTCGAAGGCGTCGGCGGCGGCGCGCATGCCCGCGTGGTACTCGTCGCCCATGTCCTGGCGGTTGAGGATCTGGCTCGAGATCAGCAGCGACGCGTCCGCGTCGAGCACGGTGACCTCGTACTCGATGATCGCCAGGTGGCGGTCCTCGAGGCTGACCAGCCGACGGCTCGTGACGAGCACGCGCTTGCCCGAGGGCGTCCGCCACTCGACCTCGCGGCTCAGGACGCCGTCCTGGAAGTCGAGACGCCGGCAGTGCCGCAGGATGTCGGCCTCGAACAGCACAAACGGCTCGTCGTCGACGTAGAGCCGGATCACCTTGGCGTCGGGCACGTTGACGATCGTCTGGCCGACGCGGGCGAAGCCGAACGCCTCTTCTGCGTGGCGGATCGGCCACGTCTCGTGGAACCCGTTCACGTAGGTGCCGAACGAGTGGCCGCCGCGCCCCTCGTCCGGGTTGCCGCGCAGGCCGAGGTAGCCGTTGCCGAGGGCGAAGATCGTCTCGGTGACGCCCTCGTCGCCCTGGTTGTACTCGTCCTCGACGAGGGCCCACTCGTCGACGGGGAACCGGCTGCGGTCGAGCGGGTCGGAGGTGATGTGGTTCACGGCTGGGCCTCTGCGGTCTCGGTGCTGGTCGTGTCGGGGGTGCTGGTCGTGTCGGGGGTGCTGGTCGTGCCGGGGGTGCTGGTCGTGCCGGTGCTGCTGCTGGCGGCGGTGTCGGCCGCAGCCGTGCGGGCCGGGTCGGTCGTCGAGGAGGCGCGGGCCGAGCCGAGCGCAGCCACCACCTCCTGCAGGTCGTCGACGACCACGTCGGCGCCGGAGCGGAGCAGGGCGTCGCGGCCCGTGCCCCGGTCGACGCCGAGCACGAGGCCGAACGAGCCGGCACGGCCGGCCTCGACCCCGCTCGTCGCGTCCTCGACGACGACGCAGTCCGCGGCCTCGAGGCCGAGGCGGCGCGCGCCCTCGAGGTACGTGTCGGGGGCGGGCTTGCCCGCGATCCCCTCGGCGGCGGCCACCGCGCCGTCGACGATCACGTCGAAGCGGTCGCGAAGCCCCGCGGCCACGAGCACGGGCACGGCGTTGCGCGAGCTGGACACGACGGCGACCCTCACGCCCAGGGCGATCGCGCGGTCGAGGAACTCGACGCTGCCCGGGTAGGGCGCGACGCCGTTCTCGTCCAGCTCGGCCGCGAAGACGGCGTTCTTGCGGTTGCCGAGGCCGCGCACGGTCTCGGCGTCCGGGCTGTCGTCGTCCGTGCCCTCGGGCAGCTCGACGCCGCGTGCGGCGAGCATCGCGCGGACGCCGTCGTAGCGGGGGCGCCCGTCGACGTGCTCGAAGTAGTCGGCGTCGGTGTACGGGTCCAGCCCGTGTGCCGAGAACCAGTCGTTGAAGAGGCGGGACCAGGCGCGCATGTGCACCTCGGCCGTGGGCGTGAGCACGCCGTCGAGGTCGAAGAGGAGCGCGCCGAGCTGGCCGAGGCGGGACGCGTCGCGCGGGAGGGAGGAGGCCATGCACAGGTCCTTGGAGGAGGGGGTCGGTCAGAGGCGTTCGGAGCGCCCCGGGGCGACGACGGCCCGTGGTGCGCGCCAATTCTGGCACCACGCGGGCGTCCCGCACGACATCGCCGGGCCCTTCCTCCCAGCGACGTCCCTTCCCTCCCCTGGCTCAGCGCACTGCGCGCACCGCCTTCGCGACGACGCGGACGGCGACCACGCCCGTCACGACCCACGGGCCGGCGACGATCAGCGGGTCGAGCCACCGGTGGTGGCGGTCGACGCGGGTCGAGTCGCGGGCCGCGGCCCGCGCCTCCTTCTTCGCCTCGGCGGTCACGCCGGTCTCGGTCAACAGGTCGTCGGGCCGACCGCTGACGAACGACCGGAGGTGCGCCCCCGTCGCGTCGACGCGGTCGCCGGCGACGAGCAGCAGCCAGTGCGCGAGGCGTCCCTCGCTGTAGCGGTCGTAGGCGAACCGGCGGATCGCGCCCGACACGCCGTGCAGCGGCTGGGCCGTGCCGAAGACGGGCGTGACGAAGGCGTGCTCGATCGAGCGCTCGCGCCCCTCGGCGCCGGGCTGCCGCTCGGGGAAGTCCCACCGGGCCCCGGAGGCGCCGGGTGCGAACTGCAGCTTGGGGTGCGACGGGCGGTCGGCCGGGTCGAGGTCGGCACCCCAGCCGGGCACGCGCTCGCGGAGCTGCTCGGCGCTCGGGACGTCGCGGGGCTTGGAGGGCAGGTACGCCAGGGGGATGTCGTCGTGGTCGCTCATGGGATGTCTCCTCGTCCGTGGGACAGGTACGGGACAGGTGCTGCTGCGGGTGCCGGTCGGCCTCAGGTGCCCGGCACGACCAGGGTCTTGATGTTGCCGTCGAGCTTCGCCGAGAAGAGGTGGTACCCCTCGGCGATGTGCTCGAGGGGCACGCGGTGCGTGACGATGTCGCTCGGCGTGAAGTGACCGGCCCGGATGTGCTCGAACAGGCGCGGCCACTGCCGCTTGACCGGCGCCTGGTTCATGCGGAGGGTGAGGCCCTTGTTGAGGGCGTCGCCGAACTTGACGGCGCTGAAGATGGGGCCGTAGGCCCCCATCACCGAGACGGTGCCGCCCTTGCGGACGCCGTCGATGGCCCAGTTGAGCGCGATCGGCGACCCGCCCTGGAGCTTGAACTTGGCGCTTGTCACGTGCTGGATCAGGTTGCCGTCGGCCTCGGCGCCCACCGCGTCGATGACGACGTCGGCGCCCAGGTAGTCGGTCTGCTTCTTGAGCTCGACGACGATGTCGTCGTGCTCGGCGAAGTTGAGGGTCTCGGCGTGGGCGAAGCTGCGGGCCTTCTCGAGGCGGTACTCGAGGTGGTCGACGACGATCACGCGCGCGGCGCCCATGAACCAGGAGGAGCGGGCGGCGAAGAGCCCGACCGGCCCGGCGCCGAGCACGACCACCGTGTCGCCCTGGGCGATCTCGCCGAGCTGGGCGCCGAAGTAGCCGGTGCTGAGGGCGTCGGTCATCAACAACGCGTCCTCGTCGCGGATGTCGTCCGGGATGATGCTCGGCCCCACGTCGGCGAACGGCACCCGCACGTACTCGGCCTGCCCGCCGTCGTAGCCGCCGGTGGTGTGCGAGTAGCCGTAGATGCCGCCGACCGCCGTCGCGTTCGCGTTGACGTTGTGGCAGTTCGAGTAGAGGCCGCGGGCGCAGAACCAGCACGAGCCGCAGTAGATGTTGAAGGGGACCATCACGCGGTCGCCCTTCGCCAGGTTCTCGACCGACGACCCGACCTCCTCGACGACCCCGATGAACTCGTGCCCGAACGTGTGGCCGATCCTCGTGTCGGGCATCATGCCGTGGTAGAGGTGCAGGTCGGAGCCGCAGATGGCCGCGAGGGTCACCCGCACGATCGCGTCGTTCGGGTGCTGGATCGTCGGCACGTCCTTCTCGTCGACGCGGATCTTGTACGGCCCTCGGTACGTCATCGCCCTCATGCGTGCTGACTCCTCATCGTGCTGGGTCCTCTCGTCGGTGTGGCTCCCCGAGCCAACACCGGACGGCGCAGGGGCTGACGGGGCTTGTCGACGCGCGCCGGGAGCCCTATCCTCACCCCGGCCGCACGGCGGTCGACGTCCTCCTCGACGGCCCCGGCCGCCGGTGTCGGCGGCTGCTGGGATCATGGGCGCATGCCCTCCCCCGAGCCGACGGACGCGCCCGCGCCCCTGGTCGACGCCGTCGACGTCATCCGGCTCGTCGGGCCGCGCGCGTTCTCCCGCGCCAAGGAGTACGCCCGCGACGAGCACGTCCTCTCGTCGTCGTGGGATGTGGAGGGGCAAGTGCTCTCGGCCGAGGTGCGGGGCAGCGTCGCCGCTCCCTACCGCTGCAGCGTCGTGCTCGCTCCGGGCCGCGGCGAGCACGGGCGCCCCACGAGCAGCGAGTGCAGCTGCCCGCTCGGCGGCGACTGCAAGCACGTCGCCGCGGCCCTGCTGGCCAACAACGCACGGGTCTTGTCTCCGGGTGCTGGCCTCGTGCGCACGGCTTCGAGCGCAGGAGGCGCGGGCTGGGCCACCGGCGTCGGGGGCGACGACGAGACGGTCGCCTCCCCTGCCGTCGTCGCAGGCGCTGCCGCCGGCGCCGGCTCCCCCGCCGACTGGCGCTCGCGCCTGGCCCAGCTGACCGAGCCGCCTCGCCTGGTCGACGCCCGTACGACCCGCATGGGACTGCTCTTCGAGCGTCGGCCGCGAGCACGGCCCTCACGCAGCCGCTGGGACGCGCCGTCGCCCGCGCCGCTCGTCGACGCGCAGGACCGTGCCACGGGCGGGCTGGGCGGGGGCGGGCTGGTGACGGGTGCCTCCCTGGGCGGGGCGGCGGGCGCCTCCTGGCGTCTCGGGGTGCGGCCGGTCAGCCTCAGCCGCACGGGCAACTGGGTGCGGGGCGACCTCACCTGGACGTCGCTGCCGTACCAGATGAACCGCCTGCAGATCGCGGCCGACGTGCACGCCTGGTTCGGCCAGTTCGCGGCCCTGCACCGCTCCGTGCACGCGGCCTATGTGGCGGGCGAGAGCGACTGGCTGATGCTCGACGACTTCTCGAGTCCGCTGCTCTGGCCCCTGCTCGACGAGGCCGACCGGCTCGGGATCGCCCTGGTGACGGGCAAGCGGAGCACCGAGGTCACCGTCGCCGCGAGCGCCCGCGTGAGCGTCGACGCACGCCGCGACGACGACGGGGGCCTCGTGCTCGTGGCGGGCGTGACGGTCGACGGCGCGCTGCACATGGGCGACGAGACGGGCACGGTGGCCGACCACGGCGTCTACCTCGTGACGCCCGGCCCCTCCTTGTCGATCGTGCTCGCGCCGACGCCGGTGCCGCTCGGCGACGAGCAGCGACGGCTGCTGACGTCGGCGCGCGAGGTCGTCGTGCCCGCCGCCGACGCGGACGAGTTCCTCCGCGACTTCTACCCCTCGCTGCAGCAGGCCGTGGCGGTGACGAGCAGCGACGACTCGGTCGTGTTCCCCGAGGTGCTGCCGCCGCAGCTCGTGCTGACGGCCACGTTCGGCACGGGCGACAGCCTCACGCTCGCCTGGTACTGGGAGGTCGCGGGCCGCGTCGTGCCCCTCGGCTCGGCGGCGCCCGCGCCCGGGGTCGTCGTGCCCGACGTCGAGTCGTGGGGCGTCCCCGCCCGGGGAACGAGGCTCCGCGGGGTCGCGGCGGCCGAGTTCGCGCACGCACGCCTGCCCGACCTCGAGGCTCGACGTGACGTCCGTGTCGACGTCGTCGGCGAGCGCCCCGACTACCACGAGCTCACGGAGGCGCCGCACCTGACCGTGACGACGATCGAGACCGACAAGCGCGACTGGTTCGACCTCGGCGTGCTCGTCACGATCGAGGGGCGCACCGTGCCGTTCGTCCCGCTGCTGACGGCGCTGGCCAAGCGGCAGCGCAAGATGCTGCTCGTCGACAAGTCCTACCTCTCGCTGACGCACCCGGCCTTCGACGAGCTCAAGCGCCTGATCGACGAGGCGACCTCGCTCGACGAGTGGGAGGTCGGGACGCCGCGCATCAGCCGGTACCAGGCCGGGCTCTGGGCAGAGTTCGACGACCTCGCCGACGCGACCGTGCAGGCCGAGAGCTGGCGGCGGACCGTGGGCGGCCTGCTCGCGCTGGCCCACGCCGCGGACGGCGACGCCGGGGCTGCCGCCCTGGCCGCGGCGTCCTCGGCAGCCGTCCCCGCCTCCCTGACGGCGACGTTGCGGCCGTACCAGCTCGAGGGCTTCCGCTGGCTGGCGTTCCTGTACGAGCACGGGCTCGGCGGTGTCCTCGCCGACGACATGGGACTCGGCAAGACGCTGCAGACGCTCGCGTTGTTCGCGCACGTCCGTGGAACCGAGGCCGTCGCCGGGCCTGACGATGCCGTCCCCTCGCGAGTCCCGTTCCTGGTCGTCGCCCCCACCTCCGTCGTCTCGGGCTGGGCCGCCGAGGCCGCTCGCTTCACCCCGGGCCTCACGGTCCGCACGATCACCGAGACCGAGGCGAAGAGCCGTGGGGGCCTGCGGGAGGCGGTGGCCGAGGCCGACGTGGTGGTCACCTCCTACGCGTTGTTCCGTCTCGACTTCGCGGCGTACTCCTCGCACTCGTGGGCCGCGCTGGTGCTCGACGAGGCCCAGAACGTGAAGAACCCGCAGTCGCAGACGCACCGCTGCGCCGTGGACCTCGACGTGCGGGTGACGATCGCCATCACGGGCACCCCGCTCGAGAACGGCCTGATGGACCTCTGGGCGCTGTTCCGCATCGTCGCGCCCGGGCTGCTGTCGACGAGCGTCCGCTTCTCGGACGACTGGCTGAAGCCGATCGCGACCGGTGAACGACCTGAGCTGCTGCAGGCGCTGCGGCGTCGGATCCGGCCGCTGATGCTCAGGCGCACCAAAGAACTGGTGGCACCCGAGCTGCCGGAGAAGCAGGAGCAGGTTCTGCGCGTCGACCTGGCACCGGCGCACCGGGAGCTCTACGACGCGTTCCTGCAGCGAGAGCGCCTGAAGCTGCTCGACCTGATCGACGACCTCGACCGCAACCGGTTCATCGTGTTCCGCTCGCTCACCCTGTTGCGGATGCTCGCGCTCGACGCCGTGCTGATCGACCCGGCCTACGACGACGTGCCCTCGGCGAAGCTCGACCAGCTGCTCGACGAGCTCGACGACGTGGTCGCGGGCGGGCACCGGGCGCTCGTGTTCAGCCAGTTCACGTCGTTCCTGTCACGCGTCGCCGACCGGCTCGCCGAGCGTGGCCTCGCCCACGAGTACCTCGACGGGTCGACTAGGCGGCGGGCCGAGGTGATCGAGCGCTTCCGCTCGGGGGCGTCGCCCGTGTTCCTGATCAGCCTCAAGGCCGGCGGCGTCGGCCTGAACCTGACCGAGGCCGACTACGTCTTCGTGCTCGACCCGTGGTGGAACCCCGCCGCCGAGTCGCAGGCGGTCGACCGTGCCCACCGCATCGGCCAGACGAAGCGGGTGATGGTCTACCGGATGATCGCGAACGACACGATCGAGGAGAAGGTCCTCGCGCTCAGCCGCAAGAAGGCCGCCCTCTTCGACGCGGTCGTCGACGACGACGCCGTCTTCAGCTCGTCGCTCACCGCGGACGACATCCGCGGGCTGCTCGACGCCTGACCGACGGTGGTCGAACCCGGGCGCCTGCTGACTGGTGCCTGACACCGTCGACCCGGCGCGCGCCTCCGTGGCCCCTCGACCGGGGCTCGTGTCAAGCCGTCTGCACGGACGAGCCCGCCGTGGTTCGGTCGGTACATGTCGTTCCTCCGCCCCTCCGCCCTGCTCGAGCGCGACGTCGCCCCCGGCGTGCACCGCCTCGAGGTCGCCGACACGAACCTGTACCTGGTCGAGCACGGCACGAGGGTGCTGATCGTCGACGCGGGTCTCCCTGCTGCGTGGCCGCACCTCCTGCAGGCCCTCTTCGAGCTCGGCCACGGCCGGGACGACGTCGACGGCGTCCTCCTCACCCACGCCCA
>Ga0308167_1001791_pt1 | contig 22810 bp, 24 predicted proteins | sample PhyCR1_2_FD_202138 | JGI IMG/M metagenome (GOLD analysis project Ga0308167, IMG submission 202138) | Phyllosphere microbial communities from UC Gill Tract Community Farm, Albany, California, United States - DLSLRC.R1 | ecosystem: Host-associated > Plants > Phyllosphere > Unclassified | place... | reverse complement strand
GTGAAGTGTGCCAGATCGTGCATCAGTACGGCGGTCAGGTTTATCTGGATGGCGCGAACATGAATGCGCAGGTCGGCATCACCACGCCAGGCTACATCGGCGCAGATGTCTCGCACCTCAATCTGCATAAAACCTTCTGCATTCCGCACGGCGGTGGTGGTCCGGGTATGGGACCGATTGGCGTGAAAGCGCACCTGGCTCCCTTTGTTCCGGGACACAGCGTAGTGCAGATCGACGGTGTGCTGACGCAGCAGGGCGCGGTCTCCGCAGCACCGTTTGGCAGCGCCTCTATTCTGCCGATTAGCTGGATGTATATTCGCATGATGGGCGCCGAAGGGCTGAAACAGGCCAGTTCAGTCGCGATTCTGAATGCTAACTATATTGCCAGCCGCCTGCAGTCTGCCTATCCGGTGCTCTACACTGGCCGTGAGGGTCGCGTGGCGCACGAATGTATTCTCGACATCCGTCCGCTGAAAGAGCAGACCGGTATCAGTGAGCTGGATATTGCGAAGCGCCTGATCGATTATGGATTCCACGCGCCGACCATGTCATTCCCGGTAGCGGGTACGCTGATGGTGGAGCCGACCGAGTCAGAGAGCAAAATTGAACTGGATCGCTTTATTGACGCGATGCTGGCGATTCGTATGGAAATTGACCGGGTAGCGGCAGGTGAATGGCCGCTGGACGACAACCCACTGGTTAATGCGCCGCATACCCAACTGGAAATCGTCAGTGAGTGGTCACATCCTTACAGCCGTGAACTGGCAGTCTTCCCGGCGGGCGGCCATAACAAATACTGGCCGACGGTAAAACGTCTGGATGATGTGTTTGGCGATCGCAATCTGTTCTGCTCCTGCGTGCCGATGAGCGACTATCAGTAATCGCCTCGCTGGCAGGCATTATTTTTACAGGGCCGATTTGTCGGCCCTTTGTTATGGAGAATCAGCATGAAACTGGCACTGGTTACGGGAGGCAGTCGCGGTATCGGACGGGCTACGTCGCTGTTACTGTCAGCCCGGGGTTATCGGGTTGCGGTGAACTATCGTCATCGCGAGGCCGAAGCGCAACAGCTGGTGGCGCAGATCCGGCAGCAGGGCGGTGAAGCCTTTGCGGTTCAGGCCGATATCAGTGATGAACCTCAGGTGATGGCGATGTTTGCGCAGCTCGATCAGCAGTCTGAACCGCTGGCGTTGCTGGTGAACAACGCCGGGATTCTGTTTCAGCAATGCCGCACCGAACAGCTTGATGCGGCTCGCCTGCATAAGGTCTTTGCGACCAACGTCATCGGATCTTTTCTCTGCTGTCGTGAGGCGGTTAAGCGAATGGGTACCCATCATGGCGGTCAGGGTGGCGCGATTGTAAACGTCTCGTCGGCCGCGTCGCGTATCGGTGCGCCTGGCGAATATGTTGATTACGCCGCCTCAAAAGGGGCGATGGATACGCTGACCAAAGGATTGTCGCTGGAAGTGGCGCAGCAGGGGATTCGGGTCAATGGCGTACGCCCGGGATTCATCTATACAGAGATGCATGCCGATGGCGGAGAGCCGGGCAGGGTGGACAGGCTGGCCAGCGTCATTCCGATGGGGCGCGGCGGTGAGGCAGAAGAGGTGGCGGAAGCGATCGTCTGGCTGGCCAGCGACGCGGCCTCTTACATCACCGGCAGCATCATTGACGCTGCCGGTGGTCGTTAACTTGCTTCGTAGCTTATGCGTCTTGCGTAATCAGAGGTTTTCGCCGTTGCTGGCGATAACCTGCTGATACCAGCTGAAGCTCTTCTTCTTCGCACGAGAAAAATCGCCGCTGCCATCATCGTTTTTATTCACATGAATAAAGCCGTAACGTTTGTCGTACTGGCCGGTGGTAAAAGAGACGCAATCCAGGCAACCCCATGGTGTGTAGCCCATTAAATCCACACCATCATACGCCACGGCCTTTTTCATTTCTTCGATGTGCGCACGCAGATAGTCGATGCGGTAATCATCTTCAATCACGCCTTCCGCATTGGGCTTATCGATCGCACCAAAGCCGTTTTCCACAATAAACAGCGGCTTCTGGTAACGCTCGTACATCTCGTTCATGGCATAGCGCAGGCCGACCGGATCGATCTGCCAGCCCCAGTCTGATGCTTTCACATGCGGATTTTTCACTACGCCTTCAAAGCCGGTGATCGGATCGTCAACGCCGCTGGCATCGGTCTTCACGGCATTGCTCATGTAGTAGCTGAAGCCGACATAGTCTGCGCAGCCCTGGCGCAGCGTCTCGGCATCGTCCGCTTCCATCTGGATGTCATAACCTTTGCGTGCCCACTCTTTCAGGGTGTACGCCGGGTAGTAGCCGCGCATCTGCACGTCACTGAACACATAGCGCTGATGCATCGATTCCTGCGCCAGCACCACATCGTCCGGATGGCAGGAGAAGGGATAGATTGGCACCATGGCGATCATGCAGCCAATCTGTAAGTCAGGATTGATGTCGTGACCGAGTTTCACCACTTTGGCGCTGGCAACAAACTGGTGGTGCATGACCTGATACATCGCCTGTTCAGGTTTTTCATGCTCGGTAAAGATCACGCCTGAACAGCAGTAACCAAACAGCGGATATTGCCAGTTGCGCTGGTTGTTAATCTCGTTGAAGGTCATCCAGTATTTTACTTTGTTCTTATAGCGGTTCAGCACCACTTCGCTGAAGCGTACAAAGAAGTCGACTACTTTGCGGTTGTGCCAGCCGCCATACTCTTTGACCAGGTGATAAGGCATTTCGAAGTGCGAAAGGGTGATGACCGGTTCAATGCCATATTTCAGTAGTTCATCAAACAGATCGTCATAGAATTGCAGGCCCGCTTCGTTAGGCTGCTGCTCATCCCCGTTGGGGAAGATGCGGGTCCAGGCTATAGAGGTGCGGAAACACTTGAAGCCCATCTCGGCAAACAGCGCGACATCCTGTTTGTAATGGGAGTAAAACTCCACGCCTTTGTGGTTCGGGTAGAAGTGGCCAGGCTGCACGCCATCGGTGATGACACGGTCAACACCGTGTGAACCGCCGGTCATCACGTCAGCAATACTGACGCCTTTGCCGCCCTGATCCCAGCCGCCTTCAACCTGATGCGCGGCGACCGCGCCGCCCCAAAGAAAGCCTTTAGGTAACTGCAATTCTGCACTCATGCTTCACCCCATTACGGATATTGAAATTGAGCTGAGTGTAGCAAGGCAATAATGAAAGTCACGATATAACAGCGCGCAGATAATTGCGTTTGTTACATCTAAAAAACAGCCTGTTTTATTTCCCCAGCTGGCGACCGATCGCTTCAATAATATAGGTCACCGGCACCTGAGTCGTAATGTCAGAATTGTCCGCCATGCGGATAATCGGCACATGGTAGCAGAGGTTGAAATCACCAATTTTCGCCAGTGAGCAGCTTTCCGTATTAGTTATTGCAATGATTTTGCACTTATTCAGGCTGAACTGGCTGGCTATGCGCAGGATCTCTTCCGTTTCGCCAGAGACCGATAAAATAATGGCGACAGCATTGTCATACAGATCAGGGCTGACCGGATAATAGGGATCGTCAATCGCATGGCTGAATTTACCAAGGTTAGAGAAAAAACGTGCGCCATATTTTGCCAGACTGCCGGAGGTGCCGACGCCAATAAAGAAGACCTGCTCTGACTGATTGATTTTCTGTGCGGCCTGGGTGATGAGCTGTTCAAACTCCGGGTTATTAATACTTTTGAAAAAGCTCAGCATCTCGCTGACGCCCGCCGTGTTAAGCAGTGGCGCACTCTGTTGCTCGCTTAAGCGCAGGCGGATGCGGAACTCCGACCAGCCTTCGCAATCCATCTTGCGGCAGAAACGCAGCACGGTAGTGGTGGAGACACCGGCCTGCTCAGCCAGCTCGCGGATCGTCATGTAGCTGACGCCTTCACGGTGCTTAATGATGAACTGATAGACCTGCATTTCCAGGTCGTTAAGGCGGGCGAGATCGCGATGCGAAAACATGGAGGACTCATTGAACAGTTGACCGGCGGTCAGTTTACCAGATTCAGTACGGGGTTTAAGGGATAGTGAATTTCAGTGAGTATTTTTAGCGTACACGTGTACACTGAAAAAATTATTGGCTACGCTGGATAACAGTTATTACTGCTATGGCGCTGTTCAGGAACCTGATATGACCACCACACTTTCTCAAAAACACCGGCCCGCTGCGGGCTATTCCGTCGCCGAGGAAATTGCCAACAGTATCAGTCACGGTCTTGGCTGCCTGTTTGGTATCGTCGGGCTGATACTGATGCTCAATCAGGCTACTGTGAGGCAGGCTGACACCCTCACCTTTATCAGTTACAGCCTCTATGGCAGCAGCATGATCCTGTTGTTCCTGGCCTCAACGCTCTATCACGCTATTCCGGATGGAGCGGCCAGACCCTGGCTGAAAAAGCTGGATCACTGCGCTATCTATCTGCTGATCGCAGGTACCTATATGCCGTTTCTGCTGGTCGGACTAAGGACGCCGCTGGCGTATGGATTAATGGCGGTGATCTGGGGGCTGGCAATGGCGGGTATCGTGTTCAAGCTCACGATTTCGCATCGCTTTAAAGCGCTGTCGCTGGTGACCTATCTCTGTATGGGGTGGTTATCGCTGATTGTGGTTTATCAGCTGGCGATGATCCTGCCGGCGGGCTGCATCTGGCTGCTGGCCGCAGGCGGAATTATCTATTCGCTGGGGGTGATTTTCTATGTGGCGCGCCGCATTCCCTTTAACCACGCCATCTGGCATCTGTTCGTACTGGGCGGCAGTCTCTGTCACTTCTGCGCCATCTACTTCTATGTGCGCTGAGTAGATGGCGGCATAGCCCTTCGGTTAATGGAAGGGCTATGCCGTTAAATCACTCTTCAGTCAGCGAGTAGGGCAGCGGCTGAATGGTCAGATGCCCGCCTTCATCACCCTCAACCCGTAACACGCTATCTGGCTCCAGATCATTATTCATCACCACCTGAATCCAGCTGATTCCATCATCTAACTGCACCGCAGCCAGCACGCTGCCGGTACGACGCCAGCGCTCACCCATCTGTAACTCCAGCGGAGCATTGGCTTCTGGCAGATGACTTGCCTGACCCGCCAGCCAGTAGAGTGCGCGTTTATTGGCACCGCGATATTTCGCCCTGGCGACCATCTCCTGACCGGCATAGCAGCCCTTTTTGAAGCTGATAGCATCCAGTGCCTGCAGGTTAGTGGCCTGCGGAATAAACTGCACACTGGTGGCGGGATCGATAACCGGAATCCCCGCTTCAATATCCAGCGCCAGCCACTGCTGGCTGTCATTGAACTGGGCATCGTCATTAAGCTTCTGCTTCAGCGTTTCTGCCTGGGACAGCGAGGTGACAATCAGAAAACGTTCGGCGGGTTTGGCAAACCATAGCAGCGTCGTTTCTCCCTGCTGCACGACCGGTTTCTCGCTGTCGGGCAGGCTATCAAACAGATTCGCCAGCGCGGCGCGTGCCTGAAAACCGGCCAGGCCCAGCAACACGGATTCATCGTCAGCTGCCATCGTCACTTTCGAAAATACCGCGTATTTTTTTAACTCGGGCAGCTGAGTGTCACGCAGTTCACGACGGATCAGATAGGCATAGCCTTCACCGCGATGGAACAGGCGCATATTGCTCCACATTTTGCCTTTAGCATCGCAGTGTGCGGCAGGCGAATGATGGTCTGCATCCAGCGCCGCGACATCCAGCGTTAACTGACCCTGCAGGTAAGCGGTGCTGTCGGCACCGGTAATAGAAACCAGCGCCCAGCGATCCAGTGACATCAGGGTTAATGGCAAACGAGACGACGCGGCAGGCTGGCGCGGCGGTAAAGTAAAAGTGGGCATGGAGATATCCTGTATAAGAAGGTTCATCCGGAACATTGTCTTTAATGTTAAAAGAGCCGACTGGCAATGCAACCTGTTTACGGAAAACGGCGCACAAAAGGCGTGATAACCCTGAAAAGATACAATCTGAAATGTGGCAGGTTGCACAGCCTGCGACGCTGTGCCTGCGAGCCGCATTAAACCAGGTTACACTAGCGGCCACGTTGTGAATTGTGGAAATTGCTGCATGGATATTAATGATAAATCACGTATTCAGTGGGCCTGCCGTCGCGGCATGCTGGAGCTGGATGTGGCTATTATGCCGTTCTTCAAATTTGAGTATGACACGCTGAACGATACCGATAAGCAGGTCTTTGTTGATTTGCTGAAGAGTGACGATCCCGATCTGTTCAACTGGCTGATGAATCACGGTGAGCCAAAAGATCCGGAGCTTAAGCGGATGGTGAATCTGATCCAGCAGCGTAACCATGACCGCGGCCCCGTGGCAATGTAAGCTGAGGCCTTCTCGCCTGGCGTGCGCCATACTGTGCGCCTGGCTGTTGGCCGCCGTCACCGGTGTCTTAATGATGCCCCTGCCTGTGGGCGGCTGGCTGATCAAGGCGCCGATTATTCTGCTGTTGCTGGCTGAGGGCTGGCTCAGCGTCTGGCGATTGATTCAGCGGCACGGCGGATTACAGCGGGAAGGCCCCCATTGCTGGATCTGGCAGGGAAAACGCTGGCGGCCAACTCAACCGCTACGCTGGTTACCGATTGGCGTGCTGATGGTGGCCCGGAGTGAAAACGGGGCCACGCTGCGCTGGTGGCTGATGCGGGACAATATGCAGCCTGGAGAATGGCGTGCTTTACGCGCCTGCTGTTTCAGCAAAGCGCGGCATTAATGGCAGCGGGGCAGGCGAGGGGCGGTGACAGCCGTTCATTTGCTGGCGCTCTGGTTCAGCAGCGGCAATCCAGAGCGCTGGCCGGTCAGAGCAGCGCGGCGGTTTCGGTTAACACCTGCTCGCACCATTGCTCAACGCGCTCATCGGTAATCTCAAACTGATTTACATCATCCAGCGCCAGACCCACAAACTGCGAACCATCGGCACTCAGCGGTTTAGGGCTGGTGAACTCATAACCCTCAAGCGGCCAGTAGCCGACAAAACGCACGCCCATTGGTTGCAGCAAATCGTGCAGCATGCCGAGCGCATCTAAAAACCACTCGCCATAACCAATCTGATCGCCCATGCCATAGAGCGCGACAATCTTGTTTTGCAGATTCAGTGCGGGCAGCTGCGTCCAGGTCGCCTCCCAGTCCTCCTGCAACTCACCGAAATCCCAGGTCGGGATGCCCATGATCAGCAAGTCGTATTGCTCCATCAGGCGTGGGTCGTCATCTTTCACGTTATGTAGCGTCACTAACTCTTCGCCAATAAAATCGCGAATTTTCTCCGCTACGATTTCGGTGTAACAGGTACTGGAACCGTAAAAAAGACCGATTTTCATATTTACCTAGCAAAAACAGTTATTTATATGTTTAACAGTAACTTACAACCACGTTTAAGGTTAGTAAGGGTTAATGAGGACTAACCTCTGCCGCCAATCTGCCGCCACTTTTTGCCATTGTTATTGGATTAAGTTTTATAGCTGTTTCTAAATGCTCAGGGGCAAAGTGGGCGTATCTCATCGTCATACTGATGTCATGATGCCCCAAGATTTTTTGAAGCACTAAAATGTTGCCGCCGTTCATCATAAAGTGTGCAGAAAAAGTGTGCCTCAGTACATGTGTCATCTGGCCTTTGGGCAGGTGAATAGATGAATTCTTGATTGCCCTTAAAAAATTGTAATGGCAGTCATCAAACATGATTTCTTTCTTGATGCCGTTAAGTTCTATGTAAAACTCTTTCGAGATCGGCACCGTACGATTTTTCTTGCTTTTAGTATTGGTGAACGTGATTTTGCTGGGGCTTAGTTGTGACCTGCGAAGATTTTGTGCCTCACTCCATCGTGCGCCGGTAGACAGGCATATTCTTATTACGCGATTCAAATCGACGTCTGCGCTACTGATTTCTAATAAACGCGCTATCTGCTCCTGATCAAGCCAGGCCATTTCACGCTCAGTAGTGCTTAACTTTCTTAGCTTCTCAAGTGGATTGGGTAGGGACCATTCACCAAGCCTGCTAAGTTCGCTAAACATGCTGTTCAAATGAGAGTGGTCCATATTTAAAGTGGTGTTTGATGCACCATAGGGAAAGCGCTTATCTAAATAAATTTCTCCACTCAATCGCATCTTGCGATAATGGGCAAAATCATTTGCAGTGAAGTCGGTGGCGCGAGGATTTCCCAAAGCGTTAGCAATAAGTTTCAGTTTTCGGAAAACCATTAAACCCGACGATAAAGTCTGCCCGTGCAGGTCATACCAAAGCTGAGCTAATTCTAAAAGAGATCGCTTGTCGGTTTTTTCAATGATCCACGGCCTGCTTGCTGATTCATTCATTACATATTGTTCGTAAGCAACGGCCTCCCCTTTTGTCGGGAACGACTTCCTGATTCGCTTCTTATCGCGTCCTTGTGGGTAGCACTCACAAAGCCATTTCCCTGTCGAAAGTTTCCGCACGCTCATAGTTAGCCTTTGCGCATAACCAAAGAGACAAATCCCACAAACTTCACGTCAGACATAGGGCAGTCAAAACTACCTGACTCATTGGAAATTCTTACTTTCTGCTGAGGTAGGCGCATCACTTCTCTAATCGACTTTTTGCCGTCTATATCCATCAGCCACAATCCATCACACACGTCTTTAGCACCCTGGTCCATAAGGTATCTGCCCTTGCCAACGAAGAGTACGCAAGGTGAACTCAGATCCTCTGGATAAAGCTGCTTATCATAAAAAAGTGATTCACCTGAAGTGAGTTCACCATTTTCAAGCACAGCACTGGGAACTTTTAACGTAAGGTGGTTCTCATTTGCGTACTTTCCCCCCGTACCAAAAGCCAGCCACTCAACATTAATTCCTGTTTCAATGGATGCTTGAATCACCCAATCAGCAGGAAATATGTCTCTCATGTATCTGGAGGCCATTGTGCTTTTCGCTACTCCGAGCTTGTCACACAATGCCTGACGAGTCTTGAAGCCGTAAGCCTCAAGAAGCCGTTGTACTACTTTCTGACCACCTGTATTAAAGTCCATAGTTCTCATTGGGGTTCAATTTAGTTTGACAGGTACCCCAAATCGGATCTAAATTGTCCTCGAAGTACGAATTCGGGTTCTTCTTAGGTCTGATTGGGCTTAATTAGATATCAATAAGCAAACATTGAGAGTATTGCATGATGCAAAACAACATTTCAATCACGCTTCTGGTTCCTCACATGACTAAGGAGCGCTATAGCGAAGCTACTGGTCTTGATATGAGTACCATCGATCTGATGCTGGGCGATGGCCGTTTGTCTCCTTTTCGTCATCGTCTTGGTAAAGAGGGCAAGCGCGAAAAAGTTTTAATTAATCTTGTGGCGCTAAGCGCTGATGCAATTCGTTCTTATCAGGAGGCTGAGCAGCAAGCAGCAAAAATCTCCAAGTCATTGAGCCGCAATTCCTTAAAAAGTACTCAATAGCATTATCGGAACAGGGAAGGGTGATTGCATGTTTGATTTTCGAGTTTCTACACATAGCCATTTTGATGATGCTTGCCGGGCGTTTGCACTGAAGCACAACATTATCCAGCTGGCTAATAAAGCCGGGCTGAACCCACAAACCATACGTAACAAACTCAACCCGGAGCAGGTTCACCAGTTAACCGTTCGTGAAATGCTGCTGCTGACCGATCTCACTGAAGACGCAACGCTGATCGACGGTGCGCTGGCGCAACTGCAGTGCTTGCCATGTGTTCCGGTTAACGAAATGGCGCATGAGAATTTGCCTGCTTATGTCCTAAAGGCTACTGCCGAAGTGGGGCAGCTGGCTGCCGGTGTGGTCTGCCAGGAGCAATTAACAACTGCCTGCCGCCGTAGTCTGGTCCAGAACGTACACGCAGGGATCCGCTGTCTGACTCTGGCAGCACTGGCGGTTCAGGCACGAGTACATTCTAACCCTGCACTTTCAGGTACTGCTGATGTGTTAAGCGGTATCGGTGCATCAATCGGGATGGTCTGAGATATGGCGTTTTCAGTGGCTCCGCTTCTGAAGCGGCAAAGTCCGTCACACGCATACGGCCACGGCTGGATTGCGGCAGATAAGGGCAGGCGCTGGCACCCGGCAATTTCACAGGCCGAACTGCTGGCAGGATTAACGGGTAAGAGGAAAGAATCATGGGTTACAAAGCTGAAAGTATTACTGTTCAGATGAACGCGGGGCAACGCGCAAGTGCGCTTAATCATATCTCTGCGCTTCGTACCATGATGTACGGCGATTGCAGCAATGAACTCAAACGCTTTATCGCAGATATGCGTAATAAGCGTGATCATCAGGCTGAACAGAATAGCCGCGCACTGAGCGCAATTTTCTTCCTGGCTAATATCAGCAAAGAACGTCACAGCGTTGATTTCAGTGAACTGACGAGTGACGAAGTTAAGGCGCTGATTAGTGCAATGAATCACTTAAAAGCAGTCGTGAGTTTATTTCCAAAGAATCTGACGTTACCTAATTAATTAACCCAACGAAATTAAATGGCGTAAACCCGCCGGGCATTTTTTTGCCCGAATTCAGGAGAAAGAGAAATGCGAAATATCCAGACCCGTAATTTTAAAGCTGATGACGACGCGCTAAATGCCCTGCTGAGCAAGGCAAAAACTGAGCAGCGCAGTGACGATGCTCTGTCCGTTTCTATCCGCCTGGCCGCACTGGCAATTCATGCCCGCCAGCAGGAAATGTCAGCGGCGGAAATCATCGAGCTACTGGACAAAGAAGCAGAACGCTTTGAGAACCAGGCGCAGGAGCTGCATTGATGGCTGATTCAATGGATATGGTACAGCAGCGCGTGCAGGAAGAACTGGCGCGCAATCTGGCTAACGCTACTCACCGCCCTGCAGGGGCGAGTGAGTTTTTTTGCCTGTCGTGCGGCGAAAAAATCCCGGAAAAGCGCCGCCGCGCACTGCCGGGCGTTTCCCTCTGCGTGACCTGCAAAGGAATCAGTGAGCTGAAAAGCGTGCATTACAAAGGGGCGGCATTATGAAAACCATCCTGAAATGGGCCGGCAGCAAGTCCGGCCTGATGCCTGAACTGATTAAGCACCTGCCCGCAGGTGATCGTCTGGTTGAGCCGTTTGCCGGTTCCTGTGCGGTCATGATGAATACTGATTACCCGGCTTATCTGGTGGCGGATGTTAATCCCGATCTGATTAACCTCTATCGCCAGGTTAAAGAGCATACGCGCCCGTTTATTGTCGTGGCGGCCTCGCTCTTCAATCAGAACAAAACTGAAGAGAGTTATTATAAGGTTCGCAATGACTTCAATTTCACCGCGTCGCTGCCACTGCTGGAGCGTGCTGCACAATTCCTCTACCTGAACCGCCATGGCTATCGTGGCCTTTGCCGATATAACAAGCGCGGTGAATTCAATAACCCTTACGGCAATTATAAAGAGCCATATTTCCCGCTGGCCGAAATCGAAGCGTTTGCCGCAAAGGCTCAGCGCGCGACTTTTGAATGTCTGGGGTACAGCGAAACCCTGAGCATGGTCCGTGCCGGTGATGTCGTGTACTGCGATCCGCCGTATCACGGCACATTCACTGCTTATCACACCGAAGGGTTCAGCGACGATGATCAGCACTCGCTGGCCTGCATCCTGCTGGGTATCTCTGAGCGTAACCAGGTCATCGTTTCAAACAGCGACACACTTTTTACCCGCAGCATCTACCGCGAATTTGACCTGACAAAAGTCGCAGCTGCCCGCTCTGTTGGCGTAGCTGCCGGAGAGGGTAAGCGCGCAGCGGAGATTATTGCTGTCCGCCATCTTCAACATATGGCTTCAATGTGACCGATATTGCCGTAAACGCTGCTGAGTCTAATAGTGACTATCACGCTGCCCTGAAAATGCAGCGTGAGAATTATGGCCTCAGAACGCCGCGTGACATGACCCTGGCTGAGCTGAAGCTTTGGAACGCTAACCCCGATGACCACGTGTGGCGGAGCCAGTACCTGCATGATATGCCCGACTACCTGGCCGGGTATTTCGCTGACCGCTATCAAAAAATCCTTTCAGGAAAACATGGCCGTCGACGAGCTAATGCGTTTCTTCGCCAGACCATCGGCCAGAGCGTATTGCCGCGTCTGCAGCTTGTACGCAGTCGCTACCGGCTGAACGATGCGGCGCAGTTTGAGCTGCCCTTTATCAGACAGCTTGATCGCCTTCCTACGCTGGACCGCCAGGATATTCGCGATCTGGCTTATAAGGTGGCCTCTTTCCTGTCACAAAGTCTGGCTGAGTTCGTTGATAAGGTCTCCATGCCACATGAGGCCGACGAACTGGCTGTGACGCTTACCGGATACCGTTACATCGCTGAACTGGCTGCGCTGACAGGAACGCAGCCACCTTACTGGGCAGAGTTCTGTTCAGCTAAAGGTGAATTGCCTCTGCGCAAAGCCCAGTCTGGTCTGCTTCGTATGATGGCTCCTGAATGGTGGCGTGGCCGCCTGAAGCAGATGCGAGATTTACAGCGTGAACACATGGCTATCGCGGTTGGGCAGGTACAGAAATCCGCATCACCATACGTGTCTCGCAGCACGCTGGCCGAATGGATAGAGCAGAAAAAACGTAACCGTGAATTCTTCAAACGCTTTGATCTCATCAATCAGGACGGGGACCGTATTGCGCTGGATGAAATGGTCAACCGCAGCGTGTCCAATCCGGCAATACGCCGCCGCGAATTGATGACCAGAATGCGTGGGTTTGAGGATGTCGCTAATGAAACAGGGTGTGTAGGTGAGTTTTATACAATCACAGCACCATCAAGTTATCACGCAGTTTACAGCCAGGGCGGCTTTGTTTCTCAGTGGAACGGTTCAAGCCCACGTGACACCCAGCGTTATCTCTGCCGTGTATGGGCGAGGATCCGCGCGGCACTGTCACGCGAAGCTATTCATGGCTTTGGCTTTCGCGTTGTTGAACCTCACCACGACGGCACGCCGCACTGGCACATGCTGCTGTTTATGCGCCCTGAAAACGTCCAGCGGGTTCAGCAAATCATGCGTGATCAGGCTTATAAAGAGGATTCCGGGGAGTTGACCACACCGCAGGCAATGAAAGCACGATTTCATGCCGAGCCGATCGACCCTGAGAAGGGCAGTGCGACAGGCTATATCGCCAAATATATTTCAAAGAATATCGACGGTTACGCGATGGACGGCGAGAAAGATGATGAAACCGGCGCAAATATGCGCGACATGGCTAAGGCTGTTTCGGCATGGGCTTCACGCTGGCGTATTCGTCAGTTTCAGCAGATCGGCGGTGCGCCTGTGACTGTCTGGCGTGAGCTGCGCCGTATGGGTGATGCACGTCTGCCAGATAAGCAGATGGATGCGGTGCTGGCGTCAGCTTCCGTTGCCAGCTGTTGGGCGTCCTATACGATGGCGCAGGGCGGGCCGTTAGTTGCGCGTGAGGATTTAGTGATCCGTCTTTGCTATGAACTTACCGAAATGGGTAATGAGTACGGCGAAGATGTTCAGCGTGTGCAGGGTATCTATTCGCCCATGGTACCGGATTCAGAAGTTATGACGCGCCTGGTCAAGTGGGAAAAGGTTGCTAAATTGGCCGAAGTGTCAGCGGAGGCTGGTTTTTCTGGCGGCATTGCCGCCCCTTGGAGTTCTGTCAATAACTGTACGGGGCCACAGATCAGGCGGTTAGAGCTGGAACTAAAAGCCAGAGGTTTTAATGGCAGCGATGAGGAAATTAAGTTGCTTTTACAGGGATGTAATCTTAATGCGGGAGCAAATATGCGATTATTTTTTGATAAGGGCAGACTGCAAGAGGCAAGGCTGTAGCAATCAGCATGTCTACCCTTCTGGTGGCATCTAAATATCGCCAGCTAATCGCCGTCCGAGAATAACTGTCACTTCATATTTAAGCAGGGCTGCTTTCTGCTGGCATAAAGCAATCGCTTTTTGCCATTTGATCGTATCGGGTGCCAATGGGTCATGGGCTGAAAGCCGCACTTCAAGCAATGTTCTGCCGGTTCCTCGTTCACCGGCAATGAGGTATGCAGTACGCAACGGAGAGTGAAGTTCGATGCATGCTTTTCTCATAAGTTGTTGGTCCTCATAGCTATTAAATTTTCAAATTTACGCGAGCAGGGCCATTTTAACTTAAAAAACAGTTCACATTTGATTACTCATACTATACTGTACGCATATACAGTTATTGTGTCGAGGCAGGACAAATGAGCGATTATCTTCTGGAGGAGATTAAACTCCAGCGCATTGATTTTATTTTAAAAAAAGTTGCTTTTGATACGTGCGATTTTGAAGAAAAAGAGATGGCTATTCACTGGTTAGTAGAGTTATCAGGTGAATTGATGACTGAGCTTAGAAAAGCCAAATCATTTAAATCTGAAGTCAAACGCCATTGAGAGGGACTTATGCATATTGAAATCATGATTAACAAAGAGCCGAAAATCAGTGAAGACATTCCCAGCGCCCTTGAAGCTGAGCTTTAAAGAAATTTCCTGCCGATTTACCCCGAAACAGGTATTCGTACCCGTAAGGGTAGTGCTAACGGAGTGGTCCTGAGCGGAGTCAGACAGGACGATAATAAAAAGAGTGTTATGGATATTCTGCAGGCAGTATGGGAAGACTATAGCTGGCAGTATCAACACTGATAACGTTGCCAGCGTCAAAATTTATTTTGTCGCTGGCAACGTTGAACAACGAGAAATTGCGAGGCGTTAGCCGTGGTGGTCATTTTGAAAATGATCGTCCGCTTTGTGCCAGAAGCAGACATTATAGATATCTCAGATCTTTAAGCGGCGAAGGAACGAACTAACACGGTAGAAATATTAAATCCATTATATGAATCACTAAAAAATATTTACAGAGTTTGAGAGAATATCCCAAACCCTTATTCTTAATTATTATTTTATCAACTCCATCCACGAGTTTGTAACATCTTTAGTATCAAGTTCATAGTTAAGCTTCGAAAGGCTTTCTGTGTATTCTATTCTTTGTTTGTCTGTCAAAGCACTTACCTTCAACTCTCCGGTTAGCGCATCTCGCTCCATCGCTTTGTAAACCAGTAAATCTTTATTTTTTATGCGAGAAAGGATTTTTAACGCCACGGAATAACGCCCTTTTTCAATTTCCAATCGACACTCCAATCCTAGCCTTATGTCATTTTTCTTATTATCAAATTGTTTTGATAAACGACTTATAATATCTTCCGCTTCTGAAAGTTTTCCCGAGCGAGTATAACAAGTAGCTAATTGGGAAAGGATTCCAAAAGGTGGTCGTTCTCCTTTGAAACATGCCAAAGCATTTTTGGCGGCATCTAACGCTGCAGATACGTCACCAAACCTTAATTCAACTGTTGATAACCGATGTTGCACAAATGAAACCGTATCAAGTTGTTCAAGCTTAAGTAACCCTTTTCTAGCTTGTTCTTCATTACCTTCTCGAGTGGCAATTTGAATAAATAGGTCTACAATAAATTTTGTTTCGTTACGTTTCATTGCCTCCAAAACATAACGTTTTGACTCTGCAATTTGATTATTTAAGTAATAGCACATAGCTAGTTCACGTTTAAGTGAAACGCCCGTATGTCCACTTCTTTCAGACTCAAGAAAATAGTTTATCGCATCAACTAGCTCACCTCTTTTTCTATGATAAAATCCACGAAGGAAAGATATATTTTTTCTTGGAGCATGGCGCGAATAAGAATCGATACGTCCTAATGCATGATCCCATTGTTCATCCTGTATAAAACTTCTAATAAGTAACTCTGTAGCCTTTTCGTTATGGGGGATCTCATGAAGAGATAGCTCAGCAAATCGAATGCATTGCTTAAAATCTCTCTGGTGATAATATTCTTCTGCAAGCTTTATTAAATCATTTGACATGTGAAATGTTTCGTCGATTGATTGCCCGCTGCGTGCTGCAGCTTTAAACAACAACCTCATGAGGTCTAATCTTGGCAACTCTTCATTTTGAGAGGCTAAATACTTATTTAAAGAATTGTAAGTAGCTGTATGATCAACATCTCCTTCTTCGCGGAACAAGTTAATTACTGAATCAGCAATAGGATCTGAAATTTCATATAACCCATTATCATTTAATACAACTAATGAGTGTTCAATAAGTTTAATTACACTACCTGCAACCTGCTTAGCATCCGAGTCCACTACATCAACTATAACGTTGATAGGGATTGGGCTATATTTACCTAACAAATTCAATATTTTTTTGTCAGTTGTATCAAAAACATGCTTAGTCAAGAAATTAACAAAAAAAGAAACTCTAAACTGAACAAGTTTATACTTCTCAGACAACAGTGCTTCTATTCCATATATTTTCAATAATTTAACTGCATAGTAAACAGATGGCGGAAAACCATTAATATATTCACTTAGCTCTGATATTTGAGTTGCTGTTAAAACTATGCTGTTATCAGTTGCTGCTTTTGATATTAAACGTTTTACATGCTCTTGAGGTAGTGGATTTAAAGGTAATGAGTTATCTAATTCGTTAGATTTTCTGTTAGAGATAACAAATAAATATATTTCATTTATTGATGCTATATTGGTTAATATAGTACGAATCGATTGCCTATGATAACCATCTGAAGTAAAAATGCCGCCATCATCTATTAAGACTGGTAATTCTTTATTAGCTATCGCTGTGATTAGAAGGTTTTTTATCCTTCCAATTAGTTGAGTTTCGGTTTCATTTTTTACGGTTTTAATAATATACTCAAAACCTTCTTTAGTTGAATATGGTTCTAATTGAGTAGAAAGTTTTACTGCAACATCTACTAACTCATCTCCATCAGAAATGTTTATAGGTAATAGTCTGTTAAAAGCTAATGTAAGATTAGCTGCGTGAGTTAAAAATGTGCGACGCCCTATATGAGGAAGTCCAAATATAGAGGCAACCCTAGGAGCTGGTAACCCTATAGGTGTCATCATAATTTGAAATCTTTCAAGATCAGCTGTGCGCCCCTCAAAGTATTGTTTGTGAGTCGCCATTAAACTTCTGTCAATCTGATGTCTAATTTCTCTGGATACTAGTTTTGGAATATTAACTGATAAAACCTTAGCACGACTCAACCATGGAGGTAAATCTCCAAAGCTTATCTCCGAATCAATAATAAATACTATTGCTTTCTCCATATTTTTTAATAAAGTTTGGTATCTAGCCTCTGTGATTTCGAAATCTACCCATATGCTTTTAAGCGATAACTTGCTAGCAAAAAGAACGAAAATAGAGCTATCAGATAAGTGTTTTTCAATAGAATCTTTGAAGCTTTCTGAAGTATCAAACATTTGTTCATCAAATACACAATATTGTCTTCCTAAATCATGCGCAACTGACCTGACAAATTCTTTATCAGCCCATGAATGTGAAAGGAATGCTTTACTCATAAATTCTCCTTGATAAGGCTATACCAATCTGATATTGAATAAACATTCTCATAAGAAGCGATTCTTATCAAGAGCAATTTATTTTTTATAAAATTGAGCACTATCTAGGTTGATAGCGTCATCCGTGCATTATGAAAAAATTTATATTATGTCTGACTGGATTTGAGAAACTCAAAACAGGTAAAATTAGTGCCCCAACTGTACGTTTGTTTTTCGGTCAAAGCGGATCTTCAGCTTTGTTAGCTTGTCTGCTTCGTTTCTCAAGCGGTCATTTGGTTGGTATTTACATTTCCCTTGTGATGCATGTCTATAGTGCATGAGATCGCATGATCGTTTAAGGATCGGCTAAACGCTGCACCGCCAGTTCTGGCGGGCTTTTGCTTATATCATGCACCTGCATGAAAACCACTACATAAAGCGGGCAGGCGTGGCGGGGCTACGAGCGCGCGCAAGAGCTTTTAAAACACAAAATTTTGTTGTAAATTCGTAAGAAAATTTTACGGATTAATCCTATGTTAAAATACTGGCTTGCCTGGGGCAGTTTGTTTGCACTACTCATGGTTTTCATGGGGTCTATACCCTTTTCACCATTTGAAAAATGGTGGTTTACTGCGAACTTTATGTCCAATGTCGGAATCATAAAGGCATTTTTATCGGTTCTAATTTTATGCTTGGTTGCTTACTTGTTAATCATTGGTGCTGCTTATAAACGTTACTCATTCAGAATTGAGCAATTAAATTTTGGAGGAGTAAATGTTCTTTTTGATAACTCTGACATTCTGTTCAAAAAAACAATTAAGAATTACCTTGATACCAAGAGGAGCTTATTCAAGTTAGATGCTCATCATGATGCATTTGATGAAGTGCTTAACTCATATTTTGAATGCTATAATTTCATTAGGACAGAAATAAGAATCCTAAATTTGAAAAGGCAACGAGATAGAGAGCTGTACAATATTGCAAATGAAGCTTTGAAGGTGCTGAATATTTTTCTGACTGAACATCAAAATAACTACAGGCGCTGGCATAAATATGTGTCAGAGAAGGATAGTGTTCTTACTCAGGATAAAAATAATAATGGGGATTTCATTTCATTGCCCTACCACTTAACCCCTATAGGCACAGTGCAAATCCATTATTATCATTTTAATAAAATATTAGATGGATTCTCTGATGTGAATAAATTTTTTAGTGGTGAATTTGCTACTAAATTTAATGTTAACTTAAAGAAATGGAGTTAGTAATGCATAAAACTTTTTTGAGCTACCATCACGCAAATGAACAAGATTTAAAAGATGAACTAATAGAAAAGTTTGGGGGTGCTAATTTCATAGATAAATCCGTTAGTGATGGGGATATAAGTACGACAATAAGCGAAGAGTCCATTATGAGAAAGATTCGCGAAGACTATCTAGCTGATACGACGGTCACTATAGTGTTAATTGGGAGTGAAACGAAAAATAGGCCGTTTGTTAATTCTGAAATACAAGCTTCGCTTTGGGGTGACAACTATAATGGATTGATTGGTGTCATTAGAGACGAAATTTATGATTATGTTTTTACTCCAGCAACATGTGCAGATGGAGGTTGTGGGTGTGGGCTCAACCTTAGAAAGGTCGGGTGGGGATATGACTATTACTTGCCTTATTTAATAAAAGAAAATCATGTTTACCAAACAACGGTCCCGCATTACAACGATACGGATGTTTTTTGCTCACTAGTAAAATACTCTGATTTTATAAAAAACCCAGAATTTTACATAGATCAGGCTTTTGACAAAAGAAAAGCCATGGAACCTGCAGCTAAAAGAAACACTGTAGATGTTCCTGCAATCCGCGCAAAATCATTGTTTAGTTGGTAAATGTATTGGAGCATATAAATTATGCTCCTATCCTTATATTATTCAGACTCTAATTCATAACGACTAAATTTTACTACCTCTTCTCCAAGCCAAACGTTAAGTTCTTCAAAACGCTTTTGCAATGGCATGAGTTCATTGCGCACAAACACCTTGCTGGCCTTTTCAATATCACCAAATCCGCCGGTGTTGTTCGGGATGATCCCCATTAGCTGGGGCGGCACGCGGTGAACGGCCAGCATGTCGTCGCGGCTCACGTTCTTGATGTTCAGAAACTCATCCTTTGCCGCCACCTCTGACAGCGGGATGATCTGGATGCCGTCCTTTTTCCCGTTCGGGCTGTACATAAACAGGTTGCGGAAGTTGCCAGGGCCCTTTGCGCTTTTCATGGCACCGCGGATATTGTCCACGTCCTGCTGGCTCTGCGCCGGGTCGGTCATGTACATGATGAAACCCGCATGACTGCCGTTAAGGTAATACTTGCGACGGAACAGCGTAGCCGACTCATTCAGCAGCGCCGACGGGATAGCCGACAGGTAGCCCGGCAGGCCGTAAATCTCCTGATTGATGTCCGGCTCCATCAGGTGAAACACACTACCCTTCGCAAACTCATACGGCTCCGTGTTAATGCCATAGTGCGCATACCAATACGTATCCAGGTCAAGGCCGCGCCGGGTGAACTTCGCCAGCGATGGCTCCAGCTTCAGCGCGTTACCGAGGCGGCTGGTCCGCTTCTCCAGGTAGGCATTACCGAAAATCAGGTAATCCAGCGCAAAGCGGCTGAACGCCTGCTGACTCAGCAGGCGATGCGGGATAAAGGTACTCGCCAGAATATTGCACTTTACGCTGATAGGTGAGCTGTGATGCACGGCGGCGCGGAAGGTGCGCGCCAGCCCGTCAACGCTCACGGGTGGTTCATACCAGCGATCATTGATAACGCACTCCACGTAGTCCAGCAGTTCGCGGCGGTCCAGCACCGGGATCGGGTCGCCAAAGGTAAACGCCTCCGACGCTGCCCCGCTGGTCATGTTATCCGGCTGCGGCACGGGCTGCGTGCGGGTGCGGTTCCTGCGTTTGCTCATCAGTAAATCTCCACAATGTTCTGCGTGTGTGCCGCCTGTCCCTGCAGCGGCTCGTTTGCCAGCGCGTGCATGGTCGCCCAGGCTAAATCGCCGTGGCTGACTTCTTCGCTGCGGCTGGTTTCATAGGTCGGACGGTTGCCGCTGGCCGTGGTGGCCTTGCGGATAGACATGAATGACTGCGCGATGTCGAGGTGGCTGGCGTCAAACTCCAGCCGCCCGCTGGCGATGGTGTCGTAAGCCTTCAGCACCAGGGCGTTTTTCACGTTCGGGTTATAGACAAACTCCTTCACCTGCGGGAAAAACGCTTTGACGTTCTCATACACGCCCAGCCCGACGCCGGTGGAGTCGATGCCGATATAGGTGACGTTATACTGCTGCGTCAGCGTCCTGATGGCGTCAGCCTGTGACCGGAAGTCCATTCCGCGCCACTGATGCCGTTCAAGGATGCGGAACTTACCGCCCGGCACGGCAGGCGGTGCCATGACCACGCATCCGGCGCTGTCGCCGTTCTGCGTGCCCTTCGCAGGGTCATAGCCGATCCAGACCTCTTTCCAGCCGAACGGCCGCAGCGCCAGCGCTTCAAAGTCAGTCCAGACTTCCCAGCTGTCCACCATGCACTTCTGCAGCATGGCCAGCTGGAACACCGACGCCAGATCGTCCATGAATACGCACATCAGCAGGTTCTGATAGTCCTCCGGGCTGTAGCGCGTGCGCAGCTGCTCCAGGTCAAACAGGTCACAGCCGCCACGCACCGCATCTTCAACCGTGACGATCTGGCGAAACTGGCCGTCTTCGCAGAGGCGCCCGGCGGCCAGTGACTGATGGCTGAGGTCGATATCAACCCTGTCCCCTTTGGCCCGGCCCTTGTTGAACTGCGAACCGGACCAGAACGGATAGGCGCTGTGGGTGAGGCTGGACGGGGTGGAAAAGTAGGTTTCGCGCCACTTCTTGTGCAGCGCCATGCCGGACGCCACTTTCTGCAGTTCCTGAAACTTGGGTATCCAGAAATATTCATCCAGGTACAGGTTGCCGTGGTAGCTCTGCGCGGTGCGGGCGTTGGTGCCTAAGAAGTACAGGCACGCGCCGTTGCTGAGCGTCATCGGGTCGCCCTTCAGGTCTACGTCCACCTCGCGGGCAAACTCAATAATGTACTGCTTGAAGACGTGCGCCTGCGCCTTACTGGCTGACAGGAAAATCTGATTGCGCCCGGTGGTCAGCGCATCGATCAGCGCCTCGCGGGCAAAAAAGAAGGTCGCACCAATCTGGCGCGACTTCAGCAGATTGCGTACCGAATATTTATTTCCGGCTTCCCACCACTGGCGCTGATAGCCGAACATCGAGCCGTGGAAAACCTCCTGCAGCTTCTCAATCTGTTCGTCGCTGAAAAGGTTCTTTTCCGGTGGTTTACGCGGGCCTTTGTTCCGGTTCTCCACGTTCGGATTCAGGTCCGCTTCATTGCCACCGTTGCTGAACTTGCCGATCCGGGCGTGGCGCTCGGACTGGCGCGCCAGCAGGTCGATTTCCTTAAAGTCCTTCCCTTCCTTCTGCTCCTTCATGATGAGCTGGCAGTAGCGTGCGGCTGTGGTCAGCTGCATCTGATCCAGCGGTCCATAGTCGCCCCACTTATCGCGCTTTTTCCAGCTGTGAACGGTTGCGGGTTTCTCTCCCAGCATTTCAGCAATGCGGGCGATACGGTATCCCTGAAAGTAAAGCAGTAAAGCCTGCCTGCGGGGATCGAGGTCGTCGGGGGCGGGTGTCATGTTCATGCAGCCAAAATACGGCCCCGCCGCTTCCTTTTCCGCCATCCCTCATTGTGTGGTTTCCCGCACAACGTCCGCGCGTTGTTTCGATACCCCTGCCGCCGCAACCATAGGGCCTCACAGAGTTTTACTGACCGGAGCCTGGACAATGGCAAAGAAAGCAAAGCGTTTTCGTATCGGGGTGGAAGGTGCCACCACGGACGGGCGCACCATCGAGCGAAGCTGGCTTGAGCAGATGGCGGCAAATTACAGCCCTGAGCTGTACACCGCCGTGATCAACATGGAGCACATCAAAGGCTACACGCCTGACAGCCCGTTTCGCCGCTTCGGCGTAGTGGAAGCGCTGGACGCCGAAGAAATCAGCGACGGCCCGCTGAAAGGCAAGCTGGGGCTGTATGCCCTGATCAACCCGACCGACGAGCTGGTCACGCTGACCGGCACCATGCAGAAAATCTTCACCTCTATGGAAATCCGCCCGGAGTTCGCGGACACCGGCGCGGCCTATCTGATTGGCCTGGCCGTGACCGACGATCCGGCCAGCCTCGGCACGGAAATGCTGCAGTTCAGCGCCAGCGCCGGAGCGAACCCGCTGGCAAACCGCAAGCAGCATCCTGACAACGTTTTCTCTGCCGCTGAAGAAACCCTGATCGAGTTTGAGGACGTGGCAGATGAAAAGCCCGCCCTGTTTACCCGCATCAAGGCGATGT